>Ga0163108_10000619_pt1 | contig 26481 bp, 21 predicted proteins | sample Fk1155metaG_FD_109644 | JGI IMG/M metagenome (GOLD analysis project Ga0163108, IMG submission 109644) | Marine microbial communities from the Central Pacific Ocean - Fk160115 155m metaG | ecosystem: Environmental > Aquatic > Marine > Oceanic > Photic zone | place: The Central Pacific Ocean...
CCTTCTTCTCGTAACTGGGTAATTTCCTTCTTATCTTTACCTAAGAGCTCACTTAGAACTTCATCTGTGTGTTCACTAAGAGCTGGTCCAGGCCATTCGGTAGTCCCTGGTGTTTCGGTCAGGATAGGCAACATAGCTGGGATATGGAGTGTTCTTCCGTTTGCTTCAACTTCTTGAAACATACCCCTAGCAATATAGTGTTCATCATTCATCATATCTTCTACGCTCAAAATTGGTCCTGCTGGCACAGAAACCTCATCCATAATTGATAAAACCTCATCTGAGGTGTGCTCTTTTGTCCAAAGTTCTATAGCCGCATCAATTTCTTTTTCATTTTCAACTCTTCCTTGATTTTCCCCTAATTTAGGGTCATTAGCCATATCAGGTCTACCAATGGCATTCATAAGTCTTTTAAAGATTGAATCACCATTTCCACCTATAATCACATGCTTGTTATCTGAGGTTATGTAGGTGTTAGTAGGCACTATTCCAGTAATAGTGGATCCTGAAGGTTCCCTGATGGCACCAATCCCAGAATATTCAGGGACTACAGCTTCCATCATATTGAACACTGATTCATAAATGGCAGCATCAACAACTTGTCCTTTTCCTTCAGGGTCCTTTTCTCTTTGTATATAAGCCAACATTACCCCCATGGCTGCATGCAAACCAGCTAAGGTGTCACCAATACTTAAATTGGGTCTGACTGGCGGTCTGTCAGGAAAACCATTGACGTATCTGAAGCCTCCATAACCTTCACACACTGATGCGTAACCAGGAAGATGGGACCTGGGTCCAGTTTGCCCATACCCTGATATTCTTGCTGTAATTAACCCAGGATTATCTTTTTTAAAATCATCCGGGCTCATTCCCCATTTTTCTAGAGTTCCAGGTTTGAAATTCTCAATTAGCACATCTGATTTTAAGATTAAATCTTTTGCTATTTGTCTTCCTTCCTCTGTTTTTAAATTTAGAGTTATTGATTTCTTATTACGTGAAACGCTATGCCACCAATATGAAGTGTTATTTTCTGTTAATCGCCAATAGCGAACAGGATCTCCTGTAATTGGCTCTATTTTAATTACTTCAGCTCCAAAGTAGCCTAGAACACTACCAGTAAAAGGCCCTGCAATTAGCTGACCCATTTCAATCACTCTCATCCCTCTCAGTGGTTTATCTTGTGTTTTAATATTCATTAATACTCTAGTAATGCTATAGCTAATTTATGAGATCTCGTTATACCATTTTGATAGCGCTTTTCCAATTTCATCTGCTGAATCTTCTTGAATAAAGTGGAGACCTTTAACCGTTATTTCACTTTGATTATTCCAGGATCTGCAGAAATCTCTCACGGCCCCTTGAATTATGGCCCCAGGTTCAGCATTGATAAAGAATTTTGGTATATCATTTTCCTGCATCCAATTGGAATAATTATTAACTATTTTACAAACGTTCTCAGGTTTACCCTCAATTGGTATTTCTCTTGGCCAAGAAAGCATTGGTCGTCTATTTTCTCCTGGTTCAATAAATGGTCTCCGATATTCTTGTTTTTCTTCATCAGTTAAGGTCCTTATAATTGATCCGAATAATACTTTTTCAATAAAATAATTTTTCTCTAGGACTAGGTTTTCTCCAGCGTCCGATCTAAAACCTTGAAAAATGCCTTTGCTCTTGTCATTCCAATCATCCCATGATAATTCTTTAACAATTGCTTCCATGTAAGCTATTCCTTTAACCAATTCAGGGTATTTATAACTCCAGTGAAAACCCAAAGCAGAACCCCAGTCATGAAGCACTAAAGTTATTTTCTGACCATCAGTTATTTTTCTGATCGCTTGCTCCACATAAAAGAAATGTTCTTCAAAACGATAAGAATTAGTGTCCGGGCTGTCTAATTTGTCTGAATCACCCATTCCAATAAGATCAATACTTATGCACCGAGCAGCTGTGTCTAAATACGGAGTAATGTTCCGCCAAAGATATGAGGAGGTGGGATTACCGTGGAGAAAAACAATGGGCTCTCCTGAGCCTTTTTCAATGTATGCAATGTGTTTGTTGCCAATTAAAACTTTTTTCTTATTCATTTGAATTAATAGCTTTAGCTACAAGCTCTATAAAATCAGATTCATGTTCTATTAGAGCTATTTCAGAAGCTTTTACCCGATAACCATAATTCTTAGCAATCAGTTCATACTTATTTTTCCTATAATCTAACAACTTAGGAAACACCCATCGGACAAAATTATTTGGGTTAATATTGTGATCTTTTTCACCGGTCTCTTTTGCATAATATTGAAGATGTTCTAGGAGAAATTCTTCTGTGTAATACATAGGTTTTGGATTATTCCTAGCCCTTTGAATTAAATCATCTCGAATATTATCATCGTCTTCAATATAAAGAATTAGTGTATTTTCAATCAATACAGACATGGCTTTGGTATCATTGAGCTCACAAATACTGCCGCCTGCATCATTAATGAAATGATCGTATTTATAAATTCTTCTGGATTTTTCAATAAATTCTGGAACATCCATCATTGCTTTAATTTCTGCATCTTTATGCATTTTTTGACGTTTTAAAAATTCATCAAGAGATAAACCGCCCTTATTTGGATCTCCTATCTTTCCTAGAAACATGGCAATAGGTAAGAGATTATCTACGGTTATATTGCTTGATATATAAATCGAGTCTGTTTTCAGAAGATCTGCCAAGAATTCAATCCCCATGGCTTGTTCTTTTATATTATCCAGGATTGGTTCTTCTAGGTACTTTGTGCCTATCCTATAATCCCCTGAGTAATGAAACCATTGAGATTTAGGTAACTTATTTGCAAGCGTAGTTTTCCCAATACCTGACATCCCAAGGAGCGTTATTGCTTTATTGGGTGAGTTTATGAATTCCTCACTTGTGGTTTTCATTTTTCAAAAATCCCTTATATCTAGATAGATTACTATTGATAGTTTCCTATCTTATTATGATAATTTATCGGGAAAAGGGTATCATGGGCAACTTTTTATGACAGTAATTTATTGAAATAAGTACAAAGATATGGGTAATAATAATTGGCAAATATACAAGTTTGGTGGAAGTAGCCTTAATGATTCCGATTGCATAAATAAGGTTTGCAATCTAATTAAGGAAAATTCTAGTGAAAATTTGATTGTGGTAGTTTCAGCTATGTCTGGGGTAACAAACCAGCTGCTTGATTATTCGCAGTCAAGTGATGAGTCTATTTTAAAGACTATATCTGACCGCTATATACAAACTGTGAATAAAACCCTTAGTGATGAATCATTTATTGAAAATATTATTAATGAGTTTAATCAAGATCTAGCATCAATAAGAGAAAGAGTTAGCCTAGATTCAAATCTAACTCTAGACATTGAGAACAATCAAATATTAGGTTATGGAGAAATATGGTCATCAAAACTTATAAAAAATATCTTAAATCAGGCATCTTGTGATTTAAGCGATAGGGATTTGCATCTCATCAATCCATTAGATGTTATCACTGTTTGTCATACTGATATGGGTGCCAATATAGATTGGGAAGAGTCAAAGAAATTATTTAATAAAGAATTCTCTAATAAGGAGGGAATCTTCATTATGGGTGGGTTTTTGGCAAGAAATTCTGATTCTGTCGCTACAAATCTAGGTAGAAACGGAAGTGATTACTCAGCGTCCATAATGGGTTCACTGGCTGATGCAAAAGATGTTTCTATCTGGACAGATACAAATGGAATTATGACAGCCGATCCTAATCAAATTCAAACGGCAAAAACTATTACGAGAATGTCTTACGATGAAGCCATAGAGTTAGCTTACTTTGGAGCTGAGGTAATACATGAGAAGACCATGCTACCATTGATGAATAAAGGCATACCTATTTATATTCGAAACACATTCAACCCTGAGTCTAGTGGAACTAAAATTTCATCAAAGGTGAATGGTCAACAAGGCGTTAAAGGAATAACAACCATTGATAACATTACTCTAGTGAATATTGAAGGCTCTGGGATGATAGGTGTCCCGGGAACAGCGAAACGTTTATTTTCCTGTCTTAGTAATGCTGGAATATCTATCATACTGATTACCCAAGCCAGTTCAGAACACTCAATTTGTTTCGCTATAGATGATAAGTTTTCAGATCAAGTTGAAAGCGTTATTAGAGATGAGTTTAATAATGATTTTAACAATGGAAATTTACAACAACTTCAAATACAAAAAAATTGTAGCATTATTGCTGTGGTTGGATCAGGAATGAGTGGAACAAAAGGCATTGCAACTCAATTTTTTAAAGCAATTACTCAATCAGAAGTTAATGTAATGGCCATTGCACAAGGCTCATCAGAAAAAAATATTTCAGTGGTGGTAAAAAAGGATGATCTGAGAAGGGCAGTAAAGTCAGTTCATAACGCTTTTTTTATAGGTAAGACTGACCTAATAATAGCTCTAATGGGTTTTGGTAATGTCGGGCAAGAATTTTATCGCCAAGTTCAAGAACAAAAAGAAATAATACTTAAAGATTTTAATGTTGAAATCAATTTTATAGCAATTACGAATTCATCTCATATGATTTTGAACAAGCTTATCTCTGATTCTGCAATAGCTTCATTAATTGCAAAAGACGAATCATGTCAAACTTCTAATACTGAAAGCATTATTGATTATCTAGCTAAAACACCAGCAGATATTAAGGTATTGATTGATTGTACGGCGAGTGATTATATCCCAGATCTTTATACTGCATGTTTCGAATCAGGGATTAATGTTATTACAGCAAACAAGAAAGGCCTAAGCGGGCCGTTGAGTCGTTACAAAGACATTTTCAAATCTGCAACTGATAATAAGCGAACTTTTTTATATGAAACTACTGCTGGCGCTGCTCTCCCATTTATAAAATCTGTAAAAGATTTAATGATCTCTGGTGATCAAGTTGAAGAAATAGAAGGGGTCTTTTCAGGAACATTGTCGTATTTATTTAATTCTTATAACGGGAATGTACCATTCTCTAAAATAGTGACAGATGCAAAAAATCAGGGTTATACCGAACCTGATCCAAGAGAAGATTTGTCCGGAATGGATGTTGCCAGAAAACTTGTGATTTTAGCTAGAGAATTGGGACACATGATTGAAGTCAATCATGTTGAAATTGAGAATCTGGTCAATGAGGCCCACCAAGGTTTGAGTATAGAGTCTTATTTGAAAGAAATCGTAAATGATGATGCTGCAATAGAAGATAAATTAAATCAGGCCGTTAAGGATAATAAGGTATTGAGGTATGTGGCTCAACTCGACCATAGTGGTAAGGCTAGTGTTAAATTAGAGGCATTATCTAATAATCACCCGTTTTCAGGATTAGTAGGAACTGAAAATATAATTAAATTTAAAACAAAACGATATTCTAATTACCCATTGGTGCATAAAGGTCCAGGAGCAGGACCTGAGGTCACTGCGTCAGGAATTTTCGGAGATTTGTTTGCTCTTTTCAATATTCATTAAATGATTCGAAATCAGTCGTCAATGAAATACATTAGCACAAAGGCAAATCATACCATCAGTATAGAGGAAGCTTTATTCAGTGGTACCTCAAAAGGTGGCGGGCTCTATATGCCTGAGTCTATTCCTCAGATAAAAACTGAGGAATTTAATACTCCCAATAATTTCCAAGAATTTTCTTATCAATTGTTATCCTACTTTTTTGCTGGATCAACAATTGAAAATGATTTGGAAAACATCGTGAGCAGCTCACTGAATTTTCCTGTTATTCATCAGAACATCAGTGAAGACAAGAATCATTATTCTGTTCTTGAGTTATTTCATGGCCCAACTGCTGCTTTTAAAGACTTTGGAGCAAGATTTCTGGCTTCATCGATGTCAACAATTCTGAAAAGGGCCAATCGATCAAATGTATACACTATTCTTGTAGCAACTTCCGGAGACACAGGAGGAGCTGTGGCGTCTGCCTTTTATCAACGACCTGAATTCAGAGTTGTTGTCTTATTTCCCGAAGGTAGGGTTTCTCCAAGACAATATCATCAGCTCACGTGCTGGGGAAAGAATATTACTTCTTTAGCTGTCAAAGGGGAGTTTGATGACTGTCAACGACTTGTTAAAGAGGCATTTAATAATCCTGAACTTTCATATAAGCATAATTTGTGTTCAGCCAATAGCATAAATATAGGTCGTTTGTTGCCTCAAACGACTTATTATGCATGGTCTAGTATTCAGAATCAGAAAATTACTGGTCTACCGTCTAGTTTTATAATTCCTACAGGCAATCTCGGTAATGCTTTTGCTTGTTTTATAGCTAAAGAAATGGGATTTCCAATAGATCGAATTATTTTTGCTACTAATGCCAATAGAACAATTCCTGATTTTATAGCAACAAAAGAATGGTCTCCTAGGCCAACATTACCAACTCTAGCTTCAGCAATGGATGTTGGTAATCCGAGCAACATGGAACGATTCTTTTATCAGTACCAAAATACCGAAGAATTATTGTCCGTTCTTGAGTCATTTTCAGTGAGTGACAACCAAATCAAGGATCAAATACGATATCAATATGAAAACAATAAAGTTGCTATATGCCCACATACAGCGACTGCTTTTCATGCTTATAGAAATTTACCAACCTCATATTTAGAGGGTTCACATTGGACACTCGTGGCCACAGCACATCCTGCAAAGTTTGAGAACATTGTTGAACCTATTATTAACAAAGAAGTACAAATACCAGATAATCTTAAAACTTTGTTGGCTCTGGAGAGTTCATCACACTCTATAGAACCAAGCTTAGAAGAGTTAATTTTCTATTTATCCTAAACGATCAAAAAGGTTTTTTGAGTTTTCTAGGGTTATTGCAGAAATCTCAGAAATATCTGTTTGCATTAGTCCAGCTAATTCATTGGCAATCTCACTAAGAAATTGTGGTTCATTTCTTCTGGTTTTTAATTGTTTTGCCAACAATCGTGGCATCAGATAAGGAGCGTCAGTTTCAATCAAAAGACGATCTTTTGGCAAGTATTTAATAGCATCCAACAACTCCACATTACGACGAGAATCACAAACCCATCCTGTAATGCCAATATATAATCCTATATCTAGGTAGCTTTTTAATTGCTCTTTAGTTCCTGTGAAGCAATGGGCCACTCCTTTAACTGGATAATTGCAGTGCTCTTTTAGCATAGACAAAAATTCATCATGAGCGTCTCTTTGATGAAGAAATAAAGGAAGCTGTACTTCAGCTGACAATATGAGTTGCTTTTTAAATACAGCTCTTTGTGACCTTTTGGATGAGAAGTTTCTATAATAATCAAGACCGCATTCACCCAATGCAATAACTTCATTTTGATCCAGTAACTCAGTTAAGTCTCGTTCAAAAGACTTTTCTGTGAGTTCAGCATTATGAGGATGAATGCCAGCTGTTGCCCAAAGTTTTCCAGGGTATTTTTTAGCTAAAGAGATCGATTTCTTCGCGTCCTTGACTGAACTGGATGTAACTATGATTGTTTCTAATCCTTTATCAAAGGCATTTTCTATAACTGCTTTCCTATCATGATCAAAACTGTGATCAGTCAAGTTTGCACCGATGTCTATCAATGGGTGGATCATAAGTTTTTTCCCAATATGTCTTTATTCTATCCTGTTACAATACAAATCAAATAATACACTGATGCTAATTTTTCTAAAAAAAATAACAATAATTACTTTTGTAATACTCTTTGTCTCTTTAACAGAGGCAAACGAAAATCAAGATCAGAGAATTATCAATGCGCTTGAATATTATTTAACTGAAAATGAAGACACTTTGGTTAAGGACCATCAAGTTCTTAAGCAACAATTAAAAACAGGTAATCAAGACTTGCTTCTTACTGTCTTATTTCATGAATTTCTCATAGCCGACATATCCCAAAAGAAGCAAAAAAGAAAATACAGTGGGCTTTGTATAAAAAGCACAGAACAAATTATTGCCTCAACAGAAGAACTTCAGTCAGAATTATATGCAATTCTTTCAGCATGTTTTGGTTTAAGTGCTGAGGTGAATCTTTTTAAAGCAGCAAGTCATGGCATTAAGTCAGGTGCAATGATTGAAAAGGCACTTCAGCTTGATTCTAACAACGCTTTTATTTATCTGATAAACGGTACTCTTGATTATTCGAGACCAACATTTGCCGGAGGAAGTAAGAAAAATGGAATCACTAATCTTTCCAAAGTTTTAGAACTAAATAAAGATAAAGATGATGACCTTTCATCCGCAGTTTCTGCTATGGCTTTATACCATTTAGCTAATATTGCTTATCAACAAAAGCAATACAACCAATCATCACAATACATAGAAAGATCCTTGAGGATTATACCCAACTATAAAAGACCACAAGAATTAAAAGAAAAATTGAGGGGTGTATAATTTCATTTGAATTGATAACTGCGACATTTTTTTGGTTATCTTCTTCTTTATGCTGCTCAGTTTAGAAGATCAAAAGTAAGTGAATTTGATAAGGACCTAACTTCGGAATTATCAACACTATTTTGGTGCTGATATTACTTTTTATTTTCAAGAGTTAATTAGCAACCAGTTGTCTTATGACGTATTGAAGTATTCCCCCATTTTTAAAGTATTCCCATTCTTTAGGTGTGTCGATCCTTATGGTTACCTGGAAGGTTATGGAATCATTTCCGTCTGTCATCATAATCACATCTGTTGCCTTATCTCCGGATTTAATTTCTTTAAGTGTAAATGACTCAAAACCTTTTATACCAAGTGTTTCAGCATTTTGATTCTCTATAAATTCCAATGGGAGGACACCCATTCCAATTAAATTTGAGCGGTGTATTCTTTCATAAGATTCAGCAATAACAGCTTTAACACCCAGTAGTGAAACCCCTTTAGCTGCCCAATCTCTTGATGAGCCTGTTCCATATTCTTTCCCTGCTATTATTAATAAATCAGTGTTATCAACTTTATATTGTTCTGCTGCTTCATAGATTGATATAAGCTCTTCTTCTTGACTCATCTTGGTCCAACCACCTTCAGTTCCTGGAGCGAGTTTGTTTGTTAATCTTATGTTTGCAAAGGTGCCTCTCATCATAACCTCATGATTTCCTCTTCGAGACCCATAAGAATTAAAATCTGCTCTCTTAACTCCTCGGTTAAGAAGGTATTTCCCGGCAGGGGATTCAGGATCTATATTTCCTGCTGGAGATATATGATCAGTTGTAACTGAGTCTCCCAATAGTGCTAAAAGACGAGCGTTTTTGATTGAACTAATGTCAGGAACATCAAGAGTCATGGACTCAAAATAGGGTGGTTTTTTAATATAGGTTGAATCGTCTTGCCATTCATATATTTCTCCGCTAGGTATATCAAGTTGCTGCCATGCGAGATCACCTTTTAGTGATTCTCGGTAAGCTGCTATGAACATCTGCGGAGTAATTGTTGTTTCAATTAAATTGTATATTTCTTCTTTTGATGGCCAGATGTCTTTAAGAAAAACTTCTTCACCAGTCTTTGTTATCCCAAGCGGTTCTGTTTCTAGGTTTATCAGCATTGAGCCGGCAATAGCATAAGCTACTACAAGGGGTGGAGAAGCTAGAAAATTATGTTTTACCAGAGGATGAATTCTACCCTCAAAGTTCCTATTGCCTGATAAGACTGAAGAAGCGATTAGCTTTTTATTCTTCACAGTTTCTGCTATTTCTGGTTTCAAAGGACCTGAATTACCAATACAAGTTGTGCATCCATAGCCCACAATGTTAAAGCCAAGAGCTTCAAGGTCATTGAGTAGGCCTGTGTCTTCTAGATAGTTAGTAACCACCTTAGACCCTGGTGCTAGGCTTGTTTTAACCCAAGATTTTGATTCGAGACCCTTGGCTCTAGCATTCCGGGCTAAAAGACCTGCTGCAATCATAACCGCAGGGTTGGAGGTGTTCGTGCAACTAGTAATTGCTGCAATAAGAACTGAACCGTTAGAGAGTTCTTTAGGTGAATGATTAGCTTCTTTAATTTCATTACTCACAACTTCAGGTATTCGACTTAAAACAATCCGATCTTGAGGTCTTTTAGGTCCAGATAGACAAGGCTCGACTTTTGTTAGATCTAACTCTATCACGTCGGTGTAAACGGCTTCTTTTCCTTGTTCTCGCCAAAGGCCTTGAGCCTTTGCATAATGTTCTACAAGATTGACTTGTGCTTCATCTCGACCAGATAATCTAAGATAACGGATGGTTTCATTATCAATAGGGAATATTGCACAAGTGCTACCAAACTCTGGTGCCATATTGCTTAAGGTGGCTCGATCAGACACCGGAAGATTATTCAAACCATCACCAAAGAATTCAACAAATTTGCCTACTACTCCATAATTACGCATCATTTCAGTGACTGTTAAAACAAGATCCGTGGCTGTTACACCTTCTCTAAGTTGTCCTGAGACGCATATACCAATTACATCTGGAAGAAGCATTGTAATTGGTTGGCCTAGCATTGAAGCTTCTGCCTCAATACCACCCACACCCCAACCAAGACAACCAATACCATTGATCATTGTAGTGTGGGAATCAGTTCCAACAAGAGTATCAGGATAGGCAATCAATCCATTTTTATCTTTATTTGAGAAAACCACACGACCTAAATATTCAAGATTAACTTGATGAACAATTCCAGTATTGGGAGGTACAACTTCAAAATTAGAAAAAGCTTCTTGTCCCCATCGAAGGAACCGATATCGTTCCTCATTTCTTTCAAATTCAATAGTATTATTCTTTATCAATGCTTCTTCTGAGCCAAAATGATCAACTTGTACAGAATGATCAATTACTAATTCAGCAGGTGAGAGCGGGTTTATTTGAGAAGCGTTACCTTTCATTTCGGCAACCGCGTCTCTCATGGCCGCTAAATCAACGACTGCAGGAACACCCGTAAAGTCTTGTAAAATGACTCGACTGGGAGTAAATGATATTTCCTTACTATTGCCTGATTTGGCTTCCCAATTAAGTATTGTTTGAATATCTTGTTCTCTACTGGGGTCTTGCTGACTATGTCTAAGTGCATTCTCTAGAAGGATTTTATGTGAGAAAGGGATACTGTCTAAAGATGAAGCACCTAATAAATTCAGATCAAAATATTGATACTCTTTAGAATCTATTTTTAATGATTTAATGTGTTTTGACATTAGATATCCTTAATTCGAGTTAGATTGTATAGGAATCTTCAGTTTTTGTCTTCTTTAGGTATAGGCAATATCTTGCCCCCACCCAAACATTTACCATCTTCATATAGAACGACATATTGACCCTCAGTTACAGCCCATTGTTTATCTTTAAACTTAATCATTAAGCCATCTCCAGTAGCTTGAATAGAGCATCTGGCATCATTTTGGCGGTATCTATTTTTTGCTTTACAATGTATTTTTTCTCCATTCGACAAGCGAGTAGGGATCTTTTGATCCAACCAGTTTAGAGACATAGCGAAGAGTTTTTTAGTCCACAACCTTGGGTGATCATGACCTTGAACAACAATTAGTTCATTATTTTTTAAGTCTTTTTCAGCAACATACCATGGTTTCCCAGAATTATTTTTTATACCACCTATCCCAATGTCTTTTCTTTGGCCTATCGTAAAATACATTAAGCCATCATGTTTACCTATGGTTTCCCCTTGCTCATTAACAATTTTTCCAGGGTCTGGAGGTAGAAAATTTTGTATAAAACTTTTAAATGGTCTCTCACCTATAAAACAAATACCTGTACTGTCGGCTTTATTATGATTTGGTAATCCTTTTTTATAGGCATAGTCTCTAACTTCGGATTTCATCATACCACCCACAGGAAAGATAACTTTTGAAAGAATATCTGAATTAATAGCGTGTAAGAAATAAGTTTGATCTTTGTTTGTATCGGTTCCTTTATGTAGTTCGTAGTCATTTGCTATTTTAATCACTTTAGCATAGTGTCCAGTGGCAATTTTTTCTCCACCTAAGCGGAAAGCATACTCTGCAAATCGATCAAATTTGATCATACGATTACATAAAATATCTGGATTTGGGGTAAGCCCAGAATTTAATTCTTCTAGAGCCTTATCAAAAACTTCTTTTCTGTATTCTTTAGAAAAGTTCACATGATGCATAGTGATGCCTAGTTCATTACAGGCTTCTCTAGCATCATGGAGATCTTGTGTTGCAGTGCAATAGGGTTCTTCGTCATTCCAATTGGTCATATGCAAACCCTCGACCTCAAATCCTTGTTCTAGAAGCAGAGCAGCAGTGACGGCAGAATCAACACCACCTGACATACCAACTATAATTAATTCTTTTTTATTCATAAAAGACAGGATAGACGGTAAAGATAGGGGTTAGATTTTTTTGGCTAATGTTGAAGCAAGTCCACTATAATTTTTAGGTGATAGTTCTTTCAATTCGTTTTTCACAGCATCATTAATCTCTAGAGAATCAATGAATACAATCAATTTATCCCTATCTAAATCTTTACCCCGGGTAAGTTCTTTTAAATGTTCATAGGCATCTTCAATTTGTTCTCGCCTTAGTATGGTTTGAATGGCTTCAGCTAGGATTTCTTGATTGGATTCTAAATCTTGATTTATGATCTCTTTATTAATTCTAATTTTTCCAAGCCCATTCAGGAGCGATTGGTAGGCAATTGAAATGTAAGCGAATGCAGTGCCAATATTTCTCTGTGCTGTTGAATCACTCAGATCTCTTTGAAGTCTTGATATGACTAATTTTGACGCAAGATGATTTAAAATAGAGTTAGCCAGCCCTAGATTACCCTCTGCATTTTCAAAGTCGATTGGATTTACCTTATGCGGCATAGTAGAAGATCCTACTTCCGATGATGTTGTTGTTTGTTTAAAGTAACCCAAAGAGATATAGGTCCATATGTCTTTACTTAAATCTAGGCAAATGTTATTAATTCTTATCAATGAATGAAATAGTTCTGCCATCCAATCATGAGGTTCAATTTGTGTGGTGTACGGGTTATTAGTTAATCCTAAGCTTTCAATAAATTCCGAACTAAGATCAACCCAGTTAATCTCAGGGTAAGCAATTTTATGGGCATTAAAATTCCCAACCGCACCGTTTATTTTTGCTCGAAATTCTATTGCTTCAAGAATACTTTTTTGTTGATCAATACGAGAAACAAAATTTGCAAATTCCTTACCCATGCTAGTTGGACTAGCTGGCTGGCCATGGGTTCGAGATAACATAACATCTTCTGACCATTTGTGTGAGGCATCACGGAGGGTATTAATTAGAAGATTTAATTTATGCAGTAGTGATTCACAGGCATCTTTAAGCATTAATGCGTATGAAATATTATTTATATCTTCTGATGTGCACGCAAAATGGATAAAAGGAATCAAATCATTGCCATCTGGTAGATTTCTAATTTTTTCTTGGAGAAAATATTCTACTGCTTTAACGTCATGATTTGTTTCTTTTTCTATAGACTTAATTCTTTTGGCATCCTCAATAGAAAACTGACTAACAATATCTTCTAGAAGATTTTTTAGCTCTGTCGATGATTGTGGGACTTGATTCAGGTCTTTATTTTGAGATAAGAAAATTAACCATTTTATTTCAGTTAAGACACGGTAGCGCATGAGTGCCGACTCACTAAAGTATTGTCTTAAGTGAGTGCTTTTCTCCAAATATCTTCCATCAAGAGGAGAAATGGCTTGTAGCTGATCTTCATTCATTTCAACCACCTCTATCATCAAAATTGAATGATACACGAAAGTTTCTTCTGTGACTGCTATTCTCTATGTATTATGATATGGATGAGGAGTTAATTTTGTCAGATAAGGAATACAGAATAGAAAAAGATAGTATGGGAGACCTTAAAGTTCCTGCCGATAGTCATTGGGGTTCTCAAACGCAAAGAGCTGTTGAGAATTTTAAAATCAGCCAGATAAAAATGCCATCAGGCCTTATTAGATCTTTAGCTTTGTTGAAATGGGCATTGTCTTCTGCAAATGCAAAATTAGGTACTTTAAGTAAGGATAAAGCTGATGCCATAGGTAGAGCTGCACTAGAAATAGCTGACGGAAAATATGCCGACCAGTTTCCAGTTGATGTTTTTCAAACAGGTTCTGGAACTAGCACAAACATGAATATGAATGAAGTAATTGCTCATTTGTCTTCCTCAAAAGAGCTCGATATTCATCCCAACGATGATGTTAATCTAGGGCAAAGCAGTAACGATATCATTCCTTCAGCAATTAACGTTGCGTCTACTTTATTAGTTAATACAGATTTACTTCCTGCTTTGGAACATTTACATGCAATTATGGATAAGAAAGCAACGAGTCTTAATGATGTTGTTAAAACTGGCCGGACGCATTTAATGGATGCAATGCCGGTTACCTTTGGACAGGAAATCAGTGCGTGGTCTGCACAAATAAAAGATCTAAAGAAACAGTTGGAAATGATGCAAATAGATATCCAACAATTAGCAGTTGGGGGAACGGCGGTTGGCAGTGGGGTGAATGCTCATCCTGACTTAAGTTCAATCACTTGCAAATTTATGAATGAAAAAACTGGTATGAATTTTCAGCCAACCTCGAATGCCTTTAGATCAATTAGCTCTCAAGATATTTCTCTAAATCTTTCATCTAAAACAAAAACTCTGGCGGTAATTTTAACCAAGATTGCAAATGACCTAAGATGGATGAATAGTGGTCCTTTAGGTGGCTTAGGTGAGATTCAATTACCAGCACTTCAGCCGGGTAGTAGCATTATGCCAGGTAAGATAAATCCCGTAATACCTGAATCAGTATCAATGGTAGCTGCACAGGTAATCGGTAATGACACAACGATAACTATGGCTGCTCAATCTGGAAATTTCCAATTGAATGTAATGTTACCTCTTATTGGTTTTAATTTAATTCAATCAATTTCAATATTAAGTAATGCTTGTAATGCCCTTGCGGATAAAGCTATCAGAGATTTTACGGTGAATCATGAAAACATAGAATCTGTTCTCAATCACAATCCAATTCTAGTAACAGCTCTTAACGCGAGCATTGGTTATGAGACAGGCGCAAAAATTGTAAAAAAAGCTTATAAAGAAAAGCGGTCAATTATTGACGTCGCATCTGAATTAACTGACCTCGATGAAGCAACATTAAAAGATGTTCTAGACCCTTTAAAATTAACTCAAAATAAACAATAAGACCTCTCTTGTTTTATGTTGAATAAGATAAGAGAGAGTTATCACGGCACTCAACCCTCCAATGACCCAGTATTAGAGGTAATGAATAGACTGCCAGAGCATATTGTCAAAGATTATTTACAAAAAATAAATCTAAAGCATGCTGGAGTCCTATTAGGTCTTCAACAGTCTGCGTCAGGCATAAATATTATCTTAACGAAAAGGACAACTAAATTGAAAAATCATGCCGGTGAAGTTAGCTTTCCTGGTGGTTCTTTTGATGAATATCAGGACAGTAACATCATTGAAACTGCCATAAGAGAAGCTGATGAAGAGATTGGTTTAGCCAAGAGTTCATCTGAAATTATTGGCTTTGTTCCACCGCAAATCAGTTTAGGGACCGGTTTTATAGTTACTCCTGTAATTGCCTTCGTAGAAGATGATTTTTCTCCTGTTCCAAATCAGGATGAAGTAGAAGAAATATTTCAAGTGCCTTTAGACTTTCTTATGGATCAGGTAAATCTTGAGCACCAACATCAGGTTTATGATGAGATTAAATGGTCTGTCTACAGCTACAGTTATGAGCAATACTATATATGGGGCCTAACCGCACAAATTATTAGAAAATTTTGTAAATTAATTAACAGATAAGGAGAGTGTTTTGGAAAAATTACATCAAATTACATCACAACTTAGAGACCCTGAGAAAGGGTGTCCTTGGGACAGAGAACAAACATTTGAGTCAATTGCTCACTGTGCGATAGAAGAAGCTTATGAGGTTGTAGAGGCTATTGAGAATAAGGATTATGAATCATTTAAAAATGAATTAGGAGATCTTTTATTCCAAGTAGCTTTTCATTCAAGTATTGCTGAGGAAATGAAATTATTCACTTTTGATGATGTGGTGGATTCAATCACTACTAAATTGATTAATAGGCATCCTCATGTGTTTTCAGATCTATCAATAGAAGATTCTAAGGTACAAACAGATCATTGGGAGAGAATCAAGATTGAAGAGAGAAAACAGAAACATGGGGCAAACAGTATACTCGATGATATCGGTACAAATCAGCCAGCATTGAACATAGCATATAAGATTGGAAAAAGGGCTGGATCAGTCGGATTTGATTGGAGCGATATAGGCGGTGTCATTGATAAAATTGAAGAAGAAATTGGAGAACTCAAAGTTGCTATAAATTCTGGAAACCAAAGTAATATTGAAGAAGAGGCTGGGGATTTATTATTTAGTGTGGTTTCGCTCTCAAGGCATACTTCCGTAGACCCTGAGACAGCATTAAGAAAAGCCAATAAAAAATTTGATGAACGCTTCAGGTCTATGGAAAGAATTTTAAAAGAATCTAATAGGGAGTTTTCTCATATGACTGAAAGAGAGCTTGATGCATTATGGGAAAATGTAAAAGAAAAAGAATAGCTGAATGACTGCTAAATTTAACACTCTTAAGAATTATGCAAGGCGACTGACTAGTAAACCTGGCGTTTATTGCATACTAAACAAAAAAGAAGATGTGATTTATGTTGGTAAAGCAAAAAATCTAAAAAAAAGAGTTAGTAGCTATTTTGCTTCAGTTCACTCAGAGGGAAAAAGAGAAGCAATTTTAAAAGAGACTGATTCAATTTCAATCACTATTACTCGAACAGAACGCGAAGCTTTGATTCTAGAAAATACCCTAATAAAAAAACATAGCCCTAAGTTCAATGTTTTGCTTAAAGACGGCAAGAGTTATCCATATATACAAGTTAATAATACGCATCAATTCCCACGATTTTCTTTTCATAGAGGGAAAAAAAATTTAAACAATGCAGAATATTATGGTCCTTATCCTAACGTTAATGCTGTTAGAAACACTTTGAGCCAATTACAAAAAATATTTTTATTGAGGAATTGTGATGAATCCTTTTTTAATAACCGATCTAGACCTTGTTTACAATTTCAAATAAAGAGATGTTCAGGACCATGCGTGGGTTTAGTGACAGAAGAAGAATATGAATTTAATGTTAATCAAGCTCTTAATTATTTAAAAGGCAATGATCAATCCATCATTGAAGAATTTATTGAAAAAATGGATCAAGCTTCTGATCAGCAAGATTATGAAAAAGCCAGTTTCTATAGAGATCAAATTAGTTCATTAAAAGTTATACAATCACATCAGTTTGTGGATGGTGCAAATCGAATTGATGCTGATGCTATAGCATTGTCTGAGTTATCAGGTATGTTTTGTATTTCTGTTTTATTTTTACGCAAGGGACAAATTTTAGGTAATCGTTCATTTTATCCAAAAAAGACAAATATGGCTGATGCAAAAGAGGTGATAGAGTCGTTTTTAATGCAATATTATACTGAGCATCAACCGCCTAAAGAGATATTGATTAATATCAAGCCCACAAATCTTGAGCTTCTTCAAGAAGCTCTTTCCGATGAATTAAAAACCAAGGTGATCATAAAACAAAGTGTGAAGTCCTATAGAAAAAAATGGGTTGAAATTTCTGCATCAAATGCCACTGAATCATTAAAATCTAAATTAGCCTCAAAAGCTTCAATAAAGGCCCAATTGAATGAATTGTCTGAAATGATAAATCATGACCCACTTATCGAGAATATCGAATGTTTTGATGTTAGTCATTTCATGGGTGATAAATGTGTTGCATCATGTGTTTCATACAACCGAGAAGGTTTTAATAAAAACAATTATCGTCGTTTTAATATTAGCGGAATAAATAAAGGTGATGATTATGCTGCTATGTCACAAGCCCTCTCTCGCCATTATTCAAGAAGTTTAAAAGAATCGAGGTTGTTACCGGATATTATTCTTGTCGATGGAGGTAAAGGTCAAATTAATATTGCCATGAGAGTTCTTAAAGATCTGGGGATAATTGAAATACCTATACTTGGAATTGCTAAAGGTCGAAATCGTCAACTGAAAGAAGATCGAATTTTTATTAATCAAAATAAATCACCTCTCTCAATGGCAAGTAATTCACCAGCAAAGTTTTTAATACAGTCAATTCGTGATGAGGCTCATCGATTTGCAATCACTGGTCATCGAAATAAAAAAAGAAAAAAACTCCTAACCTCTGACATTCAATCAGTTGAAGGTATTGGCCCAAACAAGAAAAAGGATTTACTTAAACAATTTGGTGGTATTCAGGAAATTAAAAGAGCTTCTGTAGAGGATTTAATGACTGTCAGAGGTATCAATAACAATTTAGCCAATAAAATTTATAAACATTTCAATGCTAATTAATCTTTTATTATAATTACTCTATGAGGACAGTATTTAATTTTGCGAATGCATTAACACTTTTTAGGATTGCCAGCATTCCTTTGATAGCCGCTTTATTCTTTTCTTCAATGGACAATGCTAGACCACTAGCCGCTATGGTCTTTATTTTAGCTGCATTAACTGATTGGTTTGATGGTTGGGTTGCCAGAGAATATAATTTATCCTCAAGATTTGGAGCGTTTTTAGACCCTGTAGCAGACAAGCTCATTGTTTCAATTGCTCTAATTTTAATTGTTCAGAGTGATCCTAGTCTTCTGAACGCTCTCATTGCATCAATTATTATTGGACGTGAACTTACAATTTCTGCACTTCGTGAGTGGATGTCTGAGCTTGGAGAAAGACATAAGGTTTCTGTCACTGGTTATGCGAAACTTAAAACTGTTTTACAGATGGTAGGACTTTCTTGTATGTTGTTCAGCAAACCTATTTTTGATATTGATATCTACTTCATTGGAAGTATTTGTCTTCTTGGGTCGGCTGTTTTAACACTTTGGACGATGTTAGTTTATTTAATTAAAGCCTGGCCTGTCATTTCAAATGGTGATTATTTATGAAATATAAACCTCTTTTAACAATAATTTTTTTGTTCATAATTAGTGCGTGTGGAACAGACAGTGAAGATTCATATTTTAACCAAATCCTAGATGATGAGTGGAGTAGAGGTATAGCTGAGAACCCAGTCTACGCGTCTTATATGGGTGATAAGTCAGCCAATCAAGATTGGCCTGATATATCTGAACAATCAGTCAGATCAAGACAAAAAAAGACTAGAGAGGTCTTAGAAAAAATTAAATCTATTAATCCTCAAGCACTTTCTAAAGAGAATCAACTCAATTATAGATTGTTTCTTTACAATTATGAGCGATCAGTCAGTTCTCAAAAATTTGATAGTCATTTGCTCACCTTTGGTCAAAGAGGGGGGATTCAGCTAGAACATGAAACAGCAGAAGGACTAGATTTTAGTAGTTCACAGGATTACATGGATTGGCTAGTAAGATTAGAAAAATTACCTCAATTAATTAATGCTCATATAGATCTTGGAAAATTAGGCATTGAGAGAAAAATTACTGCACCAAATATTTTAATGCAGCGCGTTGCTAAGCAAATTCAATTGCAATTAGTTGATGATCCAGAAGATAGCCCTTTTTATAATGTTTTTGCAGAGATACCTAAAACGATTAATGATCGGGAAGCACTGCAAATGAAAGCAAAGAAGGTAATCAAAGAGCACATTATTCCTGCATACCAAACCCTTGATTTCTTTTTCAGGACTGAATATTTGCCTGTGTCACGCGATACTTATGGAGTTTCTGCTTTACCAAATGGCTATGAGTGGTATGAGAATTTAGCTCAATATCATACAACCACTGATTTAAGTCCTGACGAAATACATAACATTGGTCTATCTGAGGTCAAAAGAATTCGATCTGAAATGCAAGAAGTTATTGATTCGCTAGGTTTTGAAGGAACTTTTAATGATTTCTTGATATTTCTTAGAACCGACTCACAGTTTTATTATTCAACAGAAAATGAATTATTTGAGGCATATCTAGCAACTTCTAAGAAAATAGATCCAGAAATTGTTCGCCTTTTTAAAGTCTTACCAAGAACGCCTTATGGAATAAAGCCAATACCAAAAGAATCTGCTCCTGATACAACAACCGCCTATTACATGAGACCAGCAGCTGACGGGTCAAGAGCTGGTTATTACTATGTTAATCTTTATCGACCAGAAGTTAGACCAAAATATGAAATGGAAGTTCTCTCGGTCCATGAAGCGGTACCAGGGCATCATCTTCAAATAGCCTTGGCTATGGAGCTTGAAGGCCTACCTAATTTTAGAAAATATTCAGGATACACTGCCTTTGTTGAAGGTTGGGGTCTTTATAGTGAGAGCTTAGGATATGATATTGGTCTCTATGAAGACCCGTATTCAAAATTTGGTGCATTAACTTATGACATGTGGCGGGCTGTTCGGTTAGTCGTTGATACCGGCATGCACTATAAAGGTTGGAGCAGGCAGCAGGCTATAGATTTTTTTAAAGATAATGCCGCTAAAACAGAGCAAGATATAGTCAACGAGATCGACCGTTATCTGATTATGCCCGGTCAAGCACTTGCCTATAAAATAGGACAATTAAAACTTCTTGAATTAAAGCAGAGGGCAAAGAATCAGCTCGAAGATCAATTTGATATTAAAGAATTCCATCACGCTGTTTTGAGTCAAGGAGCGCTTCCTTTGGCAGTTCTTGAAGAGCGAATAGATGAATATCTTCTAGAGGCCAAATAACGTCTCAAAATTGCTTTGAAGAATTAACTTCATTTCCAAAGCGGAATATTCATTGGTTTCCATAGCCTCAACAAAGTTTTCTAAATGACTTGCTGTATAACCAGGAAATTGAGGACCATCAGATCCATAAATTACTCTATCAATCAATCCTTCTTTTTTAATAATTTTAAGATATTCAGGTAAAACTTCGGATGCTTTTCTGGCACCTAAAGCACCGGGTTCAAAATAAACATTATCGTATTTTTTAGCCAATTGAATACAGGACTCAAGGTAAGTTAATTGAATTAAAAAACTATCATAACCGGTGTGACCCAAAATAAATTTAGTCTCAGGGTATTTGATGATTGATTCTTCTAAATATACTGGATCAACATAAGGTGGTTCTCTTCTTGTGTAAGGGTTTGGACTAGTTCCTGTATGAATATAAATTGGTTTATTTAAGCGACCGGCTATTTCATAAATTCCATCAAAGCGTTTATCATCTAATCTCATTTGCTGATGTGCATGAGCTAGCTTAATACCGGTGGCTTTGTATTTAATCAGGTCATTTTCTAATTTCTCAAGCTCTTTATTAGCTTCAATATTCCAATGGTCTGTTCTGATACTGTAGAATCCGAACATTCTCTCTGATTGATCTTTTATTTGTTCATACAAAAACTCATTATTTGCAATTCCAGTAGTATCAGGGCTATAGACCGCAAAGACTCCTGCGCGTCGAATCCCAGCATTATCCATTTGTTTTAGAATTCCTTCTGATGTTAAGCCATTTCCAAGGAGATTCTTCATTAGAAATTTAAAGGGTTTTGGAACTCTTTCAGAGTACCTTTCTTTATATGGTTCAGTTAAAGCTTCCCAAGTGCCGGTGTGAAGATGCATATCAATGACATCGATATCCACATCATTAATTGTGAATCCATAAGTCGTTTCAGCGTCATCTTTTATTAAAAAGTTATAACCCACCCAAAAAACGATGATTAGTAGAATTAACCTGTATAAATTCTTTTTCATAATTTTCTCAAAACTGTTTTATTTACTGTTATTAATAATAATCAACTATTGATTAGTTTTGTAACAAATAATGGAGTGCAAATCCATAGACATCAGAAATATATTCAATTGTTTTATTTCTGGGTGTTCCTGCACCGTGACCTGCTCTTGTTTCTATTCTAATAAGAATAGGGTTTGCACAATTTTGAGCTTCTTGCATTCTGGCTGCAAATTTATATGAATGCGACGGAACAACTCGATCATCGAGTTCTGAAGTGGTAATTAATGTAGGTGGGTAGCATTCTCCTTTTTCTATATTGTGATAAGGGGAATACTTAATAAGCACTTGAAAGTCTTCAAGCTTTTCAGGGGAGCCATAATCACTTTCCCAGGCCCAACCAATTGTAAATTTATTAAAGCGAAGCATATCCATTACGCCTACACCCGGTAAGGTTGCACCAAATAAATTAGGTCTTTGAAGCATGGTTGCTCCCACCAATAACCCACCATTTGAGCGACCCTCAATAACCGTTTTTTTAGGATTAGAAATACCCCTCGTATGTGTATATTCAGCCGCACTGACAAAGTCATCAAAAACATTTTGTTTGTTGCCTAGCATACCTTGTTGATGCCATTCTTCTCCATATTCACCTCCACCTCTAATATTGGGTACAGCAACAACTCCACCCATCAACATCCAAGCTAAGTATCGTTCCCTGAAAGTTGGCAGTATTGAGATATCAAAACCACCATAACCGTATAATAATAATGGAGTATTCACACCCAATTCAGTGTCTTTACGATGTGAAATGAACATAGGAATCATGGTTCCATCTTTGGTCGGGTAAAAAACCTGTTGGCTTATATAATCATTGCTATTGAACTGAGGTATTTCTTTTGCCCATAACAGTGAGATGTCGTTAGTTTTTGCATTATATTTATATATTTGATTTGGTTGGATGTAATTCGTGTATGAGAAATAAAAAATGTCGGAGTCTTGATTTGTTGAAATATTGGAGATAATTCCTGGTTTGTTAAAATTAATTGTTTTCTTTTTTAAAGAATTCTTTTCATAGATAAAGATTTCACTTTTAATATTCTTTAAGTATTGACATAAAATATAGTTTTCTAAAATTTCAACATTTGTTAGAACGTCTTTTTGTTCATCAATCAGTACCTTCCAGTTCTTCTCTTCAGGGTGATTAATATCAATTGATATCACTTTTCCTTTAGGGGCATTTAGATCAGTAGATAGCCAAAAAATAGATCCTTCATTACCAAGAAAAGTAAATTGCGCTCTCAAATCCGGAATTAATTCTACGAAAGGCTCATCTTGTCTTAAATCCTTATAAAACAATCGATTTCTTTCATCCGTACCCTCACTAACAGATAAGATGAGAAAATGACCGTCTTCAGTTATTGTGGTTCCCCAACCCCATTCAGGGTGTTCAGGTCGATCATAAATCAGTTGATCATCAAATTGAGGTTGGCCAAGAGTATGAAAAAATAACCTCTGATTTCTGTTTAGTTCTTTATATTCATCACCTTTTTTAGGTTCGGAATATCCTGAATAATAAAATCCTGAATTATCTTTGGCCCATTCTACGTTACTAAATTTTGACCATTTAATAGTGTCTTCTAGTATCTCGCCACTTTGAATACGCTTGATTTTCCAAGTTTTCCAATCTGATCCGCCATCGGATATGGAGTAAGCGATCATTTCAGAATTGGGGCTTACGCTAATTGAGCCAACTGAAACAGTGCCATCTTCGGAAAAACGGTTAGGATCAATAACCAGTTTCTTTTTGCTGTCTGTGCTCTCTTTATAGAAGAGCTTACTTTGTTGCCATGTCCCATCATTGTAATAAGTAAAAATCTTTGATTTCCTGCGAAAAGGAACAGATTGGTTTTCTTTGTTATAGATCTTCTCTAGTAATAATTTAAGCTCCTGTTGCTCTGGAAGATTATCCAAATAAGAATCTGTGAAGCGATTCTGCTCTATGATCCAAGCTTGGGTTTGCTCTGAGTTTAAATCTTCTAATTCTCTATAAGGATCATCAATAATAATTCCATGATAATTATCTTGTGTTTTACTTTTTACAGATAAAGGATAATCAATAGTTTCAGCAAAACTATGGGTAGATAAAATTACCAAAGAAATATAGCAGAATAATCGGTAATATTTATAGTCAGTTTTAAACATTCATTAATTATATGTATTTTGGTAGAAATAAAAGAAAAAATCTATGCAAGAACTTTTAGAAAATGTGGGATTAATACAAAACGATATGATTTTACCCGGCTTTATTTTTGGAGTTGTGCATGTTGGTCTTGTGATCTTAGGTTTTTATACTGGTTGGAGTATTAATCGACTCTTAAAGAATGTAACCAAAGGCTATATTGCTGGAATTATAGGCGCCTCTTTGGCCCATGTGATTGCAGATCTTGTCGCTGCTATTATTGATCCAACCATGAGAGCAAGAACTGCAGGGATAGTTTTAGGAGGGTTATTACCTTTGTTTTTAATTCCCATTTTAGAAAAATACGTTACAAAAAGTAAAAGCCATATTATGATCGGCGATCATGAAGATATTGAGAAAGATTTAAAAGATGAACATCATCACTAGTTTCTCTATAATTTAGTTATGAAAGACTTAGATATAAATCAAACTTGTCAAATTTTGAACACCATTATGGAGTATGAGCTCTCAGGCGTTGTTCGCTACACACATTCTTCAATAATGGTTAGTGGACCGCACCGGATTCCTATTGTTCAATTTCTGCAAGCTCAGGCAAATGAGTCATTACTGCATGCTCAAGAGGCAGGTGAATTATTAACTGGACTTGAGGGTCATCCGACTCAACAAATTGCTCCGATAGAGGAAACACATCAACATTCAGTTAAAGATATTCTTGAAGAAAGTCTCCAGCATGAATTGCATGCTTTAGATCTTTATAATCAACTTTTAGAAGTTGTTGACGGTAAATCTATTTTCTTGGAAGAATACGCAAGAAATAAGATAGGCCAAGAGGAGCAGCATTCTTTAGAGTTAAGAAAGATGTTGCGTGATTATTCTGCTTAATTAATCTCAGCAATGGATTAATAAAAATTATTAACTGTCGATTCTGCAATTTTTTGTAGGAATAATTTATCATCAGGCTTGATAAGACCGTCGTAGTCATAATTTATACCAACCGGTGATTCATTAAATACACTAGCAAAAACAGTGCACGCTGCTAAATAAGTACCTAATAGTGCCGGATGTGTACCATCAAGATGGTGAAGCTTTATTCCTGGTCTTTGCTTGTAAGCATTTTCAAAGGCTAAACCCACAGGAATTACTAAGGTTTTATTTTTGTTTCCTGCGGTTACATACATTTCCTCAATGACTCTTATTAAATAGGGGTCAAAATTCTCATGCGGTTCAACATAAGCATGAATCATATATAAAGCAGCTTCAGAGCCATTAGCTTTTATTTTTTTAATATGTTCTTTAGCCTTTTTGGCAAATGATCTTCTGTCTTTTTTTGATAATCCTTCACCGCTTCCACCTTGAAGAATAACTAGTTCAAACTGTTTAATCGAGCTAATAGCTTTTGGTTGTAGCAAATGATCGAGATTGTGGTGTTTTAATCTTGAGCCTCCAATTGTTGAAGACTTAACATTACTGCTTCCATCATACCCAGGGTATTTTTCATCAGCCATCCGTTTAAAGTGGTTATGAAGACTATCGTTGTAATACAGATAACTATTACCAACAAATAAGACACTTTTAGGCTGCTTCAGTTTTAATTGTTTAATCTCTGGAGTGTTAACATCAGCTAAGGATAGGTTATGAATACACACCAAAATCAGCAGGGATAAAAGTATTTTTTTCACTTATGCAATCACTAATTTATTGTCTCAGCATTCTTTATTTTTGAAGAAAAAGCAAAGCTTAATGAGAATATGCTTAATAAATGAACAAAGGTTATTAATTTTTGCATTGTTGCTTGCCTGATCATTGCCTCCATACTGATTAAAGGACTGTCTTCGAATATTTGATATAAGACATAAGCGAGTGTGCTTAATAGAAAAAATGAAGTCACAAGCGAGTAACTGTTTTTGATCGGGCTTCTTAATAACACAATCAAATAAAAAATACCTGCAGGGACCATTAATCTAAAACCATTGAGGGCAAAAAATACATGTTGTTTGAAGTATAAGTCATAAGGCGTGAAACCCACCCCTGCAAAAAAACACGCTCCTATAAAAAAGAACAATGATCCAGCAATTGCTAAATAATAATTAGTTCTATTATTCTTGAATAATCCAGGCACATACAAGAACGCTATTCCCCCCAAAAAGAAGCTAATCATGCAAGCATTGAAAATATAGGAAGAAACTGTATTTGATTCGCCAGAGCGTGATTTCATGCCTCCTAAATCGCTTAAAAAATTATGAGTAAATGAATAGCCAATTTGGAGAGGATCATGAATGTTCCCGCCTGGATAAGAATACATCGAGATCGCTATTCCAATGATAAAGACGATTGGAATAAATCTTATTACCTTGACTGTCCAGAAGTATTGCATGGGATTAATCTACATTTCTATTATTGCTAAATCAATCCAAAAAAATTAGAGATGTAATTGAAATTAGCTATAATGATACCTTCATAATTTTAGCGGGAATAGCTCAGTTGGTAGAGCGTTTGCTTGCCAAGCAAAAGGTCGCCGGTTCGAACCCG
>Ga0163108_10000620_pt1 | contig 26410 bp, 16 predicted proteins | sample Fk1155metaG_FD_109644 | JGI IMG/M metagenome (GOLD analysis project Ga0163108, IMG submission 109644) | Marine microbial communities from the Central Pacific Ocean - Fk160115 155m metaG | ecosystem: Environmental > Aquatic > Marine > Oceanic > Photic zone | place: The Central Pacific Ocean...
AGCTTCTTCCGCAGGAGCTTCTTCCGCAGGAGCTTCTTCCGCAGGAGCTTCTTCCGCAGGAGCTTCTTCCGCAGGAGCTTCTTCCGCAGGAGCTTCTTCCGCAGGAGCTTCTTCCGCAGGAGCGTCTTCCGCAGGAGCGTCTTCCGCAGGAGCGTCTTCCGCAGCCGCTTCTGGTGTAACTTCTTCGGGTTTAGGTACCGCTTCCGGCGGCGGGGCCTGTGGCTTGTCTGTCTTCAATTTCTCCAGGGCGACCTGTTGAGCTGCCAGGTGAGTACCATCATTTCCGTACTTCTTGATCAGGACCCCCACCTTGTCAGAAGGCTGTGCCCCAACGCTCAACCAGTAGTCGATGCGTTCTCCGTTCAGAACAGCTCGTGCATCTATATCCCTGATCATGGGATCATAATGCCCGAGTTCTTCGATTACTTTACCATTCCGCGGCGCCCGTCCATCCATCGCACAAACACGATAAAACGGTCGATGTCGCCGGCCAAGTCGTTTCAGCCGAATTCGCACTGCCACTAAACAAATCTCCTTTGGGACCTCAAAATCGCAAACTTGAACTATCTTTTGTACCCTGAAACGGCTTTCGCTGCTATCCACCCAGCACGATTTCTCGCAGGCCATTATTTCTTTGATTTCTGCTGACGACGCATCTTTCGCAGCTCTTTTTCCCTTTGTTTACGGTTTTTTCGTTTTTCCGCCGCCGACAGTCGTTTTCCCGTGGACCGCTTGGTCTTCTGTCCAGTGCCACCAGGATCACCCAGGGCCCCCTCCTGCAGTTCACGAATCGTGTTCATTCGCTCCCGCATCCCTTTGCCAGCCATACCCTCCATCACGGGTTTCATCTGCTGGTATTGTTTCACCAGCTGGTTTACTTCCTGTGGTTGCACCCCGGCCCCCTGGGCGATTCGATTCCTTCGACTGGGATCGATTAACTTGGTATTACGCCGCTCTTTCAGTGTCATGGAATTGATAATTCCTACCGTCCGCAGCACGCTGGACTCGGTATCATCGTCATCCATCACCTTATTCAGGTCAGCCATCGGGCCGCCCATCATCCCCAGCATTTTTTTCATCAGCCCGGGCTTGGCCATACTGGCCAGCTGATCCTTGAAATCATCGAGGGTAAATTCGCCCCGGGAAAGCTTGTCTTCCAACTCCTGCTGGGCTTTTTCATCAACAACCTGGCGGGCCATGTCAACGAGGCCCAACACGTCTCCGAGTCCGAGGATACGACCTGCCATGCCTTCCGGTCGAAATGCTTCCAGGGCATCCAGGTGCTCACCGGTTCCGATAAACTTAACGGGTACACCGGTCACGTGTTTTACGGACAGCAACGCTCCACCACGGGCATCACCATCAAGCTTGGTCATGACAACGCCATCAAGTTCCAACGCTTCATTGAATGCCTTGGCGCTATTAACAGCATCCTGTCCGGTCATACCGTCGACAACAAGATAGACCTGGTGCGGCTGCACTCGGTTATCAATCCGAACCAGTTCATCCATGAGTTCCTGGTCAATCGCCAGGCGGCCTGCCGTATCCAAGATAACAACGTTCGCATCATGTTCTCGTGCCTGGGCGACGCCCTGGCGACAGACTTCCACGGGATCTGTTGCATCGGGATCAGAGAAGACCGGAACTTCCAGTTGTTCACCAAGCACATGCAACTGCGACATGGCTGCTGCACGCTGGAGATCAGCCGCCACCAGCATTGGTTTCCCGCCAGCTGCCATGATCGTCTTGGCAAGTTTCCCACAGGTCGTCGTTTTACCCGATCCCTGCAATCCGCAGAGCATGAGTACGTTCACCGGCTGATTCAAATTCAACGATTCATCGACAGGACCAAGCAGGTCGATCAACTCATCACGTACGATACCAATGACATGTTCACTGGGATCCAGTGCAAGCAGGACCTCTTCTCCCATGGCCTTGGCCTGAACCTTGCCCATGAAATCCTGGACGACGGAATAGCTGACGTCCGCATCCAGTAACGATTGCTCAACCAGCTTGAGTCCATCACTCATGTTGGCTTCGGACAACCGCCCTTTGCCACGCAGGGTTTTTACCGCCGACTGGATACCATCTTGAAGTCGTTCAAACATCGTGAACCATTGTCTCTCTACCGTGAATCGCCTGGGCGGAAAAAGGGAATTTAAAACAAGTCGCTATCAACGGTCGGCAACCAGTCCGGACCGGCGACCTATCGATTTCCTCTCCACGAGCACCGAAGAAGCACTCGCAGGACGCTTATTCTAGCGGGCCTGGAGGGTGGTTGTAAATGCGACCCGGGAGCAAGCAACGCGACTAGTCTGTACAAGCTAAGCTCATGACTCAACCTGCGATTCCTACGGAGCGACCTGATACTGGAGCTGCCCCACGGCTTGCCCCTGTTTTGAATTAACGTCCAGGGGTACGGTGAACACCACACTGCCCATCTTGCAAAGGCCATTACCGTCTGCCTGGCAATAGTAGTAGTTCATGGAGACGGTCACCGTATCACGCCCCTCACCACTGACGGGTAACACCACGTCAAATTCGGCACTTGGTTTTGCCACGGATTGGCGGCCCAGGCTATCCCGTTTAACCGCACCCGCTTTGGATGCGGCAGCCGTGTAATATCTCATGGGCGCCAGTTCATTGATCTTCCAGCCTGCGGGCAACTTCAACTGCACCTTCAACTGGATCTTGCCATCCACTGGTTTCAAGGACAATTGCGGCACGGCAACCTTCTTTGCCTTGGCGAACTGGGGAGCCTTGTCCGTGGCAGTAACCGGTGACTTCACCCCGGTCAGCTTGAGAGTTTTCACTTTCCCCGTGCTGATATCAACCATTCGTATCGCATGATTATTGGTATCCGCGACATAGAGTGTTCCGCCGGCAATCGTAATTCCCGACGGCTCGTCGAAGAGTCCCCGCTCGTCATCGAAGCCAGGTTCTTTCTCCCCGGCAACGGTGCGAGTTGCACCTGTCTTAACATCCACAACCTTGATCTTGTTGTTGTAAGTATCCGTGGTGTAGATCTTGTTGTCGTGATAAACGACGCCAAGGGCATGCTGCAACTTGGCCTGGGCCTTGGGGCCATCGACGTCTCCGAAATCGAACAGACGCCCCTGGGGTTCATCGGCCGAGCCCACAACAGTCCAAACCTTTTCTTTCTGGTCAAAGGGAACCGCTCGGATTGAACTTCCCTCGCTGTCCGCAACAAATAACCATTTCCCGTCGGAAGTTAAACCGCTGGGCTGGGCAAAAGACGAGATGCTGTTACCCGGGGTACCGGTGCTATACGGAGTCCTTGGCAGTAGCAAACCATCCATGATATCTTCGCGCCCGTTTCCGGCATAAAGACCCACGCGTTTCTCGTCGAGCCCCATACGCCAGATCTGGTGGGGACCCGCCATCGCGATGTACAGATGGTCCTTGTGTACGTGCAAAGCCCAGGGACTATTCAGAGCTGTCGTGGACGGCTTACTCTGCCAGCGATTCGGGCCTGTTGTGCCTCCCGGCCAGGGCCCTCGCCGCTGAACACCTGTCCCTGCAATCCTGGTAACACGGCGTTGCTTTAAATCCACCTTGCGCAACATGTGGTTCTCGGTGTCCGCGACGTATAGTGTTTCACCGACCAACGCCATTCCCTGGGGATGATCAAAGCTGGCCTTCTCGAAACTCCCGTCCGCACGACCAATCACTCCGGAACCAATCACGTCCCGTAACTTACCCGCCAGGTCCGTGATGACGATGCGATTGTGGTTACTGTCCGAAATAAACAACCGATCGTTTTTTTCGTCAGCCAGCACTTTCCCGGGAAACTTCAACTCCGAATCTTTCTGGCGATAGGCAGCCAGCTCAAAACGAATCGGGGTCTCATCCAACAGCTTCTGCTTGCGGTAATAGGGAATCCCTCGCTTGAGTTGCTCATTGACCTGGTCAAAAGTAATCTCGCCACTGGTTCCCCAGATCGCTTTACCTTCCGGATCGATCATCAGCACCGAAGGCCAACTGCGAACCCCGTAGGTATTCCAGATCTGGTGGCGAGCATCATTAACAACCGGATGTTCGATCTCGTAACGCAGGACCGCTTCTTCGATGTTCTTACTGTCTTTTTCCGTCTCAAATTTCGCCGAATGCACACCGATCACGACCAACTCGTTGGGATAGGCCTTTTCCAGCTTCTTCAGTTCCGGAAGGATATGGATGCAATTGATACAGCAGTACGTCCAGAAGTCCAAGATGACGAACTTGCCTTTCAAATCTCGCTTGGACAGCGGGCGTGAATTAATCCAACTCATTCCCTTGGGAAAATCCGGAACGTCCAATCGTCTCGTGAAGGGGTTTTTACTCTGTGCCTGGAGATTATTCAGTGCCACTGGAGTCGTCCCTGCAGCGGAGGGGACTTCCGTGGTCTCGGTCTCCTCAACCTCATCCCCGGCAGGCTCAGTGGTCTCCTCGCCGGCAGATGCTGCACGCGCGCCCTCCTCGGTGGATACTTGAGATTTCTCTTCCGGGGAACAACCCATCAAGCAACACAATGACAGGAACAGTAGGAACATCAACGACCGGCTCGCTATGGTTTTGACCTGTCCACGAAACATACCCATCTCCTCCGTACTGGTTTACGATTCACGTCCTCCGCCTTACCTCCCTATCGTATCCGACAACGGTGCCGCGGAGAATAAGAGCCTAAAAAACGAAGTCAATAAATTTAACCCAATGTGACATATATCGTTCCCAGAAGGCCTGCCTCCCCCCCCTGTTTAACTATCCTGTGGAACCAAGAATTTTCACCGTGGGTATTTACCTGCGACAGTTAGAAAATCCCCTGGCAGACATATCTTATTCCTTACAAGGAAGTTAGACCAACACGAAACAAAAACAGGTAACCCGCCGACGTGAAACTGGTGCCTGTTTACACACCACGGCGCAGCCTGCCGCGGAACCGATCATCGCCAGGCACTCGGATGAAGACCGAAGTTGACACGCTGCCCACGTCCCTATTAGATTGCCAAGGCCTTAGATTCCCGCACCCATGAATGACATTATCATCCGGCCAGGAGAATGTTTCGTGAAGCAGCTTAGTTTAATCTTTTGTGCCCTGTTACTTTGTGAGGCCCCGACTGCATCCGCGCAGATGTGGGCCAACAAGATGTTCGAAGCCACTGATCATGACTTCGGAGTCGTGGCTCGTAATTCCAAGCAGCAATTTCGATTCAAGCTGAAGAATATCTACGTAGAAGATGTTCACATCGCCCGTGTCCGTTCCAGCTGCGGCTGCACCAGCCCGATTATCGAGAAGCGTACTCTCAAGACACATGAATCCGGTACGATCCTGGCGGTCTACAACACGAACTCCTTCCTGGGATCCAAGAGTGCCACGGTCACCGTCACGATCGACAAACCGTATTACGCCGAAGTCCAGTTAAACGTGCAGGGATTTATTCGCAGTGACGTGGTCTTTAACCCTGGCTCCATCCAGTTTGGTGAAGTCGCACAGGGATCCATCACTGAGCAGAAGCTGGATATCACTTACGCCGGTCGTACCGATTGGAAAATCACGGATGTTCGCAGCGCGTATCCTCACTTCGAGGTCGAGTTGAATGAAAAAGATCGAAATACGAATCGCGTGAACTACGAGATGCTGGTCCGGCTCAAGCAAGACGCTCCCGCTGGATACATCCAGGACGAGTTAACCATCGTTACGGATGACCCCAAGAACAAGACCATTAGCCTGGCGGTCCAGGGGCGCGTGATCTCCCCGTTAACGATCAGTCCCACCACGCTGATCCTGGGACCGGTTGAAACCGGTTCCATGGTCTCCAAGAAGCTCGTCGTGCGAGGCAATGCCCCGTTCCGTATTACCGAGATCACCTGCAACGACCAGTGCCTGAAAATTGATACCCCGGACACTGCCAAGAAACTACACTTGATTCCCGTCCAGTTCACGGCCGGCGACACATCCACCAAGATGGTCGAAACCATCACGATCAAGACCGACCTCTCCGGTGGCACCACGGCAACCTGCGTCCTCACGGCAACCGTCAACATGCCAACCGAGACCCCCTGACCGCTCCCGGCTTCAGTTCTCCGGTGATGCTTCTGCAGCAAACATCAGCGGCAGTGCTAAACGTGGATAATCCGCCGTCTTCTGAAAAGCATTTTCCAGTAATCCCATCACGGCCAGTACCACGTCTTCTCGCCAGGCCGGAGCCAGCACCTGGACCCCGACGGGCAAGCCACAGCTATTGATATCCGTCTTGCGAGCCTGATCAAACACGCGATCGCGACTGGGTGCCCGTTCCTCTTGTTCGCCATCACGCACACGCGATAACGCTACTACACCAGCTGGCCACCCCAGCAGGTTCGGCAGAAAACTGTAGCTGGCAGCTGGCAATAGATCGATCGGTGCACCATGAGGCATCGCCGGCAAGGCATGTGGTGGACAAATTGCCGCCTGGAACCCCTCTTGCTGAAAAATACTCAATAGCCGCCGTCGATAAGCAACCATCCAACGCGTATTGCTCCAGTAACGGGAAACCGATGACCGGCGTGTCTGGTTCACCAGGTGAGCCATAGTTTTCTGACCAAACCCACGCATTAAAACACTTATCAGCCAACGCAGCGACGAACCCATCCGGGCACCACGTACCAACCGGGCCAAATCGGGATGCACCTGGCTTCCTCGCAGTAACTCCGTGACATCCGTGCCTCCATCGGCACCAACCAACTGGTAGTAGACGTCCAGGGCTTCTGAAATATCCGGTGGTGTCCAGGGACAAATCTCGGCACCCTCGCGAGCTAACTGCTCCGCCGCCTCGTCAACAATACGACGGATGGCAGGCGAAGGACGAAACGTTCCATCATCATTCCAGACCGCGATTCGAAGCCCTTTCACATTCACGCGGTCCGGGTCGCCGATGGTCCCAGGCACCACGTCGATATCGCGTGGTTCCTCGACCGGGCCTGCCATGACTCGCAAGGCCAACGTCAGGTCGGAAACATGACGTCCCATCGGTCCTGCCTGGAAAAAAACAGCCTCCATACCACGCAAGGCTCCATCCATGCCCTCCCGGGGGAGTCGACCACTGGTCGGTTTGATCCCATGGATACCACAGACGTGAGCTGGAATACGAATACTTCCGCCGAGATCACTTCCCAGGCCGAGGGGTGATCCATAAGCAGCCAGCAAGGCTGCTTCTCCGCCCGTGCTTCCTGCCGATCCACGGGCCAGGTCCCACGGGTTCTGAGTCCGTCCGAACACCGGGTTTTCCGACTCATGCCACAGCATCAATTGCGGTACATTTGTCTTGCCCAGGATGATAGCACCCGCTTCTCGTATTCGGCGTACAAAAACTCCGTCCTCATCCCGCGGCCGATTGACACGCGTGGTTAAACCGATGGTCGTCGATGATCCTGCCAGGTGAAAACATTCCTTGACCGTCATGGGCAAGCCGTGCAATGGCCCCAGCTCCGCTCCCTGGTCTCGTGCTCGATCGGCTGCCACAGCCTCCTGGCGAGCCTCGTCGAAACGTGACACCACCAGGGCATTCAAGTGCGGGTTAACCAACTCCACCTGCGTGATGAAGGTCTCGGTTACCTGCCGGGAAGACCATTCACCGGCAGCGATCCGGGAGACGATATCGCAAGCAGAACTGGCCAGTATCCGTGGATCGGGAGCCTCACGGTTCAGCTGGTTCATTTACATCCTCCGCGGACAGCTCGGCCTGTTTTGAATCCTTGTTTTTCCTGTTCCTGCGACGACGAAACCAGTCTCGAACTGCTCGCCAGCCGCGTGCAAATAAGACACCCGAAAACAGGTCCTCGGTAATGGTTGACTTGCTGGTAGAAAAATTATTCCAGGCAGCTGCCATGTAAGGCTGACTATTTTCACTCAGCGTCGTGTAAATACCGCGACTGCGAATGTCGCCCAGGCCGTTGCGATAATGATCCAGGATGTGACGATCGAACATATTCCCGGCCACGGTGACTGCCGACAGGGTACCCTTACCCATCGTTCCAACCTTGTTGAGCGTATACAAAGTCATCGTACTGGAGATCGACAACAGGTTAACTTCCTGCTGCTCCGCCGTTTCCTTCATCTCGCTCCAGAGCCGCTTGACCTCCGACTGCGGGATCAACTGCGTCGGAGAGGTCTTGGCGATAGCCTCGCGAGTCTGCTGGACGGTTTTCTTCAGTCCTTCGACGGAAATGGGTGGCATGTCAAAGGCCTGTGCCGTCATTCCAGATGTCCTGCTGACGGCATCCAACAGATCCGACACCTGGTCGATCGTCGTTTCCGGATCAATCACACCCTTGGCCTTCAACTCCCCGCTTAGCTCATTCAGGTAAGTCTTCGATCCGTAGGCCAGGTCACTGAAAATTGCCAGGACCGTCACTGGGGAAAGATGCAACGTGGCCCAGCCAGCTATTTCCACGAAACTTCCTACTGTTTTCCGAGCCACGAAGGCCTCGACCTCAGGGTCTTCCGGTTCCGTCTCCTCCTTGGGCAACTCGACGCCACCCACGTCCTCCACCATGAAGTCCAACATTTGCTGAACGAAGATCGTGTAGGAACGCGAACTGCGAAAGGCCTGGGGGACCAGCAGTTTCATCGAACCGCCCAGGGCACCGCCGACGACTGCTGTTGTCGAACGCAGGGTTCGTTCCGGCAGAGAAAGACTGTACATCAGGTAGGACTGGACACGAGCAATTCCCGGATCATCTACTGGCTGATCAGGACGCTGATCCTCTGCATCGATTCCTGGTGTGTCCGTTGTATCTTTCGGATTCTTGGCGTCATTCGTTTGCATGATGTGGAGCCACGCCACGTTTATTGTTAGCCAGGAAACACGCTCGCCGAATCATCACCCCCGGAACCTTCGCATCGACCTCACTCGAGATCGATTGGTCGCCCAGCGACTTCCCGGGCGCGGCCCTTTTGCAAGTCGCTCCGAACGCTTGGAAAGACCGCCTGGCACCGACTTCTCCGGGGCCTGCGACCGAGACTTCTTTTTACCCGGAACGTGATATCGCTTGGGGACCAGGAAAGGAACAATTTGAGAGGCCTTGGGACCAACGTCCATTGGATCTCGCGACCAACTTCCTGGTAACCACCAGAGGATTAATTGCGCTAATGGAATAGCCAGCATCCCACCCAGGACCACCTTGATCATGGTCCACATGGGGTTCTCCGATTTGCGTGCAGGACCCCGGATAGGACGAATGGAAGAAGATCCGGTGGCTGGTGATTCTACTGAATCACCAAAGTTAAAAGATCCCACCGCCTCTTCCCCGGATTCGGAACTATCTGCGGAACTATCTTCGGAACCAGGTTCCTCGTCCGCCTCGGATTCGCTGACACCTGCGGAATCTGAGGCATCGCCTGCATCTGATTCCCCGATTTCAATCTTCACGCTTGCTGAGATCGAGTCGTCTACTGGATCCTCGTCTGCTGCATCCTCGTCTGAAGCCTCCGTCGTCACGGGACCATCGAGCAGGATGAGAGCGGGAGGCAGCTCCTGCATGACCTCGCCCAGCAGGAATTCTTCCCGGCATAGGGGACAAGCCACCCGCGATTCCTCGCCAGCACCCTGTGGAATCGTTACCTCGTCTTGACAGCGAGGACAGGTCGCGATGGTCATGTTAACTCTCCAGGTCAGCTCTGCCGCGAATACTTCCACTCGCCGGTGGACATCTGCTCCGCTTCTGGATTCAGTGTACCGGAAAAAAAGCCTCGAGTCCCCACCGGCCTCTCGAATTACTCGCTACCTGGCTCCATTCTGACCGTTCGCTCATCAACCGATGCCGTACAGCGGCTCCAGTTTTGCTCGCAAATAAGCCAATAACGGTTCGTGCGACAAGGGTTGACCAGTGATACGTTCAACCAGTTCGGACGCGCGGTAACATTTCCCCGGCTGGTGAATCTTTTCCTGCAACCAGTTCTTCAATGGCATGAATTCACCACGGGAAAACATGTCCTCCAGATCCCCCAGGTCCTCGGTTGCCTGGGCAAAGAACTGGGCCGAGTAAAGGTTGCCCAACGAATACGTGGGGAAATAGCCAATCAGTCCGGCACCCCAATGGATATCCTGAAGTACACCATCTGCATCGGAAGGAGGTTCAATCCCGAGAAACTCACGGTATTTTTCCCGCCAGGCGGCTGGCAGATCCGGCACCTGCAGGTCCCCCTGGATCAATGCCTGCTCCAGTTCAAAACGAATGATAATATGCAGATTATAAGTTACCTCATCCGCCTCAACTCGAATCAGCGACGGCCGTACCTCGTTCAACGCAAAGTAAAACTGGTCCAGTGTCACGTCGGTCAGCGCCGAGGCAAAGGTTTCCTGGAGCGTGGGAAACATGTACTGCCAAAAGGCCCGGCCACGACCGACCTGGTTTTCCCACATGCGTGACTGCGACTCATGGATACCCAATGAAATAAATTCTCCCGGAGGCAAACCATAAAGGTCCGTTCGCAACCCCTGATCGTAAATTCCATGACCCGACTCGTGCAGGATGCCAAAAAATGCCATCGGGAAAAAATGCTCGTCGTAACGGGTCGTGATGCGACAGTCAAACGGTCCCATGCCTGAGCAAAATGGATGATGAGTAACATCCAGTCGTCCCCGCTGGAAATCAAAACCAATCTGCGCCGATACCTGCTCGCCCAGTTCCTTTTGCAAAGCTACGGGATAACTGCGAGAGAGGATCTCCACCTGCGGTTGGGTACTGCTCTCCGCGATCGCCGCCACTAACGGGACCAGGTCCTCTCGCAACGAGGACAGGACGCGATGCACATTGGCCGTCGTCTCCCCAGGTTCGTAGTCATCCAGCAAGGCATCGTAGGGAGATTCCTCGTAGCCAACGGCTTCTGCCTGTTGACGCTTCAGGTCAATGATCTGTGTTAACACCGGACTGAAACTGGCAAAGTCATCATCCTTGCGAGCCTGGACCCAGGCCTGCTGTCCCAGCACCGTGGCCCGAGCCATCTCCTCTACCAGCGACTGGGGAAGCTTACTCCGTTTCTGATAGTCACGCTTGAGTTCCCGAATCACCGTGGCCGAATCACCATGGGGGTCCTCTACCAGTTCTGAATCCTCGCAGGCCGCCAACCATTCCCCCACCTGGGGATCCGTCCGCCGACGATGACTGGCAGCAGCCAGCCAGGTAATCTGTTCGGCACGATAGTCACCGGCCTGCGGGGGCATGTAGGTCTGTTCATCCCAGCCAAGGACTGCCCGGATCGATTCGACCATGGCGGCCTCCCGGACATGGTCACAAAGCGCCTGGTAAGTCTGCATGATGTCAGCCATTTGCATCGTTCCTTAAATCGCGAAACTCAGTTTTCCTGCGCCAACGGTAGCTCGTTGCCAGGTGCATCAGGCCTTGGTAACCCACGCCTGCTGCAAATAATAGCAGGGTCACGGAAAAGCAAAAGAACCTTGTCCCGTAAACATCACCAGCATCGATGAAGAGTTCGTCCTAACCGGTTACGCAGCAGCACCGTTTACTGGAATCCCAGGCTGCGCTCGATCTCTCGGCCCTTGCGGTTCAAGCCCGTTCCCTTGTCCCACTCGTTGGTCGAGCGATAGCCGGATCCCCAGTTCGCCTCACGTTCGCGAAACCCTGATGTGTTCGGTTCCACAGCCGTACCGGGCAGCGTTATGCAACCGGACAATCCGGTCATGACAAACAGGCTGAATACGGCCACGAACAAAACGGACCTGAAAGATAAACGCGATCGCATAATGCGGCTTGCCTTACACGGGTCGGACGGGCGATGCCGGTACGATACCGGCCAAGCGAGGCAAACTGTCCCAGATTTCTCAACCGCTGTCCAGACAGATTTCACGGTCTGCACAGGCAAAATCAAGCTGGACCGCCAATCGACCTACCAGCCAAATCGATCTCGTACCAGGTCAAAACCGATCACAAAAATTACCGCGTCCACCATCAAATGACTGATCCAGGGTCCCAGCAGTGAGCCACTGACGTAGTAAATCAACGCCCAGGCAATCCCACCTAGCGCAACTCCCAGGGAGAACAGGTAGGTCAGCGGCGAGGCCCAACCAAAAAACGTCGCCAATAGGATCACGTGATGGGCCATGAAACCAACGCTGGAGAGAATGACTGCGGAGGTCACCGTCATCTTGAGCGTCAACTGGTCAAAGACAAACCAACGCCAGTAATATTCCTCGAGGAACGAATGCGCCAGGGCATAAAACAGGCCCAACAGGAAAAATTGCCAGGCAGCAGTCAAACCCCAGCCCGCAACCTTGCCATAGATCTTTTCCGTCGGCTGGTCGAAGAAACCCTGCGGTTTCAGCCAACCGTAAAACAGGCCCAGCATCAGTATTGCCACCAGTAGCCCGAAGCCAACTCCCAGGCCAACTCCACGGCCCAATCCCATCTCGATTCCACTGGCCGGCATCTTGGCAAGCGTTATCTTCTGCTGCAGGATCCAGAACACGTAGAACACGGGAAAGACAAACTGCAATGTCTTGCCAATCGAGTAAGTTGCCAACTGGAATCGCGCCGGCCAATCATGGAGCCAGACAAAATAGGCCAGCGTGACGATCGTGGGAAATAACCAAGCGAAGATGATCGCCACCGTTGAAATTTCACGTTCTGTCGCCATCGCCGCAAATCCTCAAATAACACTTGCTCCACGAACAAAGCCCAGGCCCTCTGGTTACCAAAAATCCAGAACAACTCACGCCGCAGGCGTTGCGTGGTGCCATTCTAGCAGTGCCCTGCTGCCTCGCCAACAATTCCACGGCCAACAATTCCACGGCCAACAATTCCACGGCCAACAATTCCACGGCCATTTCTCGGCTACTTGATGAAACCAGCAATAATCTTTAAAAAGGTTACTGGTGGAACCTTCGCCGAGGACGCGTCTAGAGCCTTCCTGGCTCTTTAAATACGGCTGGTTCCCTCCCCCGACAACAACAAGAATCCGCATAAAACGCTTTTGAAAGGAATTCCATGGATTTGACATCCTATGGCATCACAGTGACTGAAATTACTCGCAACGGCTCTCGAGCCAAGCTTTACGAGCACGGTCTGGAATATGATGGAGCACAAATAACAGCCAGTGGAGCTATCGCCACGCTGTCTGGCGAAAAAACCGGCCGTAGCCCCAAAGACAAGCGAATCGTGGAAGGCGCCGATACCAAGGACGATATCTGGTGGGGCCCCGTCAATGCACCGCTCTCGGCGGAATCATTCCAGGTGAATCACAATCGCGCGATTGCATTCCTGAATACCAAGCCTCGACTCTACGTCATGGACGGTTTCGCTGGCTGGGACCCGGATCATCAGATCAAGGTCCGGATCATCTGCTCACGTCCCTACCATGCCCTGTTCATGAACAACATGCTGATCCGTCCCACGGCCGAAGAACTGACCAATTTCGGTGAACCGGATTACGTGATTTTCAATGGTGGTGAAGAAAATTCACTCCCCGAGACGCCAGGAGTCGAATCGGAAACCTGCGTCAGCCTGAATTTCGAAACGGGACAATTCGTCATCCTGGGTACTCAATATGCAGGCGAGATGAAGAAGGGGATCTTCACCATCATGCATTACCTGATGCCCAAGAAGGGTGTCTTCTCGATGCATTGCTCAGCCAACGAGGGTGCCGATGGTGACGTGTCACTCTTCTTTGGTCTTTCCGGGACAGGTAAAACGACGCTCTCGGCAGACGCCGAGAGGAAACTTATCGGAGACGATGAACACTGCTGGACCGATAACGGTGTCTTCAATATCGAGGGTGGGTGTTACGCCAAGACCATCGACCTGTCCGCCGACAAGGAACCGGAAATCTATGCCGCAATTCGCTTCGGGACCGTACTCGAGAACACCGTCCAGGATCCCGACACGCGGATCTGCGACTACACGGACTGCTCCATCACGCAAAACACGCGAGCTTCCTATCCCATCGATTTCATCCCCAATGCCAAGATCCCCTGCGTGGGCGGACATCCCAAGAACATCATCCTGTTGACCTGCGATGCCTTCGGCGTATTGCCCCCGGTCAGCAAACTGTCTGCCGATCAGGCCATGTACCATTTCATTAATGGCTACACGGCCAAGGTCGCCGGAACGGAAATGGGAATCACCGAACCCCAGGCTACCTTCTCGGCCTGCTTTGGCGCGGCCTTCCTCGTCTGGCATCCCACCAAGTACGCGGAAATGCTGGCAGACAAGATGAACCAGTACGGTTCCGATGCCTGGCTGGTCAACACGGGCTGGAGTGGTGGTGCACACGGCGTGGGAGAACGGATGAGCTTGAAACACACGAGGGCGATCATTGACGCCATCCACAGTGGGGCCCTGGGCTCCGTGGAAACCGTCGCCGATCCGGTCTTTGGACTGGCAGTACCTGTTTCCTGTCCGGATTGTCCCAGCGAAGTCCTGATGCCCAAGCAAACCTGGGCGGACCCGCAGCAGTACGACGAGATGGCTACCAAGCTGACCGGCTTGTTCCACGAGAACTTTGCCAACTATGCGGACCAGGCCAGCGACGCGATCAAGGCTGCCGGCCCCGTTTAAAGCGTGTCAGGGCAGCCACCTGGATCGCAAGTAACCGTTGCGATCCTCATAATCTGACCGGCCAGGGTATCACTAGATGCCCTGACCCCTACGTTGCGCGATTTCCCAGATCAATTCGCCACGTATCGCTGCTGATCGCTTGTTTTCAGGCAAATCGGCGGGAATTATAGAGTGTACCAGAACCGTTTCTGCGCGGTCACGGAATCCTGTGCGGGACTTCGCCTGATGTTCCCGAACCGATCCAATCGCGTTGCCGTTGCGTACTTCTGGTTTGTTCAACTACTTTTCCTTGCCCGGTAACCTGGAAAGATTATGGCTGCTGAAAACCCCTCCGATCCCGTCACCAATCCAGCTACTGATTCGGTAACTGCCGAATCTTCGCCAGGCAACATGGATACGACTGCCTCGATTCCCTCGCAACCGCTGACGGGATCCGACTGGCTGGCCGGAGCTTGTTTTTTCATGTCCGGATTCCTGGCCCTGGTCTACGAGATCTGCTGGATCCGCAAGGCATCCCTGGTTTTTGGTAACACGACGCTGGCCGTCAGTACCGTCGTGGCCGTCTTCTTTGGTGGACTGGCCATCGGCAGTTACCTGTTTGGCAAACGAACCCGACACCAACTGACTCCATTGAAGACCTACGCCAAGCTGGAAATATGGATCGGCATCCTGGCCGCCTTGACCCCGGTTCTCTTCAAACTTGTCGAGGCACCTTTTGGAATGTTCTACGACCAGTGGAGCAGCTCATCAACGGATAGTTCCATCATTCGACTGTTGTTGCTCCCGGCCTACCGTGGGTTACTGATCACTGCCTGCATTCTTCCTGCCACAATCCTGATCGGTGGCACGCTACCGTTGTTCGTGCGGCAATATGTACGCCAGTCACCTCGCGTAGCCCGCCCCGTGGGCTGGCTTTACGGTATCAATACCCTGGGCGCTGCCTGCGGCTGTGCCTGCTGTGGCTTCCTGATGATTCCCGTCCTCGGAATCCACAATGCTATTTACCTGGCAGCAGCACTAAACCTGGTCATTGGCCTGGTTGCCTGGCAACTCACGATGCCGGAAATCGTGCCCTACGTGGAACCCGTTGTCGAAGAAGAAGAAGAAGAAGAAGAGTTGGCCGACGAAGAAGTCGCCGCGGACGAAGCAGACCAAGAGAATGAGGAAACGCAAGAGGACGAGGACGAGGACGAGGAATACTACGAGGAAGAACCCTGGACTCCACCCAATCCATCGGTCGTCATGGCAGGTCTGTTCTTCATGAGCGGATTTGCTGCCCTGGCCAACGAGGTGCTCTGGACACGTTTTCTTTCGCTGATCCTGCATAACACGGTCTACACCTATACGCTGACGCTGACCGTCATCCTGCTCGGCATTGTCCTGGGCAGCCTGATTGCGGCCAGCCGGTTTGATCGTGTGCAACGACCTGGCTTCCTGTTTGGCTGTGTCCAGTCGGCTAGTGCGCTGCTGGTCCTGGTCGCCATGCTGCTGCCGGCATCCCTCTGGACACGGCTTTCCGATCGCCCAGACATGTCCTCACAAATCTACCTGATCGCACTGATCATGCTGATCCCCTCGATACTTTCAGGTATGTCTTTCCCGCTGGCTATCCGTTTCGTCGTGGAAGAAGCATCCCACGCCGGCGTCAGCGTGGGACGCATGGTAGCCCTCAACACCATTGGTGGTATTTGCGGATCGCTGCTGATTGGATTCATCCTGCTACCCTACGCCGGCATGGCAGAAACACTCAAGTGGACGACCGGGATTGGCCTGCTGGCGGGTATCGGTGCCTGGCTGATGCTCGATACCTCCATGCTTCGGCTCTGGCTGGTGATCGGTGCTGCGGCCTGCTGGATGCTCACACCACGACTGATGCCAACCGACTTGCCGCGTGACTACCTGGCACGCAACAACGATTTGATCGACCATCGTGAAGGGAACGCTTCCACCGTCTCCATCATCCAGGATGACGCTTACAAGGTCCTGGAAATTGATCGGCTATGGCAGGGAACCTCAGAACGAACCCACCAGGCCCTGGCAGCCCACATTCCCGCGATCCTGCACGAACAGCCTGAAGATGTCCTGGTTGTGGGCCTGGGTCCTGGCCAAACCGCGCAACGATTCCTCATGCACGATGTCAAGAAACTGGATTGCGTGGAAATTGAACCCAGCCTCGTGGAATTGCTGCAACTGCATACCGACGAGTTCAAGGCTGACTGGCTGATGGACTCAGCCGTGAATGTCATCTTCGATGATGGCCGCAACTACATCACACACACGAAGAATAATTACGACATTATTTCCATCGAAATCGGACAGGTCTTTCGGCCTGGGCTGGGCTCTTTCTATACTCGAGAGTTCTATCAGGTCGCCAGGAAACGACTGAAGAAAAACGGTATTCTCTGCCAGTTCGTACCGATCAAGTTTCTCAGCAAGGAACATTTTCGTTCCCTGGTGGGAACCTTCGTCGATGTCTTCCCCAACAGTGTGCTGTGGTACAACACCTCGGAACTGCTGCTGTTGGGAACCCCCGGAGAGGGGATCAAGCTTTCACCCGCGCGGCTGGGTGCAATCCAGATCGACCAACGCCTTAACGACGACCTGGCTTTTGCCTACTGGGGCGGTCCGGCTCATTACCTGAATCAGCGTCATGTCTTCCTGGGTGGCTTCCTGGCCGGTCCCAAGGGACTGAAAAAAATATCCGAAGGTGCAACCCGACAGACGGACAATCTTCCGGCACTGGAATACATGCGGAAAGTAGAAATGGCCGATCGAGACTTCCACAAGCCCATCGTGGAGTTGATCCAGGCAAACCTGTCTCCGATCGCTTCCATCCTCACTGAAAAACTACCCGAGTCTACCATGCAGGCCGGTAACATGACTCGTGATGAAAACCTGCGTAGTATCATTTCCGCGGCTTACCTGGAAATCGGCTCGAACCTGTTGGCCGTGGGAGATCCGCTGGGCGCCCAAGCCAACCTGCTCAGGGCAGTCAATTACCTGCCCGCTTACGCCGAGGCCAGTTACATACTCGGTGATGCGCACGCCGCCATCAGGAACCTGCCCTTGAGTATCAGCTTCTACCAGCAGGCCATCAATATTCGCCCCAACTACATCCGGGCCCATACCCACCTGGCTTTCATCCTCCGACAACTGGGACAAGTGGAAGGAGCCATCGAGCACTTTGAACATGTCATCAAGCAGACCCCGACGAATATCCATGCCCTCATCGGACTCTCACAAATTCGGTCCACCCATCCAGATGCTGCCGTGCGCAATGCCGCCGAAGCACTCAAGCTGGCCGAGAACGCCTTCCGCTATACGCAGGGAACTAATCCCCAGGTGCTGATGGCATTGGGAGATGCCTTTGCCTCCAATGGCCAGTTTGACAAGGCGATCCAGGCCGGTGAAGCAGCAGTCCAGTTAATGGGTGGTGGACTCCAGGCAGAAGGAATTCGACAACGACTCGCCTTCTATCGACAAAAACGTCCCTACATCGAACAGATCGCACCGCCTCCTGGGCAAAACCCCCTGGCACCCCAGCAGGGCCCTGTAAATCCAACTCCTACGCAACCTGATCCAGGACCTGGGAATACAGCACCTGCTGATCCAGGTACACCGGCGCCCGCCCAGCCCGCTCCAGCACCTGCCAAATCACCGTAAAACAGTGAAAAAAACAGGGGAGCCGGGAGAATCAGCCACCAGCCGAAAGGTTTTTTGCTATTTTCCCTACTTTTCCTCCCTTGTTACCCAGATTTACTTGACGTCAAACCATTCCTTGCGCAAAATTCGCCTCCGCAGCCCGTTTTTTAATGCGGCTGCTCCTGGTTAGCGAATTTACCCGTCGACTGGTATCCAAACCCCACGACCATGCGCAACTTCACGACTGCCTTCTTTGCACTGCTGACGTTACTGGCTGCCCTGGGTGCGCCGGACCAATGTGTTGCCGAGAATCACTACGTCAACAATCAAACCGGGGATGACCGCCGGGACGGACGTTCTCCCGACCTAACCGGATTGGCCAGCGGCCCCTTTCGAACCATTGCTAAGGCATTGCAGGTGGCCCAACGCGGCGATCGCATTATCCTGGCCAAGACCAAGGAACCGTACCGCGAGAGCGTCACGCTGCAGGCCAGTCGTCATAGTGGCCTGCTCACCCAGCCATTTATCCTGGAAGGCAACGGTGCCACACTGGACGGTTCACGTCTCATCCCTGAGGCAGCCTGGCAATCAGTTCCGAATCGTCCCGGCCTCTTCCGTTACCAACCTCGTTTCAAGAGTCACCTTCTCCTCTACCTGCACGGACGTCCCGGTCCCCGCGTCACCGTACCTCCAGATGCCACGGAAGTACCAGAACTGGCACCGCTGCAATGGTGCCTGTTTCGTGGCCATGTCTATTTCCGTGTCGAGGCGGACAACATACCGGCTGCCTACGTCCTGTCGGCCACGGCTCTACCGGTCGGCATCACACTCTACGAAGCCCGGCATATCCAGATCCGCAACCTGGTGGTCCAGGGATTTCGACTCGACGGAATCAACGCACATGACAGCGTCTTTGATGCCAACCTGCTCAGCCTCAACTGTCGTGGCAACGGGCGTAGCGGGATTTCCGTGGGCGGTGCTTCCCGCGTCCGCGTGGAAGCATGCCTGGTCGGCAACAACGGCCTTGCCCAGCTGCGCACCGAGGGTCATTCACGCACGCTGGTCGTCAACTGCGATCTGATCGACGACGATCCAGCAGCCCCAGCAGTCGTCAAGCAGGGTGGTCACGTGGTGATCCAGAAAGCCGCTGCGCAACCGGCCCCTGCACCCTGATCACGGGAAAAGCGTTTTACTCGACCGCTTCTGCATCTGGCTGACTAGCCGCCTCAGCAGCCTGCATCAGTCGATTCATTTCCCGTCGTCCAGCGAGGTAATAAAAGACACCGACCAGGGCAATCCCAAGGGTCACCAGGCGAAATCCCAGGGCCACCACGAAGCCCTGGCTATCCTGGACATCGGCCACGCGGCGATAGAGGAAGTCGAGGCCATATTCAAAGCCTCCGAGTCCACCAGGTAACGGGATCGACCCGGCCACGTTGGCAATCGCCACCATCACCACGTGCTGTCCCCAGGAGGGATGATCGCCACCAAGCCCACAAGCAATCATGAAAACACAAAGGGCGAACAGCACGTGCGTCAGCAAGCTCAATGTCAACAGGGCTGCCAGCCGACCCAGCTTGCTGCGATAGAGTAACAACGCAGTCACGATCCGCTGGCCCACCGTATCTGATTCTGACAACTGGGCCAGGTCCGGTTTCTGGCGACGACCTCCCCAGAAAATAAAGGCGATCCCGGCCACGCCACCGATCAACAGGAAGCCCAGCGTTCCCTGCAGGACCACCCGAACCTTCTCATCAACCACGTCGACACCCAGCAGCGCCAGCGCTGCCACGATGGCCAGGGCATAAAGCCCCATCAGGCGATCCGCAATGACGGTCGAGACGGCCTCGGTCTTGCGCCCCGGTTGCTGCCGGGCAATGAAATAGGCTTTCAGCGAATCACCGCCCACGACACCCAGCGTCAGGAAGTTGAACAGGAACCCAACGAAACCCAGCCGGAACGCATCCTGCAGACGAAACGGTAGATCCAGTGCTCGAACCATGGCCCACCAGCGAAAGAACGTGGTGGCAACGGCGCCCAGGCCGATCAGGAACGCGCCACCCAGCAGCATCCAGTTACCTATCTGCCATTGCTCAGCCTCGCGCTGCAAGCGACTGAAGCTGTCATCCTGGGCCGCACCGTAGAACAAGTACCCCAGGATCAGCACGGAAATCCCGTACTGCGCAGCACTGATCCACAGTTTTCGACGGCCTCGGCGGCCGGGGGTTTGCTCCATCACGATAACCTCTCACCGGGTCCGACCGAGCCGGAACCTTCTTGACAGTCAGCAAGGTCATTGATAATCTTGGCTAACGCTTGTGGTGAAGACTTGTTACACCACACCTATCAAGATGTTTCGGCATCTGACCATGCGGGGGATTAGCTCAGTTGGGAGAGCGTCTGGCTGGCAGCCAGAAGGTCAGGGGTTCAAGTCCCCTATCCTCCACTCGAGGGTTCCACAAGGAACCACTATCGCCACACCAACCTCGGCCCAGCCGGGGTTTTTTCTTACGCAAGCAAATCGGCTTGCAAATCCACCACCGAGCGACCCCAACTGCAAAATAAATCACCTGGAACCACCACGGCGAGAGAAAGACACATGCAAGGTCTTGTTGATTGCTCAAAAGTCTACGTGGACCATTGCTCCCATGGTGCCGGAGTCTTTGCAGCATGCGATGTTGCCAAGGACGAGATTGTCGAACGCGGCATCGTGCGACGATTACCTGCAACGTTCGACGGCAATGATTCCCCATACGTTTTCACCTGGAGTGACGATCGCACCGTCTGGGCCATCGGCTCCGGTTGCTCGACCTACTACAATTGCTCGACAGATCCGAACACCGAAATGCACCGCAATCTCGAGAATGACACCTTTGAAATCCGTGCTCTCCGTGACATCGCCAAGGGAGAGGAACTGCAGCACATCTACAAGAGCCTTACCTGGCGAAGTTGCTTTTCCGACCTATCGTAACCAACGTGTTACTTGTTATCCCAACGGTCTCAACGTCCTCCATGGGACTCAAACCAAGCGAGGATTCGTGTTAACTTGTCCACTTGGTGACGAGGCTGGCTAATCGCATGACGTTCCTCCGGGTAGATCACCAGTTGCGTCTGGACACCTGCCTGCAAGAGAGCCCGATGGAACGCCTGGCCCATGGGCAATGGACAACGGCGATCATTGGCCGAGTGCATGACCAGGGTCGGCGTCTTTACCTTGCCGGCATGAGTCAACGGACTGTGCTGACGCATCGCGTTGGGAACTTCCCAGGGACGCCCTCCGAACGACCACTCGGTCCAGCTTTGCAGGTCACTCAGCGCCCACATCATGGTCAGGTCCGTAACCGCATTCTCGGCCACCGCAGCCTTGAAACGTTCGGTCTGACCGACCAGCCAACTGGTCATATACCCGCCGTAACTGCCCCCGTAAACAAAGAGTTGATCCTCATCCACGACGCCCTCTTTAATGAGATGATCCACACCAGACAGGATGTCTCGCATATCGCCGCCGCCAAGATCGCCGCGGTTGGCATCCAGGAATCTCAAGCCGTAACCGAGGCTGCCGCGAAAGTTCGGCTTGAAGACGGCGTATCCCTGTGATGCAAAAACCTGGTCGTTAAAACCTGCTCCCAATGAAGCTCGCCAATGTGGTCCACCATGTGGATTGAGAATCAATTTGTAAGGCGGTTTGGCAATATCAGGGTGGGGCATCACCAGGGCTCCGTCGATCTTCATGCCCTCGCCATTGTGCCACTCAACGCGTTGACTCCTTGCGTTGAGCCGTGCAGGTGCTGGCTTGCCACGTGGGCGGAAACGGCTTTCCAACGTGCGGCGTCTGGAGAACCTCGTATCTGAAACGCCGGATTCCGTGATCTCACCGGAATCGACATTCAATAAAAATCGTTTCGAACTAAGCCCCACATAGCCGTCATAAACGATATGCGAATCATCTTGCCAGCAATCGGCGTGTGTCCGAGAGCTGGGGTTTCCGACTGTTTGATAATCAACGTCGGAAGCTTGAAAGTCAAAGACCACCCGCGACGTCGGATTGCTTCCCGTCGTGACAAGGCCAAAGCTATAGATATCGAAATGTGGACCTCGATGACGTGGCGACGTCAGGTAAACCAGCCGCGAACCGTCCGGTGAGTATCGCGGAAAGAACTCCGGGCCAGGATCACTTGTCAGCTGTCGCAGCGCACGCGTTGCCACGTTGATTTCCCAGATATCATAGTTCTGGTTAAAGCTATAGCGGATCGATTCCTGGACCGACGTCCGATTCGCATACACCGCAATCCGTTTCCCATCAGGAGACCATTGCGGCTGTCCATACCAGAACTGGTCGTCCGTCAGCCGAGTAATTCGAGACGCGGCATGTTCTTTTGGATGATCCGCCAGTTCAGCCACCCAGACATCACCGGGTCCAAATCCCTCGTAACCTTCCCCCTGGTCCTGGCGAACGACCAGCACATCCGAATCGGTCTCCGCATCGCTGCGAGGATCGTCACCATCGTCGGCAATAAAAAGCAACCGAGATCCATCTGGCGAGAAGGCCAGCCGCCCATAGTTCTGATCCGGATAGACACGTCCATACGGTTTCTCCGGCCCCGCAAGAGGAATGGCAACTCCCTTCTTTCCTTCCTGGTAGATCGCTGGACTCAACGGGATCAACCAGATATCAACCGTCGGTTCCGAGTAAACCGGGGCACGTGGTGTCTGCTCCCAGCCACGAGGGCGGAGTCGCGTGGAAAGAAACGCAATCCATTTTCCATCCGGAGAAAGCACGGGACTTCGCGCATCTGGCTGATCCGCTTCAAGGGCCGTCGATTGCAACGGATCGCCCCAGGAAAACCAGAGAGCGTGTCGAGGCATCTTGCTCCGGGAATCAATCCAATTGCGAATAGAAATGGCCGACTTACCAGCAGGCGCGACCACAACTGCACCGAAACTTTCCGCTTCGTAAAGATCGCTAACTCGCCAGGGACGTGGCTCCTGGCCATGAATATAAAACGATGGCAACCACGTACTGCAGAGCAGAAAAAAACAAATCACCTGGATCTTGCGCTGGTTCATCAATCATCCGCTCAAGCTAAAGTTACCGGTTACCACCTGATATTCATGATTGTAGGCTACGCATACACCCGTTGCACCTGTCGTCAGCAGGAGCTGCCTAAGATTCATCCACTATTTTTCGCGAAATCCTGTTTCATCTTCCTGCCATATTTCCGATAATAGAAACAGTGAATCAACTCAACAGGAGCGACCTCCGATGCTGACGATTCTCGATACCCAACGCACCCCAGGATCCTTGTCCCGGCGACGTTTCCTGCAAGTAGGTGCCCTCGGTGCCAGTAGTTTCACGCTCTCCAACCTTTTGGATCGCCAGGCACTCGCCCGGGAACGCAAGTACATCAAGAACAAGTCGGTCGTCTTTCTCTTTCTCCAGGGTGGCCCCCCCCAGAACGAGATGTGGGACCCGAAGACGGATGCCCCGGAAAATGTTCGCTGTTGTACCGGTGACGTGCAAACCGACATCCCGGGAGTCCGGTTTGGTGGCACCTTCGGTCGACTCGCTCGCATGACCGATCAATTGTCGATCGTCCGCAGCTTTCACTCCGGCGATGGCGGTCACAACCAGTTGCCCGTCCTCTCGGGTCGACACGCGTCCGGCGCCGTCATGGGAGCCCAGTACGCTCGGCTGGCAGGAACGAATCACCCGGTCACCGCCATGCCAACCCATGCGGTCCTGCTCCCGGAACAAATCCAACCCGATCTGAAGCTGGGAACTCCCACGGGTCCTTTCCGCTATGACTATATTCGAGACAACTATACACGCAGTGGGGAATATGGCGGCGCCTACCGTGGCCTGTTACTTGATGGCAGCAAGGGATTGGCCGACAGTCTCACGCTCTCCATGCCCAAGTACCGGTTCGATGATCGCCGTGCGCTGCTGAGCCGGCTCGATTTCCTCAAGCGACGCTTTGATAAAACCAGTGACCTGGATTCTGCCACGGCCTCGGAGCAACAGGCCGTGAATGTCCTGATGGGCGGAATTGCAGATGCTTTTGATCTCTCCAAGGAAGATCCCCGGACGGTCGCCCGTTACGACACCAGTTCCCTGTTCGACATGCGTGAATGGCACAAGGGTGGACGCCGGTACGAGAACAAGGTCAACCAATCACGCATCACTAACCTGCTGGGTAAGCAGATGCTGCTGGCGCGTCGTCTCTGCGAGGCCGGTTGTGGGTTCGTGACAGTCCACGATGCCTGCTGGGATTTTCACAACGACGGCAACAATCCTTCCCATGCCAAGGCAATGCCCATACTGGGAGCGCAGGTCGATCATGCGGTAGCAACCTTCCTGGAGGATCTGCAGGAACGAGGGTTAAGCGATGATATCCTATTGGTTATCAGCAGTGAAATGGGTCGCTCACCGGGCAAGCAAAAGAACGGCGGCACCGGACACTGGTCCCGACTCACTCCCTTGCTGGTTGCTGGTGGCGGCTTGAATATGGGGCGAATCGTCGGACAAACCGATGCACACGGAGGCGAGGCAACCACCGAACTCTACGGACCCGAGCACCTGAACGCCACCATCATGCAGACTCTCTTCGACGGTCCGGAGGCACGCCTCGTCAGCGGCCAACCCAACGAGCTGCTCCAGACCATTACCGAGGCCCGACCGATTCGTGAATTACACGCCTAGACGTGACTCCTTTGCTCATCTCTCTCCTGCACCCCGCCGGGTGCCGGCTGTCATTCTCTTGCGGTTAATGCTCGGCCGTCTCTCCTTTGGCATCGTCTGGCTACTTGCTGCAGCGACCATCGTTCTCTTCGCAGGATGCATAATGCTCTCGGTTGATCGAATGATGGTTAATGACAAGATGACAGACGTTCCGGTGCTGCTGGCTCCAGCCTTGCTTCTACTGGCGTCATCCGTCTGGGTGGCAGCTCTCTGCGTACTCTATTGCCGAGTACGCCCTACCGTCACTGCGCTTTCCCATGGACAGTTGCAGATCGGTCGCATCACCCACATTCTTGATCGCTCAAGCGGGCAATACACGAGCTACGAGAGTGCCCTGGAACAATTCAAGGAATTTGCCACGTCAAGTTTTGCCTCAGGAGTCATCGGTTCCCTCATAAGCCCACAAATGAACAACTGGCCTGCCAAGGTCATCCTCGAGGGTTCGACGGATGAAACCGACGCACGTCTCAACCTGGGCCCACGAATGATGCAATTAGTACAAGATCCTGGAACACAACTTCTGGTTGCCAACCAGCAACACGGGCAGCAACACGGGCAGGCAATCATAATGACCGAGCAATTTCCCTGGCTGGGTCTTTCTGAAACAGGGGAATGGGTCTACGGAATGCGGCAGCAAGCCGAGGAATTCGGCTTAGGGAAATCCCTGGCACGCACTTTCCTGCTGGTCCTGGTAACCTATGCCCTGGCAGCAATGGGCCTGGCTCTTAATATCAAACCACTCTTCAATGCCGGCGGCAATGGTGGGATACCACCGATCATGGGTGCGGTGGTCGTATTGCTGTTCACCCTGACGCACGCCGTGGTTCCCGTCTTCTTCTACTCGATCTTTACCACTTTCATTGATGCCGCCAAGAAACATCCGTCGGCACAAGCCAACCCGGGAGGCCTGCTGATCGCCTCCGGTTTCTTTTACCTGCACTTCGGTTGCTGGTATGGCTTACCCATCCTGGGCCTGGCCAGCGTGACCGGCTGGTTAAGCCTGTCCTGGGTGCTGCTCGATGTACTACGTGCTGGGAACGGACAACGCCGCTGGACATTCCTGCAACACGGTTCCACCTCCATCGCACTGGGCTTGTTCGTCATCTGCTTTTCCGGCAAGAACCTGTTTCCCGTGGGTATCCTGATCGTCCCGCTACAGGCACTGCTGCTGACCGTGATCGAGTGGAAAGGAAAGGACCTGTGGATCAAGGATTGAACTGCTACCTGGCTCACACCAGGTTGTACCTGGAAGCCCTTACCCGGCAGACGGCACTGGGGTGGCAGCCAAGATTTCCACTTCCACCTCATTGCTCACCAGTGACACCGGTGTGCTTTTACGGACACGACGCATGGCGCCTTTATCGTGCCCTCCCATAACCAGCCCTGACCATTTCATGCCAGGAATATTCTCGTAATACATTCGAACCCGGTATTTCCCCGGCTTCATCCTGCCTCCAAACAGGTGCCCCCAGGCTA
>Ga0163108_10000621_pt1 | contig 26400 bp, 37 predicted proteins | sample Fk1155metaG_FD_109644 | JGI IMG/M metagenome (GOLD analysis project Ga0163108, IMG submission 109644) | Marine microbial communities from the Central Pacific Ocean - Fk160115 155m metaG | ecosystem: Environmental > Aquatic > Marine > Oceanic > Photic zone | place: The Central Pacific Ocean...
CAGCTCCATTATAGAAGCAGATCATGGTTGCCCAACAAAAACACACAAGAAGTATGTCTTAAAAAAAGCAGAGGCTCCTACAGGTATTTATGGGTCTTTTGGTCGAGCCTTACACCATACAATCTCTACTACTATTGACTTTGGACACATGAATGCAATAGAAATGGTAGAGAACCAATGGGAACAGGATTATGAGAAGATCTTTAAAAAAGAGATAAAGGGTCTATCTGTTAAGGGGAATATGAAAGAACTTGGCTCTGAATTAGTGACAAATTGGAGTCAAGATATGGTTCAACGTGGGTGGGATAAAATGAAGCCATTGATGATGGAGAAATACTGCCTACATAAACTGACAGATGAAATCACTATGTCTGGCTATATAGATATTGTCTTTGAATTAGAAGGTAAGATATACCTGGTAGACTGGAAGTCACAAACTAAATACCCTTCTCAATATGAATTAGACACTTCAATCCAACTAAGCACCTATTATTGGTTCTTAACTCAACTAGGGATCACTCCAGACTATATATGCCTCTATATGTTAAGGGGGAATCAACCCCTATATACCCAAAGAAGAGAAGAGGACGTTCAGAAACTAACTAATGTGGCTGAACACGTATATCAAAGATTGAAACCAGATAAAATATTAGCTATTCCTAGTAATGAAAACTGCAAGTGGTGTGGCTACAGTGAAGAGTGTGACTCCTATGTCAATCAAATAGCTATGGAATACGACAAAAAAACCGACAATTACGAATTTACTAATAACATAAAAAACTTCCTAAGTTAAAAAAGTGTGGTAACTTTCCAAATTAAAACAGTATGTATGTATATGAGGGTATTAAACATATTTTAAAAAATATTTAAACATATATTAGGGACAGGGCTTTTCTAGCCCTGTCCCTATAAGAGAAAACAAACAATTATGGAAGATATAGAAACTTATCTTGAAAATAGTAAGTTAGAAAAAATTTGGAATGGACGTATGGAGTTAGCTAAAATACTCACCTTAATGGATCAACAACCATTTTGTAAGTCTATTAGTAAAAAATCTAATGCCTATTATATTTCCTATTTTAAATACCACCTAGAGAACACTGCAGTACCAAAAATGAATGGTCAAATAGTGATAGAAAATAAACCCTCTGTAATACTAAGGTCTATAAAAAAAAGAACTGAATTTTATGTCACCTTTGATGATTTACCTGAAATAATGGAACTCGACTTTGAAAAACAAAGTCGAAGCTATGGAATTAGACATTGGAAATGGTTAGGTGATCCCATTAACGAAGTAGATTTCAAAAGACTTAATGTTTACATAGACTATATCTGCAGTCAAAAATTCAAGAAGCATGTATTGTAATAAGACTGAAATACTAACAAGAAAAGGATTTAAAAAAATAGGTGAAATCGATAGTAATGCAAAGGTTCTAATAAAAAACCCCATAAGTGGTAAATCCAGTTGGTCTTTCTGTAATGGAGTTGAAAAAGAATATTACACAGGTGAAATACACTTTTTTAAAACCAGATACTGGGATAGCCCTAGATTTACACCCTATACTAATTTGTGGACTACGACTATTAAACAAAGTATGGGTGGTATAGACTCTATGACAGATAGGTGTGAGAAATTACAATACTCTTCTGTCTGGAGAAAACATATAGTATTAGATCATAAAATAAAAATAGATAAGAAAAGTAACCCTGAATACATCAATATAGGTAAGTTTGAATATAATATGTTAGACCTATATTATTGGTTGGGTATAGTGGCTACAGATGGGCACTTAAGTAAAAGAGATCCCGTAATCATAATTACTCAATGCAAAGATAAAAATATTACAGAAATAGAACGGGTTATGAATAACTTATTCCAAGATAGATGGAGAAAGTACCAATATGAAAGAGCTACCAGCACAATAAATTATTTCAATATACAAAATAAGAACTTATATGACTGGACATTCAGGAAAATAAAACGAATTAAGAAGGATAGACGTTTAATAGACCTATACGATGAACACCCCAGACTATTAAATCAATTTATGATTGGTGCATTACTTGGTGATGGATGGCATAACATAGTTGGTAATAATGTAGGGTTATTTTGTGGTCAATCCAGTGACTTGGCTAAAGACTATCAAGTTATTATGGGTATGCTTAATAGAAGAAGCAACATTACCATTAAAGACCAGAGGGGAAAAGTAACTCAAATCCCAACTAAAACAGGATTTCAAACAATTACCTCTAAGAACTTGATGTATAAACTGAGTATCCACTTAGAAGGGGCTAGTACTGTACAAAGAAAACACCATATCTCGGAAATATATGACAATCATGTATATAGGCCAAACACTAAAGATGGACTTATATATCTACGACGAAATGGAATGGCATTCTGGACAGCTTAATGAAAAACAGACAAGAAAAAATATTTGAGAAAACTCTACAATTCTACAAAGAAGAGAATATACCTAATTTTTATTTCTATCGTCCTACAGATGCTAGTGAGTTTAGAAAATTCAGTCAATATGAAAAGCCGTGTGATTTTTGGTTTTTTGATACAGGTTTTGTAGCTATAGAGTGTAAATTTACTGCCTCTGATAAAATAGCAAATAGTAAAATAAAACCCCATCAAATAGAATCTATGACCCATTTTTCACAACATGGTAGCCGATCATATTTATTCCTTTCTATGAATTTAAAACCTAAGAAAAGAATTAGTAAAAGTCAAAACTTTGCTTTAAATATTGATGATTATAATCACTTTAGGGAACACTATAGGAAATCACTAATTCAAGATAACTATCAAGATTGGTCTGGCATACCTATAGACTTCATAGAAGAATTAGGTATTTATAATATAGACCCCATTTTAAACAAAACACATCGATTATTTGAAAGATAAAATATGAGTCAAACATGTGATTTTCTAATAACTAAATGTGAGTGTTCCTATCAATATGGAAGAGAACAACAAACACAAGAGTGCCCTCATTGTGGAAAAGAAAGGACTAAATGTCGAAAAGCAAAACCTTTTATATGGGTAACCGATCCTGAGACAGGTAAAAAAGCCAATACAGGAGAGAGACATAATAGATGTTATTTTCATGGCAATAAAAGAGAACCTGAAGTAGGGGCTACTGCCAATAGAACTAAAGAAATAGTGGATTATAAGACAGTCAAACATAATGATAGAACGGATGAAGACTCAAAACAACAATTCATCAAGAAATATGTAGAAACTGGTAAATTTGAAAAAAACAGTACAGGATTTGTACCTAAATTACCACATGGATCAGAGTTTTTTGATGTTTGGGCAGAACATGTAGAAAATGAAAATATGTCTAACCTTAGAGGTGAAGTGGCTTTATTAAGGGCATACTTACAATATAACATTCAAGATCATGGTGACTATCCCGAAGCTAAAGATGTTAGATTATCCCAAAGATTAATACAACAAACTACCACTACCATTACCAACATAATGGAATTAGAGACTAAATTATCAGCTCTAGTTAATGTAAGTGAGGTTCGGGCTATGGTAGAACGTATTATAGCAGTTATACTCCGTTCTGATATCCCCGATGATAGTAAGTTCAAAATAGCTGAAGAAATTAAAATAGCCACTAGTCAGGAATAATATGCAATTAAATAGTTCAGAACTATTCTCTAACTTTTCAGAAGAACTAAGTCGTAGACTTTATACAGGTGATGATGAGACTTATGCTTACGAACAAGAATGTATTAATATGCACGAATTCATCACCTCTACTGACTATATGGATCTGGAAAGAGACATATCCGAAGCTAACCTACAACTTTTATGCCATATAGATAATCCCGAAATAAGAGAGGCATGGCTTATATTGGGTAAAGGAAGTGGAAAAAGCTTCAATTCTTCTATCTACCAATGTCGAGGTATTTGGAGAACTGCCATGTTGAAAGATCCTCAACGGTATAGTAACCTGGCAGTAGGAACCCATATATATTTTCTTAATATGGCTACTAATCAAGTCCAAGCTAGAGATATCGTTTTTACCGACTTTATTGAGAAGTTAAAACACAGTAAGTGTTTTTTCGAAGTGACTAATGCTTTAGATGTTAATCAAATTGATGGACACCGTGTACCTTACTATGTAGATACCAAAGACAGGATCATTTTCCCCAAAAATATTATTGGGATCTGTGGTCACTCGAAATCAGAAGCATGGTTGGGATATAACACCAAACAAGGTATATTAGATGAGGCAGATTGGTTTGTTGATAACTCTAATAGATCCAAAGCTTATGAAGTATATAATGCCTTACTGGGTTCCTGTAGAACCAGGTTTCCAGAACATTATAAAATAATAGTAATCACCTCACCAAAGTCAACAGAGTCATTTGCTGTTAGAAACATGAGGCAAATATCTAATGATGGTGAGAAAGTAGATTTTTGGAGTAAAAACTTTAAGGAAACAGATGATATATAATAACTCAGAAACCCACACCATAGGTGAATCAGATGTTTATTACCTATTAGAGAGTACTAAAGGAATGAAGGAGTATTCCCATGCCAACTTTCTATTTACTAAAAAAGAGCTAGAAAGGGCTAAAGAAAGATGGGAAAAAAAAGGTAAGCCTGCTATAGTAAAAAAAGGACTTTTTGGATTTGGTAGATGGGAATTAACAAAGAACGTATAGATGTAGATTTAGATGCCATCTTTACCTTTGAGGATGACCCTGATAATGAAAACAGAGTCAGCTCAGAATTTATTAAGGAAAGGTATGACTATGAGATAAAAATGTTTCAACATGGAAAATCCATAGCTATACAGGCACCTACCTGGAAGATGAGGGGGCAGCAAAGTATCGAACATTATATGGATGAATTTATTAAAAATCCATCTAATGCCAATCGAGACTTTGCTGCCAACCCTATTGATGCCGTATCTCCTGCTATAGAACATAGGAAGTTTATAGACAGGGTTTTTGAGAGAAAAAAGGACTTTAAACACCCCATTATTAAAAACCCATATATTCAACCCAATGGAGAAATTAAAAAGACCGTTTTTATTCCAGACTATAGATGTTTTAATAAAAGTGTTGACCGATATGCACACGTAGATATCGGTCTAACTAGAGACAGACTGGGTTTAGCTGTAGGACATGCCGTAGAATGGAAAGAAAATGAATACCGAAACGTTAGTGGAAGAGTACGTAAAATTAAAGAACCCATTATGGAATTTGATATGTTAGCCAGTTATAAAGGATATCAAAACAATCCTATTCAACTGAACACTATCAGACAAATAATCCTAGATATGTTAGATTTAGGCTTCAATATTAGACGAGTAACCCTAGATGGATATCAATCGGCTGATTTTATTCAATCTATGAATACTTTCGGTATTGAATCTAAAGTACTCTCTATTGATAAAGACTCAGAGCCTTTTGATGAATTAGTGAAAGCCATTTATGGTAGTAGGCTGCACTTATATCCCTTATTAATTAATACACCAGAAGGTAAAGAGAATCTCCCTCATAAAGAACTCAGGCAATTGGAACGGGTTAATAACAAGTATGATCACCCCGTAGGTGGATCACACGACCTAATTCAAGCTGTGGCTGGAGTAGTGATGAACATTAAACAATATGCCAAAATTAGTGGGGGAGGAGTTCTTGGCTATCTTAAGTAAGATCAATTTTGATAAGATATTAAAGTTTATTACTGCTTGTTGTTTCATAATTTGTTTAATATTGGGTATAATAAAGGCTTACAACTCAGTGCTATTAGATGCTTTAACTTTAATTGGTATTAGTATATATTCGGCTTATATAAATGATAAGATTTTAAGCACTGATACTGAGCAAGGAGAAAACGAATGATTTCTTTCACTAAACAGGCACCATCCACTATCAGCTTAATACGTCCTAATAATCTAGCTAGGATAAGTCGAGAACCCAATACAGTCAGAAAACGAAAACGTAGATCTCAACTGAGTGACATCAGTGTGGATTCAATGAGTAGGGAGACTGTAGATTCCCTAACCTTCACTGATATGAGAGTAATCTACGAAAAGAACACCTGGATTAGAGCCTGTGTGGATAAAATCGTAACTCGTCTCAGTTTAATTCCTCCCAAAATACTACCTATTGAATATGCCTATACCGATACCAGTAACACTACACAAGTCACAGATGATCAATTACGGCATATAGAAGAAGTAGCTGAACTGCTTACCAACCCTAACTCTACCAGGGAATCGTTTGGCTCCATCAGGCAAAAGGTGGATCGTGATCTACTAGTATACGATGCAGGTGCCATCGAAATCGTCAGGAATAAAAGAGGTCGTCCCAAAGAACTATATGCCTCCAACGGTTCAGAATTCATCCTCAATACTGACACTACAGGTACTTTCAAAAACCATAGTAAAGCCTACTATGAAAAACATGAAAACGATTCCGAAGGTGTTTGGTACAGTATCGATGAATTGATCTATATGATCATGAATCCACGTAGTGGCACACCCTATGGCACTAGTAAGATAGAAACCCTAGCTAAAACTGTAGTTAATGCCCAACGAGTAGAGAACTACAACTCTGAACTGTTCGGTAATGATGCCACTCCTAGATTGGCCGTTATGTTCCAGAATGTATCCCTGGAAAGACTAGAGGAATACCAAAAATACTGGGATAGTCACCTAAGAGGTAAGCCACATCGACCTATTCTGATCAGTACAGGAGAAGGGGAAGGATCTGTCAAGATAGATAAGGTGGGATTAGCCCCTAATGAGATGTCTTTCAAATCCTATTCTCAATGGATGTTAGAGCAGATCATGTCTGTCTTCAACATGCAACCTTTGGTTTTAGGTATGGTAACCCCTAACACAGGTAAACTTAACTCTGAACGGCAACAGGCTCAATTTGAAAAAGATGCCTTAGTTCCACAACTAAGTAGTTTTGCCTACCATTTAAATTCAGAACTTATCTGGTCACAACCTAACCCATTTATTGGACATAAAGGTGGATTTGGATTTAAGGATATCTATATAGATTGGGGTATGGAAAGAGAATTAGATGCCACTGAACAGTGGGATCTAGATAAAGATATGCTTAATCAAGGTGTGGTTACCGTCAACTATATCAGAGAGAAGAGGTTAGGTCTAAGACCCGTCAGTTGGGGCAATATACCGTTTAAAATAGCCATTAAACAAGGTGTGCCCACAGGTATGGAAGAATTAGAACAAACCGAACTGGATGAAATTGAGGCCAAAAACCAGAAAGATATAGAAAACCTGTACCATAACTATTCTTTACCTTCTGCTGATACTGAAGTCGATAAAGACGACGATGATTTAGATCAACCCACTAAACGTGAAACAGAGAAAAGTGAGCAGGAATTCACAGACAAGGTGACTCAGTTGATAGATCAAGCTATAGAAGATCCTTTTGAGAACAACCTGAGTCAAAAGATAGAGCAGGTGGTAGAAGAAAAGATCAATTCCCTGCAGGGAACTCTAGTAGACAAAATCAACAATGTTTTGGATAATTAAGGTCTAATATGTTACAATATTGACCTCTCCACAGAATGACCAACAAACTTCCGACCACCACTTTCCCCAAGTGGTGGTTTTTTTATCTATATTAAATAGTGAAAAATTTTAAGACGATTGTCTTCAAACCCTGTCTGTCATTGAATTCCAGCCAATATGTAATTTGTTCTGCCCCCCATAAAGTCCATATTTATGGAGGGGTAGAACACATCTTATGCCCCCTTGGTCTAGTCTGGTTAGGACACCACCCTTTCAAGGTGGTAACACGGGTTCAAATCCCGTAGGGGGTACTAATCCTATAAAAAATGAAAATAGTGTGGTAACTTTCAAAAAAAGAATAGTATGTTATAGGTAGAAGAAAGCTGCAGAGGTCAGTCAATGCTACCGTTACACACTTAAACGAGTAGAACCTCTACAGCTTTTTTTAGATTGTTGGCATACAATCTTCTCCTATGACTTGGGTCATTTTGACCCAAGTCACCTTATTATCAACCTTAACCATTTGAAAAATTGAAAAAATTGAGAATTTGGAGAATTGAATTATGAGTTTAATGGGCATGAAAGCCGAATCTATGGGTGTGAACCTAACCAGTGATCGTCCCCCCTTTATAAATTGGAAGAAAAACTCTCGTCTCAGAGTCTTTGGTAGTGTAGAAAGACGTTATCAACATTTTGTAGTTGTAAAACAAGATGATGGTAATGAAAAAATTACTGCCGTCAACTGCAGTAATTATGACTATAGTAAAATAGATTTGGCCGAAACCACCGTTAGAGAAGATCGAGATTGTATTCTTTGTGAAGTATATGACAACCAAATGAATGGTAATGTACATCCAGAGTTGGATTTCGTATCTTTTGCCCCTAATAGATGGGATTCAGAAAAACCACCCGTCTTGAAGTCTTTTCAAGCTAATATGCTTTGTTTTGACCGTGAAGTACAAGAAGTAGATTTAGCTGGATCTATCTCTATCATTTCATTCCGTATGAGTAACTGGAATGAAATAATGGGTTGGATACCTCCTAATATGGAAGAGGCTAAAACAGGTTTTTATCGAGGTGACCCAACCGAACCAGCAGAAGGTTATGATATCAAGATTACCTACTTCCCCGACAAAAAGGGTTCAGAGATGTATAATCTTGACTATCAACTTACCAATAGCCCCCTAACAGAAGAAGAATTACAGGCTATAGAAGATAGAAAAGAAACCTTCCTACTGTCAGAATACTATAAGAAGAAGACCAGAGATGAACAGATACAATTCTTGTATGACGTTCATGATGTTCAAGGTAAATCATCCTTTACACCCTGGGAGGATAATAAAAAGGAGTCCACCTCATCGGCTGATGAAACTGATGAGGTAGCAGGGGAGATAGCTAAATTAATGGAAAATTCCTAACGTTAGCTCGACCTGAATATGTCGATAAACTATTCAAATTGTTGATCATAGAGTCCTTATCTTTATAAGGATTTAGCCCCAACCCTTGTGGTGACCACTTAGGGGGTTGGGGCTTTTTCATACCACACAACTAATTATGTCAAAACAAGAACAAGATGTTAAGAAAAATATACTAAATACCTTTTTTGAAGAAGAAGAGGTAAAAGACGATAAAAGCTTCCTAGTTTTATTAGTTAGTACCTCCATTTTTGTCCTCTTCAGTCTTGGTTGCACCTTTTATGGATATATGAAATTTATACAATGGATTATACAGACGATCAAAACAATTTTTTGAATTTTGAAGAAATTACAGACCAGATTGAACAGTTAGAAGAGTTAAGAAAGAAATACCACTATCAAAGTCAAGAGATTGAGACTCAATTACAAAAACACCAACAACAACAATCAGATAATGAAGAAATGGTTGTAGTCTATACTGAAGTTAGGGAATTCCTATCTAAAGTATCGGCTGAATACCGTATTCGGATCTGCAGTACCTTCAACCAACTAGTAACTGAAGCTCTAAGTCATATTTTTCAAAAAGATATCGACTTCCAAATCAGCCTGGAAAGTTATAGGAACCAACCTGCCATCAATGTCATGATCACTGAAGATTCATTTATCCTTGACCCACAAAAATCATGTGGTGGTGGTATGAACGACATTATAGCTCTGATATTCAAAATCATTTTTGTCTACCTAAGTGGGTCACAAAGAACTATCGTTTTAGATGAAAGTTTAAAATTCCTATCTACTAGCTACTTACAGACAGCTTCAAACTTCCTAGCTGAAATTTGTAGCCGTTTACAGATGCAACTAATCCTAATTACCCATAAAGAAGATCTGCAGATATCTGCCAACAATATTATCACCATTTCCAAAAGAGAAGGTGCATCCTACATAACAGGTTAAAAATGTTTGATTTAATTTTTCTATCAGCTTTTCAGTTAAAACTATGGCAAGTACTTTTTCTAGGATCTCTATGGGGTATGGCTACATCCTTTATAGTATCTAGAATTTTATCTAGACAACAAGATGTGGTTGTTTGTAACATTAAGAAATATCTGTCAGAAACCCTATTAGAACATAGAAAAGCTGCTACCGAAATAGTAGGTAATGAAGTTGGACAAAATATATCTCAACAATTAAAACTGGTGAAGGAAGAACTGAAACAGGCTTTAACCGATAAGGTGATAGCTCAGGATGCCCAGGTGACAGCTCAATATGCTCTGGTGGCAGCAGAAGATGCCAGCCAAGCTAAAACCGACTTCCTGTCTCGGATGTCACATGAAATACGGACTCCCATTAACGGTATTATCGGTTCCCTGGATCTGATAAACCTAGTCGAAGTGACAGAGGTACAAGGTCAAGATATCCAACGGGCTGTCGATTCTTCCAATCGTTTACTAACAGTCATCAATGAAATACTCAATTTCTCTAGCCTGGAGGCTGGAGCTGTAAAATATGATTGTGGCTCTATTAATATAACTACTATAACTCAGGATATCGTAGGTTCATTACAACCACTAGCCGATAAAAAAGATTTACCCATACACACAGTAATAGATCCCAAAATACTACTGGAGAGTACTAATCGATGGGGTGATCAACAAAAAATCGGACAAATATTGACTAACCTAATTGGTAATGCCATCAAATTTACCCCTCAAGGTGAAATAATAATTTCTATCCAAACCCTAAAAAAAGACTGGTTACGTTTCGAAATCTCAGATACAGGTATCGGTATCGAGACTGAAAAACAAGAAAAACTATTCGAACCCTTCAACCAAGGGGATGAAGGTAATAATCGTAACTTCGGAGGTACGGGTCTAGGTCTATCCATCAGTAAAAAATATGTAGAGGGAATGGGTGGTAAAATAGGAGTCGAAAGCCATAAAAAAATTGGCTCTATATTTTGGTTCGAATTGGAATTGTGTAAAAAACGTTGTGATCAATCTCCAAACTGTTTTATTATCAATGGTGTACGGCATATTCCCAACGTAGAGTTAGAGTTAGAGTTAGAAGGTAACCTCCCCTCAAGAGATATAAGGGTATTAATAGTAGATGATGATGTGGTCAACAGAACAGTGGCTAAACGTCACCTGGAACAGATGGGTTGCCAAACTGACGAGGCAGAAGATGGTAAATCGGCCATTAAGAAGTTTCGACAAATAAAATATGATCTAATAATCATGGATCTGCAGATGCCTAAAATGGACGGTTTTGAGGCTAGTCGTAAAATACGTAGGCTAGAACAAGAACAGGAGCTAGATCCTACTCCTATCTTAGCCCTATCTGCCAGTGTGTTGGGTGAAGTAGAGAAACAGTGTTATGAGGCAGGGATGGACGACTATGTGGGTAAACCCTTCAAAAAATATGAATTAATAAATAAAATAAATCGTCTAGTTAATATGGAATGATATAGATGTTTTTAGTCAACCTAAAATGTTACAATCTTGACCTAACAAAATTAATTATTACATTAGTTTTTGTTATCAAGGCTACCACCTCTATTTAGAGGTGGTTTTTTTTTGAATCTAAAGTGAGTGTATTAAGATATGTTTGGTTCAGATACCGTTGTACTTTCTAATAAAATTTCCAAACTAATGGATGAAGTTAGAAAAGATATCTATAAAAGGTGTAACTTAAATAAACAAATTAAGGATATGACCTGGGACGAGAAAATGTCGAAACTGCCAGCCGATGCTTGGATGGTAGAACAGATGATGTTTCAAATAGAACGTTATATACAAAGACAAAGTGGATTAATTAAGTGGCACCCACCTTTAGATATTAAAGAATAAATATGTTTCATAAAACCTACGACTATAAACCCCACAGTAAACGAATGACCTGGGAACGTTATGCCTTGGAACTAGCTAAAACTGCCTCCCTTCGAAGTGAAGACCCCTATATACAGGTTGGGGCTTGTGCCCTGGATTTCGAACATAAAGTGCTTGGCTTGGGCTATAATGGACTTGCCCCTGGTAAAGAGGTGGAAAAATACTTTTGGGCTGATAGGGACGAACGTAGACCCTTTATGATCCATGCAGAGGCCAACTGTCTGGCCCTATTTACGTCAGGTGAATGTGAAATCCTAGCTGTCACCCTCCTGCCCTGTTCCTCCTGTGCTACCCTTATTGCAGGCTATAAAATTAAAAAAGTGGTCTACCAGGAGGTCTATAAACGAGATATCGAAGCCATCAAAATATTTAACTTCTATCAGATAGAACACGAACAACTTATCCTATAAGTGCTAGAACAACTATTCGGACTGATCTTAACCCTATCCTTCAGTTCAGCTTATATCCCACAAATCCTTAAAATCATTAAACGTAAAAGCTCAAACGATGTGAGCCTGACTATGCTAATTATCAATGCCATAGGATACCTGTGTGGCTTACTATACGTCCTCTTAAAACAGGTTGAGGCTAGTTGGCTCCTATTCAACTACTCGGCAGGGTTGATCATGACCTGCCTGTGTATCATTGTCTGGATATACTATAAGTCAATAAAAACCTAGCCCCTATAAATCAAATATGATATAATATTTGCCTCGTATTAGTTAAAAACTAGGGTCTTCCAAGAGAAGATTCAAAATGTTTAAGACTGATCTTGACTTACAAAAGCTAGACCGACAATCCTGGGGAATGATAGCTCCAAAAGGTTGTCGGTTTTTTTATGGCTTATGACCTCTCTATCTGTTACAATCTCTACTAGAAAGACACAGACTTTCGTTCAACTGAACCCACAACTAGTTTTTAATAGTCGAATTAGTTGTGGGTTTTTATTTGGTAGAGAGTATAACTACAGGTTATCTCTTCCCCCTGCCCAATCCTCTCTATAGTCCATAATTCCAATACTTCGGTGTGACCAACCACCAACCTCTTTACTAACTCACAATTGGGTGTATCAGAATGATTGTAAAATCCACCTAGTGGAGTTCGACAATAGTTTTGAGGGAATAAACCACCCAGATAGACCTTGAGATGAGTAATGCCCAGGTTGATGCCTATGTCTAAACTGGTGTTGGCAAATAAACCCATGCCGTCTATGGGAGATTTTTTGATGGAAATACACTCTGGTAGTGGTCTATAGTTCAACATCTTTAACTGTTTTAAAGGTTTCTTGATTTAATTTGGTTTTTATTATACCAAATGTGATATCATACTTAACAACATATTTTTGTGTTTGTTAGATGCCACTTAAATATGAAACACTAAAGTAGATATTGGTGTTCGATGCCAGTAGGTAATGATAGTGTCAGGGCATGACATTATCAATAGTTACTGGCTTTTTTTATGCCTTGATGATATTATAGTATTTCCTTCCCGTGACAAATAGGTTAAATGACAATTATTGTTGAAGGAGATACCCCTCTTTCATTGCCTGCTAGGAATGATGACAACTAGTGGTTATTTTTAGTGGGTGTGTAATTATCACTTAGCTTGTTGCCAGTAAGTGTTGATACTTACTGGCTTTTTTTATATCAATACGGTATTATATAATCTACTCCTTTCAACTATATTAGTTGAGATTAAGTTCTGCCCACAAATGAATTCTCGGTTCATTTGTGGGTTTTTTTGTGCCTAGACTCCCACTTACTATACTACAAAAAAATATTCCAAACCCGTACTTATTTTCAATTTATTTTGAGGCAAAAAAAACCCAAGTGACCAATAACTGTTAACAACCTACTTTTTTGGATAGGCTTGGCTGAATTATTAAATCACTTGGATGAGGGATGTTGTCGGATCTTGACTTTAGAGTCAAATAAGATCCCAAATAAATTACCCTTCTACTATATATACTTGCAAAAATGAGTCTGAAACCCTACCTCAATCTCATTTTTTTCCACTTTTTTTACTTTTTCCATACCGTACTGTTTGGTAATTTCCTAATATCCTCCATTTTTATTAATGATATCAAATCTTGTCTGCCACTTCTTGAATAACAAACATACTTAGCTTGAGATGAAATATGAACCCTTCTTCTGGTATCAATTTTATCTTCACAAAAACCCAACAATTCTTTTCTAATGGAAACAATAAAAGAATCTTCGGCTTCAAAAGCTATAAAATCAGATGCCCCATAAAGCCATCCATCACTGCCTGTAACGTTTTTTAACTCTATCCATACCCAATCATCTTCAAAATCTATATTTCTTCTACCTAACCTTTTCCTGCCCTTAACATCAACTTTTGCCTTCAGTTTACCACCCTCTTTAGTGGGAGAGTCTAAAGTTAGATGGAAATCTATATGGTCAAATTGTTCTGATCTAGTTGCTTCCCTTACCTCAAAACCTCTAGTTTCTGCTAACTTTTTAAATCGTTGTTCGGCCTGTAAACCTTCTGCAATACTTTTCTTATGTATATACATATAAAACCTCTATAAGAAAAGCCCCAAATTAATGGGGCTAATTTTGTGGGTCGTCCATTGAAGTGTTTATGTCTCTACTATATATATATACTTGTGAAAACAAATAAAAATCCCTAATCTAAAGTCACTTTTTTTTGATTTATTTTCATTTGTCTTATATTTATAGCTTTTTTCCCAACTGGGAAGTGACTTAGTCTCAGCTTCCACCTACGTTACAAGCCTCTGGCATAATGGCTGGTAAATGGTGTTCCCTGGTCTTGAGTACCGTGACAGGAGTTTCTTTGGCCGTTCTAACTCTAAATTCAGATACCCTGCTCATTGAATCTTCCGAGGGTAGAGGATTAATATTTGATAACTTAGATTGATGCCTCTGCTCTAGATCGTGATCCTCTGGATTTATAAAACTCTTCTGGAACTCTGGTTGTACTTCTATGCCTGAGATAAAGCCACTCTTCCTGACCACTGCCTCCTGTAAGACAACCTCTAAATGGTGTGGCTCTAAACTGGTTTCTACTACTACCGTTATTTTCTTCATAACTACTCTCTCTTAATGAAACAGGGAGTCGTCTCCCCTAACCAACTTCCTATGGTGTTAAATTCAAAATACTCTACAGCCTCCTCTTGACTCATCCCCTGCTGCATGTATATCTCTATTACCTTATGGTAATCATAACAGGCTATGTCAGACTGCCCAAATCTACTGACTACCCCTACTAAAGCCTCCTCTAAATCAGGATAGACTATCGTCTCATTAGATAAAGATCCTATCACCTCATCTATGATGTGCTTGATACCCTGGCTTTTCTTAATCCTGGCTATCATACTCTCTGTTTGACTCATCTCTGATTACCTTGTGTTGTCTCCTGGGTTTCGGCTCCTCTTCTAAAGAAGCCGTTAATCTTCCTTTCCATTGTTCCTCTGGTCATACAAGGCTACCACTGCACTGCTGAGAATTCCTAACATGACTAATAGTAGCCTTTCGAAAAAGGCCAACTCTTTTTCGATGCCGATGGTGCCTTTGGGTGACCACCAACTGATGATACTCATACATACCATGCCACCCACTAATAATATAACCCCAATGAAAACTAGCCTGACTACACTTATCTGTCCCTGAGTCTTTAATAAGCTGGAATTCTGCTTTTCACTCTTGTCCAGGTTGTTTATCAAATCCTGGACTTGAGTCTCTAAGATTAAAATTACCTCATGGTCAGTTTTGCCATTGTAGATGCCGTTAATCTCATTTTCACTTTTGCTTGGGTTTTGGTTCATTGTTGATACACTTTAGGTTGTAAACCACTCGACAGTGGTGACAGACCAATCCACTGCCCCAATTGTAGGGGCAGTTTCTTATATTTGGGCTAATTTCTTCGTTAACGTGTCTAGGAGGCTGGTGGTGAGGTTTTTCCTGTTTGTCTAGTGGTTTGTGTGGAGCAGGAGTTAACATGGGGCTTAATTTAGGTATCCTTGACCGTTTTCTGCTTCTTCGTCTACCTCGTAACTGGGAGATAGTTTGTTTCTCCAGGTGGAGAGTTTTTCTAATAAGTCGGGGATTTCAAACCACTCTCCTGTTTTTAATCGGTAAGGTTTGAAGACTGTGTGATATGCCCTCTCCAACTGCTTGGGTTTGTATGTCCAGTCCTTCCCCAAAACTAATAGTTCGGCTGGAACATTGTTCTGGATCTGGTTGAACCTCTTTTTGAAGTTGAAGGTGTAACCTATCTTTAAGTAGTTTGTGCCTGACATGTTGATGAAATAGACACAACCCATCTTTTTATCTTTATTTTCCTTGTCTTCGAAAAATTGGATCTGTGGAGGATGTTCGTAACTTACGTCCTTGGTTACCTTGTCCTGACTCCACCTGAATAACTCCTTACTTAAGAATTTTTGCCAGACCGATATTTTCTTGCCATCCTTGATAGTGGTGGCTATAGCCTGGACTGCATCTTTGTAGCCCTCGTAATAGCCGTTCCTCATTCCTGTTTGATACAAATCTATGTTCTTAATGTATCCATCCATCAAAGATAGATCTATCTGGTTTACTGCCTCTACCTGTTTCATTAACTGTTTTTACCTTTCTTTTAAAATATCCTGCTTCAAAAAACACCTATTTACGTTTTTTGGGAAATACTGTTTTTTTAAAAATCCCAAAATGGAAAATACTGTTGTTCAAGAAAACTCAAAAATGGAAAATATAAAATGGAAAATATTCCCCTTCAATAAAACTCAAAAATGAAAAATATAAAATGGAAAATATTCCCCTTCAGGAAATGTGTGAATTAGGTTTCGTATGAAAAACGAGAATCCAAAATCACAAATCCATTTATAATTTTCACAGCACCACTTTTTTCAGATCTAAAATTTTATTTTTAAACCCTAAAACCCACTAAATACAACTAGCACTAAACTGTTTAAAATACCAACATAGTAAAAAGGCTTAATTAGATGTGAATCCTCGATACAAGACTCAATATCTAACTAAGCCCTACGTTAGGAGAAATAATAAGCCCATATCACTAAGGGCATGTTGCCTAACTGCAATAGAGATGGGTTAACCTTTCCACTAAGTTAAATCCATCTACTATGCTACAACCCATAATGCAGCTAGGCAACGACTTTATTATATCATATATGATATCACAATATGCAAGACTTAAATCCTAAAAATTACTATTCCCTGATGAACTATATGACTTTTTATCTCTAGAGGAGTACTCGTACACCATAACCATTAAAATATTCACCCCTAACCAACCCACAGCAGGAAATACAAACTGGCATAAGAACCAAACAAACCAACTAGGCATACCATAACACCTCAAACAATAACCCTTATAAAGAAGACTATAAAGTATAAATGGTGATGGGAGTTATCCCATCACCACCTTAAAGAAACAGAATACTCAATCGAGAAAACAGTTAAAACTCAACTGAGTGAAATAATTATAACACAACTGCCTTTGATGACAACAACATTATAAGGGCCGAAAACACCCTAAATGACCCCCTTTTTGGGCACCTCTCTCAGCAGAGCATTCGGGCCTATCAGGGGTTCAGTAGACCCCCTAATAGGTATTCCAGATTCAAGGCCCATTCTGCCAGGTGTCATGTTGTAGATTTTGGGGGTATGCCAAATGGCATAGTTTGGCACAATGAGAAAACCTCTACCATACCCACAACCCTCAACCCTCTATATACCCTATATTAGCTCCACATACCATATCAATAAAACCCTTGTCATACCTCACTTTTATACACTTCACCCTTGACATTCTTATATAAATCTGGTATAATTATGACATCAAACAAAGGAAAGGAAGACGATCATGAAGACCCAAATTCAAGCCAATCAAGACCAAACCCATAGAGATAAATCACTAGGTAAAGAGGTCTATTTAGACCATGACCAATGCCAAGATTTCGGGGTTGAATACTTCAATACATCAAGCTTCTATATGACTGCAGATGTGTTATTAGACTCTAAGGGTGGTGATGGATACGACACCAACCACCAACAACTACTAAAACCTATCGGAACCGATTATGTAGTTCTAAGTCGTCAACATGGTGAGAAGCCAGGTTGGTTCAAGATAGATAACATCGTAACGGCAGGACACTAAAGGAGAAACCCAATGAAGAAACTAGCTAGTCATAGTTTGGCATGTCTGGCATCTGTCATGTTTGGCATATCTTGGGGGTATGCCATCCTACATGTTGCCAGGACACTCAAGACCCTCATTAACCCCTAAACCCCCTGACAGTGGGGCTTTCAGCCCCACTGCCCTAAGCAGAGCCGAAGGCCATATCAGGTCTACCGAAATGGTGTAAACACCATTTGTAGACAGAAGGAGCCTTCGGCATTTACAGCCCTGTTGAAAATTGGGGGTATGCCATCCCATGTCAACAGGGCTGTAATTATTGGCAATCATGATGCCCTCAAACCCTTGCTATCACTGGGTTTGAGGGTGTCATGATTGTCGGTGTTTTTTGGCATGACATGGTGGCATAGATTGGCATGTCATGCCAAAAAAATTAATCAAAAAATCTGGTAGAAACTTGGCATGGTTTGTGATTTGTTGACAGTTGTTTACAAAAAGAGTACACATTCTAAATAGGGTGTCAAGGTAAAATGACATTTTAAAAAAATTATTTTAGGCAAAAAAAAACGGTGGCATTTCTGCCACCGTTCGGAGTTGGTTCTGATTAGTTTACCATCCAACGTCTGTATTCGATTCCCCAAAAAATTCCTCTGCTTGATTTTTAAAATTGGTTTTTGTTTCCCAAGGCAGATCTTTAAATGTTAATTTGCCTTTATCATCAAGCATATCCTCTGCTAGTTGATCACTAATCCAACTATACGGACAGCCCATTAGAACCTTAGCTATACCGTAAGGCATAATTCCATATTCGAGATAGTAACTATATAACTTGTTGAAAAGGTCTGGATGGTCTGATAATTCACTTCGTGACATTAAAACAGCTATTGTGTCGTGCCTATATTCAAGCACGATTGATTTTAATGTAGTTGGTTGATGGGTTGACTGATTCATGTTTTTTGTCCTCTGTGTTATGGTTGTATTATACCAGATTTATATAAGAATGTCAAGGCCGAAATGAAATTAATTCGACCTTGACCAAACTTTTTTGGGTTATTGTATCGTATGGGGTAGCCTTGTTAGAATCTGTCCTGGTATTGGCTCTAAACTGTTAAAGTATACGGTGATCTGTTCCATTGTATTGGGAACGGTTACATCAACAACAATTTTACCATCGGTAACATTGTCATACCGAGGATTACAACCTCTAGCCATTTCGACAAATTGTTTGCTATCTTTGTCCCAATGGGTAGCACATACCATCCCAACTTTGATTGCATCCCAATTATTTTCCATCCACTCTTTAAAATTCGGTTGTGTAACTTGGTTATTATTCATGTTATATCCCTGTTCCTTCACTGTGGTAAACGTCCCAAACATTACAATCTATACTTTCCCCGTCATCACCAAAGGCAGTAAGTAAACCCTCTGCCGTTAGTGTTTCGATCTGATATGGGGTATTTAAGTGAGTAGTAAAAACCCAATCCCCGACCTTGACATTCCGTTTGGTCTTGGATAGATCGTTATCGGTGAATGTGAATTCCTTGACGAAATTGTCAGGGATTATGTTGGTGAATTTCATGTTTTTGTCCTCTGTGTTATGGTGTAATTATACCAGATTTATATAATAATGTCAAGGTCGAAACGAAATTATTTCGACCTTGACCAAACTTTTTATCCCCAATAATTGGCTTGTATTTCTTCGTCATTAATAAAATCGTCGTAATTACTATAGCCATATTCGAATTGGGCTACAATATAATCTATCTCGGCTTGGCTCATGTCACTTTCGAATTCGAAAGTAAATTCCAGTTGGGTACATTGGTTGATTGATTGTTTCATGTTTCTATCCTTTAGTATGACAGAATTATACCATTATTATATAATGGTGTCAAGGTAGAATCGTTTTTTCTTGCCATTTTTATATAGGAATGGTATAATTACCGACAGACAGAAGGAGAGAAAAAATGGTTGACATTATCATAATTGCATGTATCGTGCTTGGTATATTAACACTGCCTGCACCGAACCATTACGAAGATTTTGCCAGGGTATCCAAGAAACGACACCCCAACGACTGGAAATAGTGCTATTTACACTCCACCTATTTACAGTGTCAACACCTAATGTAAACACCTATAGTTGGCACGTTCCATGATATAAACCTATAGCCCCAAACCCACTGATAGCAAGGGTTTGGTGGTTCATGGAACGTGCCAACTATGGATGACTACAAAGATGTTGACAAGCCACCATGCCACCTGTCATGTCATGGCATGACACAAACCCAACGTGACTAATCAAACCCACGTTGGGGATCAATCGTCCAGAAACAACAAAAAAAAGCCATGTGATTTTTCAACCACATGGCAAATTCTCAGTTTCTGGATTTTAAGGGGTTCTACAACATCTCCCCACCATAATCCTCATCGGTTCCCCAACCTGCAGAAGCTAGTACCTGGGCATCATCATACTGATCGTCTGGATAGTTAGGTTCTGTCCGTTCCTCATATTCTGACTCAAGTTCTGAATCCATTTTAGATTCTGGCAATAGATCCCATTCTGGATATGGCTTGGTAATTCTAAGACCCTGGAATTTTCTAAGCTTATGTTCTATGGCATCCACTAATTCTGCTACCATAGATTCATCCATTTCTTTATCACCATAAGCCATATCATGGCTCATGGTAATCGTTCTAAGAACAACATCCGACACTGATTCCATAAAAGAATCTATACGTGGAGTCTCAATAATTGTCTGCTTACTGTGAAACCTATCTTTCATTATCTTCTCCAAAATAATAGTCATACATTTCCCGTACCTCATCTTCAGGCATGGATCTCCAACCATTACAACCATCTAATAAGATCTCTAATAAATCACTAGACCCTAAACGTGCACCTTGCCTTTCAGCTAAAGCCCTCCTCATGTTTTCAATATTGGGCCTGTTGTTCTTATAGTCTGAATTGGCCTGCTGTTGGTAATCCATAACTATTTCTTTCTGCTTAGTACTATAATCTTTCCTCATCTCTAACCCACCACTTCTGATCAAAGATTTAGTTATCTCCGTCTGCTTACACCATGCCTCATAATCGGCCTCATGTTGTGCCTGTTCCTCTTTGGTTAAACCGTGTTCGTTGACTACTTGATCCATGTCTAATTCTCCCCTTTGTTATGCCCTAATTATACCAGTATTATATAAGAATGTCAAGACCTAATTGCATATAAAACTAATTTAAATAAAAATGAAAATAGGGGTTGTCATCCTTATATAAATCTGGTATACTTATGACAGTTACGAATTAGGGGAAAACATGCTTACAACATTGGCTTTGGTAGGAATGAAACGAGATGAGATCGAACACAAAGGATCTGGTGGTCAACCCACATACGAAAAGGATGGCACATGGGATAGGTCATCACTGCATAACGATATGAAAGTAATCAGTAAAGTGCCTAACCGATTCGTCATTTATCAACTGACAGAATCCAAAAGATTTTTGTTAATGGCAGAACCTTCAGACGTAAATCCTAAATATAAAAAGGGATTAATCAGAACTTTTAGAACTTGGGAGAATGCTTACACTTCAGCCATAGACTTTCTCTTTGGTGAAGATGTACCGATACAAAGAAACTGGAGATTTAACAATGGCTAGAAAAATTCAACACCTACAAGAACTAGAACTTTTCCCCACAGAGAAAACCTTTGTCAAACTCACACGACTACACTCTAAAGACTACCCTTTAGGGATACCTCTTTACCCCAACCAGGAACGTGACAGAATTGAATGTTGGATTGGACATAAAGACCCATGTATCGGTAACCATAAATTCGTAGTCAATTCAAACAGTATGTCTTATGCCAAACGTAAAGCCCTTGAGGTTTTACGTTCAGGTAGAGTCTGGAGAATTTTTTAATGCCTACATTTAATGTACACTGTAAAATGACAGAAAGCTATCGTGGAGAACTAGAGGTTGAAGCCTCTAGCCCACACGAAGCACAAGAGAAAGCCGAACAAATAGTTAAACAGTTTGGTGTCAGCTCTGACGATTGGTATGTTGATTCTGATTTTAATTGGGACTATAAGGAAACTGACTTCGAAGTAACCGAAGTTAGATAAACACTTGAAAATATAATATCAATATGATATTATATCTATAGGCCAAATTTCTTTGACTTCCCCCTTGATTCTCCTTCCTTTAAGGTAGACAGCTAAATTATCAAGGGGGTGTGGTAGAGGGAATTGTTACACCCGTAAGCCACTATTCATGTGTTTAGCTGTCTTGTCTATGTGTTATAATGCAAAAAACCCCATCGAAAGATGGGGTTTTTTGTTGCCTCCCTCCCAAGCAAAGTCCGACCCGACATCAAATGTCCAGAAAGATTCTGGACATTAATTCCAGGATTTAGACCCCCTAAAATAAATGGACGTTTTTAGAAAATAGGGGTTGTCATTTTTATATAAATCTGGTATAATAAAGGCATAACACAAAGGACAAAAACATGAATCTTAGAGCCACACATCCAGCCGTTCTGAACGGTACGACAATTCACCCAAGCACAATCAAAGCTCCAACCTACGGAAAGATTTTCAAGTCTGCAGACATGAACACCAAACTTGGTGGCTGTTCAGATTGGACAGGTTCTGAACGTAAACGAAACAAGAAAAATAAAGATTCTATCATCACTAACCCTAAATGGTTTGGTCAAAGATTTTATTATAACACCTTAACAGAAAGGGAAACTTGCCCCACAGATTGTAAATTCTGGACTAAATGTTACGGAAATTCTATGGGATTTGCTCACCGTATGCAACACGGTCAAGAGATGGAAGATGTTATGATGTGGGAAATGGAAAGCCTATCCCTTGAAAACCGAAACAAATTTTTTACCATCCGTCCCCACGTCCTAGGTGATTTCTACAGCTTAAAATATGTCGAGCTGTGGGATAAAATGCTAACCAATTTTAGAGTTAATGCCTTTGGATATACGGCTTATTTGCCCGACAGTACAAACTCCAAATACTCCGAAATAGGTCAAGCCCTGATTGAGTTACGAGAGAAACACACCGACAGATTTTGGATACGTCAATCAGGTGGAACAGCCCCAACCATGTCAGCCCTCGGAATATCCAACCCCCTAGCAAAAGAACAACTGAAAAGCAAAAAGGCTTTTATCTGCCCCAACCAACTAACCAAAAAATCCTCGACCTGTACTGATACCTTCCAACCCAAACGTGCCAAAAATTGTGCATCCTGTGGGTTATGCTACCGTACCAAAAAGAACGTGGTGTTCCTTGAACACTAGCCTACAGGCTAGTGCCCCCCAAGCAAAGTAGGGGGGCACATCAATGCTTCAGAAATGAAGCATTGAAGATTTCTGAAGTTCTAGCCCCTAAAAAAAATAGCCAATATTCTGAATTTAGGGGTTGCATTTCTTATATAAATCTGGTATACTTAAGATAGTTCAAAGGAAGTAGTTAAGTGGAAGTTCTAGGAAATTCTGGCAGGGTATCAAGGGGAATACCCAATTGTTCAATATCGGTTATGAATCAACCAAACCAATTAATTGATAAACTATTGCATGTTATTTGTTCTGAGATATCTCTTGAAGTTCTAGAAATATTTGAAGATTGTAATTTGTTTGAGAAGGATGACGAAAACAACATTCTACTCAAAGAAGAACATCGAGATGATTACGAAATGCTTTATAACACTTTCGAGTTTAGTATCCAATCCATTCTGAATGGAAACTTAGTTAACCCTAAAACAATTGACACTGACACATGGAGATTGACACATGAATAACGAAACCACTGCTATATATTCTATGCCCGAAGCTTCAATAGCTGAACCACAAACAAACCTTGAGAGATTACAATCACAACTCTCAGAAGTTCTAGAATCCATAGGTAAACTCAGTGAAGAGAAAGATGAATCCCCACCGACATCTAATCAGCTAGATCGAGTATTAGACCTACTTAACAACATAAACCATAGTGTTGGTCTACAAGGGATCAAACGTGTGGAGAAAATGGGTAATGAATTCAATCAAGAGTTAGGTGAGATTGATTCTATCATTAAGGAAAATGTAGGTAAAATCATTAACTACTTCGATTCTATTAATGGTAACACTCACTCTACTTTGAATACTGTAGTTGAATCCCTAAAACTTTTAGCAGAGTCTAACGACAACATTACTACTGCCGTTGAAAATGTTGAGTTAGACACAAGCACCCTTGAAGTAGATCTTAACGTCAATGACTACGGATTAGAAGTAAGTTTAGATTCCAGTGAGATTGAATCATCTATTAGTAACATTGATGATAAGGTAGAAGATTTATCTGAGAAGATTAACAAAGCTACCCACATAATGAAAATGCTTTGTATGGGTATTTTCATTCATCCTGACTCAGGTGACCAAACCCTTAAAGATAAAATTTCTGAAGGTGAACTATCTGTTTTTGAAGAAACTAAAGAAATTTCTATCTATGACATGATTAGAAAAATGGGTACGTGGATGGCAATTGGGAGTCAAGTACAATCCAGAATCCTAGACTCAGTTGAAGCCCAACAAGAGTTGATTAAAGACAATACTAAGACGATTGAACGACTAGGCCAACTAATTGGAACTAACTTGAATACAACCAATAGCCTACTGAAAGATGTTATAGAGGGGTTAAGGAGTTAACAATGGCAAGACAAGACATGTACACTACTGCTACCGATAACGTCATTACTATGTTGGAAACTGCTGGTAAGGATTGGTCAAAGAGTTGGACAATCAAAGGCAATTGCAACGTGGTCACAGGCAAACCTTATCAAGGTATCAATGCCTTCATGATAGCTTATGCACCATTCAGTTCCCCATTTTGGGGAACTTACAAGCAATGGTCTTCTAAAGAATGCCAAGTGCAAAAGGGGGAGAAAGGCACAGACATAATTTTCTTCAACTACATCCAGAAGAAAAACAAAGATGGCAGTATCTTTATTAATGATAACGGTAGTCAAGAATCTTTTCCTCTGCTACGTGGATACAAAATCTTTAACTTCGATCAGGTCGAAGGTAAGTGGACTCCACCAGAAGAGAAAGAAATTGATGAAAACATAAGATTCGATCACGTCGATAATTATGTAATCAATACTGAAGCTGAGATACAACATGGTCAAGACCAAGCATACTACAGTCCTCTCTCAGACTACATCGGTATGCCCGACCTAGAACAGTTCAAGGATTCAGAAAGTTATTACAGTGTCCTGTTGCATGAGTTGATGCACTGGACAAAAACTGAGAAACGTTGCAACCGTTTGAATGAACGGTTCGAAAAGAGAATGGGCAAAGAACATAGCTATGCCTTCGAAGAACTAGTAGCCGAATTGGGTTCCATCTTTCTTGGTATCGAACTCAAGGTTCAAGCTACTCCACAACCGAACAATGCCAAGTATCTAAACAGTTGGCTGGAGAAACTGAAGCAGGACAAACGTTTTATATTTAGTGCCAGTAGCTATGCACAGAAGGCAGTAACCTTCTGCAACAAACTACAGGAAACTAAAATGAAGGAGAAGGTAGCTTAATGACTCCGTTAATCAATAGGATACTCTTTACACTGGTGAATGCTTTAGGCTTCACCAGTGCCGTTCTCGTAGGCATATGGATAGATTTAATCTATCTAGTCAGCCCCAAGTTAGCCTATAAGCTTTTAGATATGGTATTGGAATATACCAAGGTTGATGATGATGAGTAGCTTACCTCTTACCTCTGATGAATTTGAAGATAACCATCCCTTTGATTTATATTCTACAGGTTGTTTTATTAGCCCAATGCAAATACAACTAGGCAATAAAGAATGGAAGTGGATATGGGTCGTCAATAGTTTCGACAGTGACAGTTACTATCTAGGTGACTACATCGAACTCAATCCTGTAGCCGATACACAGAATGGATTGATCCAAACTGAAATCTTAGAGTTTAAAATAGAAGAGGAAGACGAAGACTTGGACGATGATGAGGAAGAATAATGGATAAGATTAGAAACTTAGATGAACTGAAAAAGTTAGCTGATGGAGAATCTGTTGAGTGTTTCATTTCACTTGGAGCCTTCGGTGGAATGTCCAGCAAAATTATTTGGTACGATTCAAAAGATGATGAGTGGGAGATCTACAACATGATAGATGACTCAGAGGAAAACTTTAAGTCTACTAATGATATGTTAGATCAAACACACATTGCCCTAGCTTTAAAACGTGGTGCTTTGTATTTAGGATAAAAGTAATGCCAAATGAAATTGACTGCATGGAAGTGTGTGAAGTAGATGTCCCTTGCCCTTACGGTTATGATTGTGAACATGAAGAGGCAGGACGATTAAATAACCAAGGGATAACGAAAGGAAAAACCCTGATGGAAGTTTTTGCAGACGATAAGGAAACGAAAGTGAAAGATATTAACC
>Ga0163108_10000622_pt1 | contig 26392 bp, 21 predicted proteins | sample Fk1155metaG_FD_109644 | JGI IMG/M metagenome (GOLD analysis project Ga0163108, IMG submission 109644) | Marine microbial communities from the Central Pacific Ocean - Fk160115 155m metaG | ecosystem: Environmental > Aquatic > Marine > Oceanic > Photic zone | place: The Central Pacific Ocean...
ACCGGGTAGATCACTTGCGATAACAGGTACACCACTTGCCATTGCCTCTAGTAATACCATACCAAACGCTTCACTAGTGTTAATTGAAGGAAGCACAAAAACATCAGCCAAATTATAAAAATCTGGTAACACTTCATCGTCAACATGTCCTACAAAATGCACATGTTTTTTTATACCCATACCAAATGCTTTGAGCTCATAACTCTCTTTTAGATTTCCGTCTCCCACCAGTATGGCCCTAAAAGATACATTCTTTCGCATCAGAATACGCAAAGCTCGTAAGAGTACATCAACACCCTTAAAATAATGTGCATCATCCATACCTCCTACAAAAAGTATGGTTGGAATACTTTCATCACCTAAGCCAAAACGCTCTTGTAAGTCAACTGAAGCGTCTTTAGGGTAAAACCTTTGGGTGTCGACTCCAAAAGGTATGTAGTGCCATTTTTTGGGCTCTGAGCGCTCTATTGCTGCTGCATCACTTGTTTGAATGTAGTCTTTTGAACTTCCTATGAGTGCGTCTGCTACACCAAGAATTTTTGGAAGCCAAAATTTTGTATAATACATGAAATATAACCCCTTTAAGGAAATTGCCTGTGTATTCATGTGGTACGTCAACACAAATCCTTTTTTTGGGTTTTTTTTCTTCCACTTACGAACCATATTAGCTACACCATAAAAAGGATAATGAAGATGCACTATATCAAAATCATCTAAATATTGTCGTATCTGTGGTATGTACCCCGCATTGCCATGTTTGAGAAGTGGTGCATATCTGTGAATACGACCACGCACATCATGTTGCTGTATATCCGTTGACTCACCTATTGTAAATACAGCCGTTTCATGACCCATGTTTTCTAACTCATTTACAAGACTATACACAGAATTTCCCATTCCACCAAAATACGGCGGGTACGCACACACAATATGAGCTATTTTCATATTACCCTTTTTTATTGATCCGATCTTCTAATAACGCAAGTTTTCGTGTTACACGTGTAATTTCTCTTCTCTGTGAAAGAAGTTTTATGTGTAACCCAGAAATAAGAAAGAAGATCGCCGCTATAGCGCAATAAATAATTAAATCCACCCCTCTCCCCACACCAAATGTTGCGGCTATTTTTGATGTACTATTTGGCAACAACACCACCCCAAGTGCAAAAACCCACAGTAGTATCCAAAATAAAAAAGCTTTTGTACTCAATACATGTTCTTTTTGTTTCTTTATTAGGGAGAAAAGAACTACTGCCGTAAAAGCAATAAAAATAAATTGAAATAAGATAAGAGTTTTCATGTGTGCTTATTTTAAAAATTTCCCAAAGAAGAGGTCTTTGATAATAGTAATACCTGCAGCAGCACTCTGTCCATACGAATAATATGTTACCTTAACTGGAAACTCCACAAATGAAAGGTTGTGTTTACGAACAAGAAATGGGATTTCTGTTGCATGTGCCATACCATCTTGTGATATGTGTATTTTATCCAAGGCTTGTTTGTGCAGTATCCTAAATCCATTATGTGCATCAGAAAGAGGGAGCCCTGTAAACGGTCGGTCTATTATATATGTTGCACACGGACGAAGTATATATCTTTTGAACCACGGCACTGACGTTGACCTGTTGTCTAAATACCGAGAACCAAATAATATATCTGCGCGAGCCTCTTGTATTGCTTTGAGTGCTGGCGCTATATCACAAACATCAAACTGCCCGTCACCGTCAAAATGAAGTACGTATTCTGCACCACGTTGCCTTGCAAACACATGGCCCGTCTCAAGAGCAGCACCTTGCCCCCTATTTGTTGCATGTGACAATACTGTTGCACCACACGCTTGTGCGATCTGCTCAGTATTATCTGTAGAAGCATCGTTTACAACAACAACATGATCAACATGCGAAAAAAGGCTCCGAACAACGGAACCTATTCTTTTTTCTTCGTTAAAGGCTGGTACTATCGCGACTATCATAGTAAAAAGCAATATAAAGCATGGTTTCTACTTGATACTCTACCCTATTATTTCTTTGTTTGCAATAGTATAGTCTACCACTTGTCGCAACCCATCCTCAAGACGCACAAGAGGAATCCACTCTAATGCTTTTTTCACTTTTTGCAAATCAGGGATTCCTTTTTCAGTAAGAAATACCAAAGGTTCATGAAATGCAATTTTAGAGGATGAATTTGTAATATTAATAATATAGTTTGCCACGTCTACCATCTTTACTGCCTCATCTGACCCCAAATTAACAAGGAAAACATCTGGTTTTGCTCGCATTAGGCGAACTAACCCGTCAACAATATCCGTAACATAACACAAAGACCCGCTTAGCGATTCGTCACCATATACAATCAAATCTGTACCATTCAGTGCATTCATTATAAAATCTGGAACCAAAAGACCGTCACGTAATTTCATTTTTGGCCCATATGCGGTAAACACTCTTGCAATCTTTGCATCTATACCATACACCTGTCTGTATGTATCAATACATGTTTCGGCAAATTTCTTTCCCTCATCATAACAAGCACGATCAGAAAGATGGTTTGTTTGACCAACATGAGTTTCTTTAAAAAACATACCCGGTGTTGTAGGAGGCCCATATATAACAGAACTCGAGGCAAAGACATACTTTGCTCTATATTTTACCGCCAAATTCAGCGTTGCCACCATTGCTGATGAATTTGCATACAGGGTTTGAATTTTGTGTGTCTCAAACTGCTTTGGACTTGTTGGGCAAGCAAGGTGATAAACCTCTTGAACCCCCTGAAACTTAATATTAAACTTATCAAGCTCATCATATTCTTCAAGTACAATAGGATTATTTACATCACACTTTATAAACTCAAAATTTGGATACTGCAGCAAGTGCTCAATGTTATGAATAGATGAGTTAGAGAAGTCATCCATACAAATAACATTTGCCTCTTTGAGCATTCGCTCACATAAATGAGACCCAATAAATCCCGCTCCACCGGTGATAAGAACATTCTTTTTACCAAATATAGGTGTGTCGGCCATATGATGTAAATAAAAAATAAAGTAAACAAAACACATTACACCACCCAGTATACCACAACTACAACACTGGGATCAACGATATAGGGAATGCAATATTTTCTTCACTGTCAATAATGCGCCAGCCACGCACCTGCCTCCCTCTATGATTAAGCACATTATACTGCGAGACACCTTCTCCTTCAAGGGTTGTCACTACATTATCCTTTCCATCACCAGTTACGTCCCCTATCATGGTAGTAAACACACCTTCTTTGTCGGAAGGAAAAGCGATAACATTTTTCCTATATGTGCCATGTCTCGTATAAAGTAAAAGTTTTCTTTTGGTTGTTTTTCCTACGGTAAACACATAATCTTCCACACTGTCTCCATTTAAATCTCCCACCGCAAGTGCTTCGACATTCTTCTCTACTTCAATAGTAAAACGTTTTACCTCTTCCTGGTCTCTTCCATATCGCACCACAACAGGAAACTCTTTTGTGTTATATGTCACAATTAACTCGTGTCTCTTTTTTGAATCATCTTTTCCTACAGAAGATACCGCACCTTTATGCAGTGTTTTGAGTTTTTTGGTAAACATCACATCTCCTTTTGTGTTATACACTGTATATAATGTTCTTGATCGATACAACGGTGTTACAATAATTTCTATTTCAGAATCCCCATATATATCTCCTGCAGAAACATGCACCTTACCTTTTGTACCAACAGAGAAACTCTGCATCTTTCTTAAACGCTTTGTAAGAGTGGTAATAGTGTATTTACGAGGACTGTCTTGGGAAACAGCAATAGTAATTGGCTTTGTGTTTGTCGCCACCTGAATAACTTGATCTGCATCTTTGGTGTATAGTGAATATATTTTTTTCTCTACTTTCCCGGTTTTTGGGTTTGTATAATAGACAAATCCAGATTGTGCGGAAAATGATCGTATTGTGGTTAGTGGCGTAATGGGTGCAACGCGGGCCAAAGAATAGATTAACGCTTTATTTATCTGTAACAAACCTTTTCCATATAAATGCGCATATTCTTCCTCGTCTTCGGGTGGTGTTTTGTGTGTTGTAGAGAGTAATGCCTCGTATACCTCACCTGGAGACCATGTTGGTTGGATTGATTTTATTAAAGCTGCGGCTCCAGAAACAAAAGGTGTAGCAAAAGAAGTACCAGACCAAGACCCCCCATAACTTTTAGAAAATCCTTTTTTTGGTGCATATCTCATGGTACTTGCAATACCTACGCCAGGAGCAGTAATATCTACACACGAGGACCCAAAATTAGAAAAGAATGCTGAGTAATGTTCTACACCAATAGCGCTCACACCGATTACTTTTTGCACGTCACCTTTAGCATCAGAGCAGACCGGGTACACGGGCGATGTATTTAAAAATGAACTGGTGTTGCCAGCTGCAGCAAAAATACTCACACCATTATCATACGCATAGTCCAATGCCTTGCGCAGGGCGTTGTCTTGCATACTAGAGACTATACTCATGTTGATAATATCTGCTCCATTATCTACTGCATAATGAATCGCCTCAGCAACACGTGCCAAACCACCAGAACCACCATTGCCCAAAACACGGACATTCATAAGTTGTATGTTTTGACTTATACCACTTCCATCTTTTTTGTTATTTCCAACCGAACCAATAATACCAGCAACCGCTGTACCGTGATGCAGCGCTGCGCGGTATCGCTTTTCTTCTGGAAGATCTTCCACCGGGGGAAGTACTATATTATTTCCCACCTTTTCTTCTGGATCAATACTACCATTGCCATTTGTGTCTTCTATAACAAAGTTCCACCCCCAAACATCGTCTATATATCCATTATTATCATCATCCTTGTTATTGTCTGCTATTTCATTTTTGTTTTTCCACACATTGTCTTTTAGGTCTGGATGTGTGATATCGAAACCATTATCTATAATGGCAACCACCACCTCTTTTGAACCGGTGGTAATGTCCCATGCATCATACGTTTTTGTATCGGTAAATCCCCACTGTTTTACTTGTGGGTCATTTGTTGTAGCGGCAAAAACCCCACTTGGAGAAAAGAGGGGTAAACAGAGTGTTAAACATGTTGAAAGCGTAATAAACAGCTTCATACGTATAGTATTAGAGTAATTCAAATCTATTATTTCGTTTTACAAGTGGTAACCCCAAGCCATCGGTTCTTTCTTGTATATACTTCTTTTTTTGTGGTGCAAACGGCATTTCAAACGGCGGTCTTACCAAAAACTTTTTATCTAAATCTATTGCAGAAAATCGTTTATCCCGAGTAGATCGTGCAACACGATAATAATACCGGTCATTGCCTTTTTGATATATATATTTATCATCCCACCACCGATACATAGCCACACCCCGTGGATAATAATATGTATGCTGTGGAATCTGAGTAATATTCCCCGAACCATTTGGTAGTCGACCCAGAATTATCTCATTTCCATCATAAATCCCATCGCCATCAGTATCTTTTTCTACCGGGTCAGTAAACCAATACCGAATCTCCTCATAGTCACTTAATCTGTCATTGTCCGAATCACTTCGGAAGTCGCTACTACCATAACGTCTTTCTGTCTCCTTGTCAATACCATCTCTATCCCAATCTATCGCTTTTGGTAGTAACGGATATATTCGCTCTTTATAAAGTGATTTATTTCGTGAAGAAATAGTCATAACACGTTTTGGCCATTGTCTCCCATACAAAACATACGCCTCTGCTTCAGACCTAATTTTCCTTATATAACACCCATCTTCAACCGCATACACCGCAGAAGAGCCACGAAATTTGACCAACCAAGTGCCTGGTCTTACACACATTGGCTTACCAACATGATAACCGTCTAACACGACATCACTGACATATTGTACCTCTGAAAATGAAAAGTATGAATGAAACGTGGTTGGGTCTAAAAATGGGTGAATTTTTCCACTATACCCTACATAGTACACACGACTGCCACTTCCCTTAATAACACTTCCCTCCTCTACAGCGTGGAGTGCTTTGTCATAAAAGATATCTTTTTCAACCATTCGTGTAGAATTGTTTGCGTCTTTAAACGTAATATACACCGTTTTGTCTCCTCGCCCCGGTGAAACAAACCATGTAACCTCTTGTTGTACTGGTACAAAATCAATACCAGTTTTTGGCGGCGGTTCATTGGTGATAGACATTTCCTCTACACCAGTAGAATGTGAAATATCAAGCGTAACTTCCCGCTGCACCGTGGTTGTGGCAGTGCCATTTACGGTAAAGCTCACACTCATTGACCGAGGAATGGCAAGTTGCACCAAGTCAGAATAAATCGTAGAGAGTGTGTTATTTTCATATTTAAATTTAATATACACTCGCTTTACACCTCTCCCATATGAAAGTACCCAGTCCTTTTGTATGTTGACTTTTTCCCATTGTGCGTCTCGAAAAGAAGCGCTATTAGAAATTTTCATTTCTTTTGCTCGTGCTGGAGGAGAAATGGATAACGAAACAGCACGGCCAACGGTTCTTGGGCTTCCGGAGTTAATCGATAGGTACGAACTCGCAGAAGCACCTTGTGCTGAACACACAAACATACTCACCACAAGAAGGAAGCTCGAAAAAAAGAGAGGTATCGCGTATTGCTTTTTTTTCATAATTATGCTACATTATAGGTATTATATATAGGTGTATTCTATCATATTTATCCTATTATCACAATGACATGCACTTTCTTTATCGTATAAAACAACTCATTCTCTTTTCTAGCGACATTATTGCTTTTACTCTGGGTCTTTGGGGAGCGCTTTGTCTCAGAAAGCTACACATGGTGGACGCTGCTCAGTTTTTAACTCATCTAAAATCTTTTTGGCCAGTTTTTTTACTATGGCTACTCGTCAACTACATTAATGGTCTGTATTCTACCAACCCAAAAGAAAAAAATAGCACCACCATGATACGTTTTGTTGAAGTGGCCTTGTTATCCACTATATTTGGTATTGTCTATTTTTATTCTGTAAAACACACGCAGATCACCCCAAAGACTATTCTTATTTTTACTGGTATTTTGGGATATGCGCTCAGTTTTGGATTACGAAAAGGATTGCAACCACTCCTTGGAATGCGACAGCTCACAACAAAAGTCTTATTTGTAGGTTTTTCGGAGGATGTTGCGGAATTACTCAATGGACATAATACAAAACAATACAAAAGTTTTAACATTGTGGGAATTATTGATCCAGAAGAAAAGATTGAAAAAGGCATGTATCCGTCGCTCACAATATATCAATCAGTGAAAGCAATTCGCCCTGCCATATCAACACATGATATAGACTTGGTTGTTATTGACCCAAAGCAACAAGAAAATAGCACGGTAATGCGCGAACTATATGAACTCCTGTTTTGGAATGTCCATGTCATGCAACTGCCTCATTTTTTTGAAGAAGTTACAGGGAGAATAAGCGCCGCCACGTTTTCAGAAAGCTGGTTTTTAGAGCACCTACAACATACGAGATTACCTATTTATGAAAAAGTGCGTGAAATTATTGACTATGTTGCCGGAGTAATACTCCTCCTTATTCTTTTTTTACTTCTCCCTTTTGTGGCCACTGCAATTAAACTTTCTTCAAAGGGTCCTGTATTTTACAAACAAAAACGTGTTGGAAAATCAGGAAAGGTGTTTGATCTGTATAAGTTTAGATCAATGTATGCCCTAAACAACGAAGGTGGTGCAGAGGTTGGCGGGTACGAGTTCACTAAGAAAAATGATTCCCGTATCACCTCTGTTGGAAAATTTTTACGCAAAACACGAATAGATGAGATTCCTCAGGCAATCAATCTCTTGAAACGGAATGTTTCATTGATCGGACCAAGACCTGAACGACCTGAAATTGTAGAAGACATGATTGCTCGAATGACTTATTATCCATTACGACATGTCGTGCTTCCTGGAATTACCGGTTGGGCTGTGTTGCACCAACACTATGCCGACTCTCACGAAAAAAATCTTAAAAAACTCCAGTATGACTTATATTATATAAAAAATAGGTCCGCTTTTCTTGATATAACTATCATACTCAAAACAGTCAACATAGTGTTGCGCGGTTTAGGGCAATAAAAAAATCCGGTGTCTCTACCGGTTTTTTTATATAAAAGCGCATTTCGTTTACTGCACAACCTTTCTTAGATAGGTGCCAGTATGGCTAAATCCACACCGCGCCACCTCTTCGGGGGTTCCTGCCACAATAAGTTCACCTCCTTTGTCACCCCCTTCAGGCCCAAGATCCACAACCCAATCAGCGCTCTTAATTACATCTAAATTGTGTTCAATAACCATGACTGTGTTACCTTGAGAAACAAGTTTTTGCATAACATCGATAAGTTTCTGCACGTCTTCATAGTGCAAACCTGTAGTTGGTTCATCTAGTAAGTAAAGTGTTTTAGTCGTGTTTCTTTTGGCCAACTCCTTTGCAAGCTTAATGCGCTGCGCCTCTCCACCCGAAAGTGTTTTGGCAGATTGCCCAAGTGTAAGATACCCTAAACCAACCTGTGCTAACATGGATAACTTATCCGAAACATTTGGAATATCCATAAAAAATTCAGCAGCCTCTTCTATTGTCATAGCAAGCACTTCTGCTATGTTTTTCTTTTTATAATACACGTGCAAAGTTTCGGCATTAAATCGTTTTCCTTTACACACTTCACACAACACCTCAACACTTGGCAAAAAATGCATCTCAATTTCAAGCACACCACGACCTGCACAGTGTTCACATCGACCACCTGGACGGTTAAAACTAAAACGACCTTTTTTGTATCCACGAATCCTTGCTTCGGGCGTAAGAGCAAACATATCACGAATACCATCATAGGCTTTTGTATATGTTACCGGATTACTTCGTGGTGTCCGACCAATAGGGCTTTGATCAATCCGTATAATTTTATCTATATACTCCAATCCTTTAATGTCTTTATGTGCACCAATTGGCTTGTCCACATGGTGTAATTTGTTTGCTACAGCACGATACAGTATTTTATGCATCAATGTTGATTTTCCCGAACCAGAGACCCCTGTGAGGCACACAAGGCGTTTTAATGGGATATCTACAGTAATATCTTTTAAATTATGCTCTGCAGCACGAACAATACGAATTTTTGGTGAATACTTATCCACTTTACGTCTTTTTTTGGGGGTAGTTATAGTTTTTTCACCACGCAAATATTTTCCTGTTAAAGAGTCTTGTGTATTTCCAATAATACGGCACTGGTATTCTGTTTTTTTCTCTTTCTGGGATAGAAGCACCTTGAGTGGTCCAGAAAATACAATCTCCCCACCATGCACTCCGGCCCCTGGTCCAATATCTACAATCCAGTCACTTAACATAATGGTATCTTCATCATGCTCCACAACTATAATAGTGTTTCCTGCATCACAAAGATTTCTTAGTGTTTGTATCAACTGATCATTGTCTTTTTGATGTAAACCAATCGTAGGTTCGTCAAGCACATACATGGCCCCGACCAAACGCTGCCCAACTTGCGAAGCCAGTCTAATTCTTTGTGCCTCACCACCAGAAAGCGTTCCTGCGCGACGAGCAAAAGTGAGGTACTGCAATCCAACATTAGCCATAAACGCAATTCTGTTTTGTATTTCCTTTAGTGCTGCTGACACAATAGCTAATTCTTGTGCACTAAGCAATGACTCTATGGTAGAAAAAAAGAGTTGTGCCTCTTCTACCGTCAAAGACACAATATCATAAATATTTTTTTCTCCTATTTTTACACTCAATGCATGATCATTGAGGCGTTTTCCTTCACAAACCGTACACACCTCTTCACCAAACACTTCTTTGGTTCCAAGTCCGGTACATGGAAGACATTGGCCATACGGACTATTAAAACTAAACAAGCGTGGTTCGATTTCAGGAAAACTATACCCATCTTTTGGACAAGAATATTCGGTACTATATACCACCTCTTCACCGTTTGGATATAACACGGTACAAAGCCCATTTGAGAGGTCTACGGCAGTTTCTATAGCCTCGGCAAAACGCTGTTGATCTTCTTTTGATAGCGCACCAGATACTACCGGTGGCGTGTCTATTACAATTTCAATGGTATGCTTTTTGTGTTTTGATAGTACAATCTTTTCTCGTAAACTTTTTATAACACCATTAATACGCACCTCCAAAAAGCCTGTGTTATACATGTCATATAACATTTGATAGTACTCCCCTTTTCGACCACGAACAATCGGGGCAAAAATAGTGCATACGGAATTTTTATTCTTCTTCTTGTGTTTTTGTTGCAAGGCAGTCTCAATGCGATCACACATTTCTTCTGTCGTCATTTTCTCTATTTTTGTGCCACAAACCGGACAGTGTGGTTTTCCAATCCGAGCAAACAATACACGAAGGTAGTCATAAATTTCTGTAATAGTGGCAACCGTTGATCGTGGATTTGCACTATGCGCTTTCTGGTCAATAGAAATCCCCGGAGACAGCCCTTCTATCTCATCAACATCAGGTTTTTGCATGCCCCCCAAAAATTGTCGTGCATATGCCGACAAACTCTCCACATACCGTCTTTGACCTTCGGCAAAAATAGTATCAAAAGCAAGGCTCGACTTTCCCGAACCAGATAAACCGGTAAAAACAATCATTTTATTGCGTGGCAGCTCCACGTCAATATTTTTTAAATTATGCTCTCTTGCGCCTTTTATAGTGATTTTTTCTTGCATATACAGTGTGTTTCAATAACGCTTTAGCGTATAACATTACCGCCCTATTGTCAAACTGTCTAACATGGTGTACAGTAAGAGGCATAAAGATTGTATTTATCTAGTATAGAAGATTTATGAAACATAAGCCAGTATCATTGTTATGTATTGCTATGATTATTTGTCTAGTTGGCCTGGGGTGCACAAAAAAAGAGGATAAAAAAGAGGAAAAACCCCAAGTAAAACAGGCTGTCGTAGAAACACAGACAAAGTCAGTAGAACCAAAAGAGGGAGAGAAGGAGAAAGAAGAAGAAAAGAGGCAAGAAAAAAAAGAAGCCCCCGAGCAATACACAAGCACCTCCACTAACACAGTGGTTGAGGATGTGACACAAACAGAAGACACAAGCACCACACAAAAGCAAAACGTGGCAACCAACATTACACTAACCGGTACAGTTCTTGGACCCAATACCGCCCTTTTTACATGGAACGTGTCTGATGTAATTTCTGAATCCTCAGAAGGATACAAAATAGTAAGAGGAACAGACCCAAACCCAGTTGATCCTGCAGGTTGGTGGTGGCAACGAGGCCCAAGCCACAGAGAACACACTTGGGCTGGTCTTCCAGAAGGAAAAGCATATTTTCGTATATGTGTATTAGAAAATGATGAGTGCATACAGTACAGTAATTCAGTTTTACTAGAAATTCCACCAAAAGAAGAAGTGGGAGAAGAAGGTGGCGTAGCACAAGCCAATACTGGTGGACCAGAGGAAGTGTCAGGACCATGTCCACACAAACATGCGCGGGTGTTGGCAACAAATTTTTTTACCGCCATTATAGACGGAGAACTAAAGATGGCCTTGGAGTTGGTTGATGCAGACACAGTTCAAACACCAGAATTTAAAGAGATTTGGGAACATATTCTAACAATACAACCAGAGCAAGTAACTTATAAAAAACTCTTTCATGATGTGGGAGGAGATAAAGAAAGAAAAGATATACAAATGCGTATTAATGAGGCTGAAGTATTTACCCTTGAAACAACTCGTATCGGGTGTCAGTGGTGGATTACTGCAATAACGCAATAAACACTGAAACATTATAGAAAACACAATACCACGCACCGTTTGCGTGGTATTTATTTATAAAACATAAGTGGTGAAGGCTTGGTAATCTCCATTTGAAACCAACCTTTCACTCTGGCGAGCTTTTCTCGAATATTAGTCGACCAAACCACACCCTTAATCCCTTGTTTTCCCAAGTCTGCAGCAACCCCTCTTGTGTCTATGCCAAAACGGTTACAGAAATAGATAATTCTACTTAAATGAAATTCTTGCGAAATAGCCACAAGACTCTTAATGTCTTTTTCATGCGCCGCCCTAAAACAGCTTGTATATGTATTATATCCATGTCTGTCTATCTCAATAACCTCTTCTGAGACACCGCGGGCTATTGCATGCGCCGCCATTGCGTCCACCTCATTAAATCTTCGTGCCCCGTCATCTCCGGTAAAAATCATCCGCGAAACAAGTCCTTGTTCATAGAGTGAAATAGCCATATTTACTCGTTCTTTTTGCGCAACACTCATAGAGCCATCTCTCTCCATGCCACCACCAAAAATAAGCATTGTGCTGGAGGTATGTACATGAGAAGCAGGAACAATATGCACACCATAAGAAAGGATATGTGTGTTGACCCAAATCGCAAACAGAAGCACTGCGGCGCAAGGTACGCCAAGGATCGCAAGTATGTATGTAGTTTTTTTTGTCATAATCATGTTCTTTTTTTAGCATTTTTTGACTTCTCCACCCTTTCTCTGGCGCGAAGTTCACGAATTTCGTCACGCAAGATTGCCGCAAGCTCAAACGCCAAATCATTTGCCGCCTCTTTCATTTGTGTTTCTTTTTCTTTTATTATTTCTTTTACACTTCTAGCGTCACCAAGCAAGTCTAGAGACAGTGTTCCATGTTTTTTAGATGCACCCAAACCACGCTGCGTTCTATCTTCTTTTGTGGAAGAAATACCAAACTCTTCTAACATGTTTCGTATCTCTTTTTGAATTGTTTTTGGGGTAATGCCGTGTTTTTTGTTATGTGCTAATTGCTTATCACGGCGACGAGTCGTTTCTTGTATTGCTCGTTCTATTGAGCCAGTTATTTGGTCTGCATAAAGGACCACCTGACCATTGCTATTTCTTGCCGCCCGCCCAATGGTTTGGATAAGACTTGTATCGCTTCGCAAAAACCCTTCCTTGTCTGCATCAAGTATTGCCACAAGAGATACTTCTGGTATATCGAGCCCCTCACGAAGTAAGTTTACTCCAACAATAATATCATACTCCCCTTTTCTGAGTCCGGTAATAATTTCTATTCGTTCGATGGTTTTAATGTCACTATGCAGATAAGCTACACGAAATTTTTTTTCTTCTAAATATTGTGTTAAATCTTCTGCCATTTTTTTAGTAAGTGTTGTAATCAGCACCCGTTCTCCACTCATAATCCGCTCTTTTGCACGAGATACCACGTCATCAACTTGTGATAGGTGTACAATTTTTCCACTCTTATCTTTTTTCTCAGTTACTGGCGCAATAACCACATCTGGATCAACCAGCCCTGTTGGCCGAATAATCTGCTCCACCAATGTGTCGCTATGTTCAAGCTCATAAGACCCAGGTGTTGCAGACACATACATAATTGTGTCACGACGAGCATCAAATTCATCAAAACGGAGTGGTCTGTTATCAAGTGCACTAGGCAACCTAAAACCATGTTCAATAAGCGTTTTTTTTCGTGCCGCGTCACCATTATGCATACCACGAATTTGCGGCAACGTTACATGTGACTCATCTATTACTGTTAAAAAACCTGAGCTATTATGTTTTGAAGTGGCATGATGAAAATAATCCAACATTGTAAAGGGTGGTTTACCAGGCTCACGATCCTCAAAATAGCGAGAATAGTTTTCAATCCCACTACAATAACCCACGGTGTCGATCATTTCCAAATCATACCCAACCTTTCTTTTTAGGCGCTCATACTCCACAAGTTTTCCTTTCTTATTAAAGAAATCAAGACGCTCTTGTAGGTCAGCTCTAATGTGAGCCATAGCTGCACCTTTTGCCTGCTCTCCGATTACGTGATGTTTTGCCGGAAAAAACCATGCATCAGCAAGCTCAGTCCGCACCTTGCGCGTGATAGAGTCAATATGTTCTATACGATTAATAGTGTCTGAAATTTCAAACCGATAAATCATTTCTTCGTGTGTTGGCATAATATCAAAAATCTGACCACGCATACGAAATGACCCACGCTTCAGTTCACCATTTGTTCTTTCAAATTGCATGCCAATGAGTCGCTCAAGCATGCCACGCCTATCCAAGGTCTGTCCTTTTTCTAAATGAAGAACTATGTTTTCGTATTCTTTTGGTGAACCAATATTATAAATTGCAGAAACTGAGGCCACTATAATAACATCCTTTCGTGTAAGAATGGCTTGAGTACACGCATGACGCAACCTATCAATCTCCTCATTGATCTGCGCTTCTTTTTCTATATACGTATCTGAGTGCGGCATGTACGCCTCGGGCTGATAATAGTCATAATAGCTCACAAAATATTCTACTGCGTTATTTGGAAAATACCCTCGAAACTCCTGGCATAATTGTGCTGCCAATGTTTTGTTGTGAGCAATCACAAGTGTTGGTTGTTGCACTTTTTCTATAACATTTGCTATTGTAAATGTTTTTCCAGAACCAGTAACACCCAATAACGTAAGATCTTTTGATTGTTTTTTTATACCAGAAACCAACCCTTTTATGGCTTGGGGCTGATCTCCTGCAGGAGCAAACAATGTATCAAGAGTAAACTTCATATGTTCTCTACCCTACCACAAAGAAACGGGTACAACAAGGTAACTAAACAGTAAATTTTTCCCCCTCTTCTGGTACAAAAGCTTCTATTGCTAAACTATCCCTAAGGCTGTGTGCCAATGTTGTGGCAGGAACAGCCTCTCCATGTACACAAAAGACTGTTTTTGGCACTGTTTTTGCATCAGAAACCCATTGTATAAGTTGTTTTTTGTCAGCATGAGCAGACAGTGCACCAATAGCGGTTACTTTTGCTCGAACAGACACCCGATCATTGTGAATGGTTACGTGCTTTGCCCCCTCATATAACTTTCTCCCCAACGTATTATGTGCCTGATACCCCACAATCACCAACATAGACCGCTCATCAGACAAGTACCTCTTTGCGTGATGCAAGATCCTTCCACCATTCATCATACCGGCACCAGCAATTACCAGCTTGGGTCCTTTGACACTATTAATTCGTATTGAATCTTCTTTTGAGAGTGTGCATGTGAGGTTGGGGAAAGAGAAAAAATCCTCTCCAAGACTGTATTTCTTGGCAGCCTCAGCATCGTAATACTCTGGATGGTTTTTATATACCTCAATAGCTCTGATAGCCATAGGACTGTCCAAAAAAATAGGAATTTTGGGTAACGTAGGATTCTCATCAAACATTTCATTAAGCACATATAAAATTTCCTGTGTACGCTCCAAAGAAAAAGCCGGCATCATAATAGTTCCCCCACGTTTCACCCCTTCCATTATAAGATCCGTAAAAATCTGCTCCCGATCCTTGCGAGACTCATGCGCACGATCTCCATATGTTGATTCACACAACAATACATCAACATCACCAAGTTGTGCCGTATTGCGTAAAATAGGTACATCCACATTTCCCACGTCCCCAGAATGCGCAATAGTCGTGTCTCCATCCGAAACTTCTATAAAAGAAGACCCAAAAATATGTCCCGCGTCTTTAAACACCGCCGAAATACCACTTCCTAAATCTAGCGTAGTATTATAATCCACTGCAACGGTGTTTTCATACGCAACAGCTATATCCTCTGGTGTAAATAAAATTGGACTTTGAAACTTTCTATTATTGTATACCATAATATGATAAGCATCGTCCCAAACAATACGTGCTAGCTCTAATGTTCCTTTTGTCATGTACAGTTTTCCCACAAAACCATCCTTGATCAGTTTTGGTATACGGCCAGAATGATCAGTGTGTGCATGGCTAACCAACACCGTATCAATTGTTTTTGGGTCAAATGAAAAATTATCATGATTTCTTCCTTCGTTAAAGTCTGACCCCTGAAACATGCCGCAATCAAAAAGAATGTTTTTTCCTTTTGTAGAAACAAGATGACATGAACCGGTAACTTGATGCGATGCACCAAAAAATGTAATTTCCATAAAACGTGATCGAGTATTATTGACTTAAAGGTATATCTAGCGTATCATATTTTTATTATTATTCCTATACAATATTTAAAAAATTAGGTATAATACTACCGGAACACGTATGTATACAACAAAACCACACGGTGCTGCGGTACAATCGCCACCAATACAAGAACTGAAAAAAAAATATAGCTGCCTTGGAAGGGCTTGTACATTTGGTTGTTGTGGAGGAATTATATTTGCTGCAGCATCCCTCTTATTTTTTTATTGGATTTTTAACCCAAAAGCACAAAGTTTGAACACACTTCCGGGGCACATTACCAAAGATGTGCCATTATATGAAGCAAAAATAATAGACCATATATCCTATATATCTTTTAAAAAAAGACAAAAAGCAAGAACGTATATAGAAAAAAACCACCCAAATATTTTTACACTCATAGAAAAAAACCACCGCACAAACATCCCCTCAAAAGAACTCTATGAAATTTCTTGGACCGCGCTTCCGGCAAAACCATCCTTTATATTCGCATATTACAAGCAACGATTTATAGACCAAGGCTTTACCATAACAACAAAAAAAATACATAATGGAGCGGAGATAGTTTTTTCAAATAATACATATAATGGCACACTTTCTATTATCGACAGAGCAGCACGCTCTGGCACAGATGTTGTTACACTTACATTAATACTTCCATAACACTCTTTGTAATTTAAGATACATAACCTTCTTTCTATGGCTATCAAAAAACTAACCACAGACAAACTCACCTGGATAAACATTGACCAAGTCAATGAAGAAGCTCTCACCTACCTTAAAGAGCAGCACAACTTTCACCACCTTGATTTAGAAGATATCCAAGGAGAAAGCCAAACACCCAAACTTGATACATATAAAAACTATTTGTTTCTTGTGGTGCAGTTTCCTCATTGGAATGATGAAACAAAATCAATTAAAACACACGAGATAGACGTCTTTATTGGAGAAGGTTTTCTTATTACAGTACAACACACAAAATCAAGAGATATAAAAAATTTCTTTTATAGGTGTATGAAAAAAAAGAGCATCAAAAAAGAGTGGATGCGCAGCACTTCTGGGTACCTTCTTTATTCCCTACTTGAAGCCCTGTTTAAACAAGTCCAACCCATTCTAAATAAAATAGGAAAAGAATTAAATAATATTGAACAAGATGTTTTTGAAGGAGAGCAAAACACGGAACTCGTAAAAGAGCTGGCTATATACCGAAGAAACATACTGTCACTCCGCCGAATGATAGACCCGCAACGCTACCTTATGGCAAACCTTTCTCACATTAGAAAACCTTTTTTAAACGAAGAAACAAGTTTGTACTACGATGATATTAATGACTATTTAAATAAAGTCTGGGCAATTATAGATACCTACAGAGACACTATTCAAGGGCTCCATGTTACGGTTGAATCTCTTATCACACAAAGAACTAATAAAGTGATTAGTGCTCTTACTGTTATTTCGGTTGGCCTCCTTCCTTTTACCGTTCTTGCGAGTATTTATGGCATGAATATTACCGGTCTCCCGTTTGCAACCAACCCACTCTGGGTTTGGGGTATGTTTGGGGTATTGGCTGTTCTTCTGGTGGCCGTAATAATTATTATGAGAACACGTAAATGGCTCTAATGAAATGAGAAGAATGAATAGTCAGAATGCATGAAAAAATTTTTTACCGTTAAATCAAAAACAATTACTGGCGCTGCTCTTGTTCTTGGGGCAGCTGCTTTTGTTAGCAGAATTATTGGTGTTGTTCGAGATCGAATTTTTGCCCACCATTTTGGTGCAGGAGAAACACTAGACATTTACTACGCCGCTTTTCGCATCCCCGACCTCGTCTACAACCTCCTTATTCTTGGCGCCCTTTCTGCTGGATTTATTCCTGTTTTTCTAGATGTCTGGGAAAAAAACCAAAAAAAAGCATGGGCCGTAACAAACAGCATTATACATATACTGGCACTCGCCTTGTTATTCCTTCTGATTCCTTTGTATTTCTTGATGCCATACATAGTCCCGTATATTGTCCCGGGTTTTGCTGAAAGCGCTCTTCAAGAAACCGTAGCACTTTCTCGAATCATGCTCCTTAGTCCTTTTATTCTGGGGATCAGTGGTATTGTGAGCGGCGTTCTCCAATCACGTAAAAGTTTTTTTATATATTCACTTACGCCAATACTCTATAATATTGGTATTATTTTTGGTGTTATATTTCTCGTGCCTCATTTTGGCACACAAGGATTGGCTTATGGTGTTATTTTTGGCGCTCTTCTTCATCTTTTTATTCAACTTCCCACACTCTATCACCATGGGTACTCCTACCGCACTGTTTTAGATATTCGCGACAAGTCTGTGCGAGCTATTGGGAAACTAATGATTCCGCGCACAATAACACTGGCAACCCAGCAAATAAATTTACTTGTTATCACCATCCTTGCCTCCCAATTGGGTGCAGGATCAATTAGTGTGTTTACGTTTGCACAAAACCTCCAGTTTTTCCCAGTTGGTATTATTGGTGTGTCTTTTGCTCTTGCTGCATTTCCCACATTATCAGAATTTCATGCAAAAAAATCTACCACAGAATTTATTAACTATCTTACACAAACAATTAAGCAAATTTTATTTCTTATATTACCATGTACAGTAATTTTTCTTTTATTACGAGCACAAATTGTTCGTGTCGTGCTTGGTTCGGGTAAATTTGATTGGCAGGCAACAATTCTCACTGCCGACATACTTGCTTTTTTTACTATTTCTTTCTTTGCACAATGTCTTATACCTCTCCTTATCCGTGCATTTTACGCAAAACACAACACCATCACCCCACTTATTATTAGCCTTGTAAGTACTGTCATTCATATTATACTCAGTATCACATTGCAGCGTACGCTTGGTATCCAAGGACTTGCTCTCGCATTTTCTCTTGCAGCTTGTATACAAATTGCATTGTTGTGGTTTGGTTTACGTCATATTATTGCCTGGGACAAAACAAAAGGTATTCTCTCTTCACTATATAAAATATGTATTGCAGTAACACTCATGGCTTTCACAACACAAATACTCAAACACCCTTTTTCTTTGATTGTACACATGGATACTTTTTGGGGTATTTTTGCCCACGCACTCCTTTCTGGCGGTTGCGGTATTGTGGTCTACCTATTTACATGTTACATGCTAAAAACAGAAGAATTACTCCTTCTAAAACAGAGCATACAAAGAAGGTGGCTCAAAAGTACAAAATCACAGCCAGACATCAGCTAAAAGTAGCCGATCTTGTCAATATCCGCTCAAGATGCTACAATGACCTTAAAATATTTGCTCAACATCAGTTTTATGCCAGACATTAGAAATTTTTGCATTATTGCACACATCGACCACGGAAAAAGTACACTTGCAGACCGTTTTTTAGAAGTGACAAATACTGTTGATTCTCGCAACACCACAACACAGGTTTTAGACACTATGGAGCTTGAACAGGAGCGGGGAATTACTATTAAACTCCAGCCAGTGCGAATGCAATACAAAGACCACACATTGAACTTAATAGACACACCTGGCCACGTAGACTTTACCTATGAAGTTTCTCGATCTCTTGCAGCAGTAGAAGGTGCAATTCTTTTGGTTGACGCAAGTCAAGGTGTTCAAGCACAAACCATAGGAAACCTATATCTTGCCCTTGACCAAGACCTCACTATTATTCCCGTGCTTAATAAAATAGATTTACCAAATGCGGACCCAGAAAAAGTAAGTCAAGAAATTATCCATCTTCTTGGGTGCAAGAAAGAGGATATTCTTATGTGTTCTGGAAAAACCGGTGAAGGGGTAACAGAACTCCTTGATGAAGTTATCAAAAAAGTACCCCAACCAGAAACCACCAACACGACAAAACCGCCAAGAGCTTTGATTTTCGATTCATTTTATGATGATTACCGTGGAGTAATTGCCTCGATCCGCATGGTTGATGGTGCGTTTAAAAAAGGAGAAAAAGTAACATTTATGGGAACCAAGGCACAAGCAGAGGTGCTTGATATTGGTCATTATACACCAAAACTCATCTCGGACGCAGTGTTTGAAAATGGACAGATTGGGTATATTGTAACAGGGCTCAAGGAGTTACGCGAGGTTCGTGTTGGAGACACAATTACTCATACAAATAATCCAGCACCTGATATTCTTAGTGGATACAAAGAAGTAAAGCCAATGGTATTTGCTGGAATATTCCCACAAGAAGGAGATGACTATAGTGCACTCCGAGAAGCAATGGATAAATTGAAGTTAAATGACTCAGCGCTTGTCTATGAACCAGAACACTCACAAGCACTTGGATATGGTTTTCGTTGTGGTTTTCTTGGTATGCTTCATTTAGAAATTTTTCAGGAACGTGTCAGAAGAGAATTTGGCCTACATATTGTTGCAACCGTGCCAAGTGTTGCCTACCATGTATTTAAAACAAATCAAGAAACACTAATAGTAAAAAGTCCTCAGGATTTACCAGAAGTACAACAAATAGAGCGCCTAGAGGAACCATGGATGACTGTTGATATTATTACTCCAGAAAACTATATAGGCAATGTGATGAGTTTGGTGTCCGAAAGAAAGGGGCAATATACCACAACCGAATACTTGAGCACCGGATCAGGACAACGTGCCATGCTCCACTACCACATGCCTCTCGCTTCGCTTATTACTGACTTTTATGATAAACTTAAGACAGTTACAAGTGGCTATGCTTCGCTTAGTTATGAGTTTAAAGAATATAAAAAAACAGATGTGGTACGACTAGATATTCTAGTAGCAGAAGAAAAGGTAGAAGCACTCTCGACACTTGTATGGAAAGACGAAGCATTTAGAATAGGAAAACAAATTGTTAACTCTTTAAAAGAAACACTGCCACGACAACAATTTGTTTTAAAAATTCAAGCAGCAATTGGAGGAAAAATTGTTGCAGGAGAGCGCCTTTCTGCCATACGAAAGGATGTTACTGCAAAACTCTACGGTGGAGACGTAACACGAAAACGAAAACTTCTTGAAAAGCAGAAGAAAGGAAAAAAGAAGATGATGGCAATGGGTAAAGGAAAAGTAGACATACCAACAGAAGCATACCTTGCTGTTCTTAAACGTTAATTCTATGATGGACCCAGGAAAAGTAAAAATCGTCAAAATGGTGGTAGCCATTATTGGCATTGGGGGGATGATATTTTTTACCCTAATCCCTCTTTTTTACACACTCTAACAACACAACATGTTGAAGACAGGTTCAACAAAAACACTTCACCCACACCATAAGTATCAGTTGGAGGTGGTGTTTCTTTTTGCTTCAGGCATATTCCTTCTTGTGCCATTCCTGGTGTTCTTACAAGAATACAATTTAGAGCTCTACACATATCAGTGGTACTTTTTTTGGCCATGGATGCTCTTTTATTCTTGGTATTCTCTTGTTACAAGAGCGCAAATACTCCCAGAAGAACGTGTTGCACCACTCAAACGTCCAATTATGCACTGGGTGCTCCTTGGTTTAGTTATCACCACCTATTACCTCTCCCCCATTTCTCTGGTTCACCCAAGATCAATAGACATAGCGTTTATTATTTTTACCCTTTTTTTGGCTGACTCTTATTGGGACTTTAGAAACCCAGCAAAACCTTAAACACCTCCTTATGAGTAAACAATGGCACATATTACCAGAAGCCCCACAATCATTCCGAGAAACATTTCCAACCCTTCCTCCGGTTGTCGCAACAATAATGTATAACCGAGGAATACACACACAAGAGGAAGTAGACGAATTTTTGCACCCAGAATACCAAAAACACATTCATGATCCATTTTTGTTTACAGATATGCAAAAGGCTGTAGACAGAATATTTCTTGCCATACAAAAGGAAGAAAAAATTACCATTCACGGAGATTACGACGCAGATGGTGTCAGCGCCTCTACGGTTTTGACCGATACTTTAACAGCGCTTGGCGCAGTGAACGTGGATGTGTATTTGCCACACAGAGAAACAGATGGCTATGGGTTAAACATAAACACAATCAACTACCTTGCAGAACAAGGAACAACACTTATTATTACCTGTGATTGTGGTATTAGCAACCCAAAAGAAGTGTCTCACGCCAATACCCTTGACGTAGATACTATTATTACAGACCATCACACAATCCCCGACCAGCTCCCAGAAGCTTTTGCCATGATTCACCCAAAACTCCCAAATGAGACATATCCGTGCAAAACACTTTCTGGAGGTGCGGTAGCGTTTAAGTTGGCACAAGGGTTATTAGCACACCACAAAAAAGATCATGAAACACTTGCAAATGGTGAAACACACGCGGGTTTTGAAAAATGGTTACTCGATATGGTGGCTATTGCTAATGTGGCAGACATGGTACCACTTCTTGGCGAAACACGAACACTTACGAAGTTTGGTCTTTTGGTACTAAACAAAACAAGAAGGATTGGGTTAAAGAAGTTATTTATAGAAACTGGCATTGCCGAAAGTGATGGTGCGCTAAAAAATGAAATAACAGAACAAACAATTGGGTTTCGCCTTGCACCACAAATTAATGCAGCAGGAAGGCTTGACCACGCAAACACGGCATATAAACTTATGGTTGCCACCTCTGGTGCCGATGGTATTGATTTAGCATACGCGTTAAATGAACAAAATAAAGAACGACGCGCCTTAACCATAGAATATGTTGATGAAGCACGGAAGCAAATTATTGGCTCCCAAGAAGAGAACCCTATATTATTTGTCTATAGCGACAGGTGGACCACCGGCATTATCGGTCTTATTGCCAGTAGATTGAAAGATGAGTTCCACAAACCAACCATAGCGATGGCACCAAAGCAAGGTGAAATTACCGGATCAGGAAGAAGTATTAAAGGGTTTAGTCTTATTGGAGCAATGCAAGAAATACCAGAACATTTTAGTAAGTTTGGTGGTCACCCTATGGCGTGTGGATTTAGCTTGGCAAACACAGAAGGCATGAACGCACTTCGTGAGGCGCTTTGTGCACAATATGAGCTCAACACAAAAGATACCGACATGACCCCGCTTCTTGATATTGATGCCGAAATACACCTTGAAGACATTACCTGGGAGCTGTATGACTCACTGGAGCGCCTTACTCCGTTTGGCCAAGGCAACCCAAAGCCACACTATGTGGCAAAGGGAGTAAAAGTAGTAAAAGTAGAGGCTATGGGAAAAGATGCACGACACCTCAAACTGCAGATTACGCACCAAACTCCGGTTATTCGTAAGGCAATAGGCTGGAGCATGTGTGAAGCTACCGCAACAACAAATTGGTGCACCCTCCTTCAGCCTGGTGACATGATAGATATAGTGTTTGGGGTAGATATAAATGAATGGAATGGTCGCAGAGAATTACGTATCACAATAATAGATATTCATAAATAAGAGTTAATATGCATGTTTCAATATATACAGATGGTGGCGCACGTGGAAATCCAGGCCCTGCAGCAATAGGTGTTGTGATAAAAGATAAAGCAAAACATATTATAAAAGAATATGGTGAATATATTGGAGAAACCACCAATAATGTTGCCGAATATTCTGCACTCATATCTGCGCTACACAGTGCGCACACACTAGGTGCTACTCATGTAGACTGTTTTTTGGATAGTAAACTTGTGGTTGAGCAGCTTAATAGAAAATGGAAAGTAAAACAACCTCATATACAAACTCTTTTTGTAAAGGCGTGGAACGTGTTACAAAAATTTTCCTCATATTCCCTCTCATACATTCCCCGCGCACAAAACAAACAAGCAGACGCGTGGGTAAATAATGCACTTGATACAAAAAAATAAAAACGCCCCATAATCGGGACGTTGTGCTACTGAAAGAGTCTGAGTTGCACTCCTCCTGCTTTCGTTTTGGGTGGTGTGGTGTTATACAACACCGAAGTTCCCCACAACAGCTTTCTGGTATACGATGTGCTTTGCACAAACCACGAATAATAGTCTGTTCCGGGAAAACGCACCCTACCTCGCTCGCCAGAAGGAATACCGAGCAACTCTCGTAAATATTCACCACCAAAAAGTTCTTTTGTTCTACTGTCTTGTACTATAATTTTATTGTGCTCTCTTAAGAGTACACTTTTTGTAAGCTCATAAAAAAAGCACCCTGGGTAAAAAACGATACCTTTTTTTTGTGCAAAAGGTCGTACGGACTGTTCAGTACCAACACAATATTTTGTATACATACCCTTGGGTATTTTCTCCAATTGTGAAGCGTCTATAACAACACATTTTTTGACTAACAAGTGTCACCTCCTCTGGTGTGTGATTTAAAAGATCAACTAGCTTTAGAATGAAAAGCTCATACAATAAGTTTATCATATTTTAGATAGAGTGCAAGTAAACAAAAACTGCACACAAGGTGCAGTATATAGCTTTTCATTAAAAGTGAATTAGTCGCTTGCTGAGCTGGTCGAGATATTAATTGGTTCAAAGCTCAGTTTCTGAACCTTGATACTAGAGTTAATCACCTTAGGTGTGTGTGAGAAATCCAAAAACTGAACACTCGCCTCAGGAGGCGCTCCTCTAAAAAAATATAAAACACAGAAAAGTGTTACCACAGTAACGGTTGATACGACTGTCTTATTCATATTTAGCCTTTCATATTAAAGAACAAAGACTACAACATGATACCATCTTACAAAGATACTGTCAAGTGTTTTCTAAAAAGAAGAAAAAAAGATTTGCAAAAGACACACACATGACACAATGGTAAGTGGTGTGAGAATCACATATGCAAGCGCAAGGTGTGCCCTTTTCCGTCTTGGTAGTTGATGCATTTTTTCGTGAAATTTTTTCATAATGTATGTTTGGGTGATATATCAACAAAAACTGTAAAGCAAATAGTGTCCCTACCCTATCATATAAAGGTTACATTGTCAAGTATTGTTTATACAACTGGAATAAAAAATACCCTCTTTTCCCTATATATTGGCTATTTTTTTTGTTTTTACTGTCCTTTTTGATTTTTCTCGAAACTAGTGTCGCACAATGTTAGATTATTGTGGTATAAGAAAAGACCTTTGTGAAAAGGCCTTTGTGTATGTCTACTACTCCCTTTTAAGGGTATGTAGCATTATATGTTTTTTTCAATGAAGCTGCGAAGTTGTGCTTTGCGCGAACCGCCTGCTTGCGTGGCAATCACTTCCCCATGTTTAAAAATAATAAATGTGGGGAGCCCTATTACTCCGTACTTTATGGCAATATCATCTACGCCATCTTCTATGTTGAGCTTTGCTATCTTGATTTTTTTTGGATCAAGTTCTTCGGATAATTGTTGTAGCACTGGTGCCACCGCTCTGCACGGGCCACACCACGGTGCCCAAAAGTCAACAAGCACTGGCACAGGTGAATTCAGAACCTCTGTGTCAAAATTTTTTCTATCTAGTGTAACTGTCATAATGCCTCCTAAGACAAAAACTGTAAAAGAACATGTAGTATTTTGTGATTTATACTACAAAAAAGTCAATAATGTCAGTGTAGCAGACTTTTTTGCCATTGTCAACCCTATCCCACTCCCCTTTTTTATCGTTCTCCTTTGTTCTTGTCGCCCAACTAGTGTCGTACAATGTTGGATTATTGTGGTATAAGAAAAGACCTTTGTGAAAAGGCCTTATAAATAATTCAGCACACCTTTTTTGAGGTGTGCTTTTGGTTTTAAAGAATGAGCGATTGTGTTGGTGTCAGATTCCAACTACTTTAACGAATTCCCCTACCTGACCATAGGGGTGAGATCTCTTATATGCCGCAGATCTCTTGAATGCGGCTACCCCGACGGCCGTTGGCATGGTTGACTATCGCGTCAAGACGCGCTCGAGCCGCCTCTCTGGGAGAGGGAGGGCTGTTGCCAACCACCTTAACCATACGGCTCACAAGGCGGAGACGCTGACACATCTCCTCTTCTGCAGATTTTGCAGAACGACGAGGGCGAGGGGTGTGGGGGTTACGGGCGCGAGGGGTGCGGCGAACCTCAACGTCAGCTTCATCAACATCATCGACTTCATCAACACCTTCATCAACATCAACACCTTCATCAACATCAGCTTCAGTTTGATGATTGATAGGAGAAGAATGAGTTGAGGCTGAAGCAGGAGCATCAGGCGGAGGGATCATATTGTATATTTTTGTATACATATGATCAGAGAAATCGAGGTTGAGGAGGAAATAATCCGCCCCAAAAAAACCAGCCAAAACCATAAGTAGCGCAAGCACTATACGACGAACACTTACGGTAGGTGAAGCAACAGGTGCAGGTGCAGCAGTTGCAGTAGGTGCAGGTGCAGCAGTTGCAGTAGGTGCAGGTGCAGCAGTTGCAGTAGGTGCAGGTGCAGCAGTTGCAGTAGGTGCAGGTGCAGCAGTTGCAG
>Ga0163108_10000623_pt1 | contig 26352 bp, 23 predicted proteins | sample Fk1155metaG_FD_109644 | JGI IMG/M metagenome (GOLD analysis project Ga0163108, IMG submission 109644) | Marine microbial communities from the Central Pacific Ocean - Fk160115 155m metaG | ecosystem: Environmental > Aquatic > Marine > Oceanic > Photic zone | place: The Central Pacific Ocean...
ATGTACTCAGTCACACGACCCTTGTCACCACTCCAGTTAGAAGAAGGTTTAGAAAGAGTCAGCACAAATTTTGAGTTTGGAAATTTAGATACTAATTCACGTACCTCTGTTTCATAAAAAATATCTTCTTCAAATCTCAAACCAAAGTACACATCTACTTGTCGTGTATCACCACGAGAGGCTAGATCTTCGAGGATTGATTTGATTGGTGCAATTCCAGTTCCAGTTGCCACCATGAGTAAGTCATTTTTATTTTCGGGTTTGATTGAGCACGCGCCAAACGGCCCTTTAAAATCTACTATATCGCCCTTCTTCATAGCCGAAAAATATGCACCAGCTTGTCCACCAGGCACAATTTCCACACATAATTCAAAGTAGTTTTCAGCTGGAGCAGAGCTAATGCTGTAGGCTCTTGATAAATTTTTTTGTTCATCAATTAGACTGTCAAAGTTCATCATCACAAACTGACCAGCCATAAATTCGAATTGGTGATCTTGTACCTTAAATCCAAATTCCAAAACTTTCTTTGATAGTTTTTTTACAAAAGTACATTCAGCTTTAAAGTTTTCTGGTTTAATAAACATAGTTACATATCTAAATATTTTTCTAAATTACGGGTGTTAATGTTTTTTACCCCGTGTGTGGAAAGCTCTTTTACAAGCTCACGTTCATTACCTTCATTGTTTTTTATTGCGTCTACGACTACCCAAACCTTATCAATCTTTCCAACTAGTGCCGTAGCTAAATCGGCCACAGCCGAGTAAGGTACTCCATATACAAACACTGTTTGTATACCTAATCCATTCAAATGTTCAACTAATCCCTCAACATACTCCTCAACATTCAAACTAGGAGATTCTAAAATCACCTGTTTATCAGTAGAACTAAAATCGCGTACAGCTTCGTCTATTTCTGTATCCATCGAGCATTCCAAATCCATCGCAGATATATCTGAGTCCTTTAAACGAACTCCCACATATGGAATTTCTCGATTAATCACCAATCCAGACAAGCGCATGAGGTTTTCACGAATCCTTGGACAGTCTTTAATAGCCCGAGAACCAAAGTGCTCTACGTAAATTTTTTGAGTAAAGGCATCGATAAAAGCAAAATTTGTCAGCATAAGGTTTCTTTAATTGCGATTATTCTAGCTTTCGATTAAAATTATGGCAAGTTTAACTCTATTGAGCATGATAGCTGTTGTGTTAGTTGGGGGAGAGTCCTCTCGAATGAAACCTATTTCAAATAAAAACTTTATCAAATTCCAATCTAAAGAACTGCTCCAGCACAGACTAGAAGCACTCCAAGAAGCTGGATTTGATAGGTTTATTTTAGTAGTAACAGATTCTATAAAAGACCAAGTTGAAAAGCTTGTGAAAAAACTCAAGATAGATGCAAATATTGTCATACAGAAAGAAAAAGGAGGTATGTCAGAGGCAATACTTTCAATTCCAAACGAACTATTAACAGAGCCAGCACTTGTAGTTGGAGCCAATGATTCTGTAGAGCAAGAGCTATTAAATGAACTCAAATCAATCGGATCCAAACTCGAGCACGATGCACTAGTTGTAGGTAAACAAATGCTAGATTATTTTCCTGGAGGTTATCTAACTCTAAACGATGATTACACTCTAGCAGATATAGTCGAAAAACCTGGACCAGAAAACCCACCTTCAGATTTGGTAAATATTGTCTATCACATGTTTAGAAAACCAGACCAATTTCAAGATCTCATAAAACAAATCCAAGATGGTATAGATTCAGACGATGTATATGAACAGGCACTTGCAGCAATGATTAAAAACGGTGGCACAATTAAAGTTCATCCCTATAAAGGTAAGTGGCAAGCTGTTAAATACCCTTGGCACGCTTATGATAAGTTCAAAATGTATGTCGAAAACTCAGAGCCTACTATTCATCCAACTGCCCAAGTCCATCCAACCGCAACCATTGAAGGTCATGTTATTATTGATGCTAATGCTAAAATAGATGCCAATGCAGTAATTAAAGGCCCAGCCTATATTGGAGCAAATACAATTATTGGAGTTGGAGCTCTAATAAACCAATCATTCATAGAACATGATTGTGTAATTGGATTTAACACAGAAGTCTCAAGAACAGTTATTCAAGAATATTCTACAACTCATGGGGGATTTCTGGGTGATTCTATTATCGGTAAAAACGTTTGGCTAGCACATGGAGTAGTAACAGCTAATGTGCGCCTAGACAAACAACCAATAAAAGATCGAGCTAAACTTGGTGTAATGATAGGCGATAATGCCGTAATTGGTATTGGAGTAACATTCATGCCTGGAGTCAAAGTTGGATCTAACTCTACAATTATGCCGCACACAATCATCAAATCAGATATAGATCCAGATGCAACTATTAAAAGTCCTCTAAAATATATTTAATGTTTTTCAAAAAGAAACCAAGTAAACTTAAAAAATCTCTCTACTATTTGATTACCGGTATAGGAATTGTCATATTCTGGCGAGGTATTTGGGGTTTAGCAGATATTTATTTATATCCAGATAAGCCAGCATTAAGCCACGTTATAAGCTTGCTTGCAGGAATGTTAATTCTTTATCTAAACGACAAATCCTGGTCGGACATGGTCTAGTTATCTAAAATATTTATTATCATGGAAACTGCAAGAACAATTTTTTCTCAACCCAACAATGAAGATTACGAAGATTTATTAAATTTATATACAAATAAATTAAGTAGGAAATACCTTGGTGGTCCTGTAACAAAGACAAAATTTGATGAGAAGTTTGTAGGTTTTTTTGATACTAAATCAGAATACTACTGGGTTGTAAGACAGAAAGATACGAATCAATTCATTGGGATGACATACTTAACCATTTATCACGATAGAGAAAATTATGAGATATCGTATCAACTTAATCCTGAATTTTGGGGTAAAGGATATGGAGTAGAGACTGTACAAAAAACTATTGATTATGCATTTAAAGAGTTAAAAATAAAAAGACTATATGCAGAAACACAGAAAAAAAATCTTAAATCCATTAAACTTTTAGAAAAATTAGGGTTTGAATTGTTACAAGAAGAGCAAAGACATGGAGAAATACAAAGTATTTATACCAAAATAAATACATATCCAAATTAAGCTAAATATATTTGCTATGAAACCACATACCAAACATAACCACTTCCAATCATAGCAATGAAAATCCCAAGTAAACTATGGGCTAATTTCCGGTCTCCCAAAAACCAAACATAACCCAATTTAATAAGCGTATTAGCATATGCTGCAATTAAAATACCCATAGCAGCTACGTCTAAACTTAATCCAGTATTGGCTAAATTTGCCAGAGACAAGCTAATTGCATCTGTATCAACCATCCCACTCACAAAACTTGCTGCATAAATTCCATTTGCACCAAATTGAGAATTTAAGAATTTCATAACTGCAGAAATAACAATAAATGCCAAACCAAATCCAAATGCTTTCTTAAGTTCTAGTGGAGCAGGTTCTTTTATAGTGTCCGATTTGAAAATACTTTTTATTTTATGAGTCGACCCCATCCACACAGCAATCAAAATCCCAACAATACTGGATACAATAAGTGATTGAAACACCTTCCATCCAAGCGCATTGTTAACCAGTAAGACTTCTAAAAACACACGAGCAAACATGGCGCTGGAAGCAAACACAATACCAGTTACAAAGCTCCATTTATGACGAGGAGAGGACTTACTTAAAGCAGCAAAACTAAGAGTCACAGCAGTTGATGAAATCAATCCGCCCAAAAACCCACTTAAGAACAATCCTTTAGAAGCTCCAAGAAGCTTGATAAGCATGTAACTTAAAAGTGAAATACCGGCAATTAGTACAATCATAAGCCAAGCCTGGAATAAATTTACATATCCATGCAGCAAATCAGTTTTTGGAATTAATGGTAAAATCACACCACTCAAGGCTGCAAAAATAATAATTGAACGCATTTCACGATTCGTAATTTTTTCTGCAAATAAATGTAAAGATTTTTTAAGTACCAATATAATTAGCATAATCACACTTAAAATCAGAGCAGGTAAGTAAGCCTGATTACCACATAAATAACCAATAATTAATGTTAAAAACAATGCCACCTCTGTGGTTGCACCATTTACGCCCTGTCTGATTGTAGATGCAATATAGTTACCAGATAGCATTAATAAAAACCCAGCCGCCAGAATCCAAGATAGTACCTCTGAATAGTTCTCAATATACTTTAAACATGTTCCAAATAAACTAACTAAGGCAAAAGTTCTTACCCCTGCAATATGTACAAATTTGCCTTTTTTTTGGACTTGTTCACGTTCGAGTCCAATTAAGCCTCCAAGACCAACACTAATTAAAAATTCTAAAAATGGCATAATACTTTTATTATCATAATATTATACCATTTTATAGTGCTTTAATCAAAGAGACATTCTCTAAGAAGTTTCCTCTGTAATTTCTTTTTCTAAAAGTAAATAAAGTTTAGGAGTTATCATTTCTCGATCAAGTAAGCCTTTAATCAGTTTGTTTTCAATATCTAAAATTCCTTTATGAGCAAACTGCACATCTATATCCGAAGTAAGAGAGGCATTTTCTTTATAGACTTGGTTCATTTTCTTTGTAGATTGTTTAAAGAAATCTTCATACAAAGATATAAGATATTCAAATGTATGTTTACGGTCAAAATCTTTAATATGAGATTGTTCACTAATACTTGTGAGCTCATCTAGAACTTTTTTTGAAACAATACGTAGTGCCCGATAGTACATGTACATGTTTTCTGGGTTTTTTCTAATAGAAGATCCATAAATAAAGTAAAACCATAATTTAGCAAAAGGAGTCTTTGGCCAAAAAGAAAGAGTTTTGTGGACTTCAGTTTTTCCTTTTTCAATCATTCTCATTTGTGCATCTAATTTATGCAGCAAGATTTTAAATACTTTCTCAGATATTTCATCAAGAACAAGTAAGTTTTTTAGAGCATGTTTTTCGATACCAATAGCATATACACGTAAAAGTTTTTCAAAGTTCGAACTAGATCTTTCAACTAATTTTCCACATCGTGTATAGGCAGATGTATAAAGCTTGTTATATTTTAATTTCAAGTCACTATAAATACTGCGTGGAATAAAACCCGCTTTATAAGACTGTTTAATTTCTGATAAGACCTTCGAGTAAATCAAAGCTTTTGACTCTTGGTATTCAATTTGCTCCAGTGGAGTCAGTTTATTGACTTTCATTTTATCCATTAAAAAACCAAGACTGGTCGCTTTTACAAAAAGAGTGAAGAATATATATCCAACGGTCAGTATAGTTAAAAACTCTTTCACAGTATAAATTTCTGAGTAACCAGCAATAGTTAAATCAGCTGGAATTAATAGAATCATAATAACTGCCAAGGCCCCTTTCAGATCTCCAAAAGCTAACAAATGCTGCCATCTTTTATCTACTTTTTCAGTTTTAGTGAATGTGTTCAGGAATCCCAGAACAGGGTATACAGATAGCACTCGAGCAATACTTACTACAGCAATACAAACCAACAGTGGTTTAGTAAAATCTCCAAAGTTACCAAACAGATTTGCAAATAAAATCCCCATCATCAAAAACACCAATGAGTTTGCTACAAATGCAAAGTAATCCCAAAATTTATGCATGTAAGCCTCAATTTTTGGCGATACTTTATATCTTCCATAATTACCAATTACCATAGAGGCAGTTACTGTAGCAACAATAGAAGATATTTTCACATCAAAGTCTCCAATAAATAAGTGTTCTGAAATTAGTTCAGTGAAAATAAACGCTAAGTGAGCTACAAGCATAGTCAAAGTCAACTCTACTTTTTCGTTATTTTTAATTTTTTCGATTAATTTAGAGAACAATCCACCAAACAAAATCCCAAATATTAACCCACCAAGTAGCATTACAAAAAATGTTAGTGAGGCATTCACAACTGTAGTAGACCCCATATATCCATTTTGAATAATGTCTAAAAGGATTAAAAACAATGCAAAAGCCGTTGCATCATTAAATAAACTTTCTCCTTCAAAAATCATAGCCAATCTACGCGGTGCACCAAAGTCTTTAAACAGTGCCAGAACCGCTACTGGATCGGTTGCAGAGATGATGGTTCCAAATAGAAGCATAAACAAGAAAGGCACCTCAAACCCAAGCCAGTTCATAGCCAGGGTACCAACTCCACCGATAAAAAAAGTTGAAATTAAAAAAGAGACAACTGCCAGACTAGTAATAACTTTTTTGTTTTCACCCAGTGTAGATAGTTTTATATTATATGCAGCTTCAAATATCAGAACTGGTAAAAATATAAAAAACAGCATATCTGCAGTCAGTGAAAATTGACTTAAAAATTCTAATCCGGTTAAATTTGAAATCGGAATTAATAAAACCCCAGTCACAACAAGTAGTACTGTGTAGGGGATTTTTAAGATTTTAGCGATAAAATAAACACCCATCGATATTAAAAGATAAGAGAATATCGAAAGAAACATACCCAAAGAGCCCATAGAAAAACTTTAAAATTTAAATTTATTCTAAACTTTTATAGACTTTTCTCAAGGTGAAAATCTGCTAAAATATAAAAAAACTCTCCAATTGTGCAAAATTCAAAACACACTCATAATAGTTATATTAAACAAAGAGCTGATAAAAATATAAATCTACGCTCAGTAAATTTAAAAAACCAACCCAAACTCATTGGGAATCAAGCTCAAATCACAAAAAAAGTCTCTAAGCCTTCAAAGGCTAAGTACGTATTTAGATATATCCTGACATCAAGTTTGATATTTGTGATCACAACAATCTTCATGAACTTTCACGCCTACAGTTCCATTCTATATCAATCGTATTTAGATGTAACAGGTCAAACTAAAAACCTATCTTTATTGGAGTATTCCAGTCAAGCACCAGACAAACTTACAGAAAGAAAACAAGAATTAGAGTCAAATCAAAAGCATATCTCGCATAAGTTAAATTTACCTATTTTCAATTCAGATATTATTCCACCAGGTTATAGAATAATCATTCCTAGACTTGGAACAAATGTCCCAATCAAACCTGTGACAGAGAACAATTTATTTAAGCAAAATTGGTTTGGTTTAGAAAAAGACATACAAGCAGCCTTACTCGATGGAGTGGTACATTACCCGGGAACCCCAACACCAAACAAGTCTGGAAATGTAGTTCTTACAGGTCATTCATCGTATTACCCTTGGAATCCAGGACGCTACAAAGATGTATTTGCAGTATTACACAATATAAATATTGGTGATGAGATTGTTATGTTTCATAAGCAAAAAAAATATTCCTATACAGTTACACAGATAGAAAAGATTTATCCAGAAGATGTAAAGGTACTTGGTGATGCAGGCGACGACAGACTAACATTAATAACTTGTACCCCAATTGGTACAAATATAAAAAGGTTAATAGTCACAGCGAAACCATCGGAAGCAATTTAAATGTTTTCGATTTCTTCTAGTAGTTTATCTTCTAGTTCTTCTTCAGCTTCTTCATGAGCAGCTTCTGCAGCACGTAATTCATTTTTGTTTTTAATAAACTCTTCTTTATCAAAATTACTTGCAGCTTTAGGTTCATTCACATTACTATATTGAGAATCAATCTGAGCAATTTTATTTTTTTCTGTTTTAAGTATATTACGTAATTTTTCAACTTGCTCTTCCTTCATGATAGGAAGAATATTAAACCAGTATTGCCTTTCATCGTCATCCATAGATTTAGTTTCCAATATTAAATTAACTAAATTAGGATATTTAGTTTTTACGGATTCTGGAATGTTTAATTTTGTACTACTCATCTATCTAAATTATAAATATATCACCATATTGCTTTTCAAAAATTTCTTTTTGATATTTCAAATCCATAACCAAATGTTTAGCTTGGTAAGTTGGATGTTCATAGATATTTTGCATACCGTTAAGTTGCATCAAATCTTGAATTTGTCTTATTTTAGAACATAAGTTAATCGCAGTCATATCTGCCATTCCTTGAGCTTTTTGTTCTGCCTTTTGATATATTTCTTGGTTAATCAAAGAGGCTGGAGTGTAAGGATCCAACACGTTTTCGGCAATCTTAGTTTGTAAATCTTTTAAGAAGTGAAGTTCTTCTGGAGTAAATCCATCTGGGTCAACAGGAGTAGCGTTTCCCATGTTAACAATCTTATCATCAACAGGCATTATTTTAGTATCTGCATCACGATTTGGAGGAATATGATTCATAATTCTATGTTCTTATTACAAAAAAAATTATATCATATTTGTACCTAACTTTCAATTTACTTTCCATGCAAAAAAAACAAGCACAAAAACGAATCCAAGTCCTTATTGAAGAATTAAACAAATGGAATCAAGCTTATTTTGATGACAATACAACCTTATTTGACGAGCAAATTCGTGACCAACTAAAAAAGGAACTAACAGAATTAGAAGCACAGTTTCCAGATTTGATTACAAGCAATTCACCAACGCAAACAATCGGTGCAGCAGTTGAATCAACCAAGTTTCAAAAGATTAAACATCTGACACCCAAAATGTCTTTAGCTGACTATTTTTCTTTCGAAGAAATTCAAGATTTTTTAGATAAAATAAATAAACTTACACCAGATGTATTCGAGCCACTCTTTGTCGAACCCAAACTAGACGGACTAAATATAACTCTATGGTATAAACAAGGGGTCCTAGAAAAGGCTCTAACACGTGGCAATGGAAAAGTAGGTGAAGATGTCACTCACAATATAAAAACCATTAAAAACCTTCCTCATAAACTTAGCCAAGCTTATGATTTAGAAATCTCTGGAGAGGTTTTTATTACAAAAAAAGACTTTGATAATATTAATAAAAATTCAGAAACAAAATATGCAAATCCAAGAAATCTAGCCTCTGGAACGGTACGTCAAATAGAATCAAGTGTTGCAAGCGATCGAAATTTACAGATCAACATTTACTCAATAGGAAAAAACAATCTCGAGACGCCTCCAACAAATCAGTATGAGTTATTCACACTCCTCGACACACTTGATATTCCACATAATAAAGAATTTAAATTAATTCAAACAAAAGAGTCTTTATTTGAATATCTTACACAGTTAACAAATAAGCGTGATTCGTTTGAGATGCAGTTAGATGGTGTTGTTATCAAAGTAAATGATTTTCAAAAATTTCAAAACTTTGGCTTTACAGCAAAAACACCTAAGGCTGCAGCAGCTTATAAGTTTCCAGCAGAGAAGGTGGTTACCAAAGTTCTTGATATTACTATTCAAGTAGGGCGCCTAGGTACTTTAACACCAGTAGCTGAATTAGAGCCAGTATTAGTAGCTGGATCGACAGTCAGCAGAGCAACGTTGCATAATTATAGTGAACTACAAAGAAAAGATGTTCGAATTAACGACACAGTAGTTATTCACAAGGCGGGGGATATAATACCCGAAGTAGTTTCGGTAATGACAGAGCTCAGAGACGGATCTCAAAAACCATTCCAAATGCCAGACAAATGTCCGGTCTGTAACTCTAGTGTAGAAACCAAATCAGATCAAAAACAAACTCGATGCGTCAATCCACATTGCCCAGCCAAAAACATTGGTGCTCTAAAACTATTTGTAGGTAAGACAGGTTTTAATATTGATGGACTTGGAGAGCAAAATTTAATTACACTTCTAGATAATGAGATCATTGCAGATGCGGCAGATATTTTTGCTCTCAAAAAAGAAGACCTAGTAGGTTTACCATTATTTAAAGAGAAAAAAATCCACAACATTCTTACTTCAATCCAGGTAACAAAAACAATTACTTTACCAAGTTTTCTTAATGCACTTTCAATTCCACTTTTAGGACAACAAATGGCATACACTTTAGCTGAATATATTTCTCAAAAACACACTCAAGAGTCTATAGATTTAGCAAATCTATTAGAGACTCTATTTAGTCTCGATAATCAAGATCTTATTGATATTAATGGTTTTGGGCCAAATTTAGTAGATTCCATATGTGAATACTTTCATGATGATTTAAGTCAAGAATTCCTCAAGAAACTAGCCACGCATAATATTGAAGTCGAATTATTAAAAGCAACATCTGACTCGCAAAAACTTGTTGATAAAAAGTTTTTATTTACAGGATCTCTAGAGTTATTTACCAGAAACCAGGCTAAGCAAATGGTTCTTGAAAATGGGGGACAAATAGCTCAGTCAGTATCTAAATCACTAGATTATTTAGTTGTAGGTAGTAAACCAGGAAGTAAGTTGCAAAAGGCTCAAGATCTACAAATTACAGTCTTAAGCGAAGCAGAATTTTTGGCCATGATAAAATAAATAAACCAATTTTTTACTTAGGCAACTTCACCATCAAAAAAATCTGCTAAATCTTCCTCTGTCTTTAAAGGCGCTTCGGATGCAGTAGTTTTACGCAAGGCTTGCTCATCTGCACTTAATGCAAATGGGTCAGCATTTTTTATGCCAGTCGCAGTAGATCCAGAGCTAGCTTCCAAAATCGGCTTCACTTTTATAAGTTCATATTCAACAGCAATAGCCCTTTCAATTTCATCAATTATTTCTGGTTTATTCAAAGTCTGAATAAAAAAGTTAGATGTAAACCCAAGTCCAAGGGTTTGATTATCTAATTTAGATAGTTTAGATTGATTTAAGGCACGTTTTACAGCAGATGTTTGAATATGAGAGTGCCACTTTTTATAAAGTTTTTGTACTTTTTGTAAGTCAAAATTGTTGGTATAAATTTTAATTTTTTTAGACTCAGCTTCGTTTTTAATATCTTCTTCAATCATCTTTAAAGCAGAGTCTAACATAGGTGTTAGTTGCTGGGCAGAATCCACTTCTTTAGAAGGTTTTTCTTTGCTAGTAAGTTGTTGAATGTGAGTATTCTGAGTCTGAATATCAACACCATGTTTATCGATTAAAGTCTGCATACTGCGGACTTGATCTTTAAGGTTATCAATACTTGTAGTGAGCTTTTTTTGCATAGCCTCATGAGCCTTGGAAGCAGTAGGTTGCATGGCAACAGACGTACTGTCGATAGCAGAAGCCCCACCTTCTTGCGGTCGTAAAGAGTTAGTTTGCAAACTAGAATCTGCAGTTTTCAAACTACCCACCAGCACGTCTATGCCCTGGATAATAAAAACTTCCAGGGTGGATTTAATTAGACCTGAATCATTAAATCGTTGTTTCAGATCATAAAAAAGACTTATTAGTTCCGAGGTTTTGAGTGCACTATGTAAATCTTTTTCGATTTTATTATACATCTCATCTCGTAAAAATAACATGAAATCTTCTGAGAACTGCATCAGACTAAATCCAGAGATGTAAATTTTGTTTAGCATATCTAATGCATCTTTTGTCTTAGATTCTTGCATTAATCCAAAGAGCTTTTCGAATGTGTTAGCTTCTGTTTTCCCAAGCGCAACTGTGACGTTTTCTAAAGTTACAGGACCCATACTATGTATCTGATCCAGCATACTAATAGAGTCCCTCATACCTCCTTTGGAAATTTCTGCAATCATATTCAATCCATCTTGGTTAAATTCTATTTTTTCAAATTCGCATATATATTCTAAACGAGACACTATATCACACACACTCAATCTTTCAAAGTTAAACTTCTGACATCGAGATATGATTGTATCTGGAATCTTATGTACTTCCGTAGTAGCAAGTATGAAAAAAACATTAGAGGGTGGTTCTTCTAGAGTTTTTAAAAGTGCATTAAATGCTTCATTGGTAAGCATATGTACTTCATCAATTATATACACTTTGTTCCTTACCTGTGTTGGAGCAAAATTCACATTTTCCTTTAACAACCTTATCTCATCGATCCCACGATTACTTGCAGCATCAATTTCCACGACATCTAAAACACTAGATTCAGAAATAGATTTGCAGGCATGACATTTGTTACATGGCTCCATATTTTTCGAATCATAATCCAAACAATTAATTGCCTTAGACAAAATTCTAGCAGTAGTAGTTTTACCGGTTCCGCGAGGACCACATAATAGATAAGCATGAGCTACCAAATCAAGTTTAATTGCATTTTGCAACGTACTACTAACGTGTTTTTGACCGGTCATATCAGAAAATTTAACTGGTCTGTGTTTTTGATACAATGACATTCTAGTTGTTTAAAATTTTGTAAGTAATATACGCCATTTCACCTCGATTGATCAAGTAATCCGCATTTTTATTTAGTATAGAAAGTGGTAGAAGACCACTATTTCGAGCAGTATCTAAAAAGGGAGAGTACCAATATACATAGTCAGATGGAGGCTGAACAAATCCTCCAGAACTATATAAAGAAACTTTGAGTGCTTCTGCTAATGTAATACTTTGCGACGGTCTAAATGTGTCATCCATGTAACCAGAAATGATGCCTTTTTGTTTAGCAAAACATCCATATTTATTAAACCAATCATTTACACTCACATCACTAAAGCAGCTATAGTTTGGATTAAACATATGTATTTCTGGAAAGTGTGCCTCCATTGCAATTTTTACAAATTCAGCTCTATTTATCTTTTGAAAAGGGCGAAATGTATTGTCGGTGTATCCATTTACAATGCCTCTAGAATGTAATACTGAAATTGCCTCAAAATATTCAGTAAAATTAATATCTACTAATTTAGATTGATCAATCGTATTTGCCCGTGGAATAAAAATAGAGTTACTTAATGCAGAAATATTTCCTGAGAAATCTTCATAATATATAGCAAAACGATTACCAGTTTTTTCTGGACGTATTTTTATATAGTAATTATCAAAAACTTCTCTGATATTATAGCCAGCACAATTCAAGCCAGAATATTTACAACCTGGAAAATCAGAATGATATAAATATCCAACTTTATCTCCATAGGTATGAACTAGGTAATATTTTTTTGCAGAACTAATTCTTTTAAATGCAATCTCATCCACCGCACTTTGTCGTATGTTTATAGATGACAGGTTAGAATTTAAATAATTTTGCTCAGAAGCTTTCACGTATACAGGTCTAGAGAGTGGTGAAATCCTACCAAGCAGATCTTCATAGTACACTACAAAAAAACCAGCATCTAGATCGGGGCTGATTTTCATATAAACCCTAGATTTATTTGTATATGAGCTTTCAACACTACATTTCGAGGCTACATCTTCCATAATACAAAAATCCATATCTGAAAGTGTTGGGGAGTAGTTTGGATACTGTTTTGAGTAGCTCACAAAATACTTATTTACTGAAGGCATTAAATCAAAAAATATTTCACGTCTATCATTAACTTTTAGATTCTCAATCTTAGAAATCTTTTTTATAGAACTTGAATTCTGATTCTTTATGTAAACCACATTTGAGTAAATAGTTTGATTTGAATGAGAGTCTTTAAACGCTATTACAAATTCATAACCATACTTATATGCATCTTTTAAGTCGACTCGATACATATTTTTTCCAATAGATTCAAGGTTTCGTGCAACACATTTACTTTGCTCGACATATACATAATTTCGACAGCCATCAAATTCATCCATACTTATATTCAAATCTTGGTTTTTATAATAAATATCGAAACTAAATTTATTTAAATTAAACTCTTGAGTGTTAAAAACCTCAAAGTATAAATACTGTGAATCGGAGAATGCTGAGATTTCAATATCATCAATTTGTTTTTTGATGTTAATTAAGTTTGAAGGGGCAGAAGCTTGACCATTAGTGTTTTTATAGGCAATCGTAAAAACAGTATCTTTCATGTTTTCTTTCAGGTTTAGATACACCGTGTTACCCGATCGAGAAATACTTTTGGATATACAGAATAATCCTAATTGACTAGGACATTTACTTAGGTCACTCAGGTAAATTTGATTCTGAATGTCTAAATTTTGAGCATAGTAAACTTGGTAACTTGCGATATCAAAAGGTTCATTAAAACTTACGACACCAGAGCCATTATAACTCAGATCTAGCTGGCTAGAGTTGGCAAGTGCACCAAAGGACACAAGAGAACTAAGAAACAAAGCAGTAGTAAGTAATTTGATTGTTTTAAACATTATCACAAATTATTTTTTTAAAATTTTCTTTAAAAGTTATTTCACTAAATATTTCCGCTCGAGAAACACAGTCATCTAAATTGATGGTGCTGTTTGATTCAAACTCTCTCACACTAAGTTTTAAAGACTCAGTGCTTCCGTCATATAGGATTCCTGTTTTATTATGGATTACAGTTTCTGTTAAACCTCCAGCGTTTCTTGCAATTACAGGACAGCCTCGACCCATGGCTTCAACTGGAGTGATACCAAAATCTTCTGTGCCAGGGAATATAAATGCTTTGGCATGCTGCATTAAATCCCAAAGTTTATCATCCGAAACAAATCCCAAAAATTCAATATTATTTTTGGCTAATCTCTTTAATCTGGGAGTGTCTTTACCACTTCCTGCAATTTTTAGTTTAAGTCCAAGCTGGTTAAAAGCCTCAATAGCCAAATCAATTTTTTTGTAAGGTGTGTGGGTTGATGCTAATAAATAGTAATTCGATTTCTGTTCAATAATATGCCCTTGACCAATATTCACTGGAGGATAGAGAACTTGTGCCTCTCTTTTATAGTATTTTTTGATTCGTGATTTGACAGTTTCTGAATTTGCTAAAATGACATCTGCTCTTTGAGCAGATAGAAAGTCCCATTGTCTTTGCTTGAACAGCAATGTTCTGACAATTATTTTTTTAAAAAAACCAAACTTGTTTTCTTTTTCATATTCATTTTTCCAATCCCAAAGATATCTACAAGGGGAGTGGTAATACGTGATTTGCTTAGTATTTGAATTTGTAACAACACCATGAGCAAACGAATTGCTAGAAGAAATAACACAGTCAAATTTACTAAGGTCAAAGCTTTCAATAATTCTTGGGTACAATCCAATCCAAATTCTACTCTTAGAGCTTAGGAAACGTGGCAATTTATTAACCCAACTTAAGTTAACTTTATAGTTCTGCAAATGTGCTTTAACCAACTTTTCGTCTGCCTGTAGTATAAACACTTCCACATCAAAGTCTTTTAAAGCATCAAGCATACACAATAGAGTTCTTTCAGCTCCACCAAGTTTGTTAAAAAATTCATGAACAATAGCAATTTTCTTTTTCAAATACGGCAAGTTAAATCACAAGTATTCTACAAAAAAACTTTATATTTCTCAACTTCTAAGATTTACAAGGAGCTAACCAAATTAAGCTTAAGTGAGGGTAGCTTTCAGAAATCAAGTCAGTAGCAGCCATCATAGTTGCGCCAGAAGTAATCACATCATCAACAATCACGCACACTTTATATTGAGACAGGTCTACTGATGTTTTTAAGAAAAATTTACTTTTCACATTTTTTATTCTTTCTTCCCGCGTTAAATTAATCTGACTATCTTGTTTGTTTGCACCCATTAATCCGAACACAGGCAGAGATTTAGATTTTGCAATGTTTTGCGCTATCTCATATGCTGGGTTGTAGCCCTTTTGTTGATCGACTTTTAGGCTGGATGGGATAAAAGTGAAAAAAGTATCTTTAGAAAAAGATGTTAAATTACTCATTATATTGGCTAAGGCAATAAATACACTTTCATTTAGTTTGAACTTCCCAGATTCAATAATTCTCTTTAATCTTCTATAATTACAAAATGTAATTTGCAAAGTGGCATTTTTATAATTTAAATCTTCTAAAAGAGGCTTCATTGAATCATGCAACTTAGGTAGGCAGTTTAAGCAATTTGCAAAGTCGCAATCTGCCTGGCAGATTGGACATTTCTTATCGATCAAAAGATTCATTAAATTCTGCATATAATATAAATTGATAAATTTTATCTAACATTAACATAACATTGTAAACAAAATGTAAAAAGTATGTAAATAAAAAGTTTAACTTAAGATGCTTGTAACATATTTGTCAATAGACTTGCAAATAAATCATAGATTTAATAATATATCCACATGGGTGATTAGCTCAGTTGGCTAGAGCGCATCGTTGACATCGATGAGGTCACTGGTTCAATTCCAGTATCGCCCACCATTTAAATATTAATATGAAGTTCTTATTTTTCATATTCCCATCTGCAATAGCTAATATAGTTCCAGTGCTGGTTAGGAAAATAGATTTTTTAAACATTCCTGTAGATTTCAATTTCAAATTTAAAGGTCAGCCAATATTTGGAATGAATAAAACTATAAGAGGGCTTTTTTTTGGTTGTTTATCATCAACTATTTCTGGATATTTAATATTTCAAAACCCATTATTTGGATTAAAAATTGGATTCCTAGCCTTGTGTGGCGATCTACTAGGTAGCTTTATTAAGCGCAGGTTGTCAGTCATGCCTGGGGAAGTATGTTTTCCATTAGATCAGATTGACTGGTCGGTTTTACCACTTCTTTATCTATATACAAATTCTCTAGTTTCTATAAAACAAGCATTGGTTATATTTATTGTTTGTACAATCTTACATCCAATCGTAAATATCACAGGTTATTATCTGAAATTAAAGAAAAATAAATTTTAAATGATATTTAATTTTATACATTAGTCTAATATACTAAGTTTAAATAACTTCCATTTATGAAAAAAATAATTTTAATAACACTATTGATTGTGCTTCCACAATCAGTCTTTGCAAGTTTTAACGATGTACATTGGAGTCATTTACATAAAAAAGCGATTGATAACTTATTGAGTACTAATATTGTACGTGGGTATACAGATGGAACATTTAAACCCGAAAAAAACATATCTAGAGCAGAAATGTTGAAAATACTTGTAGAAGCTCAGTTTTTAAACAAGGACACTACGCAATTAAATAGTTTCGCATCACAAAATTGTTTTCAGGATTCAGCTCCTCAAGACTGGTTCAATAAATATTTATGCTGGGCCAAAAATGAAGGTTGGGTAAATGGTTTTGATAATGGACAAAACTTCAAACCGGGTAAGTCAGTAACCCTTGTAGAGGCGTTAAAGCTTGCATTGGTTAGTTCAGATTTAGAATACCCACAAACAGACAGGTGGTATCGAGGGGTTGTAGACGTATCCAGTCAATTTAATTTAATTCCAATTGATATTGAGTACTTTCATAATAATATTACTCGAGCTCAAATGGCAGACATGATCACGAGACACATTCACCATAAATCTAACACGCTTGATACGTATCTTGGGGATATAAAAAATACGAGAGTTTCTTTTGACACTCTCAAAGTCAGAGAGAATTTATATAACAGTTTAAATACAGATTGCAAAAGTCCATCACATTACAGAATGATTAGTCAAACTACCTTTTGGTTCGATAACCCATCAAAAGACTGCTTAAACTTAGTGAAATACTACACAAACAGTTTAGATGAACTCCCTCAAAATACAGGTTTAAAAAAGCACGAAGATAAATCTTATTACACTGTTTTTTATAAAACAACATTGAGTAATCCTGCAGAAATCCAAGGGCTTTTAGATAACGTCACACACTATGAAGATGTCGCAACATCTAACTATGATTTATTATCACAACAAAGTCAGTATAGCAGTATGAGTGGGGTGTTCTTTACAAATTTCCCAGGTAAATTTGCAGGTTTTAGGGGGATTGAATTCCCAGTTATATATTCAGACAATGCTAAACTTCCATTTGAACAACAAGAGCAAATGTGGACGTTAGAAGCAGAAGATAGATTCGAAACAGTATCAGAATGTAGAGCATATAACTTCCCATCATTCATGATGTTTAAAATCAAGACATTCTATGAGTATTGTAAGAAACTAGGCATGTGATCAAGTGTTTTCACCTGTATAAAGCTAAAAAAGCAGTTATCAAAATCAAATTCACTAAGATTTCAAATTTTGTTTTGATAGAGATGCAGATTCTAATTTATTTATGCTTTATTTCCTGGATTTCATTTGCATTTTGTGCTATTATAAGATAATTAACAAATAGTAAATCAACAAAGTTTATGAGTTTCGACCCAAGCCAGACACCAACACCTCCACCAATAGGTCCAATCGGAGATGGTGGTGCACACTCTCAGCAAGGTAGTACAAATCAATCACCGTTAGGTGATGCTTCAGGCAATTCAACAGGTAGTAGTCAAGGCAACGGTATTGCTAATTCAGGAACCCAAGCTCAAAATTCTACAAATGACAACCCTCTACAGGGAGACCCAAGTGTATGGAAGCCAGGAGAGCCTGTTTTTCCAAGCATAGATGATTTTAAGGAAGCTCAAGAGAATTTTCTAGACTCTCAATCCCCAGCACAACAACCAGTACCACAAGCCCCAGTGCAGCAGCCAGTACCACAAGCCCCAGCACAACATTTTAATTTACCTGAATTGGATATTCAGCAGGTTAATCTTACTAACTCAGAAAGTAATTTTGATCCATTTGATCCACTTGGTTTAAATCAGTTATCTAGTTTTCATGCCCCACAAGCCCCAGCACAACAATCAGTACCTCAAGCCCCAGTGCAGCAGCCAGTACCACAAGCCCCAGCACAACAATCAGTACCTCAAGCCCCAGTGCAGCAGCCAGTACCACAAGCCCCAGTGCAGCAGCCAGTACCACAAGCCCCAGTGCCACCTCAACCAGGAACGCCACAGGGTCAGTATCCAGGAATGCCACAAGGTCATTATCCACCAATGCCACCTCAACCAGGAGTGCCACAAGGTCAGTATCCACCAAGGCCACCTCAACCAGGAGTGCCACAAGGTCAGTATCCAGGAATGCCACAGGGTCAGTATCCAGGAATGCCACCTCAACCAGGACTGCCACAGGGTCAGTATCCAGGAATGCCACCTCAACCAGGAATGCCACAGGGTCAGTATCCAGGAATGCCACCTCAACCAGGAATGCCACAAGGTCAGTATCCAGGAATGCCACCTCAACCAGGAATGCCACAAGGTCAGTATCCAGGAATGCCACCTCAACCAGGAATGCCACAGGGTCAGTATCCAGGAATACCCCCTCAACCAGGAATGCCACCTCAAGACAACACCCCAGCCAATTTTCGTATAGATTCAAAAATAGCAGGTAAAACTCCAATTAAATTACCAAAGCATAATTTGAATTTTGATGAAGTTAAGTTTCTTAAGTTGCTAGCTTCTTCTATCTCTTTATCAAAACAAGAAAAGAAAAAGATTATTGATACAGTTCCCAATCTAAGACAACAGCAAGTAGATGATCTCATAAAGATTTTTGAAGATGAGGGGTCAAAATTTGCCGAACTTCCAAAGAGACACCAACAAGAATTAGAAAAAATGGTTGAAAAACATCGACGAGAATGGGAAGATTTAGAAGATGAATATCGTACTCAAGGGCAAAAGCAAAATGAGCAGTCCGAAGTAGATGATATTAAAAAACAACTAGGTCTCTAACAATTTATTTATGAAAACCCCTTTAGCTTTACTTGCCATCACTCTTTTATTGGCAGGTTGTTCAACAACATCAAACCAAATAGACAATCCAAATCTTGAATCACAACAAAGTAATTCCCCAGTTCAAAGTAAAGAAAAGCTATTCAATAGTGTAAAAGAAATAGAAGTTAAAATGGCTAATGTAAAAGATATTACTGATTGTGATCAGTTTACAGATAAAAACATGAAGCAGGATTGTATAGTTAATATAGCATTCAGCGAGTCTGAACTCGGAAATCAAAGTTTATGCAAAAGTATAGATGATTTAGATTTAAAGTCAGAGTGTCAGCAGTTGTCTAAAGATCAAGACAGATAGCATCTGCTTTTTGATTTGATCCCGTACTAGAAAATATAACCCTACATGTTCTATCTGGTTGGCCACTAGAACCATATGTATATAACCTTTTTATAGAGTTTCCTGAGCTGCTGAAACCTCCACAGTTAATCATTACATCGCCCGATAAACATGAAACAAATCTATTAGATGATGTGCTAGCAGGTGAGCTAATCCCGTAAAATTTAGAGCCAATAAACTGCATAATAGAGCTCCCAGCAACGTTTAGTGATCCAAAATGACCAGATGCCCCAGCAAAACTTTGAGCATTCGCTTGACCAGAAACAACAATATCATTGCTAAAGCGGGTGCCAAAGTTATTGGTTCTTTCCTCAATAGTGTCTACGGTCAAGGTACCATTTAAATTTGTGTTTTTTAAATATGATATACTGTTTACTTGTAGTCTATCGCGAACATATAAGTCATCATTTATTCTAACTGGATCACCCTCATTGTCATTGGAAACAATGAAGCTTGTTTTCAATTCACCACCCACTTCAACATCACCAACTGTAGAAAGTCCTGTGCTCACGCTTCGAAGGTTCAAATAACTTGCTGAAATATCAGAACCTACAGATAGGTCACCATCCATATTCACATTGCTATCGAAGTTTGTAAGAGTTCCATCGATAGATCTGATGTTATTTGTTTCTAAAGTATCGCTGACCTCAGCTGTCCCGTCAATATTTAAATCTCCAACATCACTAGTTCCACTCACATTCAATCCCGTAAAATTTGGAGTTAAAGCACCATTTGCAGGTGGTTGGGCAGGTTGCGCAAGTACAAAAGATAGGTTAAGCAAGGCAGCACTGAGACTGACTAAAATAATATTACGAAGACCAAGTTTGTTCATAAATAGATATTAAATACTAGCAGTATTTTAACAGCTTGGCGCTAAGTAGAAAATTAAAAGACTCGAATTATAGAAAAGACTGCAGTTTTGTAAAACGATTTAGGTTCAGTAAACACTTAAAAATATATAGAATATATAAAAACCCTTGTATATTCAGCCTTCCAATGCTTAAAAATTTATTTTCCAAAACAACAGAGATTGATACATTCTTAATTTTAGATTTTGCTCAAAATAATCTGAAAATGCTCCTAGTATCATCGAAATATAATAGCCAGTTTGAGCACTTTATTTTAGCCCATGAAGTAGTGAAGCATGAGCTAACCTTACAACAGATTTTGGAGGGAGAGTTTGAATCTATTCGCCAAGAAATTACAAAGCGGCTAACCAAGCTTTATAAAAAGTCTGCATTCAATATTGTCTCATGTATATGTGGTTTAGACGATGCTTTTTTTGAATCAAGTTTTTACACAAGTTCTTTTCAAACAAATCCAACAGAGTCTATAGATATGGGTACTCTCCAAAATATTTTGCAGCAATCTCATTCCAAAACTAGATTGTCAGTTATGAAAAAAGCTCAACAAAAATTTAAAGATGCAAACCTAAAGTTAATTCAATCAGATTTAATTGATATTAGACTCGATAACAAATCAGTTACTAACCCACTCGGGCTCAAAGCAGCCAGTGTTAGTGTGATTTTTTTCAACGCCTTTTGTCAGGAAAAACTTTATGATTCTCTCACAAAACTAACTTCTTATATTGGTTTTCCTTTAAGCCAAATATATTTACAACCGGTAGCTCAATCGCTCATTAGCCAGACCAATCAAAAAGCTCTGATAATAGAGTTAAGTCATTCCAAAACATCTATTACCTTGGCCAAATCTGGACGTCTCTTAAAGTCAAAAACACTTAATTTTTCAACTCAAAATGTTATCAATGAATACGCTAATCGCTTTACATTAACACAAGATCAAGCTTTCGATATGCTTATAAACTACTGCAATGACAAATTTGAGAAGGAATACCGAGATATTCGAAAGGCAACATTAATAACGATCAACAAACTTATTCAAGAGCTTAAGCAAACTATCATAGAGTTCAAGATTTTTGATATGAAAGACACTCAAATTTATATCATGGGTGGAGGATCTTATATCCCAGAGGTGACCGAGTTACTAGAAGAAGAGTTGAATAATTATGGGTGCACTCAGTTATGTACAATCAAACACTTTAAATATCTATCAGATCCACAAGATTTAATTAAAGATCCAGGATCGATCGCACTTTTAGCTTATGCAAATAAATTTTTAAGTGATAAAAATAAAAACTCCGAGTCAGCATTTAGTGCGAATATAAATCAAATACTAAGATTAACTTCTCATAATGAAGTTTAAAAAAAATAATAAAAAAATTAAAATTCTAGACAAGCATATTATAAAAGTCCCACAAGACTTTCGTTTGCCAGATATTCTCAATGAAGTTAAAAAATTCCGAGAGTCAAATCCTAATCTACATGCTTTACCAAAGGTATATTTGTTTTTCGACGTTAAACACATAAATATATTTTCCACCATTCATTATCAGGTTTTATTCAGGTCTTTAAAAGATCTAAATCAAGACTTTGGTGTTATTTTACCAAATTTTATTGATTCTATACCAAGTATAAAAAATTTAGATCTAGTATATGCAGATGGAGAAATGCCAGTTCCAGAATCCAAGCAAAACAGCCCCAAGCAAGATTTAGTTTTTAAGAAAGGATCAGAAAACGCTAAAGTACAACTCAATGCAGATATAAAAACACCGCAAGAAGAGGAGTTGGAGATGTATAAAGAGTCACTATCAAATATTAAGCAGCAAGCCCAAAAAGTTCTGCCATCACATCAAATTCAAAACAGAGGATTCAAGAAGATTTTAACAATTTGCACTGTGTTATCTCTTGTAGGATTTTTCACCATAGCAGCATTTGCTTTTCCGAACACAACTTTAACAATAGTCCCTAAGATCAGTTCAATTGAGCAAGTACTTAACATTCATTTATATCAAGATAAACCTTCTGAAATAAATGAGTCCAGCTCACTCAACAAGCTAAAAGTTTACAATTTTACTGTTCCACAAATTCAAACCAATGTTCGATTCGTATCTACAGGTGTAAATAATATTGGTACCAATGCTAAGGGTAAGGTTAAGATTACAAATACCGCACCCAAACCATTCAATTTAGTACCTTTTACACGGTTTCAGACAGAAGATGGATTAATTTTCCGATCACAAGATTTTATTTATTTAGAAGCGGCCACCCCAGCTAATCCGACTTTTCAAGAAGTTGAAGTAATGGCAGATGCCTTCGATTTAGTGGGTGTAGGAGTAGGTCAGCGAGGTAATTTAAAGTTAGATACCAAATTAACTCTACCTGGACTTAAAGAAAGTTCTAAAAATCTAATTTCAGCTCAAACATTAGAAGATTTTACAGGTGGAACAACTAAAATCGAAAAATTTGTAAAAGATACAGATTTAGTGGCTGCTAGTGAGTTTGCTCAAAAAGAACTTCGCGTAAAATTAGCTGGTATGCTGGCAGAAGGTTTAGATCAAAAGAATCAAACAACAAAAGAGGATTTAGTTTTATTGGAAAGTCCAGAAACAATGAATGTGAATAACATTAAACTCGAAATGGACAATAACTTAATCGGTCAAAAACTCCATTCATTTCAAATTAAAGTAAGTGCAGATTTAAACGGGTATGCTTACAGTAAATCTAGTGTGGAAAACATTTTACGATCAAAGCTTCTTAGCAATTTAGATCCACACAATACATTGAAAAATGTTGATTTTAAAAATTTAAATTATAAAGTCTTTAAAACAGATTCAGAACTTGGAACATTTGATGCTACATTTGTAATAACTGGCCTTCAGCAAGCACAATTAAGTGGCTCAACAATGGATGTACAGAAAGTTTTTAATCAGTTAAAATTATCAGTACTAGGGCAGCCAACTGATATGGCATTAGAAATTCTCAAAGAAAATCCTTTAGTCGAAACAGCAGAAATAAAAAGTTTTCCGGCATGGAAATCAAATATTACAAACAACATAAACAATCTAAAAGTTATCGTAAATGAAAGTATACCAAGGCAAAGTTAAAAATTTAAAAACAAGATACGTCATTTGTGGTGATACTAATTCAGACAAGGTTGTTTTAGTTTTGCATGGTTGGGGATCAAGTTTAGACAGCTGGAGAGAATTTTTGGATTTACCAGAAAATAATTTTGCCTGCTTTGTATTTTTTGAATTTCCAGGTTTTGGTCTTTCACAAGAGCCTCCAACAGCATGGAACTTAGAAGACTTTGTTGACTTTACGAATCAGTTTCAAGAATTCTTGAAAAAGACACACAGTCTTAAACCAAATTATATTTTATGTCACTCTTTTGGTGGCAGAGTCTCAGCACACTTGCTTAGTCAGACAAATAACCAGTTTAAAGCAGCTGTAATGTTGGCACCTGCAATTGTAAAACCACAGTTAAATTTGTTACAAAAACTATCTAAAAACATTGGTCCAAAAGTTCAATTTCTACATAAAATACCTTTGTGTTCGAAACTTATAAAACTATATAGAAGACTAATTGGAGCGGTTGATTACAACAAGCTTGCCGGAGACATGAAGCAAACATTCGAAAATATTGTATCATCGAATGTAGAGAATTTACTGCCCCAAATAAAAGTTCCAGTTTTACTCGTATGGGGAACTAAAGATGTACTCACTCCAGTCAAGTTATCACGCACAGCACATAAATTAATTCCAAATTCTATTTTAAAAATAATACCTGGTATGACACATGGTATTCACAAGCATGTTCCAGAAGATGTTTCTGGTGTGTGTATAAAAACTTTTAAATAAACTTTATGAATATTAATTTTCAATTGTTTTTTAGCCTAATTGTATTGCTAAGTTTTATCAATTCAATTAGAAACATTGCAGTCTTGCAAAGCTGTTGGTACAGAATGGATAGATTGAAAGACCTTTTATTTTACCAAAAACAGTTAGGTCAGATCCTCAAGCCATTGCAATTTTTTATGTACTCAGCAATGATTTTAAGTATTTTTCGTTTTCCACAGCACACAATAAATATATTCTTATTAGTGTTTGCAGTAGATTTAATTTACTTTTTTCGACACAAATATAAAAAGCCCAAATTAAATCTTAAATCAGTCACATTATTACTACTTTCTTTAGTGTTTGTATCTACATTTTACATTTATGGTCAAACCATAGGTTTTGCAGTGGCAGCCTATACGTTGCTTTTTCCAGCTCAAATAGCGTTATATTCAATTCTTTTAGCTCCAATATTTTGGATCGCAAAAGAGATAATGTATAGATTTGCTAGGATTAAAGTCTTACTACATCCAAACCTCAAGGTCATTGCTATAACAGGCAGCTACGGTAAATCTTCTACAAAAGAGTTTATTTATGAATTATTAAAAGATGAGTTTAAGGTCTTAAAAACTCCCAAAAATGTTAATACAGAGCTGGGCATTACAAATCTTATTATAAAAAAACTCAAAAAAAATCACGATATTTTACTGCTAGAAATGGGAGCTCTTAAAAAAGGTGAAATAAAAAAAATGTGTAAAATAGCATCACCAGACATTGCAATATTAACTGCTGTTGACCCACAACATTTGGTAACATTTGGTTCATTAAAAAAACTAACACAAGCCAAAAGTGAAATCCTACTACACATGAAGTCTAATGCTAAGGCATTTGTGAATTTAGATTCAAAAGGAGTCACCAAAGCACTCAAGTACGTGTACTCAATTTCTCCACTAGACATGCGTATACAAACATATGGGACGAAAGCAAAGTCCAACCATAAAATAGAAGGTCCTACGCTAAAAAACAACAAACTATCATTTAGGCTTGATAAAAAAACATTCAAATCAAATATTTATGGGATTCAATTTGCTAATAACTTATCAGCAGCAATCTTATGTGCTAAAGAATTAGGTCTAAGTGATGCAAAGATAAAAGAAAAAATTGCAACTTTGAATAATAATATTATAACAACACAACTTATAAAGTCGGACAGAGGATACTTTGTGCTAGATGATTCATACAATTCCAACCCAGTTGGATTTGAAATTGCAATCGAAAATGCTTTGCAAACCAAGGATGTAAAAAAGAAATACTTACTCACATCTGGAATGTATGAACTAGGATCTAAATCAGCGTTTTACCATCGTCGAGTTTTTAAAAAGGCTGCTAATGAATTTGATGTCATAGTCTTAGTGAAACCCGAGTTACAAAAGTATTTGCCACGTACATGTAAAAACTATAAAATTGCCGAGACTCCGCAAGAGATTATCAGATATTTAAATTTGAATTTAAAGTCTAATGATATCCTACTGCTAGAGGGTCGTACATTTACCCAAGTTAAAAAACATTTTACTCAATGAAAATTTTTTCTAAGTTCACGCCCAATCTGTATTTATCACAAGCTTTCACGAGCTTCATGGCGCATTTTCAAAGCCAATCTCAGGCTGACACTAATGCTACTCAGGCACAAAGTAAAATATCTAAGAGGTTAGGAGTTTTAAAGTCACAAGTAACGCTTACCTACGGAGCTAGAGCTGCTCTGTATGCATATTTATCTGAGCAAAAAAAACAACATCCTAAAAAAACTGAAGTTATAATTTCTGCATATACCTGTAGAGTACTTATCAATCCAATTCTAAAACTTGGTTTAA
>Ga0163108_10000625_pt1 | contig 26318 bp, 22 predicted proteins | sample Fk1155metaG_FD_109644 | JGI IMG/M metagenome (GOLD analysis project Ga0163108, IMG submission 109644) | Marine microbial communities from the Central Pacific Ocean - Fk160115 155m metaG | ecosystem: Environmental > Aquatic > Marine > Oceanic > Photic zone | place: The Central Pacific Ocean...
AAGGAAAAAGATTTTCTTTGCCAAATTCTAGGATAATGGTTCATCAACCTTCGGCCGGTTTTCAAGGTCAAGCAACAGATATAGAAATACATGCTAATGAAGTTTTATCTCTTAAAAGCAGGTTGAATGAAATTTATTCAAAACATACCGGAAAGTCAGTTGATGAAATTAAACTTGCTCTTGAAAGAGATAATTTTATGACAGCCGAAAATGCAAAATCTTTTGGATTAATTGACAAAGTTGTCGATAAAAGATTTTAAAACACCATATATAGTTTTTTCCACAACCTAGACTTGATTGGAATGACTCATATGTAATACAGTAACACAATTGATTCGTTTAAAAAAAAATTATGACTACAAACAATAAAAATATTTTGTACTGTTCTTTTTGCGGAAAAAGTCAACATGAAGTAAGAAAACTTATAGCCGGTCCAACAGTATTTATATGCGATGAGTGTGTAGAACTTTGTATGGATATAATTAAAGAAGAAAGCAAAGATACATTTGTAAAACACCAAGACGGCTTACCATCTCCTAAAGAAATATGTAATGTACTAGACGATTATGTTATTGGACAAAATCATGCAAAAAAAGTTTTATCAGTAGCGGTACATAATCATTATAAAAGATTGAATTATGAAAATAAAACTACCAAAGTTGTTGAACTTGCCAAATCAAATATTTTACTTGTGGGCCCAACTGGTTGTGGAAAAACATTGTTAGCTCAAACACTTGCTCGAATTTTAGATGTTCCATTTACTATGGCTGACGCTACAACCTTGACTGAAGCAGGCTATGTTGGTGAAGATGTTGAAAATATTATTTTAAAATTATTACAATCAGCTGATTATAATGTTGAAAAAGCTCAAAGAGGAATAGTTTATATTGACGAAGTTGATAAGATTAGCCGAAAATCTGAAAATCCTTCAATTACTAGGGATGTTTCTGGTGAAGGCGTTCAACAGGCTTTACTAAAGATCATGGAAGGAACTGTTGCCAGTGTACCGCCTCAAGGAGGCAGAAAACATCCGCAACAAGAATTTTTACAAGTAGACACTACCAACATACTGTTTATTTGTGGAGGTGCATTTGCTGGTTTAGATAAAATAATTGCACAAAGAGATAAAGGAACTTCAATTGGTTTTGGTGCAGAAGTTAGAACAACGGAAGATAAAAAAACAGGCGAATGGATGAAAAGTCTTGAACCAGAAGATTTATTAAAATATGGATTAATTCCTGAATTTATAGGACGACTTCCAATTGTAGCCACTCTAGAAGATCTAGATGAAAAATCTTTAATAAAAATATTAAAAGAACCAAAAAATTCTCTAATAAAACAATATCAAGAATTATTTAAGCTAGAAGGATCGAAGCTTACGTTCAAAGATAATGCTGTTAAAGAAATAGCAATTAAAGCCATTAACAAAAAAACTGGTGCAAGAGGATTAAGATCAATATTAGAAAATATATTACTCAAAACAATGTTTGATTTACCTAGCCAAGAAAATGTTCAGGAAGTGATAATTGAGGCTAATACAGTAAAAGGTCATTCGCAACCAATAGTGGTTCATTCAAAAACTGAAAAAGCTAAAACTGAAAAAACTACTGCAGCTTAAAAATAACGTTAATAAGTAACAATTGCCTATTGCATTATTTATTTTAATATCCATATTTATAATATGAATACAAAAACCAGCCTTCCATTACTACCATTGCTACCATTAAGAGACATTGTTGTGTTTCCAAGTATGGTTATTCCATTATTTGTTGGAAGAGATAAATCTATTACAGCATTAAACGAGGTAATGAAAAAAGAAAAAAAAATTATTTTAGTTACACAAAAAAACTCTGAAGTAGATGACCCAAAAAAAAATGATATTTTTGCCTATGGTTGTGAAAGTAATATTTTACAATTACTTAAATTACCTGATGGTACAGTTAAGGTATTGGTAGAGGGAATTAAAAGAGTTAAAGTTTTGAATATTAAAGATGATGACAAATTTATCACTTGTGAATTTGAATATCAAAATGACCAATTAACAGAAGATAAAGATCTATTTCCTTTAGCTTTAACTGCTATAAAAAGACTTGAAAAACTTTCATCAGTAAACAAAAAAGTTTCAACAGAAACAACAGATAACATTAAACAAATTAAAGACCCATCAAAAATAGCAGATAATATTGCATCACATTTAAATACCACAATTACAGAAAAGCAACAATTGTTCGAAACTCTTGATGTTAAAAAAAGATTAAATGAAATAATTAAAATTATGGAAAATGAGGCTAGCATTATAGGAGTGGAAAAAAGAATTAGAGGTCGTGTTAAAACTCAGATGGAAAAAACTCAAAGAGAATATTATTTAAATGAACAATTGAAAGCCATTCAGAAAGAGTTAGGAGAAATTGAGGATGGAAAAGATGAGACTTCAAATTTAAATAAAGCAATTTTAAAAGCAAAAATGCCAAAAGAAGTTCAAAAAAAATGTATGGCTGAACTTAAAAAATTAAAAAATATGAGTCCAATGTCTGCTGAAGCAACCGTTGTTAGAAATTATTTAGACTGGATGACAGATATACCTTGGTACAAAAAAAATGATGTTAACATAGATCTTAACAAAGCAACAAAAGTTCTTGATGAGGATCATTTTGGTTTAGAAAAAGTTAAAGAACGTATTGTCGAATTTTTAGCTGTACAAAAAAGAATGCAAAAAATAAAAGGACCAATACTATGCTTAGTAGGACCACCAGGAGTTGGCAAAACTTCACTAGGAAAATCTATTGCAAGAGCAACAAATAGACCTTTTGTAAGAATGTCGCTAGGTGGTGTTAGAGATGAAGCAGAAATTAGAGGTCATAGAAGAACATATATAGGTTCATTGCCTGGTAAAATAATTCAAATGATGAAAAAAGCTGGGACCAAGAACCCTCTTTTTTTATTGGACGAAATAGATAAAGTTGGAAATGATTACCGTGGTGATCCATCATCAGCTTTGCTGGAAGCGCTAGACTCTGAACAAAATACTTCTTTTAATGATCATTATTTAGAAGTTGATTATGACTTGTCAGATGTATTATTTGTTACTACCGCAAATACATTAAATATACTCCCACCATTATTAGATAGAATGGAAGTTATAAGAATTCCCGGTTATACAGAAGATGAAAAAATTAATATTGCAAACAAATACCTTTTACCTAAACAAATTAAAGATAATGGCGTCAAAGAAGGTGAATTACAATTATCTGAAGGAACAATTAAAGAAATAATAAGAAATTATACTAAAGAGTCAGGTGTTAGAAATTTAGAAAGAGAAATCTCTAAAGTAGCAAGAAAAGTTGTTAAAAAAATAGTATCTAAAGAAGAAAGCAATGTCAGTGTAAACGATAAGAACCTTTCAAAATTTTTAGGTGTTAAAAAATATAAATTTGGTGAGCTTGAATCTGAAAATAAAATTGGAATCGTCACAGGTTTAGCTTGGACCGAGTATGGAGGAGAAATACTTAAAATTGAAACTGTTAATATGCCTGGAAAAGGAAAAATGCAAATTACAGGAAAACTTGGCGATGTTATGCAAGAGTCAGTAAAAGCTGCGAAATCATATGTTAGATCTAAAAGTCTGGAATATGGAATTATACCACCAATTTTTGAAAAAAGAGATTTCCATATTCATGTTCCAGAAGGAGCAACTCCAAAAGATGGTCCATCAGCTGGCGTTGCCATGGTAACTTCAATAGTTTCGTCAATTACAAAAATACCTGTAAACAAAGAAATTGCAATGACCGGTGAAGTAACAGTTACAGGGCAAGTTTTACCCATTGGTGGATTAAAAGAAAAATTGTTAGCAGCTCATAGGGCAGGTATCAAACATGTTTTAATTCCAAAAGATAATGAAAAAGACCTAGTAGATATTCCAAAGAAAGTTACAGAAGATATAAAAATTACACCTGTTGAAATAGTGGATGAAGTTTTAAAGATTGCACTTACAAAAGAACTAAAAAAAGTAGAGTGGGTAGAAATTGACAATGTATCTGGACCTAAAACAGAAGACAAATCTCAAGCTATAATTCAATAATTTTTTACAATTACTATTTTACATTATTGAAACGTTGATGTAATAGTACCAATGTTTAGGGCGGTTAGCTCAGTTGGTAGAGCATCTCGTTTACACCGAGGGGGTCAAAGGTTCGAGTCCTTTACCGCCCACCAAACAGAAAAAAAAAGGGGGGGGTGTAGCTCAGCTGGTTAGAGCGATCGCCTGTCACGCGATAGGTCGCGGGTTCGAGTCCCGTCACTCCCGCCATAAATATGATAATTATTATCAAAATACCAAATACACTGGAAAAATGTGGCTTTAACACTTCTTTTAATTACTAGAAAAAATTATATAAAAGTAATGTAATGATTTCAGAATTTTTAGCAGATTATTTTCCAATAATATTATTTCTACTTATAGCAGCAATCTTAAGCTTTGGTTTTATATTTGTAAATTTTTTATTTTCTCCAAGAAAACCAGATCCAGAAAAACTTTCTGCTTATGAGTGCGGTTTTGAACCGTTCAACGATTCAAGAATGGAATTTGATGTTAGATTTTATTTAGTTGCGATATTGTTTATTATTTTTGATTTAGAAATAGCTTTTTTGTTTCCATGGGCTATTTCACTTGGAAAAATTGGATTGTTCGGCTTTATTTCTATGATGATTTTTTTAGCAATATTAACTGTGGGATTTATTTATGAGTGGAAAAAAGGAGCATTAGATTGGGAATAAATTTATAAGAATATGCAAGACTCAAATAACATACCTGATGAATTTAAAGATCTTGCAAAAGATTTTAGTGAAAAAGGCTTTATCACAACATCGTTGGACAATTTAATTAATTGGTCTAGATCTGGATCGCTACATTGGATGACATTTGGTCTTGCATGTTGTGCTGTTGAAATGATGCAAACATCAATGCCCAGATATGATCTTGAAAGATTTGGAGCTGCCCCAAGAGGCTCTCCAAGACAATCTGATGTTATGATTGTAGCTGGCACATTGACAAATAAAATGGCTCCAGCTCTTAGAAAAGTTTATGACCAAATGCCAGAACCAAGATATGTTATCTCTATGGGAAGCTGCGCCAATGGAGGAGGTTATTACCATTATTCTTATTCTATAGTAAGAGGATGTGATCGAATTGTTCCAGTTGATATTTACGTTCCAGGATGCCCACCTTCTGCCGAAGCTTTATTATACGGAATATTACAATTACAAAAAAAAATTAGAAACAAAGGTTCTTTAGAAAGATAGAATAATTATATGTCTAATTTAGAAAATTTAAAAAATTTAGAAAAAAAAATTAATTCTGAGCTTGGTACAAAAATAAAAAATAGTAAAATAAAACATAGCCAAATCTATATTTCAATTGACCTTGAAGATCTATTAGATGTAATAGCATTTCTTAAAACAAATCTAAATACAAAATTTAAACAATTAATAGATATAACAGCTGTTGATTACCCAGAAAATAAAAAAAGATTTAAAATGGTATATCTTTTCTTAAGTCATGAACTAAATCAAAGAATTATTTTAAGTTTTTTTATAAATGAAAATCAACAAATCCCTTCTTTAACAAAGATTTTTCCTTCAGCTAATTGGATGGAAAGAGAAATTTTTGACATGTATGGAATTAAATTTACAGATCATCCTGACCTCAGAAGAATACTTACCGATTATGAATTTAAAGGCTATCCATTAAGAAAAGATTTTCCTTTAACTGGTTATAATGAAGTCAGATATAGCGAAGATGAAAAAAAAGTAGTGTATGAACCAGTTAAACTTGAACAAAATTATAGAAATTTTGATTACGAAAGTCCATGGGAAGGCACAAAATATATCAAAGATCAAACAAAAAAATAATCATGGCAAAACAATCTAAAACCTTAAATTTAAATTTTGGCCCACAACATCCTGCAGCTCACGGTGTATTGAGACTAATATTAGAACTTGACGGTGAAGTTGTAGAAAAAGCCGATCCCCACATTGGCTTACTCCACAGAGGTACAGAAAAATTAATAGAAAACAAAACTTATGCACAAGCCATACCTTACTTTGATCGTCTTGATTATGTAGCTCCTATGAATCAAGAACATGCGTTTGCTTTAGCGATAGAAAAAATTTTAAAAATTGATGTACCTATCAGAGCTCAATTTATTAGAGTTATGTTTTGTGAAATTGGAAGAATTTTAAGTCACATTTTAAATATAACAACTCATGCTTTAGATGTAGGAGCCTTAACTCCTTCTTTATGGGGTTTTGAAGAAAGAGAGACTCTAATGACATTCTATGAAAGAGTTTCTGGATCAAGACTTCATGCAAACTATTTTAGGCCCGGAGGAGTGCATCAAGATTTACCAAGAGGATTAGTCGAAGACATCGGAACATTTTGTAAAAATTTTCCAAATATTATTGACGATCTTGAAAAATTACTAACCGACAACAGAATTTTTAAACAACGAAATGTAAATATTGGAATCGTTTCAAAACAAGATGCTTTAGACCATTCATTTTCGGGAGTAATGCTTAGAGGATCTGGTGTTCCGTGGGATTTAAGAAAATCTCAATCTTATGAATGCTATAAACAATTTGATTTTAAAATACCTATTGGAAAAAATGGAGACTGTTATGATAGATATTTATGCAGAATTGAAGAAATGAGAGAAAGTGTAAAAATTATCAATCAGTGTCTAATTTCAATGCCAACTGGTCCAATTAAATCATTGGATGGTAAAATTACTCCTCCTTCTAAAAAAGAAATTAAAAATTCTATGGAAGCACTAATTCATCACTTCAAACTTTTTACAGAAGGCTATCGAGTAGATGAAGATGAAATTTATACTGCAGTTGAAGCACCTAAAGGAGAGTTTGGTGTTTATTTAATATCTGACGGATCAAACAAACCTTACAAATGTAAAATTAGAGCCCCAGGCTTTTCTCATTTGCAAGCCATGGATTATCTTATCAAAGGTCATATGTTAGCTGATGTTCCTGCTATTTTAGGTTCTTTAGATGTAGTTTTTGGAGAAATAGATAGATGAGCATAAAAAAAATTTCTAAAGAACAACCTGGGAATTTTGAATTTAATTCAAAAAATTTTGAAATAGCTAAAAAAATTATTCAAAACTATCCAGAAGAGAAACAGCAAAGTGCAGTTATGTCGTTACTATTTCTTGCCCAAAGGCAAAATAATAACTGGATACCTCTAATTGCAATCAAATATATAGCAAAGTTCTTAAATATGTCTTACATAAAAGTTTATGAAGTTGCTACTTTTTATAGCATGTATAATCTTTCTCCTGTTGGTGATTACTTTATTCAAATTTGTACGACAACACCTTGTATGATTAGAGGAGCTTATGAGTTAGTTGAAACATGCAAAAAAAAAATTTCAAAAAACGAAAATGAACTTTCCAAAGATAATAAATGTTCTTGGGTTGAAGTAGAATGTTTGGGCGCGTGCACTAATGCACCAATGATTCAAATAAATGATGATTATTTTGAAGATTTAGATAAAGAAAATACAACTAAAATAATAGATCAAATATTAAATGGTGAAAAACCAAAACCTGGATCTTATAAAGGAAGAAAAAATTCTGAACCCGAACATGGGAGAAAGACATTATTGGATAATAAAAATGCTTAAGGATAAAGATAGAATTTTTAATAATTTATACAATGATTTAGGTGTAGATGTTTCTTCAGCACAAAAAAGAGGTGATTGGACTAATACAAAAGAAATATGTAACAAAGGTAGAGATTGGATTATTAATGAAATAAAAACATCTGAATTAAGAGGTAGAGGAGGAGCTGGTTTTCCAACAGGATTAAAATGGTCTTTTGCACCAAAAGAAATTGGAACAAAGCCTCATTATTTAGTCATAAATGCTGATGAGTCCGAACCAGGCACATGCAAAGATAGAGATATTTTAAGGTTTGAACCTCATAAATTAATTGAAGGATGTTTGTTAGCTTCTTATGCGGTAAATGCTCACAAATGTTACATTTATATTAGAGGAGAATATTTAAATGAAGGACAAACACTTCAAAAGGCAATCGATGAAGCTTATGAAAAAAATTTAATTGGAAAAAATGCATCAGAAACTAATTGGGATTTTGATGTTTATATTCATTACGGCGCAGGTGCATACATATGTGGTGAAGAAACTGCTTTATTGGAAAGTTTGGAAGGTAAAAAAGGTCAACCAAGATTAAAACCACCATTTCCGGCTTTAATTGGTTTGTATGGATGTCCAACTATAATAAACAATGTTGAAACTATAGCTGTAGTTCCTACAATATTAAAAAAGGGAGCAAAATGGTTTGCTTCTATTGGGAAACCAAAAAATACTGGTACAAAAATATTTTGTATTTCAGGAAACGTTAATAATCCATGTAATGTTGAAGAAGAAATGGGAATTCCCCTAAAAGAGTTAATAGAAAATCATGCTGGTGGAGTGGTTGGAGGCTGGGAAAATTTACAAGCTATTATACCAGGGGGTTCATCAATGCCTTTACTTCCACGAAATATATGTGAAACAATAACAATGGATTTTGATTCTTTAATTAAAGAAAAAAGTGGTTTAGGCACAGCTGGAATAATCGTTATTAACAAAGATCAAGATATTATTAAATGCATAGCAAGAATCGCAAGATTTTATAAGCACGAAAGTTGTGGCCAGTGCACCCCTTGCAGAGAAGGATCGGGTTGGATGTGGAGAATGTTAGAAAGAATGGCAAAAGGTGAAGCTTCTAGAGAAGAAATTGAGATGTTAATGGATGTTACAAAACAAATTGAAGGTCATACCATATGTGCTTTTGGCGAAGGTTCAGCTTGGCCAGTACAAGGTTTGTTAAAACATTTTAAAAAAGAAATAGAAAAAAAAAATAATTTTGATCCACTAATTAGAACAAATAAAAATGTACCATATTTAGTAGATCAACACTTATTAGATAAGGAAAATGCTTAAAGTTAAAATTAATAATATCAATCTAGAAGTTGAAGAAGGTTTAACTGTTTTACAAGCTTGTGAAAAAGCTGGAGCTGAAATACCTAGATTTTGTTATCATGAAAAACTTTCTATCGCTGGAAACTGCAGAATGTGCTTAGTTGAAATTGAAAAATCACCAAAACCAGTTGCTTCATGTGCAATGCCAGTTGCCGAAGGTATGAGTATTAAAACAAATACTTTAGTTGTGGAAAAGGCACGAAAAGGAGTAATGGAGTTTTTATTAGCAAATCATCCATTAGATTGTCCGGTTTGTGACCAAGGCGGCGAATGCGATCTTCAAGACCAATCAATGTTTTATGGGGTAGACAAATCTAGATACAAAGAAAATAAACGAAAAGTTTCTGAAAAATATATGGGACCACTAATAAAAACTCAAATGACAAGATGTATTCACTGCACTAGATGTATAAGGTTTGCAACAGAAGTTGCTGGAGTTACAGAACTTGGAGCGGTAGGTCGTGGAGAAGATATGCAAATCACAACATATTTAGAAAAATCTATGGAATCTGAATTGTCTGCAAATGTTATTGATTTATGTCCAGTTGGAGCTTTGACATCAAAACCCTACGTTTTTGAAGCAAGGCCATGGGAATTAAAAAAGACAGAATCTATAGATGTTATGGACGCCGTAGGATCAAGCATCAGAGTCGACACATATGGTTGGGAGGTAAAAAGAATTCTACCGAGAATTAACGAAGATATTAACGAAGAATGGATTTCAGATAAAACAAGATATGCATGTGATGGAATTAAAAATCAAAGATTAGACAAACCATATTTTAAAACTGAGGGGAAATTTAAAGAGATTTCATGGGATTCTGCTTTAAATAATATTGTAGAAAAAATTAAAGAAACCTCCCCAGATAAAATTGCTGGTATAACTGGCGACCTAACAAATATGGAAACCTTGTATATTGTTAAAGAATTTTTTCAAAAAACAATCAAATCAAAAAATTTAGAATCTAGAGCTGATGATTTTTATGTAAATATTAACAATAGACAGAATTATATATTTAACTCAAAAATAAATGGGCTTGAGGAAAGTGATTTAATTATTTTAGTTGGAACCAACCCCAGATATGAAGCAACAATGCTCAATGCAAGAATCAGAAAATCTTTTGTAAAAAATAAAACTGAAATTTATTCTTTTGGAGACATTGGAGATCTTACATATCCTTATAAAATATTAGATAATAAAACAGAAATAATTAAAGAGATAGTTGAAAATAAAAATGAATTGTCAAAAAAAATTCAAAATGCAAAAAAACCAACAATTATAATAGGCCAATCTGCACTTAAGTTAAAATCAGGGAAATTTATTTTTGAAAAATTTAAAGAATTTCTTATAAAAAATAATAAAATTACAAATGAATGGAATTCTTTAAATGTTCTTTCAAAAGACGCTTCTACAGTGGGTGCTTACGATTTAGATATTTTATTTTTGAATGAAGAAAGCAATTCAACATTAAGCAGAATAAAAAATAACAAATTTGATATATTGTTTTTAGTTGGACAGGATAATCTTAATTTTAAAAAAAAAAATGAATTTATCATTTATATTGGAACACATGGTGATAAAGGAGCTGAAATTGCAGATGTTATTTTGCCTGGAGCAACTTACACTGAACAAGATGGATATTTTACTAATTTAGAAGGAAAAATTCAAAAAGCTTATAAATCTTCTTACCCACCTGGCGAATCTAAAGAAGATTGGGAAATAGTTAACAACATTTCTGTTCTTATAAAAAGAAAGAAAATTTATGAAAACAAAGATGAACTTGTAGATAGCTTGATGAATTATATAAAATTAAATAAAAAAGACAAAAATGATAATGTAATTAACACTGAGTTTTTAAGTGAAAAAATTTTAATTGATCCAATTGATTATTATTATTCAAATGTAATCGCAAGATCATCTAAAACCATGTCTAAATGTAGAAGTGAAAAACTTAAAATTAAATCAACAGGTACAGATGGATAATTTTTTTTACTATTTGAATTTAATTTTTGTTGAGACATATAAGATACTATTTTTGTTAATTCCGCTGTTAATTTCCGTAGCCATGATTGTCTGGCTTGATAGAAGAGTTTGGGCATTTGTTCAGAAAAGAAGAGGGCCCAATGTTGTTGGACCATTTGGTCTTTTTCAGTCATTAGCAGACGCTTTGAAATATATTTTTAAAGAGATTATTATTCCCGCAAGTTCTAATAAGATAATTTTTATTCTTGCACCAATTGTTACTATGACTTTGGCATTATTGGCATGGGCGGTAATACCTTTTGGAGAAAATTTTGTACTGTCAAATATTAATGTTGGTATACTGTATTTATTTGCGATCTCCTCATTGGGTGTTTATGGAATAATTATGGGTGGATGGGCATCCAATTCTAAATATCCATTCTTGGGTGCAATAAGATCTGCTGCGCAGATGGTTTCTTATGAAGTTTCAATTGGAATAATAATTATTAATGTTTTGGTTTGTGTAGGATCTTTAAATTTAAGTGATATTGTTTTAGCTCAAGAAAGAATTTGGTTTGTTTTTCCTTTATTTCCAATGTTTGTAATATTTTTTATATCTGCATTAGCCGAAACCAACAGGCCACCATTCGATCTGCCTGAAGCTGAAGCAGAGCTGGTTGCAGGATACCAAACTGAATACTCAGGAATGATGTACGCAATGTTTTGGTTAGGAGAATATGCAAATATTTTGTTAATGTGCGCAATGGGCTCAATACTTTTTCTTGGGGGCTGGTTATCGCCAATTGAAATTTATCCATTTAATTTAGTACCTGAACCTTTTTGGTTAATATTCAAAATTCTTTTTTTGTTTATTGTTTTTGCCTTAGTTAAATCTATAGTTCCCAGATACAGATATGACCAGTTAATGAGATTGGGGTGGAAAATTTTTCTACCTTTTTCACTTTTCTGGTTAGTTTTAACATCTAGCTACCTTTACTATTTTAATTTATTACCAAACAATTAAATATGAAATTTTCAAGAATTCTTAAAACAGTTTTTTTATTCGATTTTTTAACTGCTATGATAATAGCTGTTAAAGAAATTTTTAGATCAAAAAAAACAATAAATTATCCATTCGAAAAAGGAAAAATTAGTCCAAGATTTAGAGGGGAACATGCGTTAAGAAGATACCCCAACGGCGAGGAAAGATGTATAGCTTGCAAATTATGTGAAGCTATCTGTCCTGCCCAAGCAATAACTATTGAATCTGCAGAAAGAAAAGATGGAAGTCGTAAAACAACCAGATACGACATCGATATGTTAAAATGCATTTATTGCGGCCTTTGTGAAGAATCATGCCCTGTAGATGCTATAGTTCAAGGTCCAAACTTTGAATTTGCCACAGAAACTAGAGAAGAACTTTATTATAATAAAAAAAAATTACTTGATAATGGCGATAGATGGGAAAATATTTTAGCCGCAAATATTAAAGCTGATAAACCTTTTAGATGATACTATGATAGCACACACAATATTTTTTTACATATTTTCATTTATCGCAATTGTTTCTGCTTTTATGGTTGTAATATCAAAAAATACAGTTCATTCAGTTTTTTTTTTAATTTTAGATTTTATTAGCATATCTTGTTTGTTCATAATGATCGGAGCTGAATTTTTGGGCATGATTATGCTTATTGTTTATGTCGGAGCAGTTGCAGTACTATTTTTATTCGTTGTAATGATGCTAAATGTTGCTCAACAGAACGACCAATTCATTCAAACTCCAACTAAATATTCTCACATACCAATTGGACTAATAATAAGTTTGGTAATTTTTTTTGAACTAATAATTGTAGTTGGCGGATGGAAATATAAACCAGATTTACATTCTGTTAGCTCAATAAACATTGATCCAAATATATCCAATACTCATTCAATAGGTAATATTTTATATACTGAATATATTCATTTGTTTCAGTTAAGTGGAATGATCTTATTAGTAGCTATGATTGGAGCCATTGTTTTAACTTTTAAAAAGAGGGATGGAATAAAAAGACAAAGCTACATTGAACAAATATCAAGGGAAAAAAATACTGGCGTTACTTTAGTTGATGTAAAAATTGATACAGGAGTAAAAATTGATGATTGAAATTAGCTTAGAACATTATTTAATATTAGGAGCAACTATTTTTACTATTGGTGTAGTTGGTATTTTTTTAAATAGAAAAAATTTAATTGTGATATTAATGTGTATAGAGCTTTTATTATTGGCAGTGAATATAAATCTAGTTTCTTTTTCAATTTTTCAAAACGATTTAAGTGGCCAAATATTTACTTTGTTTATTTTAACAGTAGCCGCAGCTGAAGCAGCGATTGGACTTGCGATTATAGTAGTTTATTACCGTAACTCAGGAAGTATTCATATTGAAGATATAAATACTTTGAAAGGATAAAATGGAATATGTATTAGTATTTCTTCCATTGTTTGGAGCTATATTGTCTGGATTTTTTGGTCGCTATATTGGTGAACGAAGTTCAGAAATTATTACATGCTTATTAGTAACAATTTCTTCATTGTTATCTTTTATAATTTTTAAAGAAGTAATATTAAATAATTATGAAAACAACCTTGTTATATTAAATTGGATTAGTTCAGGTTTGCTTGAGGTAAATTGGTCAATCAAAATTGATGCAGTCTCATCTGTAATGTTGGTTGTTGTTTGTTTAATTTCATCATTAGTTCACATTTATTCAATTGGCTACATGTCAAAAGATCCTCACAAAACAAGATTTATGGCTTATTTGTCTTTATTCACTTTTGCAATGTTAATGTTAGTTACATCAGATAATTTTTTACAATTATTTTTTGGTTGGGAAGGAGTTGGTCTTTGTTCATATTTTTTGATTGGTTTTTGGTATAAGAAAGATTCAGCAAATTCAGCTGCTATAAAAGCTTTTTTAGTTAACCGAGTAGGTGATTTTGGATTTGCTTTAGGAATTTTTTTAATTTTTTATTTATTTGGCACAGTTAATTATAATGAAGTTTTCTCTCAAATACCAAAATTGGTAAATCAAGAAATTTATTTTCTTGGTATAACGTTAAAATCTATAGATTTAATTTGCTTACTATTATTTATAGGAGCAATGGGAAAATCAGCTCAATTTTTACTTCATACATGGTTACCAGATGCAATGGAAGGACCAACTCCAGTTTCTGCTTTAATCCATGCTGCCACAATGGTTACAGCAGGAGTTTTTTTGGTTGTCAGATGCTCTCCAATTTTTGAATACTCCCAATTAGCATTAAATGTTATTTGTATTGTTGGAATGACCACAGCTTTTTTTGCAGCAACTGTTGCTATGGTTCAAAACGATATTAAAAAAATTATTGCATATTCAACATGTAGTCAATTGGGATACATGTTTTTTGCAGCTGGTGTTGGCGCTTATAATGTTGCAATGTTTCATTTGTTTACTCATGCTTTTTTTAAAGCCCTATTATTTTTAGGATCTGGATCAGTCATTCATTCATTTAAAGATGAACAGGATATTAGAAATATGGGCGGAGTTTGGAAAAAATTGCCTTATACATGGATATTTATGATAATAGGAACGCTTGCTTTAACGGGATTTCCTTTCTTATCAGGGTATTATTCTAAAGATGCAATTATTGAGTTTGCATATTTAAAAGGTAATGAATTCGGAATTTTAGCAGCTTATGTAGGAATATTTACTGCTCTTTTAACTGCCATATATTCTTGGCGTTTAATTTTTAAAACTTTTCACGGCAATTATGAAAATAAAAAATTAAAAATTGAAACTATGCACGAGTCTCCTTATGTAATTTTAATGCCTCTTGCAATACTTGCTTTAGGATCGATTTTTGTTGGTTTTTTCTTCAAAGAATTATTTATAGGTCATAATAGTGGAGATTATTTTTGGAAAGATTCTATTAAATTTTTATTACCACTAAGCACAGATCACCCTCCTTACGGGATCATTTATTTTACTCCTGTAATAGTAGTATTATCCATACCTCTTTCTTACTATTTATTTGTAAGTAATAAAAATATTCCGAAATGGTTAGCTGATGAAAATAAACCTTTATACAATTTTCTTCTTAATAAATGGTATTTTGATGAATTATATAACTATATATTTGTTACGCCATCTAAAAAATTTGGAAGTTTTTTATGGAAAAATATAGATATAAAAACTATTGATAGGTTTGGACCTGATGGAATATCCAATCTAATAAAAAAACTTTCAAATAAAGCAATTAAATTTCAAAGTGGATATATATATCAGTATGCATTTATTATGCTTATTGGTTTTTCAGCATTCCTTACTTATTTAATCATCAAATAATGAACTTTCCTATTTTATCTTCTTTAATTTTATTACCTTCTATAGGAGCACTTTTTATTTTAATCACAAGATCAAGTGATAAATCTAATTATAGTGGCTCTAAATATGTTGCTTTGTTTACATCGTTTGCAAATTTTATTATTTCAATTTATCTATGGTATATTTTTGACCCAAGTGTTGCTGATTTCCAATTTATTGAAAGTCGAGTCTGGCTTAAAGGGTTTATCAACTATAAAGTTGGTATAGACGGAATATCAATTTTATTTATTATTCTTACAACGTTAATTTCATCACTATGTATTGTATCTGTAAACAATACAATCAAGATTAAATTAAAAGAATTTTTAATTTCTATCCTATTGATGGAAAGTTTAATGATTGGCGTTTTTAGTTCACTTGATTTAGTAATTTTTTATTTGTTCTTTGAAGGTGGCTTGATACCAATGTTTTTAATCATTGGAATTTGGGGAGGTCCTAGAAGAGTTTACTCAGCATTTAAATTTTTCTTATTTACTTTATTAGGTTCGGTTTTGATGTTGGTTGCAATTATTTCGATTTACTGGATTAATGGTACAACTGACATTGTTGAACTATATAGTTTAGGTATAGATGTAAAATATCAAAATTTATTATGGTTAGCTTTTTTTAGCTCATTTGCTGTCAAAACACCCATGTGGCCATTTCATACTTGGTTACCAGATGCTCATGTTGAAGCTCCAACAGCAGGTTCTGTTTTGTTAGCAGCAATTCTACTCAAATTGGCAGGCTATGGTTTTATTAGATTTTCTATAGGTTTATTTCCAGTTGCATCAGAAAATTTTGTTCCATTAATTTATTTATTAAGTTTAGTTGCAATAATTTACACATCTTTTGTTGCTTTAATGCAAAACGATATGAAAAAATTAATAGCATACTCCTCAGTTGCACATATGGGCTATGTTACACTTGGTATTTTTACAATAACTCAACAAGGTTTAGAAGGAAGTATCATTCAAATGATTAGTCATGGCTTAGTTTCGGCTGCATTATTTTTATGTGTCGGGGTAGTTTATGACAGAATGCATTCTCGATTAATATCTACATATGGAGGCCTTGTATCTATAATGCCGAAGTATGCAGTATTATTTATGATATTCACACTTGCGGCTATAGGGTTACCAGGCACAAGTGGATTTATAGGTGAGTTTCTAATACTAATGGGTGCTTTTAAAAAGAATTTTTTGGTAGCAACAATAGCTAGTGTCGGCGTAGTATTAGGAGCTGCCTACATGTTATGGTTATATAAAAGAGTAGTTTTTGGTCTACTTATCAATAAAGATTTATTAAAAATCCTTGATTTAAGTAAGTCCGAAGTTTTTATTCTTACATTTCTTGCTATACCAACTTTATTTTTTGGATTTTATCCAGAGCCTTTGTTAAATACTATCAATGTATCTATTAGCAACCTAATTGATACCTATAATTATAAAGTATCTTTCTTAACCAAATAATATGGAACATATTAATTTTATCTTCCCCGAAATTTTTATCGCTCTAAGTGCAATGTTTTTGTTAATTTTTGGAGTTTTTAAAAAAAATAGCTCAAGTACAGTTTATTTATTAGCTGTAATAACTTTAATAATTTCTTTGGGCTTAATTATTAATTTTCCATCTGATCAAGAAACTTATTTGTTTGGTAATAGTTATAAAATAGACCAACTTTCTACTTTTATGAAAGTTATTACAATTATCTCTGGGATTTTTGTTTTAGTAAGTTCGTATAATTATACAAAGTTAGAAAAAATATATAACATTGAGTATTCTGTTTTAATACTATGTTCTATTTTAGGAATGTTAGTAATGATTAGTTCATTTGATCTGATTGTTTTTTACATTGGATTAGAACTTCAATCATTGTCACTATATGTTTTAGCAGCATACAATAGGAATAAAATTCAATCATCAGAAGCAGGATTAAAATATTTTGTGCTTAGTGCATTATCATCAGGTTTATTATTATATGGTTGTTCATTGATATATGGTTTTTCAGGATCTACAAATTTTAACTTAATTTCAGAAAATATCTTATCTACTGAGAATAGAAATGTTTTTGGATTAGTTTTTATACTAGTTGGCTTAGCGTTCAAAATATCAGCCGTTCCATTTCATATGTGGGCACCAGATGTATATGAAGGCTCCCCCACATCAGTAACTTTATTTTTTGCCGTTGTGCCAAAAATTGCTGCCTTAACTGTGTTTATCAGATTTTTATATGTTCCTTTTGTTAATTTAATTGACCAATGGCAAATGATAATTATTTTTTTATCATTAGCTTCAATGATATTTGGAGCAATTGCTGCAATTGGACAAAAGAATTTAAAAAGACTTATTGCTTATAGTTCAATTGGTCACATGGGTTATGCTCTAGCTGGATTAGCAGTTGGTACAAATTCTGGAATACAGAATTCAATTATATACATATGTATTTATTTAATAATGAATTTAGGTGTTTTTTGTTGTTTATTTGCCATGAGAAGAAATAATCAATTTTTTGATAATCTAGAAGATTTGTCAGGATTATCAAAAAACCATCCAATTTTATCTTTATCATTATTAATTTTATTATTTTCATTAGCAGGAATTCCTCCAATGGCAGGATTTTTTGCTAAATTTTATATTTTTATTTCTGTAATTGAACAGTCAATGTATTTTTTAGCTATTGTAGGTCTGATTTCAACAGTAATATCAGCATTTTACTATTTGAGAATTATTAAAATAATCTATTTTGATGACCCAAAAGAAAAATATGATCATATCAATTATTTTGGTTTAAAAATTTCATTAGCTTTATCTACTTTATTAATTCTATTATATTTTATTTATCCAAGCGCACTTATAAGCTTAGTTTCAAAAATAAATATAATTTAATGAAAATTATTCAATTTAATTATAAATCTGTTAATAGCACAAATGATATAGCTATTAATTTAATTAAAAAAAAAAATATCATAGCTGGCTGTGTATTTTCTGAAAAACAAAAAAAGGGCAGAGGACAACGTGGAAAAAAATGGATTTCCTATAAAGGTAATTTATTTGTATCAATTTTTTTTAGCTTAAAAAAAATCAATTTAACGCTAAAACAGTTAACAATACTTAATGCTAAATTAATAATAAAGTTAATATCTTATTATTATCAAAATAAAATTAAATTAAAATTGCCCAATGATATATTGATAAAAAAAAGAAAAATATGCGGAATTTTACAAGAAACAGTTCAAAAAAATGATGTTACATATTTAGTAATAGGTATAGGGTTAAATTTAGTCAAAAGTCCAAATATTGAAAATTGTCCCACGACTAATTTATATGAATTAACCAAAAAAAAATTAAGTGCTAAAAAGATGACTAAAAAACTTGTATTTATTTATAATGATTTTTTAAAAATAAAAAAGGTTTTTTAATGATATTAATTGGCGACATAGGCAATACCGATACTAAGATTTGTTTACTTAACTCTAACTATGCAATTACTAAAAGATTGGTTTTGCCTACAAAAAAAATTAATAAATCTTTATTATTTAAAAAACTTAGTTTTGTAATTACTAAAAAAAATTTAATAAATAAATCTTTATTTTGTAGTGTTGTTCCTAATAAGTTTTCATTAATTAAATCATTTTTACAAAAAAATTTTAAAATCAAAACTATTGAATTAAAAAATCTTAGTTTAAATAAAATAATGAAAATTAAAGTTAATGAAAAACAAATTGGATCAGATAGATTGGCAAATTCAATCGCAGTAATTCCTAGCAAAAAAAATTATATTATTTTAGATTTTGGTACCGCTACAACATTTGATGTAGTAATTGACAACGAGTACAGAGGTGGAGTAATAGCACCTGGTATAAATATTTCTCTTAAGACATTAATTAAAAAGGCATCATTAATTCCTAAAATTAATTTAAAAAAAATTAATAAAGTAATAGGAAAAAATACAACAAATTCTGTCAGATCAGGTTTTTATTGGGGTTATGTGGGGTTAATAAATAATATTGTTGAATTAATTAAGAAAGAAACTAAAAAAACCTTTAAAATAATAATAACCGGTGGATTTTCTAGTATGTTTGTAAATTCTTTACGTTTTAAAGTTATTATTGATAAAGACATAACATTAAAAGGCCTTATTAAATCATCAAAATTATTTAATTTATAATATATGAAAGAAGAATTATTATTTTGTCCACTAGGTGGATCTGGAGAAATAGGTATGAACATGAACCTGTTTGCATATGGAAAACCTGATAATCAAAAATGGATCATGGTAGACATTGGAGTTACATTTGCCGATGATACTTTACCTGGCATAGATTTAATATACCCTGATCCAGGTTTTATAATAGATAAGAAAGATGATTTATTAGCGATTATTTTGACTCATGCTCATGAGGATCATATAGGTGCAATAGCTCATATATGGCCTCAAATTAAATGCAAAATTTTCTCTACACCATTTACAGCAACATTGATTAAGGAAAAATTTAGAGAAAAGAAAATTGATATTGGCAATAATTTAAAGATTGTTGAGTTAAATGGAACAATAGATTTAAAGCCATTTAAAATTGAATTTATAACTCTAACACATTCAATATTAGAACCTAATGGATTAAAAATAGAGACACCTGTAGGAAATATTCTTCATACAGGAGACTGGAAATGTGACCCTAATCCTTTGATTGGCGATAAAATCAATTCAAAAAGATTAAAAGAAATAGGAGAAAAAGGTGTTCTAGCAATGATTTGCGACTCAACAAATGTCTTCAGTATTGGAAGAGCAGGTTCCGAACTAGATGTTAGAAAAAGTTTGTTAAAAATTATGGAACGATTAAAAAAAAGAATTATAGTTACTTCATTCGCATCAAATGTTGCCAGGATGGAATCAATATTTTATTGTGCTGAAAAATTGGGAAGACAGATTTCTCTAGTTGGTAGATCAATGCATAGAATTTATAAAGCAGCAAGGCAATGTGGATATTTGAAAGATATAATCGAACCAATTGACCCTAGAGATGCAAAAAAAATATCTAGAGAAAAAATAATTTATCTTTGTACAGGAAGTCAAGGTGAACCAATGGGAGCAATGATGAGAATTTCAAGTTATGTTCATCCAGATGTTATTATTGAAAAGAACGATGCGGTAATTTTTTCTTCAAAAATAATCCCCGGCAATGAAAGGAAGCTTTACAAGTTACACAACCAACTTGTTCGAGATGGAATTGAAGTAATTTCTGAGGAAAGTGAATTTGTTCATGTATCAGGGCATCCAAATAGGGAGGATCTTAAAGATATGTACAATTGGGTTAGACCTAAGGCAGTTATTCCTGTTCATGGTGAACATCGCCATATGATCGAACACATAAATTTTGCAAAAGAAATGCAAGTTCCGTATCCAATCCAAGTTGAAAATGGAGATATTGTAAAAATTTATCCAGAAAAAAAACCCGAAGTTTATGATAAAGCTCCTAGCGGAAGATTATATGTTGATGGAAATATTCCTGTTGAAGAAGACTCAAAATCTATTAAGGAAAGAAAAAACTTAAGTAGCAATGGATACATGGAAATAACAATATTAGTTACACCAAAAGGGAATATTCACAAACGCCCCATATTATCATTTAAAGGTCTTCCAATAATAGATGATGATGATTTTTCACAAGGGTTGGAGGAAGAAATAGAAAATATATCAAGTACTTTTTCTTTAAACAGCAATAAACAGAAAGAAAATCTTATAGATGCACTAAAAATTGGTTGTAGAAAATATACTAAAGTAAAAACAGGCAAAAAGCCTTTTACTCATATTAATATAGTTAAAATTTAAAAGTATGAATTTAGTTTCAAGATAATATAATTGAAAAATGTTTATATCCAAATCATTCATTCCAATATTAAAAAATAACCCTGCAGAGGCGAAAATTAAATCACATCAATTAATGTTAAGAGTTGGAATGATCAGACAATCATCGGCCGGCATATATTCTTGGCTACCTTTGGGTTTTAAAGTGATGAAAAAAATTGAAAAAATAGTTAGAGAAGAGCAAAACAAAATTGGAGCACAAGAGCTTTTAATGCCAACAATTCAATCAAGTGAAATTTGGAAAGAAAGTGGACGATATGATGATTATGGTGAAGAAATGCTCAGAATAAAAGATCGTCAAAATAGAGAAATGCTCTATGGCCCAACCAATGAAGAGTTAATTACTGAAATATTTAGGTCAAGCATTAAATCTTATAAATCTTTGCCACAACTTTTATATCATATTCAGTGGAAATTTCGTGACGAGCTAAGACCAAGATTTGGAATTATGAGATGTAGAGAATTTTACATGAAAGATGCTTATTCATTTGATTTGAATGATGAAGAAGCAAAATTTTCATATAATAAATTTTATTTGTCTTATCTAAAAACATTCAAGAGACTTGAACTTTCAGCGATTCCTATGGCTGCTGATACAGGTCCAATTGGTGGAAATCTTTCACATGAATTTATTATTTTAGCAGATACAGGGGAGAGTAAAATTTTTACTGATAAAAGAATTTTTGAAGTTGATAGCGAAGGTTACAAATTGGAAAAAGAATCTTTAGAACAATTAAGAAAAAAATTTGAAACATTTTATTCTGTTACCGATGAAAAATATAATAAGACTGAATTTGAAAAAAATGTACCTGAAAAGCATAGATTAATTACTAAAGGTATTGAAGTTGGACATATTTTTTATTTTGGAGATAAATATTCAAAACCGTTAAATGCCGCTGTTGACTTTCATGGAGGAAAGAAAGATTTTGTTAAAATGGGTTCTTATGGAGTAGGAGTTTCAAGATTAGTAGGAGCGATTATCGAAGCTAAATATAATAACAAAGATGAAATTATGAAATGGCCACTATCTGTATCTCCATATGATATTGCCATTATCCCATTAATTTTAAAAAATGAAAATTCAGCTTTAGATAAAGCAATTTATATTTATAATTTTTTAAAAGAAAAAAATATTGATGTGGTACTTGATGATACAGAAGAAAATTTTTCTTCAAAAATAAAAAAATTCAATTTAATAGGTGTACCATATCAAATATTAATTGGAAAAAAATCCGAAGGTGACCAAATAGAATTTAAAGAAATTGGAAAAGAAACACAATATTTATCATTAAATCAAATATGTGATTTAATTAATAAACAAAAAAGTAAAATTTGATATCTGCATTAGAAAAAAAAGTTACTTTTAGATATTTAAAGCCAAAAAAAAAAGATGGCTTTTTAAATATTATTTCTATTTTTTCTTTTATAGGAATAAGCTTGGGTGTAGCAGTTCTAATTATTGTCATGTCTGTAATGAATGGTTTTAGAACAGAATTAGCAAATAAAATTCTAGGATTTAATTCACATATAATTGTTGAGGCGCTAAATGAATCAATTGATGTTTCTAAACTTTCTAACAACGATTTAAGTAATTTATCTAAAAATTTAATATTTACCAATAGTGGAGAAGGAGTTTTAATTAGCAAAAATACTACTAAAGGTCTTGTTTTAAGAGGCTATAGTTCAGAAGATTATTCAAAACTAGAATTTATTAAAAATGGAAATTTTGTTGGTAGCCCAAATAAATTAACAGGAAATAGCATTTCAATTGGTAGAAGTTTGAGTTTAGATTACAACCTAGATGTAGGTGATAAAATTTCCTTAATGTCAACTAGCGGCATACAAACTATTGTTGGAACTTTACCCAAACAAGAAAATTATTTAATTACTTCAATCTTTGATAGCGGCTTAGCTGATTTTGATCAAAATATAGCTTTTTTAAATATAGAAAATTTAGAAAATTTGTTTGATTTAGATTCATCTAAAAGAAGCCTAGAAATTTATTTAAACAATCCTTTGAATATAGATTCAGCAAAATCAATAATTCAAAATATTTTTAATGAGTCTTACGTATATTCGTGGGCTGATATGAACAGTTCATTATTTTCAGCTCTAAAAGTTGAAAGAAATGTTATGTTTATAATCTTATCTTTAATAATAATAGTAGCAGCTTTTAATATTATATCAGGCTTAACTATATTGGTTAAAAATAAAACAAGAGATATTGCAATTCTAAAATCTATAGGAGTTCAAAATGCTTCAATTACTAAAATTTTTTTCATGGTAGGCTTTTTTATTGGCACAACCGCAACACTATTTGGAATATTCTTAGGTGTAATATTTTCCATCTACATAGAAAAAATAAGATTTTTCCTAAGTTCAATTTTCAATATCAGCTTATTTCCAGAAGAAATTTATTTTTTGAGTAAAATGCCATCTGAAATAAACGTGGAATCAATCATTATAATTGCACTAAGTTCTATATTTGTAACAATTATAGTTTCTATATATCCAGCAAAACAAGCATCAAAACAAAATCCAATTAAATCATTAAAATATGAGTAGTTTAATAGAGTTAAAAAATATTTCTAAACATTATATTGTTAACAAAAAGACAGTAATTTTACGAAAAATCAATTTTAAATTTAAAAAGGGTTTGATTTACTCATTAGTTGGACCTTCAGGCTCTGGCAAATCTACTTTGTTAAATCTTCTTTCGTTAATAGATAAACCCTCATCAGGTGAAATTGTAATAAACAACAATCAAATTAAATATAAGGACATTTCAATAAATGACCAATTGAGAGCTGATAAAATTGGTATAATCTATCAACAAAATAATTTACTTCCAGATTTTAACGCACTTGAAAATGTTTATTTAGCTCGTCTTGCAATTGATAATAACAAAAACAAAGCAATTTTTGAGGCAACAAAAATTATAAAAAGTTTAGGTTTATCGAATCGTATGTATCATTTTCCTTCTGAATTGTCCGGTGGTGAATTACAAAGAATTGCTATTTCGAGAGCTTTAATTAACAAACCAGAAATAATATTGGCAGATGAACCAACAGGTAGTCTTGATCATTCTACAGCCAAAGAAGTTTTTAAAACACTGTACAAATTAAAAAGTAAAAACAGGTTAATAATTTATGCAACTCATAATAGATTATTTGCTAATATGGCAGATTGTAAATTGGAAATGATTGATGGTAATATAAAACCGTCCAATGCAAGAAAATAAAAATAATTCGTATAATCATTTAAAAATACATTCACAATACTCTATTTGTGAGGGTGCTCTAAAAATTGAAGATTTAAAAAAATATTGCAAAGAAAATAAAATTAAATCTGTTGGACTTTCTGACACCACTAATTTATGTGGAGCGTTAGAATTTGCTAATGATTTATCAAAAATAGGCACTCAACCAATTATTGGAACGCAAATATACTTCAAATATAAGGATACTATAGGCCTCCTTCCCTTATTTTCCATGAACGACAATGGTTATAAAAGAATAATAGAGCTTTCTTCAAAATCTTATTTAGAAAACAATAGTATTTCAGATCCTTATTGTGATTTTATTGAATTAGCTAATAACAATAATGGTATTTCAGTTTTTTCCGGAACCATTGATGGTCTTATTGGAAAATTATTTAACCAAGGTAAATATCAAGATATTATTGAAATTTACTCAAATTTAAAACTTCATTACAAAGATCGATTTTATATTGAAATACAAAGACACGGCGATCTTAATGAAAAAAGTTTTGAAAAATACAATTTACAAAAATCTAATGAGTTAAACATTCCAATTATTGCAACTAATGAAGTTTATTACTTAAATAAGAACATGCACGAAGCTCATGATGCTTTAATATGTATTGGTAATAAAACTTATGTTAATGACAAAAATAGGAAGAAATTTACAAATCAACATTATTTGAAAACAAGTGAGGAAATGTCTGAATTATTTTCAGATATACCAGAATCTCTTAATAACAATTACAACTTTCCATTAAGATGCAATTTTAAACCAGAGTTTTCCAAACCAGTTTTGCCCAATATTAGTTCTGACAAACATGGAAATGCTGATGAAATATTAACAAGTGAGTCTTACGAAGGATTAAAAGATAAATTTTTAAATTATTTCAACATTGATCCTAAAAATATTAATTCAAATTCAAATTATAAAATTTACAAGGAAAGACTGGACCACGAATTAAACATTATTAAGGAAATGAAATATTCTAGTTATTTCTTAATAGTTTCTGATTATATTAAGTGGGCTAAAAATAATGATATTCCTGTTGGACCAGGAAGAGGATCTGGTGCTGGATCACTAGTAGCATGGTGTTTGTCAATTACGGACATTGATCCAATTAAATTTAATTTAATATTTGAGAGATTTTTAAATCCTGATCGTATTTCTATGCCAGATTTTGATATAGATTTTTGTGAGGAAAAAAGAGATTTAGTTTTTGAGTATCTTACAAAAAAATACAAAAATAGCGTTGCTCACATAATCACTTTTGGAAAACTAAAAGCAAGAATGGTAGTTCGTGACGTTGGAAGGGTAATGGGTTTACCTTATGGCTTTGTTGACAGTATATCAAAAATGATTCCTTTTGATCCTTCTAGACCCATGAGTTTAAACGAATGCATTAATAGAGAACCTAGATTGCAAAAACTTATTAAGGACGATCCTAGAGTAAAAAAATTAAGTGAATTTTCATTAAAACTTGAAGGATTAAATCGTAATGTTGCAACTCATGCTGCTGGTGTAGTTATATCAGACAAAAATTTAACTGAAACAGTTCCACTATACAAAGATAGCTCCGCAGATTTTTTACTTCCCTCAACACAATTTGATATGTATTCGGCGGAAAATGCTGGCTTAATAAAATTTGATTTCTTAGGTCTTAAAACACTGACGGTAATAAATAATGCGCAAAAATTAATAAGAATTTTTAATAAAAACTTTGATATTAAAAAAATCAATTTTGATGATAAAAAAGTTTTTGAACTTTTATCTTCTGGTAAAACTGT
>Ga0163108_10000628_pt1 | contig 26275 bp, 30 predicted proteins | sample Fk1155metaG_FD_109644 | JGI IMG/M metagenome (GOLD analysis project Ga0163108, IMG submission 109644) | Marine microbial communities from the Central Pacific Ocean - Fk160115 155m metaG | ecosystem: Environmental > Aquatic > Marine > Oceanic > Photic zone | place: The Central Pacific Ocean...
CCAAGAATATTTAAACCAAAAGCTTCATTGGGGTTGAGAGTAAGTGCTTTTTTAATAAATTTTTCAGCCTCTTTTATATCTTTTTTTAAATATCTTAAGTAAGCTTTGTCCCTTAAAATCTCATATTTAATATCCTTTAGAGTTAATAACTTATCAATGTGTTCCTCTGCATTTTCAAATTTTTTAATTTTTATTAAGTTCAAATAAATCACTTCTATGACTAATTTGTTTTTAGGTTCCAATAAAAGTATTTTATATAAAATTGATATTGCACTATCAATTTGATTAACATTAATAAGCATTTTGGCTTTAATAAATAATAAATCTACATTTTGATCATTAGAATTTATTAAGAATTCAATTTCTTTTAAAGCTCCGTCTTTATTTCCACTATTAAATTTTTCTACTATGGAGATAGCTTTGTCATTTATATTTTGCATAAAAAAACCCAGTCTATCAAAGACTGGGTTATTGTTAAGTTATTTTTAAAACAGTTATCTTCTTTGACCAAATAATCGAAGAAGAAGAATGAAAAGGTTAATAAAGTCTAAATAGAGTTTGAGTGCTCCCATTAAAGCCTTTTTAGATCCAATCTCTTCATTATCACCAGCGTAATACATATTTTTTATATTCTGAGTATCATAGGCTGTTAGTCCTACAAAAACCAAAACCCCTATTACAGATATTGCAAAGGCCATCGGACCTGACTGCATAAACATATTTACTATACTCGCTATGATTATACCAATTAAGCCCATAAATAAAAAACCACCGAGTTTTGTTAGGTCACGCTTTGTGGTGTATCCATATAAGCTCATTGCACCAAAAGTTCCTGAGGTTATAAAAAATACTCTTGCAATAGAAGTGTGCGTGTATGCTACGAAAATTGATGCTAATGATAAGCCCATTATAGAGGCGAAAATCCAAAATGTTATCTGGGCACTTGCGGCTGAAATTTTGTTTATTCTTGCACTCAAATAAAAGACAAATCCAAGAGGTGCTAACATAATAATAAAAGCAAACCCTGAATTAAAAAGTGTATTTCCAAGAGGGGTATAAATAACACCGCCTGGTACATAAGCTTCAACAGATGCTTTTCCAAAAAAATATGCAATAAAACCAGTTAGAACTAAACCTGTAGTCATATAATTATAGACTTTAAGCATATATGCTCTCAAGCCCTCATCTATAGCCGCTTGATCTACTGTTTTAGTAAATGATCGTTGATTAAAGTCTAAAGCCATAAATTCTCCTTTTATTTAATTCTAATATCGCTATAAATTCCTTAAATACAAGGCATTTTTAATAAATATTTATGAAGTATAGAAAATTAGGCACCACAGATATTGAAGTCAGCAATATTTGTTTAGGAACAATGACATGGGGTGAGCAAAATTCTAAAAAAGATGCTTTTGAGCAAATGAACTATTCTGTTGAAAGAGGTATTAATTTTTTTGACACTGCGGAGCTTTATGCAGTTATGCCAAGAAAAGAAACTTATGGAAAAACTGAAGAAATTATTGGTAGTTGGTTTGCCGAAAAAAAAAATAGGCAAGACATAATACTTGCTACTAAAATTGCATCTAAATCAGAAAACGATTTAAATTGGATTAGAGAAGGATCAAAAACCCTTGGTTTTGATAAAAAAAATATGAACAAGGCTATTGACGATAGCCTTATAAGATTAAAAACAGATTATATAGATTTATATCAACTACATTGGCCTGAAAGAAGCATTCCTAAGTTTGGAGTTCTTGATTTTCAATATAATCCATCGGATATAGACTGGACACCTATTGAAGAGGTTTTAGACAATCTTCAAAATTTAGTTAAATCAGGCAAAATAAGATTTGTAGGACTATCCAATGAAACACCGTGGGGCATGATGAAATTTTTACAAGTATCAAAAGAAAAAAACTTACCAAGAATGATGTCTATTCAGAATGTTTATAGTTTAGTTAATAGAGTTTTTGATATTGGTCATTCAGAAGTTTCAATTGCAGAAAAATTAGGCTTACTTGCCTACTCACCACTTGCTGGGGGGAGGTTAAGTGGAAAGTATATAGGGGGAGTAAATCCTAAAAATGCTCGTTATACACTTTGGCCCCGAAGGTTTTCAAGACATCACACTGAAAGAGGAGAAATTGCAATTGAGAAATATGTAAATCTTGCAAAGAAATATGGGATAGCGCCATCTACCTTTGCTAATGCTTTTGTTAATAATCGTCCATTTGTTACAAGCAACATTATAGGTGCAACTACAATGGATCAACTAAAAGAAAATATAGATAGTATTGATATTGTGTTAAATGATGAAATGCTATTAGAGATTGAGGACATTCATTTAACTAATTCTAATCCTTGTGTATAATATAATTATATATTTAATTTAACCAAAAGTTTTTTAGCTTCTTCAATATAAGATTTTTTGCTTCAGATGTTATTGCGTTAAAAAATCTTTTTTTATTTAAAAAAAATTTAACAATATATTTTTCATTATTTGATATGTGAAATTTGACACAAGCAATATCAAATGAAATTTGTAATAATTTATATTTTATTATCTTTCCTTTATTTAATAAATTTTCTATTTCTCGAATATGGTATTTTGTAATCATAAATACATAATGAATAAACTTATATAGTTTTATAATTATTCAATTATAGTTTCTATACTGCCGATTTTAATTTTTGCATGATTGTGAAGATTAAAATTATTCCATAAATTAAATCTTTTTAATTCGTCTTGGTTTAATATATTAAACTTTTTACATAAATTATAAACTGCAGAAGGCAGAGCTCTTTCATTTCCATCTACAACTTTTAAAATACCAAAAATACCTTTTTTTAAATGTAAAAATAAAAAAACTCCCTCAGCGCCACCTTTACAAAAAATCTTTTTGTTTGATATCTTTATTAAGTTACTATCTAAATTATTGCTTCCCCCTATAAAAATTGGATTTTCAACTATTGAATTAATAATCATTCTTACATCTTTTTTATATTCGTATTTACCTTTGTAACTTTTAAAAAGATTACACAAAGCCTTAGTAAGATTTTTTATTTTAAAACCATATTGAGGTGCACTACAACCATCTATTCCGTAATCTTTTTTCATTATTTTATTTTCAGTAAATTCAGAAAATACAGATCTTATTTTCTTTTGATGAGGATGATCAAAATCTACATAATTTTTTATAGAATAGTTATTTATTATACAGCTCGATAACATTGCTAAATGTTTACCAGCACAATTATTGTGTAGTTGGAAAGGTTTGCTACCTGATAGAAAAAGTTTTTCAGATGACATTTTATCTAACGGATTATGAACTCCACATTTTAAGTTTGATATTTTTAAATTTGTTTTTTTAAGCCAATTTTTTAATTCTTTTACATGAAATGTTTCTCCACAATGAGATGAACATGACAATGCAATTTGTCTTGAATTTAGTTTGAAGAAAGTTTTTGCACTTGCTGATACAAAAGGGATTGCTTGAAATATTTTAATTGAAGACCTTGGAAAAATAAAATCTTCTTGATTATTAGTTGAAAAAATACTTTCATCATTTATTGAGCCAATGTAACATTTTACGCTATGAATACTTTCTAATATATTTCCTCTTTGAAAATAAACTGAAATTTTACTCATACGGATTTATATGTTATAATGACGAAACTATATATAAATTTATGAAAAAAATATTTTTAACACTTATTGCTATTTTTATAATTATTATTTCAAAACAAACCCTTTCTCTTGAAAAAGGAAAGTGGAATTTTGTTAAAGATAATGACTGGTGCTATATTGGATCTTTACCACTAAAATCAGACTTACCAGAAAATAAGCAAAGAGGTGATAATTATATATTAGTATATAAAATCATAGGTAGTGACGAAAACATAGTTCAAGTTGAAGCTGGTTACAAATATAATTTAGAAAAGAATATTAATGTTAAAATTGATAACACCACTTTCAATTTTTATTCAACCGAAGACTCTTCTGAAACAGCTTGGACAAAAGATGATTCAAAAGTTATTTATGCTATGAAAAAAGGATTAGATTTAAAACTTACTGGAGAGTCATCTAGAGGAACAGTTACAAATGATATTTATACATTAAAAGGATTTACAGCCGCAATAAACAAACTAAATAATGATTGCTGAAATGACAAAAAAAATTGTTTTAGCTTATTCAGGAGGGTTAGATACAAGTGTTATTTTAAAATGGCTACAATTAAAATTTAAATGTCCAGTAGTTACTTTTACTGCAGATTTAGGTCAAGGTGAAGAATTAAAACCTGTTAAAAAAAAAGCAGAGTCACTTGGAGTAAAAGAGGTATTTGTTGAAGATTTACGTGAAGAGTTTGTCAGGGAATATGTATTTCCAATGTTTAGAGCTAATACAATTTATGAAGGCGCATACTTTTTAGGCACTGCTATTGCAAGACCATTGATAGCAAAAAAACAAATAGAAATTGCTAGTCAAGTAGGTGCAGATGCTGTGGCTCATGGAGCAACAGGCAAAGGAAACGATCAGGTTAGATTTGAACTAGGTTATTATTCTAATAATCCTAACATTAAAGTTATTTCACCCTGGAGAGATTGGGAATTAAAATCAAGAAGTGATCTAATTGATTTTGCCGAAAAATATCAAATACCTATTGCTAAAGATAAAAGAGGTGAAGCGCCTTTCAGTACAGACGCTAATCTTCTTCATACTTCTTCAGAGGGAAAAATTCTAGAAGATCCATGGGTTGAGGCACCTGAGTACGTTTATTCAAGAACAAAATCTTTAGACAATGCAAATCCACACTCAGAAGAAATTATAATTTCTTTTAAAAATGGTGATGCAGTAGCAATAAATAATAATTCATTTAAGCCTCACGATATTTTGACAAAGCTAAACACATATGGATTTAATCATGGCATTGGAAGAGAAGATATTGTTGAAAATAGATTTGTTGGAATGAAATCAAGAGGTATTTATGAAACTCCAGGAGGCACAATATTAATGAAAGCCCATAGAGCTTTAGAGAGTATAACTTTAGATCGAGGAGAGGCACATTTGAAAGATGAAATTATGCCTAAATATGCTGAAATTATTTACAACGGTCTATGGTTTTCTGCAGAAAGATTAGCTTTGCAAAATTTAATAAATTCTACTCAAAGCAATGTAAACGGCGATGTTAAGCTTAAACTATATAAAGGCAATGTTATGATTCTTGGAAGGAGATCACCAAATAGCAGGTATAATAAATCTTTAGTTTCTTTTGATCAAGAAGGAGATTATGATCAGAAAGATGCTGAGGGTTTTATAAAAATAAACGCTTTACGGCTAAAAGATTTCAATAAAAAATAACACTCTCTCTAATGGTTTTTGTCTTTTTGCACATTTTAAATGATAATCAAAAAGATCAGACAATTTATAATACTTTTATTAATTCAATTTATACATTTTATCCTGAGGCTGAAATTATTCAAGTAAGCGACAAACACACCCCTGAAATTAATAAAGTTTCAAAAGTATTTAGGTATGATGGTGATGTTGAAAAAATAATGGAATTTAGAATCAATGCAAACAAAGAACTAGGTCTTAATAAACCAGCAATATATTTAGATTCAGATATGATAATAACAAATAAATTTGATATAAAAAAAATGTTAAATTTTAATAAAACAATTTTACTTAGAAGGAGTTTTGATCTTAATACAAAATTTAATACAAAAATAAAAAATCAAGAATTTGATGAATATTCTAATTACACAATTGATAAAGTGTTTCCAATATTGGCCTGTTTGTTAAAGACTAATTCATATGTTTTTTGGGAAGAAATGAGCAAATATTTATATACTTTAGAAGATAAATTTTTATATTGGTACGGTGATCAAGAAATTTTAAAAAAACTCTATTTAGAAAATAAAGAAAGATTTTATTTAATAGAAGAGAAATATTTTGCATGCCCACCCCAATTTCTTGACAAAAAAAATTTCCCCTATCTAGTTCATTTCAAAGGCTCTCAAAATAAAGAGAATTTTAAAAGTCAAATTATATTAATAAATAATTACTTAGATGTAGTAAAAAAAACTTTATAAAAAAGTTTAATTTTATTCTAGTGAATTTTTAAAAGCTATTGTTGTATTTCTAAGTAGGCAGGCAATTGTCATTGGGCCAACACCTCCTGGTACAGGAGTAATTGCTGACGCCAGTTTTTTTGCCTCATCAAAATTTACATCTCCAACGAGCTTTTTTTTTATATCCCCATTAACATCGACCTCTATGCGGTTAATCCCAACATCAATCACTATTGCATCTTTTTTAATCCAATCACCCCTTATCATTTTTGGCCTTCCGACAGCCGCAACAACAATATCAGCATTCCGACAAATATTTTCAATATCTTTTGTTTTTGAATGAGCTATTGTTACTGTGCAGGACTCTTTTAACAATAGTTGAGCCATGGGCTTACCTACAATATTTGATCGACCAACTACGACTGCATTTTTTCCAGATAATTCAACACCAAGCCCTTTTAGCATTATTAAACATCCGTAAGGTGTACAAGGTATAAGCAAATTTTCATCATTATTACTAGCAATAGATAATTTACCAACATTTAATGGGTGAAAACCATCAGCATCTTTGTCCGGGTGAATAGAATCTAAAATAATTTGTTCATTTATATGTTTAGGTAAGGGTAGTTGAACCAGTATACCATTTACATTTTTTTGATTATTAAGTGACTTAACTATTTTTAATAATTCTTCTTGGTTAGTTTCTTCCGGCAAATGATAATCAATAACCTCTATACCAACTTCTTTTGCACTTTTAGCTTTTGCTTTGACATATACACTACTTGCCGCTACATTACCTACTTGAACAACAGCTAATCCAGGAACTTTTCCTATTTTGGATTTCAAATCATCTATTTCTTTTTTTAGATTATTTCTTAAATTTTGTGCAATTTCTTTACCATCAATTAATGTTGTCATATCACCTCGGCCAATACTCGATTAATAAATTTTTTATAAACCATAAACCTAAATAAACAACTATAGGAGATATATCTATAGTTCCAAAATTAGGAATATACCTTCTAACTAAATTTATGCTGGGCTCACAAAGACGATACATAGCTTGCATAAGACTATAAACAAAACGATTTGATGCATTTATAATATTGAAATTTAATAACCATGTTGCAATAATGTAAATTAATAAAATAAATTGATAGAGATTAATTATTTGTATTATTAAGCCCAGAAGAGAATTCATAGAATAGCTATTATTGTATAAGAAAATATACTCAACAATAACTTTTTAAAAAATAAAAAAAGGCGGCAATAGCCGCCTTCCTTTTTAAAGAATTTAATTATATTACATTGAAATATCTCTACCAAACCATTTCTTTGTGATTTCAGCAGTAGTGCCATCTGCTGACATTTCAGCAATAACCTTATTCCACATCTCTAATATATCAGTATCTTCTTTTCTAATCGCACCTCCGACACCATCTCCAAATACACCACCAGAGAAAGTTGGGCCTGTGAATGCAACATCAACACCTCCATCAGATTCCATAAAATCAATTATAGATCCAACATCAGCAAGAATAGCATCGCATCTACCAGCAGCTAAATCTAAGTTGTGATCATCAACTGCTTGATACAATTTAACTTTAACAGCACCAGACATATGTTTTTCTAAAAAATTTTGGTGAATGGTTGAAGATTGAACACAAACTGTAGAACCATTCATAGCCGCAATTAGCTGACCAATGGCTGCCTGTTCTTTACCACCCGCATTATTTAGGTTAACTTTGTTTATTCCACCAGTAAATTTGGCAACAGATAAACCTTCTAGTCCACTACCATTTAAAACAGCAAAACGAGCACCATCTGTCATATACCCATTAGTAAAGTTTACCTTTTCTTTTCTTTCTTCAGTAATTGACATACCTGCTATAATGATGTCATATTTTCCTTGAAGTAAAGCTGGAATAATTCCATCCCAATCTTGAGTTACCCACTCACAATCAACTTCCATTCGAGCACATGCTTCATTACCAAAGTCAATTTCTGCACCTTCAAGATCACCCGCTGAATTTAAATTATTCCAAGGAGGATAAGCCCCCTCAGTACCAATTCTGATAGATTTTGCATTACCTATTGTTGTTAAACTAAGTAAGCTTAATGAAAACAATATTAATAAAAAATTTTTCACACTTCCTCCTTATATATTACTTTAGGAAAGTAATTTTAAATATATTTATTAAGAATTCTTATATCCTAATTAAAAAAATACAATTTAAATACTGCTCTACTCTAGTTTTTTTTTAAATTTCTTATGAAAATAAGCATTGAAAGCACAAGTAATACAAATGGAAAAACCCATAAAAGTAGATTTTTTGAACTAAAATATGGTTTTAACAAAATATACTCACCGTATCTTTTGGTTAAAAAATCCTTAATTTCCTTTTCATTTAATCCTTCTTTAAATTTTTCTTTAACTATCTTTTTAATATTTTTGGCAAAATCAGAGTCAGAGTCGTATACACTTTGATTTTGACATGTCATACATCTTAGTTCTAGTGTTAGTTTTTTATATCTATCATTGATATTATCTTTTGAAAAGGAAGTGTAAGAAAAAGTTATAAAAAATATAAACAATAAAAATTTAAAAAAGTTTTGTAATTTCATCATCTATAATCTTTTTTGTTAAGGCACCAGCATGTTTAAATATTATTTTACCTTTATTATTAATAATGTATGTTTCAGGTAAACCAAATACTCCGAACTCAAAAGCTATTTTTCCTTCTTGGTCAACACCAACAAAAGAGTATGGGTTCCCTTCTTGTTTAAGATATTTTTTTGAATCACTAGGTTTGTCTTTGTATGAAATGCCAAAAATAAACAAATCTGGTATTTCTTTTTTTATTTCAAAAAAAAGATTATGTTCTGCTTTGCATGGTGCGCACCATGAAGCAAAAAAATTTATTAGCGTGTATTTATCCTTTAGGTCTTCTGAAGCCAAATACTCCTTATCATTATACAAATTTACTGAAGAAAATAATGGTAAATTTTTATTTAATAATACGCTGGGTGGATTATTAGGGTCTTTTTCAAATAAAATAAAAAGAAGAAAAAATAAACAAACTGTTATTAATAAAATTAAAGGTAATAATAAAGTTACTTTTTTCATTTTTTTATAATTGCAATTATACTTGAAAATATCATTATAAAAACTCCAATCCAGATAAAACTAATTAAAGGGTTTATATAAATTTTTACAAACCAGATATTGTTATTATTATTCCCAAGAGTTATATAAATATCTTTTGACCAATCGTGATATATTCCTGCTTCTGTAGTTATCATTTTTGATACAGGATAATAATTTCTTCCAGGTTTAATATAGCTTATTAATTTGCCTTCTTTTTCTAATAAAAAATATGCTCTTAAGGATTGGTAATTTTTTTCTTCAGTAATATCTATGCTTTCAAATTTTAACACTCCATTATCTATATTTATTTCATCACCAACAGAGATGTTAAAATTGTATTCTGTTTGATAAATACTTGAACAAGTAATTCCAATTATCATGATACCAACACCAATGTGGGCAATAAAACTGTTTATTATTTTGACATAATGTAATGAAAGTGAAAATTTAAATCTTAAAAAAATAGATATGATTGAAGCAGTTATTATCCAACTTCCAATAATTAAACCAATAAAACCCCAAGTATTAAAATTTGTAAAATAAGATTGAATAGAAACTATAGCACTTAAGATTATAAAAAATATTACATAAATTCTGAATTTTTGTAACTTGTTTGTTTGCCATGATAAAACAGGAGCTACACTCATTAATAAAAAACCAGGAAGCAGAATAGGTAAAACAGTTGAATTAAAGTATGGCCCTCCAATAGAAACTCTAGTATTTGTTAATACCTCTATAATGATTGGATAAATTGTTCCAAGAAGTATTGTCAACACAGCTATTATCATAAGAATATTGTTTATAATTAATGCCGACGTTTTGTTAATAAAAAGTAAATGTAATTTATTTTTTTTTGTTGGTGATTTAATTAAAAATACTAAAAAACCAAAACCAGTTGTTAAAAAGAAAATTAAAAGAATAAATAGACCTCTTGAAGCATCAGATGCAAAAGAATGAACGCTTGTTAAGATCCCTGATCTAACTAAAAATGTACCAAGTATGCTTAATGAAAAGCAGAGTATAGCAAGGAAAACAACCCACTTTTCTATAGCCTGTTCACCTTTTATCATTATTAGTGAGTGAACTAATGCTAATCCAGTTATCCATGGCATTAATGAAATATTTTCTACTGGATCCCAAAACCACCATCCCCCCCATCCAAGTTCATAATATGCCCAGTATGAACCAAGGGCTATTCCTGCTGTTAGAAAAACCCAACTTATCATTGACCATCTTCTTGTTTCAATTATCCAATCTTGATCATTATTATTTCTTAATAAGCTTGCTATTGCCAAACTAAATACTAATGAAAAACCAACATAACCCAAATATAACATTGGAGGATGAATAGCTAATGCAGGGTCTTGTAAAATTGGATTAAGACCAAGTCCTTCTTTAACTAATATTGAGTTTACTAAGAATGGGTTTGATGTAAAAATAACAAACATTGCAAATATTACAAAGAGACTACTTTGAATTTTTAATACTAAAATTTTAAAATCATTTAAAGATTTACTTATTAAAGAATAAAAAAAACCATAAATAGAAATCATACTCAGCCATAATAAAATAGAACCTTCATGATTGCCCCATGCTCCAGTAATTTTGTAAATGAGTGGTTTATCAGAATGAGAGTTTTGAAAGACATTAAAATTTGAAAAATCAGAACTAACATATGCAAAGACTAATGATAAAAATGAAATACAGACAAATAAAGTTGAGCATCTGAAAAGAAACAAAAAACTTTTAATCTTAATATTTGTAATTGAATTTGGTATTAAAATTATTATTGATATAATAGAAGAAAAACACAATGAGGAAAAACCTATTAAAGAACTCATTTGTATTCTTTTTTCCACTGATTATTTTTTTCTAATTCTTTTTTTATTGATACAGGCATATAGTTTTCATCATGCTTAGCGTAAACTTTTGAGGCAACAATATATTTTTTATTATTCAATATACCTTCAATTACAGCCCCCTGTCCCTCTCTAAATAAATCTGGTAATATTCCCTCATAAAAGACTAAAAGCTCATTTTCATTATCAGTTATTTTAAATTCATATTTATTAAGTGATTTTTTTTTTAAGGAGGATTGTTTTATATAACCCCCAATTCTTATTTTATTTTCTAAAGAAATATTATTTTCTAATAATTCAGTTGGAGTATAAAAAAATACAATATTTTTTTTTGTGTTAAATACTATTAACAATAATGCAGCGCCAAGGATAACCAATGTTATTAAAATTAATATTAATCTCTGAAATCTCAAACTCATAATTTTTATTTTAGTTTTTTTAATTTTAGATAAGAGAAAATTAATAGTCCAAAAACTAAAAAGAATGTGGCAAAATAACTAATAAATACAAACCAAAAATACATATTTTATAAGACTCTTATACAAAATTTAATTATATTTAAAGCGATGACTAAAGGTCTCAAACAACTATTATAGATGTTTTTTTCTAATTAAAATTTCAGCCTTTATCCGTAAAATTGCAATTATTACTGCAATTAAACTAAAAGCTAATATCATAATTAGAAGCGGTTGAAGCATTGTAATATCTATTGAGGGTGAGGATAACTTACTGATACTAGCTGGTTGATGTAATGTATTCCACCAATCAACAGAAAATTTTATTATTGGAAGATTGATTGATCCTATTAAAATAAATATTGCTATAATTTTTTCCCTTACTTCTCTATTTTCAAATGTTTGATTTAAAAAAATTATTATTAAATAAGCAATAAACAAAATAGCAACTGATGTTAATCTTGCATCCCATACCCACCATGTGCCCCACATTGGCTTGCCCCACATTGATCCTGATATAAGACATGAAAGGGTGAATATTGCACCTATTGGAGCAATAGCTTTATTAATTATAAAACTTAAAGGTATTTTAAAAGCCAACCCAATAATACTATAAATTGTCATAATAGCATAAATAAGAATTGCTAAATATGCAGATGGAACATGAACATACATGATTTTTACCGTAAGTCCTTGTTGGTAATCTAAAGGAGATTTATAAATATAAATTAAACCAACTATAAAAGATAATAAAGTAACAATAATAAGTGGTTTAAAAATAAAGTTGCTAAATTTTATAAATTTAGATGGATTAACTAAAAATTTTAACATTATTTATTTCTAATTGCTAATTTTATACATGTAGCACTCGACCAAGGTGAAATTCCTATAAAAACTAATGCTATACCAAAAAGTAAATTTAATAAAGAACTGAAATCATCATTGGAATTAATTATTCCAACAGAAAATATTATAACTGGTATGCTAAATAAAAGTATAATTAGACTACCAATTGAAAAATTTGTTTTATTTAACAAGTTCATAGAAGCTGAGATAGAGCCCAAACACGAAAAAATTAATGATCCAATACTAAAAGTTATAATTAAAACAATTATTTCATTAATATTAAGATTAAAAAATAAACCAGCTATTGGTATTGAAATTAAAAACGGAATTTGAAAAAATATAAAATGTGAAATTATTTTTAAAAATGCTATTAATTCATAACTTAACCCACTCATATGCATAATTATAAGAGTTCCATTTTTAAAATCATCTTCATAAATTCTTCTAGTGCTAAGAGTCGAACTAAGTAATAATAATACCCATATTATTCCAACACCAATTGTTTGCAGAAGCTGTTCATCGGTCCCTATTGCAAAAATAAATACAAATATTGACAAGAAAAAAAATAAAATATTTGAAAATAGATCTGTGATTTTACTATAAAATAATTTTAACTCTCTAGAAAAAAATAATGTAATTTTTTTTAATATTAGCATTTATTTAAAATTAATTATTTCAAGTTTATTAATATTTGGTTCAAAATGAGAGGCAAAAAGAACTATCCCATTTTTTTTTATATGATCAACAAAAGTTTGATTTAAAATTTCAATGGACCCTTCATCGAGATGATTATATGGCTCATCTAAAATCCATATTTTTTTTTGCTCAATTATTAACCTAAGTAATTCCAACTTTTTTACTTCTCCAGATGACAAATACATAACTTGGGTATTTTTATATTTTTCTAAGTTAAAAGCTTGGAGTAATAATGAAACTTCATTGTTAGTTATTATAGAACTTGCAAAGCCTTTCCAAAAATTAATATTATCAATTAGTGTTAAACTTTTAGTTGAGCTAGACTCATCCATTATTAATGTTATTTCTTTATAAAAATTAAAAATATTTTTCTTTATATTTTTACCTTCCCAAAATACTTCACCATTTTCAGGTAACAGAATATTTAAAACATTTTTAAGAAAAGTAGTTTTTCCGGATCCATTTTGTCCTTTAATTTGCTTTATTTGCCCACTACCAATTGATAAACTTATATTTTTAAAGATATTAACTTTATTTCTTGAAAACGATAAATTATTTGCGAGAAGCATATTTACTGATTACGAGTATTTTGTATTTTTCTCAATAAAAAAAACGGGGATAACCCCGTTTTTTGTAGTTTTTAGAAAAATTAAGAAAAAGAAAAAAAAAGTGTTTTTTCTTGCTCTAAAAGAAAATAATCTATCTTCTTCTAGCTGCCTTTTTCTTAGCAGCTTTTTTCTTTTTCTTAGGTGCTGCTCTTTTCTTCTTTTTAGGAGCAGCTCTTTTCTTTTTCTTAGGTGCTGCTCTTTTCTTCTTTTTAGGAGCAGCTTTTCTTCTTTTAGCTGCTGCTTTTTTTCTCTTAGGAGCAGCTTTTCTTCTTTTAGCTGCTGCCTTCTTTTTCTTCTTTGCCATTTAATGCTCCTTGTATTGGGTTAAAGTGGAGGAACCCCCCTCCATCATCACTTAAAATAAGTGATAAACATAAAAGGCTTTCTTTTTTTCCCAAAACTTACGCTTAAAGTCAACAAATTATAAAAACTTTGAAAAGTTATAATTTTTTTTTAAAATTAATAAAAAATTTTTATTTAAGTTTAGTCTATTTTTGGCAGAAATCTAATTAAAATTTAACAAAAAAACTATACAAATTTTTTTTCAGTATTATTAGTTAAAAACTAAATTTTAAATTTGAATACTAAATTATATTAAAAAAATAGTGTCAGTTAACAAAAAGTAACTATAAGTAAAACTAAAAAACAGTTATGAAATCTTTAAACTCTTTCAATACTTGTAAAATTCTACAAATTGATGAAAAAAAATATCAATATTTTGATTTAAATATTTTGGCAAAGAGTTTTGATTTTGAATTATCTAAAGTTCCTAATTCAATCAAAATACTTTTAGAAAATTTAATTAGAAATGAAGATGGTGAGTCAGTAACTAAAGATATGATTTCTAATTTATGTATGAAAATTAATCAACCTATAGAAAATTATGAGATTGCATTCACGCCAACTCGGGTTCTAATGCAGGATTTTACTGGTGTTCCAGCAGTAGCGGATTTGGCAGCAATGAGAAATACTTTGAAAAAAAAAGGCATTGATCCAAATAAAATCAATCCTCTTTCAAGAGTTGATTTGATTATAGATCATTCAGTTATGGTTGATCATTTTGGGAATGAACAAGCATATAAAAAAAATGTAAAGAAAGAATTTGATCGTAATAAAGAAAGATATGAGTTTTTAAAATGGGGACAGCAAACATTCGATAATTTTTATTTAGCACCACCCGGAGGAGGTATTTGTCATCAAGTAAACCTTGAAAATATAGCAACTACTATATGGTCAACAACTATTGAAAAAGAAAATTTTCTTTATCCTGACTCTGTTGTTGGGACTGATAGTCACACAACTATGGTAAACGCTCTATCAGTTTTAGGGTGGGGCGTGGGCGGAATAGAAGCAGAAGCTGTAATGTTAGGTCAACCAATATCTATGAATATACCAAAGGTTGTTGGTTTTAAGTTGGGTGGAAAACTTCAAGAAGGAATAACAGCTACAGATTTAGTTTTAACAATTACTGAAATTTTAAGAAAACATGGAGTTGTTGGAAAGTTTGTAGAATTTTATGGAACCGGTTTAAAAAACTTATCTCTTGCTGATAGATCTACTATATCTAATATGGCTCCAGAATACGGGGCTACTTGTGGTTTTTTTCCTACTGATCAAGAAACAATTAATTATTTAAATTTATCAGGAAAAAATAATAATCAACTAAGTATAGTTAAGAAATACACAAAAATTCAAAAACTCTGGACTGAAAATGACTATGAGCCTCAATTTGATGAAATAGTAAGTTTAGATCTAGACAAAATTGAACCATCAGTAGCAGGTCCTAAAAGACCACAAGACAAAATTTTTGTTAAAGATCTTCCAGTCGCTTTTAAAAAAATAGATAATTTGGCTTTTATTAAATCAAAAAATAGTCAAGAATTGCAGTCTGGAGATATTGTAATTGCTGCAATAACAAGTTGTACAAATACATCTAATCCTAACGTAATGATAGCTGCCGGTTTAGTAGCAAAAAAAGCAGTTCAACTTGGTTTAACAATAAAACCTTGGGTTAAAACAAGTCTAGCTCCTGGAAGTAAAGTTGTTAGCGATTATTTAGACAAAGCAAATTTATCAGACTATCTAAATCAAATTGGTTTTAATTTAGTTGGGTATGGATGTACAACATGTATAGGTAACTCAGGACCATTAGAAGATTGGGTTTCAAAAGAAATTAATAATAAAAATTTAACTGTATGTTCAGTATTATCTGGAAATAGAAACTTTGAAGGCAGAGTTCACCAAGAGGTTAAAGCAAATTTTCTTGCATCACCTCCTTTAGTTGTGGCTTATGCATTAGCAGGAAATATGAATATCAACTTATTTAATGAGTCAATTGGAACTTCTAAATCAGGTGAAAACATTTTTTTAAAAGATCTATGGCCATCTTCTTCTGAAATAAATCATATAGTTAGCAATTCACTAACCACAGATATGTTTAAAAAGAGATATGAAGAAATTTATAAAGGAGATGATAATTGGCAAAGAATAAAATGCCAACCAGCAACTACTTTTGCCTGGAAGGCTTCTAGCACTTACATTAAGCACCCTCCATTTTTCAATGAAGATGAAAATAAAGTTCAAGATATAGTAAATGCTAGAATATTGGTTTTACTTGGTGATAGCGTTACCACTGATCATATTTCTCCAGCTGGAGCAATAAAACCTAATAGTCCTGCTGGCAAATATCTTTATGAGAGACAAATTAAAAGGGAAGAATTTAATTCTTATGGGTCTAGAAGAGGTAATCATGAAATTATGATGAGAGGCACCTTTGCAAATATACGTATCAAAAATGAAATAATTCCTGGAACAGAGGGTGGTATTACAAAGTTTTTTGAAACTGATAAAAAAATGTCAATTTACGATGCTGCAACAGAATATGCAAAAAGAGAAATTCCATTGGTAGTTTTTGCGGGGAAAGAATATGGAACAGGTTCATCTAGAGACTGGGCAGCAAAAGGAACTAAATTATTGGGTATAAAAGCAGTAATTGCAGAAAGTTTTGAGAGAATACATCGATCAAATTTAATAGGTATGGGAGTTTTACCTCTGCAATTTATTAAAAATCAAAATAAAGAATCTTTAAAACTAAATGGAAGTGAAATAATAACAATAAGAGGATTGGAAATTATGTCTCCAAATTCTGAACTAGAATGTCAAATTAAGTCTGATGAAGAAATAACTATTAAGTTATATTCTAGAATAGATACAATTAAAGAACTGGATTATTATAAGCAAGGTGGTATTTTACAGTACGTGTTAAATTCAATTTTAAAAAAAGCATTATAATTTAGGTGACAGATAACTTAGTAGCTATACTAGGTCCCACTAATACTGGAAAAACTTACTTGGCTTTTGATAGGCTTATATCATATCAGTCTGGCATATTTGGTTTTCCTTTACGTTTATTAGCAAGAGAGAATTATGATAAAGCTGTTAAAAAAAAAGGAATAAATAATGTTGCACTTATTACAGGTGAAGAAAAATTTGTTCCCAAGGAAGCTAAATATTTTTTTTGTACTGTAGAGTCTATTCCTAAAAATTTACGTGTTGAGTGTGTTGCAATAGATGAAATTCAGCTAGCTTCTGATTATGAAAGAGGTCATATATTTACTGAACATATGATTAATACTAGAGGGGAGCAAGAAACAATTTTTTTAGGATCCTCGACAATAAAATCATTATTGTTAAAAATTTTTCCAACTATAAAAATTGAAATAAGAGAAAGATTTTCTAAGCTTAGTTTTATTTCAAACAAAAGTTTTTCAAAATTAAAACCCAGGACCGCTGTAATAGCTTTTAATATTAATAAAGTTTATGAACTTGCTGAAAATTTAAGATCACACAGAGGGGGCGCCGCTGTAGTTTTAGGATCACTTAGTCCAAGAACAAGAAATGCACAGGTAGAAATATATGAAGAAAAAAAAGTAGATTATTTAGTAGCAACTGATGCAATAGGAATGGGACTCAATCTAAATATCGATCATGTAGCATTTTCTGCACTTGAGAAATTTGATGGAAGATTTAAAAGAAATCTTTATTCAAATGAAATAGGTCAAATAGCAGGAAGGGCAGGAAGACACAAAAATAATGGATCTTTTTCAATATTAAAAAATGCAGGAGTTTTAGATTTAAAAACAATTAATAATATTGAGAACAGTAATTTTGATCCTATAAATAAAATCTATTGGCGTAATACATCATTAGATTTTTCAAATATCGATAATTTTCTAAACAGTTTAAAGCAGTTTCCTGTTCAAAATTATTTTATTCAAAAAAAGAATGCTTCTGACGAATTAAATTTTAGATATATGATTGATGATGAAAATATTAAAAAATTATTAATTAATCAAGACATAATTAAACTTTTATGGGATGTTTGTAGGATTCCTGATTTTCAAAAATTATTTAACGACTCTTATCTTCAATTTTTAAAAACAATTTTTATACTTCTGATAAAAAATGAAAAAATTCCAATACCTTGGCTAGAAAAAAATATTTTAGTCTTAAAAAATTTTAATGGCGGAATAGAGGAATTATCTTCAAAAATCTCACAAATTAGAACATGGACCTATATTTCAAATCACTCAAACTGGATTGATAAAGAAAAATATTGGCAAGAAATAACAAAAAATATAGAAAATAATTTGTCTGATAATTTGCATCAAGGATTAACAAATAGGTTTGTTGATACTACTTCTAAATACTTTATTAACACTAATAATAATCGAATAAATCAAGATTTAATAAGCAATAATGGCAAGATATTAACTATTAACAATGTTAAATATGGATACTTTGAGGGTTTTAATTTAAAATTAAATAAAGATGAAATTTCCCATTCTCTTTTTTCTTTAAGTCATGTAAAAAAATCAGCTAGATTAATGATTGAAGAAAAAATTAATAAATTATTAAATGCCCCAAATGACTCAATTAATTTAGGGAATATTAATGAAATAAATTTGAATGAAAATATTAATATATTTTGGGGCAATGAACAAATTGGAAAATTAATTAGGGGGTCTTCAATCATTTCTCCGATAGCGGAAGCACTAAATACTGAATATATTAGTAGTGAAAAAAGATTATTAATTTCTGCAAAACTTCAAAAATGGATAGACGAATTAATAAAAACTAAGTTATGGCCCGTGAAAGAAAATATAGACAATAATATTTCTCAAAATTTAAGAGCAATCCAATTTAATGTTTTTGAAAATCTTGGGATAACACCTGTTGAGAAATTTAGTGGCTTTTTAAAAAAGATTTCTATTGAAGATAAACAGGCACTTTCAAAATTAGGAATTCGAATAGGAGCAAAGTATTTTTTTGTTCCAAATTTTTTGAAAAAGATACCTATGGAATTATCTGCTTTACTATGGTGTGTATATAATAGTTATTTAATTGATGGATCGCCACCTTTGCCAAAAGATGGAAGAGTATCTTTTTTATCTGATAAAGAAATGAATAAAGAGTATTGGTCTGCAATTGGTTATTTGAATTTAAATAATTTTTGCATAAGAGTGGATGTTTTTGAGAGAGTATTTTTCATAGCTAGACAAAAAATAAAAACAGGTCCATTTCTTGAGTCATCTGATTTAATGAATCCAATAGGTTGCAATAGCGACCAAATAAGGGATATTTTGAATTTTTGTGGATTTGCTGCTTTAGAACTAAATAATCAGAGAAATCTTTATTATAATGAAACAAAGAAATTATCAAAATTAACTAAACTAAAATCAAAAAAAATAAATTTAAGCAAAAAATCTAATAATAAAAAACCAAAAGTTAAAAATAAAAAATCTGCAGACCCTAATTCTCCTTTTGCAGTTTTGGAAAAATTACTTTAAAGAAATTTGAAAAAGGGCATAAATTGTTACAATCTTTAAAAAGTATATTTTCTAATTCTGATATAACTCAAGAACAAAAAAACAAAGATATTGATATTTTATCAGGACTTATGATTGAGGCGGCGTATACTGATGGCAATATATCACAAGATGAAATAAACAAGATTTCATCTAGTCTAATTAATATTTTTAAAGAAGACCCACAACTTGTAGAAAATAGTTTATCTAAAGCTCTTGAAAATAAGGATAATTCTCACTCTTTGTATTTTTATACTTCTAAATTAAATAAATCTTTTTCTGATGAAAAGAAAATATTATTAATTGAGGTGCTCTGGGAAGTGATTTTATCTGATAACAAAATACATGATTTTGAAACCAATTTAATAAGGAGACTATCCGGATTACTATATATCCCTGATGTTGAGTGTGGAAATGCAAAAAAAAGAGCTAATAAAAAAATTAATTCGCAATGACCTATGTAGTAGATGAAAATTGTATTAAATGTAAACTTATGGATTGTGTTGATGTGTGTCCCGTGGATTGTTTTTACGAAGGGGAAAATATGCTTGTTATACATCCAGACGAATGTATTGATTGTGGAGTATGTGAGCCAGAGTGTCCGATTGAAGCAATTCATTCAGATACAGAAGATGGTATGGAAAAGTGGGCTGAACTAAATAGAAAATACTCAGAAATATGGCCAGTAATTACAGAAAAAAAAGAACCACCAAATGATGCAAAAAAGTGGGAAAATGTTAAAGATAAATATGAAAATCATTTTAGTGAAAAACCGGGGAAATAATTAATGAGTCCAAAGCAAATAGAATATAAAATTGGAGAAACTGTAGTTTATCCGAAACACGGAGTTGGTGAAATAATCAAAATTGAATCTATGGAAATTGCTAACATTAAAACAATGTTTTATGTTGTTAAAATGGAGCAATCTAAATTAATAATTAGAGTACCTATTGAAAAACAAGAAGAGGTAGGTTTAAGAAAAATATCAACAAAAAAAACTGTAGAAGAAGTTTATCAGACTTTAAAATTAAAGCCAAAAATAAGAAGAATAATGTGGAGCAGAAGAGCTCAAGAATATGATACTAAGATATTTTCTGGAGATCCAATCAAAATTTCAGAAGTGGTTAGGGATCTTTTTAGAAAAAATACTCAGTCTGAACAGTCATATAGTGAGAGACAAATGTTTCAGGTTGCTATAGAAAGATTAGCAAGAGAGTTAGCCGCAGTGGAAAAAACAGATTATTTTCAGTCTACAGAAAAAATTGAATCATTACTAAGAAATAAATAATTGAGTAACGAGAGTAAGTTTCAAGAGTTTAAAAATGCTAATAAAATATGGGCAATTGGTTCTTTGCATTCATGTTTAGAGTCTTTTCAATCAATAAAAACATATATTTTGTCTAATTTTGATTATGGAGATAAGTTAATTTTTCTAGGAAATATAATTGGTTTTGGAAGCAAATCTAAAGAAATTATTTCTGAAGTTTTAAATTTAAGATTTCATTTGATGGCAAATTTTTATTTAAAAAAAGAAGATATTGTTTTTCTTAGAGGTGCTCAGGAAGAGATGTTTAGCAAGCTACTTCAATTACAAATTGCTCCTAATCCCATAGAAATAATAGAATGGATTTTTAGTCATGGTGTAGATAAAACTGTCATTTCTTACAATTTTGATCCTAATGAATTTAGAAAAATTGCATCTCAAGGTACAATTCAAATAAATAAACTAACATATAGACTAAATAATCAAATATTAATGATCCCAGGTCATAAAGAGTTTTTTTCAAATTTAAAGCATGCCGCATTTAGTGATACAAAGGAGTTATTGTTTGTTAATAGAGGAGTAGATATTTCAAGACCTCTTTCTGCTCAATATGATTGTTTTTGGTGGGGTTATCACAATTTTGCATTAATAGACAAACCTTACAATTCATTTAAGAGAATTGTTAGAGGGTATCAATCCAACGAATATAATGACTTAGAAAATTCAAAAAATAAAATTTTGTGTACACTTTTTAGAAAACCACTTAAAAACAAGAAAATTCTTGCTGGAATTTTTACTAAAAACGGTGAAATTTTAGAATTATTTGAATCAAAATAAAAAAGAATTTTTTATTTGATACTTCACGATCTTTAAAATAAAATTAAATTGTGATTCGTTATTTTATATTTTTTTTTCTACTTCTAAAAGCATCTTTGCTGTTTGCTCAAGGATATGATGTTTTTGGTCTAGGAATTTATGATGTTAAATTTGATGGTTCGTCTTCGAATCAAGCAATAGACATAAGGTATGAAAGAAGATTTGACTATACCTTGATTAATATTGGTCCAGAAGAAGATAATTTTTTCTACCTAAAACCTTTTGTTGGAGCAGAGTTTACATCAGATTCTGCTTTTTTTTTTATTACTGGGATTTATTTAGAGGACAATTTGGGTGAGCTTATGTTGGGTGAAGAAAATAAATGGAATTTAACACCCAGTTTTGGTTTTGGTTATTATGACGATGGGGATGGTAAAAAACTTGGAAACAATATTGAGTTTAGAACAACTCTAGAAATAAGCTATCAACTAAAAAATTCTGATAGAATTGGTATATCCCTTGGTCATATTTCAAATGCAAATATAGGTGATATAAATCCAGGTGTTGAAATTATAAATATTTCATATCAAAAACCATTTTAATTGATTGATATTTTTTTTTCCTTTACAAAATTTAAAAAAATTTTTTCAAGTACATCAAAATTACTATCTTTCATGTTTGAATGAATATCAATTTTAAATTTTTTTCCATTTGGCACACCAAAAAAAATATTAAGTAAAGGGCTTAAAAGTCTATAAATAGAATCTGTTCCAATTTTAGGTTTTATAAAATTAAAATATTCTCTGACTGTTTTTTCTGAAATTTCATATTTATTTGATTCATTATAAAAAAGATAATCAACATCTTTTAGACAAAAAGGATTATTCTGAACTAATCTTCCTAACATAACCCCATCATATATTTTTGAAAGATTTAGAGCTTTTTCGATACTATCTATTCCTCCATTTAAAATAAATGTAATACTAGGATATTTTAACTTAATTTTTTTAATAAATTCATAATTTAGTTGTGGTATATTTCTATTATCTTTCGGACTTATGCCTGTTAAAATTGCATTTCTTGCGTGTACATAAATTATTTCTACTCCACTTTTTATTACTTCATCGATAAAACTTTCAAAGTAGTCATAATTAAATTCTTTTCCTAAACCAATCCTGCACTTAACAGATACTTCAATATTTTTATTAATTTGCATTGCTTCTAAGCAGTGTTTTACAAGAGTTTTATCTTTCATTAAACAGGCACCAAAACTACCTTTTTGTACCGCTTTGCTTGGACATCCAACATTCAAATTTATTTCATCATAATTTAATTCATATGCTAATTTAGAGCATTTAGTTAAATCTTTGTATTCTGAACCACCAACCTGCAACGCAATTGGATTTTGTTTATTATTTGCTATAATTGATTGTGTATTTTTTGAATGGATTAAGGTTTTTGTGGCAATCATTTCAGAAAAAAGAAAAGCTTTTTTTGATAAAATTCTATAAAGATTTCTAGCATATGGTGTCGTATAACCCATCATTGGTGCAACACAAAATTTTCTATCAATTTTTTTTTTCATAAATTGTTTTAAAATAAAAATTATTTTTTAATTAAACTGCTAATTAGTTGCCTACAATAAAATTACTTAAAATAAATTAATTAATTTATACAGAACGTGTAATGCCACCATCAACTCTAATGTTTTGTCCTGTTATATATGCGCCATTATCTGACGCTAATAATTCAACCACTGCAGAAATTTCACTTACTTTACCATAGCGCTGAAGAGGTATACGTTTTTTAAATTCTTCTTTTTCAGGCAAACTATCTATAAAACCAGGCAAAATGTTATTCATTCTAATGTTATCTTTTGCATACTTATTTGAATATAATTTTGTAAATACTGATAAACCTGATCTGAAAACTCCAGATGTAGGAAAACTGGGTTCTGGTTCAAATACAGCAAAAGTAGAAATATTAATAATAGAACCATTTTTTTGTTTTTGCATTAATGGCGTTATAATTCTTGAAGACCTTACTACGTTTAAAAAGTAGACTTCCATTCCTTTAAACCAATCATCATCTGTGATTTCTAAAATATCACCTTTTGGTCCATGTCCAGCACTATTAATTAGAACATCTATTTTTCCGTATTTATTTGAAACATTTTGAATAAATTCAGTTAAATTTTTTGATGATAAATTAGAGCCAGTATAACCAAACCCACCGATATCTTTTGCTAGTTTTTCTCCCTTTCCTGAAGAAGACATTATAGCCACATTAAATCCTTTTGAAGATAAATGCTTAGCTGCATCCGCCCCCATACCACTACCTGATGCTATAAATGCTGCAACTTTTTTCATGTATGAATATTAATATAGATAAATTTTACAACAAAATGTAGTAAATTATCATATAAATTGTTAGTTTTTTATATTACCATCATTAAAAACGTTTCCAAATCTCATTTGCTGAAACTTCAGCATTTATTTTACTATCATAATTGTGTTTTTTTATTATCTTAAAATATTATTCGAATTAATGAATAATAATTTAAAATTGTTGTATTTAATAGTTGAATACTGTTTTAAATCTGAGTCTTTACCGTATATGAGAAATTGAATTAAAAAGCTTATAAAGGTTTTAATTTTTTTAAATAATCTTAATAATTTTTTCATAAAAAATTTAAGCTAATTTTAGATTTCTTTCTGTGAGAGGTATTTCTTTTACTGGTAAATGTATTATTGCTGAAAAAGCTCCTACACCAATTCCAACCCACCAAACAATATCATAACTTCCATAAATATCATAAAATATACCACCTAACCAAACTCCTACAAATGAACCTATTTGATGAGATAAAAAAACAATACCATAAAGTGTTCCCATAAATTTAAGACCATAAATATATGCAATTATTCCTGAAGTTAGAGGAACTGTTGCTAACCAAAGACCACCCATAACCATAGAAAAAATTGCTACTGAAAGAGGGGTTATAGGAAATATAATAAATAATATAGCGGCTATTGTGCGCCCAGTGTAAATTAAAGAAAGCAAATATTTTTTTGTAAAATTTTTACCTAAAGCCCCAGCTCCAACAGAACCAATAATATTAAAAAGTCCAATTAATGCTATTGATAGCGCACCTAGGGATTCAACTGAATTACAAACTAAGCTAATCAAACTTCCTTTTATAATTGGGCTACTAGCTTCTGCAATGAATGCAGGAAAATGAGCAGTAATAAATGCTAATTGAAAACCACAAGAAAAAAAACCTAAAAATAACATAATATAAGTAGGATCTTTCACTGCTTTAATTAAAGCGTCGCTTAAATTTTCCTCAATTTTATTTTTTTCAATTTTAGGATTTGATTTTAATAAGGGAACTAAAATTATTGTAAGCAAACTTATTATAGCAAATATAACAAATACTGAAGGCCAAGGCATTAAACTTAAAAGAACAGCTGCTATTGGTGGCCCAACTACTTGTCCTGCCGATCCAGCTGCAGTTGTAATTCCTAAAGCAAGAGATCTTTTTTCTGGTGATGCTGAACGACCAACGACTGCTAGTATTGGTCCAAAACCACTTCCTGCTATACCAAATCCTATAAGAACATTTAAAGTTTGATGTGCTTCTGGAGATGTTGCTGTACTACTAATAAAAACACCCAGTGCATAGAGTAATAAACCTATAGTTATTGCTTTTCTATCACCATATTTTTCAGCAAATGCACTAAATATAGGGGTGCCTATTCCCCAAGTTAAATTTTGTATTGCGATTGCAAGTGAAAATTCTGAACGTGCCCATAAAAATTGTTCTGCTATGGGAATTTGAAAAAGACCAAAAGTTGAGCGTATAGCAAAACTAATTAAAAGAATTAAACTACCACCTATCAAAACTGGGGTAAAAATTGAATTTTTTTGATTATTATTTATCATAAAAAATTTTATCGTATCATTTCAATAACTTATGATCTATTGAAAATTTATAAATTAAAAAAATTATTACTTAATTTCTATTAAACTTTAAATAGATTAGAGGTTTATTTATCTAGCAGGATTTGAAATTTGCGCTTTTTCACTTTCTTCTTTATCAGGTATAACATAAGCGATAGCACAATGATTCAAGCAATATGGTTTATCTTCAAATCTTTCTTTACCACAAAATTTAAAGTCAGATTCATCCGGATGACCTTCAGGCCACTCACAACCTCTTTTAATACTATTAGTAAAAAGATTTTTTATTGCAGGTTGAAATTTTTTTTGAGATTTTTGTGTTTCATTAATTTCTTCTTTTACATTTTCAAAATTTAATTTTGGAATAATAGGGGATCTAGCTTTTTTTCTATCTGGTTTAATTGCTGTTCTTCTAATAGGTGACGGTCTTCTCTCAAGCCCAATTCTATGAGCCTTGCCAACAACAGCATTTTTTGTGAAACCTAGTAATTTACCAATCTGAGCAGTTGGGAGACCTTGATCCCATAGTTCTCTTAGCCTTTCAACATTACTCTCATTCCAGGGCACAATTTTATCCTTTTTTTATAAACTATATATAGTAGTATTAATTATGACTAATATACTAAATATATGATCAAAAAAACAAAAAACTGGGATTTTTTTAAAAAAAACAATAAAAAC
>Ga0163108_10000630_pt1 | contig 26244 bp, 23 predicted proteins | sample Fk1155metaG_FD_109644 | JGI IMG/M metagenome (GOLD analysis project Ga0163108, IMG submission 109644) | Marine microbial communities from the Central Pacific Ocean - Fk160115 155m metaG | ecosystem: Environmental > Aquatic > Marine > Oceanic > Photic zone | place: The Central Pacific Ocean...
AAGCTCAACTCCAGCCGGTCCGAACCATCCGCCGTCAACAGCAGTTCGCAGGAAAGCAGCTCCGTGCCGGCCGGCAGGATGGAGCATACCGGCGGGGCCAGGAGCTCACGAGCCGGGGCTCGCAATCCTGAAGACGTAGCCGGAAGCAATTCGGTGATTTCAATCATGGAATACAGATGGGCTGCTCGCCCGTCAACCTCTCATCTGAAGCCGTATAAATCCCCGCACCGGGGTTCCATCGGGGTCGAAGCGCACCCACTCTTCATCAAGGCGTTCGATATAGCCGGTAAACCGGAAGGGGCCCCAGAGAAAAACAATCTTCGGCGGCGGTCCGCCCGGAGAGTCCGGGTCCATCCAGCCCTCCAGCTTCTGGGCAATCTCACGCAGGTTTCGTTCCCTTGGCGCCCGCCTTGTTGAGTCGAGAAAGAGCCTCGTTGAAAACTGCTCTTCGCAGGAGGCGCCGGCCCCTCCCGGAGCTCCGGCGGCGACAAGCTCTCGATGTTTGGAAACTGAGTACTTGTTGGGATTCCAATCCACCGTGACAGTCTCCAGGCTGTCGAGATGCGTCAGCTCCGCCTTGACCAGTTCGTTCAGGTTCTCTTGCATTCTAATCCCTCGTAAGCGATCTCGAGCTTCTCCAGGGCGATCTCAGGGTTGCGCGCATCCAGCGGCGGCCCCTCCCAGCCGACCGCGAGCGCGCCGCTGAAATTCCATCGCATGCTCTCGTTTCCATCCTCATCCAGCAAGACGACCGCCCCACCGCGAGGCTGGGCGCTCTCGTACCAGCTCCAGAGCTCGGCATCGAAGGTCAGGCCCCGTTCGAGAACCAGTCGACCGGTTCCGGGTCCGTCCTCGAAGAGCTCAACTCGATTGGAGCCTCCCTCCCGGTACTCCAGCACCTCCCGCCGGCTCTGGAGCCCCGAGCAGCTGACAAAACCCGCGGCCGAAACGCCCTCGAGCTCCAGATCAAAGCGATCCCCTCGCAGCAACTCCTTGAGCAGCACTCTCATTGGTCAACCTCCTCGAGCTGAATTCTTTCGAGCTTCTCGACAACAAGTTCGAGGGTCTCAACGCTGAGCTCGACGCCGGAGGACTCGAGCTCAGGCCCCTCGTAGCGGCAGGGCCAGGCTCCGTAAAAATTCCAGCGGGCCTTTTCCCTCATCGCGGCATCCAGCAGGACAATCGAGCCGCTGCGAAGATCCTCCTCTCCCTCCTCAACTCGCTTTCTCCACAGGTAGAGCGCCGCCGAAGAGGTGACCCCCCTGCTCAGAAGGATATTGCCGTAAACAGGACGGCCGGGAATCTTCATGGGAGCGGACTGGTTGCCGACCCTGTATTCGAGAATCTCTGAGCGGGAGGCAAGCCCGCTCACATCGCGAAACCCTCCGGCCACCGCCGGACCGGCCTCTTCGAGTCCATCAATTTCAACCACGAAATTGCAGTTGGGAGTCAACGGAAAGGAAGGCCTCGACTGTATATCATCGGTACGAGTTCTGATCATCAGGCCGCCGTCCCCTCCACCTCTATAGTGCTCCTGGAAGGATGGATCACCCGTTCCACCGAAACTCCCGCGCCGGGATCAAGGCTCGTCCTCACCTCGATAGAGAGCCTGCGCTCAGGAGCGTCTTGCCCCGGGAGCTGGCTCCCCTGCCATCTCACCTCCAGCTCAAAGCCGTTCCTGAAGGGCAGGAACCCATCGATGACGAGACTATGCAGGAAAGATCTGAGCTCGCGCTCGAGACGCCTGGCCATGGACCTGGACGCAAGCTCGAAGACAGCCCAGCGAGATCCGTCATCAAGCGACCGATAGAGCCCCTGCCACCTGCGCCAGGATGCCAGGGAACGGAGCGCGGACCGGGAGAAGAGCCTGTTCTCCTGCGTGCCTGCGGCAGCGCGAAGGCCAAGCCCTGGACGTTCAATCGAGGTCGGGGTCCGAAGCGGGAAGAAATCTATAGCGCATAGCTGCCCGGCGAGAGCGGCAGCTCCCAGGCCATCAACCGGGCCGCCGCTCAGCAGGGCGAGGTTGGGAAGCGGCCTCAACAGGCCGGCATCCTCGCGGCCGGAGGAAATCTCGCAGCAGAGAAGAACCTGCGGATGCCGCAGGGCGAACCTCTCCAGCAAGGGAATCACCGCGGAGCTGGCCGGTGGCAGCACCAGGGTGCCCGCCTCCCCGCTCCCGGCCAGTTTGTAGAGCCCCGTACGCTCCCCGGGACCTCCATCCTCGCCCATGATCCGGTCCATGGCTTCAAGCTCCAGGGCGCCTTCTCCCAATCCCGAGACGATCTCGAGCAGGTAGTCCGCCCCGCCGTTACCGGTAAACTCTCTCACCACTGAGTCCGCAGGAGAACCCTCACCCTGCCCCAGAGAATCGTCAACAACCACCAGCGCTGTCTTGCCGCAGCCGACCCAGCCCGGGGAAAATATTTCTGAAGATGGCATCAATTCACTTCCTCTCTTTCTCCAGGACCTGCTCGAGGCTGATCTCTCTCTCGACAACCCTCTCAACCTCCTCGCCCGGACGCGCTACCGCCGGGAGGGTGACCTTGAAGCTGACCCCAAGATGATGCCTGCTGAACCCCAGCTCCTGCCAGAGCCCGGCGTCATCAACAAGCTCGAGCGGCAGTTCACCAAGCTCGATGGAGAGCTCCTTCGCAAGGCAGGCCTCCATGTCCTCCACCGACAGCAGGGCGTTGGAATGCAGAAACTCTACAGCGGAGGCGATCGCGCCCAGCTCTTCCTGGGAGGTAGCCTCGATGATCATGAAGACAAAGCGCAGCTCCAGCCAGAGAGCGCTCCTGCGAACCCTGCCGGGCAGAGCCGGGTCAGCAGCGGGCTGAACCCGAACCCCCGCCTCACGACAGGTGGAGGAGGGAATGATCCGGTGCAGGTAGAGGGCGGCCCGGGGGCCCTGGCCCGATTCGGCCTTGGGAATATCGACAGGATGCGCGAGAAAAACCGGGATCAGCGACTCTCCTGCCCCACCCTGGATGGCTTCCTCCAGGCGAAGCGCCAGGTAGCGGCTGAGTTCGTAAAAGTCACCCGGTCTCATCGGCTCCCCTCCCCCGCTCCTTGAGTGCCCCCCGGGCAATCCCCGGAAAATCGGTCTATAAATTGTGGCAGCAAGTTCTTCATGAATACCCGTCCCGTCAATTCCTCTCAGTTGGCTTCCATGTATTCCTCAACCAGTTCGTTCACAGAGGTATAGGAGAACCCTGCGGCGCGAACACTGACGCGGCCCGGCTCATCGGCGACAGCCTTCCGAATAGGTATGTATTCGTCCCTGAGTCGTTGAACTCCAAGGAGCTCAACGACAGTCCCGCGCTCCTCATCAACAAGCTTCCGGACGCTCACCATGCCATGGAGGCCGTTTCGGAAAAGCACCGCCCCGCCGGGAGTCTCGACACGAAACTCGACTCCGGCTCGACCTCCGCGAGTCGATTCACAGCCGCGCGCCTCGAAGGCACGCCCGAGACTCCCGAAAAAGCGCCCGAGAGCCTCGGAGTGCTCCCTGGGAGTCCCCGGCTCGACCGCCAAATGGCTCATGCCCGCGGGAGCGGAGAAGGCCTTCGCTACAGTCCGTCTGAGAAGATTCATCCTATTGTCCGTCCTGTCAACAACATCGATTCCCGCACCGTCAAGCCTGCGCCCCCGGAGCTGTACTGATACGCAGGCGCGACTCCAGGTCATCCACCAGGGCTTCCTTCTCGAGCAACCTTCGCCTGACATCATCTGCGTATCGCCTCAACAACAACAACTCTCCTGAAAGGCGCGACCTCGCATCTTCCAGTCCATCGAAACGACCCTCCTGGGCCTGACGCTTATTCTCGGCGGAGGCGAGACGCCGCCCCAGGGCATCGAGCTCGCGCTCGAGTCTCTCCGCTCTCTCCTCTCGCTCCTGTCCCAGGCGGGAAAGCTCGCTGCTGACCTCCTGGAGTCTGCTCTCGAGCTCATCCAGAGACTCCGCCTGGGAAACGACAGTCTCACGCTGCCGTACGAGCTCTCCGTCAAGAAGCTCCCTGGCTCTCTCCGCCTCGCTGCAGCGTTCCTCCAGCTCCGCGCGGGAAGCCGCTCCCTGTTCGAACTCGACTGCGCGCTGCTGGAACTCGCCCCGGCTGGCCTCCAGTTCAGCGGCAACCCTGGCGTTCAAATCCTCGAGCTCATCAATTCGCTTCTCCAGGGGTTCCTGGATTTCAGCGCCCTTGTCCTCCAGGCGCCTGCGGTTATCCGCCTCCATGTTTTCAAGCTCGCCGCGATAGACCTCCGCCTCCCGGTCTCTCTCCGCAGCCAGCGACTCCAGTTGTTTCTGAAGATCACGGACCTCTGCACGAAGGGCCTTCGACTCTTCACATTGTTTTTCAACCTGGGCCTGGCTTGATGCGAGGAGTCCCTTCTCCTCTTCGACCCCATCAGCCTGCAAGGCGAGCTCTTTGCGAAGCTCGCTCACCTCAACTCGCAGGGAGATTGTCTCTTCATTCCGCTCTTCAAGCTGGCCCCGACTGGATTCAAGGAGGCTCTTCTCCTCCTCGGCCGCCTCCAATTTCAGGAACAGTTCCTTGCGTCCCTCTGCGGACTCAACCAGCTCAGCTTCCTTCGCCGCCAGCGTCCTGCCCAGGGTTTCCCGCGCAGCCTCGCTCTCACGGTAGTTCTCTCCCAGGCTGCGAAGCTCAGCCCGGGCCTGCTCAAGCTCTTCGGTAGAAACCCGAGCTTCGGTCGACTCCTGCTGGTGTCTCCGCGCCTCCTCCTCCTGTTCCCTGCGAGCCGCGTCAAGCTCTTCCTGCAGTGCGAGAACCTTGCTCTCGTCTGCCGTGTCCGAAGCCGCCTGGACCGTCTCGAAATGCGCGATCTTTTTCCGGGCGGCCTTCAGCAGGATCGCGAGGCGGGTCCTGATCTCCAGCGCGCTCTTGAGCTCCTCCTCCATTCGCTCCCGCTCGAGGAGTTCCTCTCCTATCGACTCCGACAGGCCAGAATCCCCCAGCCTTCGCTCGAGCTTCCGGCGATGCGTCTCCTCAAAAGCCAGCTTCTGCTGTAATTCTTCGTTCTCCCGGGTCAGTCTCGCCCGGGCTTTTTCGAGCTGGACCTTCCTGGCCTCGGCTGAACGGGCTCGCTGGAGAAGACGCGTATCAATAGGCGCCCCCTCCTCTGAAGAATTTCCAGGAGCCCCATCTCCCTGGGTCCCTCTCCCCCGGGAAATCACCGACAGGTGGGTTCTCCCGATCCTGAGGAGGTCTCCCTTCTTGAGATGAGCCCGCTCAACTGACTGATCATTGAGATAGGTTCCTCGAGAGCTGCCGAGATCTTCGATCACCACCTCGTCTCCCTCCCTCTGGAGACGAGCGTGGCTGGAGGAAACCGAGGCATCCCGCAACCGGAGCCCGCAATCACCACCGCTGCCGATATCCAGCGAATCCTGGAGCGGAAATACCCGTCCCCTGAATTCTCCATTCAATACCCGCAGCATGAAACCTTCAGAGACCTTCATGCGTCCTCTTCACTTCCGGCTCTTCACTTCCGGATCTTCACTTCAATTTTTACCGGCTCAGAACCGGCTGGGGATTCAGAAAGATAGTGTAGCCCCTACACGCCTCTGATGAAAGATTGAAAGTCCTCCCGAAGCCCTTCATAATCCGCCTTCCCGCGGCAATACACAGGTTTGCCACGAAGGAAAGAAGCGGATATAAGTCCCCTGTGCAACCGGAACAGATGCTCACAGCCAATTGCCCGAACTGCGGCCATCCCGTAGAAAAGCAACCCATCGATTGCTCGGTCTGCGGCTACTCCAGCGAGAGTGCCGGGGAATACTTCTGGCTCTATCTCGGGGGCCTGGCTCTGATCATCCTGGGCATCATCTCGGTAATAGCCGGAACTCTCTCAGAAGGCGCCGGGCCGGGACATTGGAGCCTTGTTTCCGCCGGGTGGTTTCCTCTTGGAGACTGGACGGCGGACTGGAACTGGTTCGCCTATATCCTGCTTGGGATCACGCTGACACTCGTGGGAATGGGCTTCACAAGACACTTCAAATCCTCACTTTTCTGGGGAATTGCTCTATTCAGCTGGCAAATTTTCTGCAGTGGGAAAAAACTGCTCTGGGATCAGGCGGCAAACGAAAATATCCTTCTACCAATTTCAGCCCTAGTTCTTGAAGTTCTTTTACTGCTGATGGTTATACGTCTTGGAATAGCCCTCTCCAGGACGCCGCAGAGGGACATTCTGCGCCTGCAGGCAGGGCGTAAAAATAATGAAAACTAGCAAAATCGTGCTCTGCAGGGCTCCTGAAGGCGTTTTTTGATATTCGCGGGTTGACACCCTGACTGTTTTCCTGTATTCAGACTTCCCGTAATGTTGAACGGAAAGCCTTGAGAACGGTTTTCAGGGCACTTTAGAGGTTTTGGAGGTTCTCTGACCAAACATCTCGCTCATCTCAGAAGAGTTACCCGGGTACCTTTCAGATCTGAATTGAGAGACTCGGAAGACTGTTTTGGAGTTGCCGGGAAGCGAAATCAGGGGGCCGACAATCATTTCAGGAGGAAGTAAAGAGATGTTCGAAGAAACTCCAGCAGCTCCAGCGGCTAGGGATAATCTGGTGGTCGGCAGTAAGGTAAAAGCCTACGTCAAGTCACAGGGAGCCATGTCCTCAGGCGCGCTCATCGGAGCCGTCAGTGACAAGGTCTACGCCCTTCTCGATGACGCCATCGGCCGTTCCAAGGCCAACAAGCGCTCGACGGTCAAGGATACTGATCTCTGATCGATCGCTATAGCGAGTTGAAAGAGCGAAGATGGACTTTTCTTCCGTCTTCGCTCTTTTTTTGTCTTCGCTCCGCCAGGCCCCTCTCTTCTCGCCCGGAGAGAAACCGGTACAATACTTTTTCATTTCCCTGACCTTTCAGAACACTTCGTGGAGCCGAGCCGGCAGCTATAATGATGCAGGACCAGACCCTCAGAATCCGGGTTCTCTTCTTCGCCATCGCGGGGGAACTGGCGGGAGAAAGCTCAACAGAACTCGAGCTCGACTCCCCCGCCACGGCCTCGGACGCCGAAGCAAAACTGAAAGAACGCTACGACTGGCTCGGCAAACGGCTGTCATCTTACAGGATCGCAGTCGATGAGGAATTCGCCGGGGCGGACACTCCCGTTCGAGACGGCTCCGAGCTGGCCATCATTCCACCGGTGAGCGGAGGTTGAAATGACCGGCCGGATCGTGAACGATATGATTGACTGCAAGGCGGTCATCGACGAGGTGGCCAACAACGACAACGGAGCGGTTCTCACCTTTGCCGGAACGGTTCGGAATACCAATCTTGGCCGATCGGTCAGCGGCATCGACTACCACGCCTACGAGTCGATGGCCGGCAAAGAAATCGAAAAGCTCGAAAACGAAATAGCAGAACGCTGGCCTGGAGTCCAGGCCCGGATCGTCCACCGAATCGGGAGGCTCGAGCTCGGAGAAACCAGCGTCTTCATAGCCGTGGGCGGAGCGCACCGGGAGGAATCTTTCGCCGCCCTGCGCCACGCGATCGACAGGCTGAAAGAAGAGGCTCCCGTCTGGAAGCGCGAGCAGTACGAAGACGGCAGTGAGGCGTGGCTGGAGGGCTCCTGAGCCGCGCATCAGGCCGGTAGTTTCACGCCGCACCTCTCAAGGTCTCTTCGCGCCGCCTCCGCCCAGCCCCGGTTGGCGGCGGGGCTGCGTGGACTGGGATGCAGCACCTTCCCGATCTCGACCGGGAGACCCTCGAAGCATTCCCTGGCACGACCCTCGGCGAAGTTTCCTACACCTATCACTCGCCGGGGACCAAGATACTCAACCGTATCTCGCAGAGCCCGGGTGCAGATTTCGAAGAGCTTCTCGCGCACCTCGCAAGGGCAGCGATCCGGGGTCAGGTTACGCCCCGATTCCTCCATGAAGATGAGAGGACAGAAATTCACGATGTAGAACTGCTTGAAGAAGCTTTCCGGCTTGCCGAAGGTTTCCTTGGCCCAGCTCCATAAGCGGGCGCCGCTGACCTCGCTACGGGCGCAATCAAATCCCTGGATCGGCCTCTTTGGATGCTCCAGAGGCGGTTTGTCAATCTTCTCCTCTATCCCAAGCCAGTCCCGCACATGGTGGACCTCTCCAAAAGGGACTCCTGTCTGGGCCATCCCGAAAGGCCCGCCGTTGATCCCCAGGAGTACAGATTCCACCCCCCTGCGCGCGAACCGGCGAATGTACTGCTCATGGGCTCTGCGGGCGTAGACCAGCGGATTGTAGACGCAGGCGATGGGATCTGAGAACCGCAGCGGCTCCAGCTCGCGTACCAGCCGCCGGGTAATCCTGATAAGTTTCTCGGGCATCTCGTGCAATCTCCTCGGCGAACCGTACCCTACTCGGAAATCCTGTAGAGCCTGGATGCTGTCCGGATGAAGAGACTTCCGCGGGCTATGCCGGGCGTCGCCATGCACAGCTCATCGAGCTTGTTGACTCGCAGCAGCTCATGCTTTCTTCCGGCCTTGTAAACAAAACAGTCCCCGTCTTCGCTCAGGCAGAAGACCTTGTCTCCGTAGGCCCAGGGAGAGGATGTGAAAGGCGTTCGCTCACGCTCTCTCACCCGCACCTTGCCATAGATCTCAGCTCCGGTCTTTGCATCGAAGCAGGCGAAGAAGCCGAAATCGTAGAGAACATAGAGCAGATCCTTGTACACCAGGGTCGAGGGGTTGTAGGGAGCCGCCTTGGGCTGGCGCCAGGCAATGGACTTGTCGACCGCCCCCGTCTTCAGATTGATCGTACCCTTCCCTCCCGGGCGAATGGCGTAGATCGGCTTGCGGCCATCGCCGACATAACCGGAGGTGACGTAGAGAAGTCCATGAGCGGTAAAGGGAGTGGCGATGGTGATCGACGACATGTCAGCCACGAGCTCCCAGAGAAGCTCTCCATCGAGTCCATAGGAGCGGGTCTTGCCGGTTCCCGGCGTGATGATCTCGGTGCGAAGAGGGTTCTTCCAGACGAAGGGGGTCGACCAGTTGCTCTTCTCATCCCGATCCTTGCGCCAGGAGGTCTTGCCGGTCTTCTTGTCGATGGCCTCGATGAAAGAGCTTTCCTCGTTGTCATTGAGGATGTAGATAAAATCACCATGCAGAGCGGGAGAAGCGGCGCTGCCCCAATTGTAGCGTGTCCGGAAAGCCTTCGTCGTCCGCTTCCACTTCAGGCTCCCGTTGAGATCGTGCGCGAAGAGCCCCTGGTCGGAGAAGTAGGTATAGACCATCTCGCCATCGGTTACCTGGGTCTCGGGAGCGTAGTTGTTCTTGATATGCCTCGGGGTAAGGGGCTTGCCCGCATCCGCCTCCCGTTCCCAGAGCTTTTTTCCGCTCTTGAAGCTGAAACAATAGATCATCCATCGATGGCGATTGGGCGAGGGATCCTTCCCGTTGCCTCCGAAATAGAGCCCCTTCTTGATCGCCTTCTCCTTACCGGAGCTGACCGCGGAGGTCAGGAACACCTTGTCCCCCCAGATCACCGGCGAGGACCACCCCCGGCCGGGAACCGGAACGCTCCACTTCACATTTTTTGTCTTGCTCCAGGTGGAGGGCAGGGATTTCCCTTCGGCTACGCCGCGAGCCCCCGGCCCGCGGAATTGCGGCCAGTTGACCGTATCCTCAGCCTGCAGACCGCCCAGCGCCGTCACCAGGATTCCAAGCACAACCAGGTATCGCTTCATCGTTCGCTCCTTGGATAAATTTGGAGATTCACTATTCGCCGTCTTGAACTCCAGGGTTCTTCTTCGCTCCGCTCCCGCGAGAGAGACGCTTGACGACCGGAAAACGCCGTCCCGGCCCGAAGGCCTTCGAGGTAATTCGCAGGCCCGGCGCCGCCTGCAGTCTCTTGTATTCGTTCAGATCCACCATCCTGAGAATCCCGGCGACAGTCTCCTCCTCGAAGCCGAGCTCGACAAGCTCCCGCAGTCCACGACCTTCTTCTACATAGGCCTCGAGAATCGCATCGAGAACGTCATAAGACGGCAGCGAGTCCGTGTCTTTCTGATCCGGCCGCAGCTCGGCGGAGGGAGGCTTCTCGATAATCGCGGCCGGAATCACCTCGCCATCACGATTCAGCCACTCGGAGACCCGGTAGACCAGGGTCTTCGGGACGTCGGATATCACCGCCAGGCCTCCGGACATATCGCCGTAGAGGGTGCAATAGCCTACGGCCAGCTCCGACTTATTGCCCGTTGTCAGCAGCAGGGCGTTGAGCTTATTCGATAGCGCCATCAGCAGGAGGCCCCGGATGCGCGCCTGGATGTTTTCCTCGGTCACATCCTCCTCGAGACCCTCGAAAACCGGATCCAGAGTTTCCAGGACGGAAGAAAAGATCGTCTCGATCGGTATCTCCTCGAGAGCGATCCCCAGGTTGTCAGCCAGTTGCCTGGAGTCACTGACGCTTCCGCCCGATGAGTAGCGAGAGGGCATGGTGACGCCAATCACATTTTCCGGACCGAGAGCCGCGGCGGCGACAACCGCGGTCAGGGCCGAGTCGATGCCGCCGCTGAGACCAAGGACCGCTTTCCTGAAGCCGCTCTTATGCAGGTAATCACGCGTCCCGAGCACCAGGGCCCCAAAGGCCTGCTCCAGGTCCTCTCCGCTGGAATCCTCTGCCCCGGCAACAGCTGGAGCTGCGCCGGTCTCCTCATCCCGCCCTGGGAGATCGAAAACCACGAAGTCCTCATCGAAGGAACTTGCCTGGGACAGAAGCTCCGATTTCGTGCCAAGAGCGATGCTGGTCCCATCGAATACCAGGGAGGTGTTGCCGCCGACCAGGTTGCAGTAGACCAGGTCGACCCCCTTTGAACTTGCAATTTCCCCCAGCAGGCGCCGGCGAAAACGAGGCCGGCCAAGGCTGAAGGGAGAGGCGGAAATCGCGATGACCAGATCGGCTTCTCCATCCGCCACCCATTTCTCGACAGGATCGATGTCGTACATATTCTCCACGCAGAAACCGGGGCGGTTCCAGAGATCCTCGCAGATGGCAAGAGCCAGCTTTCGGCCCTTGAATTCGAAGACAGGGTGCTGCCGGGCCGGACAGAAATACCGCGCCTCATCGAAGACATCGTAGGTAGGCAGGAGGGTCTTGTGCTGGAACCCCAGGACCTTCCCGTCCTGGACAAGCGCCGCGCTATTGTAGATGGGTTTACCCTCAGGACAGCCGGTACGAACGATTGTACCAAGTACCATCGCAGTTCCCTGGCAGGCCTGTACCGCCCTCTCGAAGACATCCTGCACCTGGTCGATAAAATCCTCTCGCTCCAGCAGATCCTCCGCCGGGTAGCCCGGCAGGGTCTGCTCTGGAAATACGACCAGGTCGACACCCTCCTCCCTGGCGCGCTCGAGGGAGCTGAGCACCCTGGCAAGATTGCCTTCGCAATCCCCGACGATCGTGTTGAGTTGGGCCAGGGCGATCTTCACGATTCAAATAGCCTCTTGTGAAGTCCTCGAACAACATCCGCCGCCTGGCCCTCACCGACCAGGAAGCTGAGATTGATCCTGGTCGCTCCGAAGGAGATCAGCTCGACGTTCACCTTCAATTCACCCAGCACATCGAATACCTCGGAGGCGAACCCGATACGATCCCTGATATCTTCACCAACGACACTGATCTGCTCCCGGTCATGGTAGACATCCACCCTGCAGAATTCCTTGAGCCCGTCGATAGCGGAGTCAAGCCGCCCCCCGCCCTGGGTCGTAAATGCGATACTGACCTCGGAGGTGGCAATGATGTCGACCACGACCTCGAAGCGGCTGAACACATCAGCGACCCTGGCGAGGAATCCGTATTGGTCGAGCATGCGCGGAGCGACGACGTTCACCACGCTGACGTGGGATTTGCTGGTGATCGATTTCACCCCGCGGGCATCCTCTGCGAGATCCGCCAGGATGAGCGTCCCGGGAAAATCCGGCCTGTGGGTGTTGAGGACGCGAATGGGTATATCCTTATCGACCGCGGGAATCATGGTGGCCGGGTGGATGACTCTCGCCCCGTAAAAAGCGAGCTCCGCGGCCTCCTCGAACGAGAGGGTCGCCAGGGGACGCGCATTCTCCACGATCCTCGGGTCAGCGGTCATGACCCCGTCTACATCTGTCCAGATCTGGATTTCCTCGGAGCCGAGGGCCGCGCCGAAAATTGACGCGGTGTAGTCACTTCCCCCGCGGCCCAGGGTGGTGATGTTTCCCTCTTCATCGCGGGCGATGTAACCGGTGGCGACAACCACTCCGGTGAGAGAGCGACAGGCCTCCTGGATTCTCGAGTTAACATCATCCAGGGGGCGAGCCCTCTGGAATCGGCCATCTGTTACCAGGCCCGCGTCGAAAGCATCGACCGCGCAGGATTCTATTCCCAGGGTCTGCAGGTGGCCTGCGACAAGCCGAGAAGACATCCTCTCGCCAAAAGAGACCAGGTGATCGAGCATCCTGGGAGTACACTCTCCGGCGGCGGCGAGCTCTCCAAGCAGACCTTTCAACTCCTCCAGCAGCCCGTCTACAAGCTGGACGTCGAGCTCCAGTTCCTCCAGGATCGTACGATGAATCCCACAGAGGCTCGCGAAGGAGTCCTCCCAGGCCTGCTTCTCCAGGCAGAGATCCCGTAATTCGAACAACCGGTCGGTAACGCCGCCCACGGCTGAGACCACGACGAAGGGCTGCTTCTCGAGCCTCTCCTGGATGATGGCTCCCACCCGCCTGATCGCAGACGAGCTACCTACTGATGTACCGCCAAACTTCAGAACTATCACTGCGATTCAACCTCTCTGACATTCAATCGATTGCTCCCCCTGGTCTCCGAAGAGATAAAAGAAGCCCTCTTTCTATCCCGAGAAGCCCGGGTGTTGCAATCCCGGGCAATGAAAAACGAGGCGCCTCTGTGCCGCCAGCTACCAGCGGGAAAAAACAGCAGGCTCACTCTCCCCGGCCAGGCACCTCAGCTACCTCTACAGGTTCGCCTCCCTCAAGATGCAAGCCGTTGCTATTAAAGAATTTGCGCTGAATCATTGCAAGTGCGAGAGGGCGTGAATGGGCAAATGAATGACAGGCCGTTCCGATTCGTCCGGCCTCGACAGAATCGGAATAGACAGAAACTCCCTCGCTCAGTTCCACGTCGTTGGCGCTGAAAAGATGAAACAGCTTACGATTCGCATGTCCGTAGGTCCTCATCCGGGCGACGACCTCCTGCCCCACATAGCATTTATCGTAGCTGAGCCGATGTTCTTCATTCACCTCGACAGGAAAAAAATCACCATCGTAATCGCGCCCATAGCTTGCTCGACCGGTCTCGATACGCCAGGCCTCGGCGGCCTCCCAGCCAACGGGCTGGCCTCCGGCATCCGCGACAAGATCTCGCAGCCCCCCCCACAGACCTACCAGTTCAGCGGCCGGCACCCAGAGCTCGTAGCCGCCGGATTCTCCGGCGCAGACGCAATCGATGCTCACCTCTCCAGATTGGACTGAGGCCATCTGGAAAACAGCCGGCGCCTCGCCATCCCCCGCCGCCTCCAGTACCGAGGCGGCCCGAGGGCCGCGCAGGGCCAGAACGGAAAACTCGCTGGTCGCATCACGCACCTCGATGTCGCTCAGGAAGGCGTACTTGCGCAGGCTCTCGAGGAGAATCTCCCGGGTAGGCTCCGCGAGAATCGCCCGAAAATGCTCGGCCGACAGACGGTAGAGGGAAAAGGCGCCAAGTAGACGTCCCTTGGCAGACAAGATACACGAGTTCTGCCCGACTCGGTTTTCAAGGGATGGCGCAGGCGAGGAGACCACCTTGTCGAGCATGGCGGCGACATCCTCTCCCAGAAAATCAATCACCCCGCGATAGCTCTCATCAAAAAGCCCCACGGACTCACCGACCGCCGCGTATTCCGCCGCGGCCCCCTGCCTGAAACTGCCGGGTAGTTCGAGGCCCCAGGCCGCGGTAAACGCTCCTGCTTCCTCACGATGGACGTCGGTCAGGGCAGCTCCCGTCATGACAAACCGGCGGCGTCCTCGAGCCGGCGATAGGCGGCGTTGCGAAGCTGGGGGGTAAAGCCCGCATCCAGGATGGCCTCGCGAAGCACATCGTTGGTCGCCTCGTTATTGGCGCCGGCGGGCTTGATAACATTCTCCTCGATCATGACGGAACCCAGGTCGTTGGCGCCGCAGCGAAGAGCCGTCTTACCGACCTCGATGCCCTGGGTCAGCCAGGAGACCTGGAGATTGTCGATATTATCCAGGTAGACACGGCTGAGGGCGAGCCAGCGAAGATATTCCCCGGCCTCCATGCGATCAGGATATTTTTTCCCAAGCGGCGTATTGTCCGGCTGAAAATTCCACAGGATAAAAGAAACGAATCCCCGTGTTCGATCCTGAAGCAGGCGGATCTCCTCAAGGTGCTGGAGACGATGAGCAAGCGTTTCGCCATGGCCAAACATCATCGTCGCGGTCGTTGGCAGGCCCACCTCCTGGGCCGCCTCCATGATATCGAGCCACTCCCTGGAATTGACCTTTGAGCGACGCTTGGAGCGCACCTCGTCAACGAGGATTTCGCCCCCGCCGCCGGGCATGGAGTCCATGCCGGACTCCTTGAGAATCGTCAGGATTTCACGGGCGCCGAGACCGGTAATCTCCTCCAGGCCGAGGATTTCGGTCGGAGAGAGACAATGGAGGTGGATTCCATAGCGACTCTTGAGCTCGCTGAAGAGCTTCGTATACCAATCCAGCCCGAGCTCAGGATGGAGCCCGCCCTGGAAGAGGATTCCGCTGCCGCCGAGTTCGACAGTTTCCTCTACCTTCGAAAAGATTTCCTCGTAGGAAAGAACGTAACCCCCGTCCTCGCCGGGTGAGCGATAAAAGGCGCAGAAATTGCAGATCGAGGTGCAGATATTGGTGTAGCTGATATTGCGATCGATGATGTAGGTAACGACATCGTCGGGATGCAATTGCCGGCGGCGGCTGTCAGCGAGAGCAAAGAGCTCCTCGTCGGAAACAGCCAGCGGCTGCGTGACATCGTCGGTGGCGGGAAGAAGCTCGAGCCACTCCTGGAGTGAGAGTCTCCTCCGGCCGACCTCTTCGCGCAGTTGGGTAACGGCAGCCTCGTTGTATTGCTGATGTCCGGCAGTCTTCATCTCGCCCTTTCCTGGTTTCGTTCAGACGGCCTATCTTATCCACTGGCGCCCACCGAGACAAGCAGGGCAACGCGGGTACGCCAGGCCCTGAACGAAAAAAGAGGCCTGGGAACCGGGGGCGGTCTCCAGGCCTCTTCTGCCAGCGAATTCTTATCCGCTGTTACTTGGCCTTGCGGATGTTTCCGTAGCCGTGGCTCTTCTTCTTGACCACACTGATGGCCTCGAGGGCATCGCCCTTCTTGAGCTTGTCGAGGACCTCCAGTCCCTTGGTCACCTTACCGAAAACAGTGAAGTCAAAGTTGACATCAAAGTAGGGAATGTCCTGGGTGCAGATGAAGAATTGGCTGCCCGAGCTGTTCTCAGCGTAGCCATCCGTCTCGTCATCATACTGTTTCAACATGACAAGGGAGCCGCGCTCGCATTTGTGCTTGGTCTGCTCATCGATGAGCTTGTAGCCCGGGTCGCCATCGCCATCATTGGTCGGACTACCGGTGATCAGACAGAGATTCTTACCATCCTGCTCGATAGACTCATAGAAGGTCATCTTTCCGCCATCGGGGCCCTTGGAGAAGAAATCCTTCTCCGCCAGCGTCACGAAGCTGGCGACCGTACTGTAGCAGTTGTTCTCGAAGAGAGTCACCTCGAGATCACCCTTCGCGGTCTTGATAAGAATTTCAGGATTATCGAGAGTGATTCCTTCGCCCGTAGCGGGAGGCTTGGGGGTGGTCGGCTTGGCCACGGAGGCCACCGCGGCGGCATCCGGAGACTCACCCTTGTACTCAGCCTCGGTCAGGATGACCACGCTGTCAAAAAGCGTCTGGGAAGTGAGCTTCTTGATCTGGTCAAGCCCCTCGACAACCTTACCGATCGGCACGTGTTCGGTATCCAACTCTGGATGGTCCTTCAGGGATACGAAGAAGATGCTTCCGACCTCGCCCCCGCGAGACTTACCCTGCTTGGAAGAGACTCTGGTCAGAAAGGAAACCGTGCCAACCGTATGCTTGACGGCATCATCATTCTTCAGGTTCGCAATGCGAATAGGAGGTACCCCCATGCCGTTCTTGCTCGAACAGCCGCCCAGGGCGTAATCATCCGCCTGTACATCATAGAAATTAAGGCGGTCGTAGAACCCCTCGTTAGCAAGATTGATAAACTGCCGCATTGCGTAGAGATTTCCCCGCGAAATACCGGAAAGCTCAAAAATTACCGGATCTCCACCCGTGGTAAGGCTGATCCGCGCATAGTACTTGACGCCGGACGTGATCGTGCCAAACACGGAAAACTCGAAATCACCGCCAAGTGAAGAGGAGCGGTTGGCGGAACGATCCAGGAAGACCTTCCTCGTCCTGATGGAATTGTCCTTCATGAGCTCAGCCTTGAGAACTGAGTAATCGGGAAGGTCCTTCACCTTTGCGAATCGAGCCTCCAGGTTCGAGATGAAGGCCGCGCCGGACCAGTTGATTCTGTAGCGGCCGGACGGCGTCAGGCTTGGAAAGTACTCGTTGAGGCTGACGGCCAGCCCGGTGATTTCCCAGCTCTTGAGAGTAGAGAAGTAGCTGGCCGGCTCGGCGACAGCGCTGAAATCTCCCGCCATCTTCTTGTTATCGCTCAGGCGAGTGACCTCAAATCCCAGCGGCAACAGAGCCGGGGCAGGGAGCCTCTGGTCCGTCTTGCTTTCATTCTTGAGGGTCAGGTTCAGTTCTACGGCCAAATCCTTGCGAAAGGAGAGCTGCGAACCGCGAGGAGAGGCGCCGGAAAGAACGCTCTCGATCGTCAGGATGACCTTACGGGAAACGGCAAGCGGACGACGCTTGGGCACGGCCTTCTGGGTCGCGGCCTTGGCAGCGGAAGCGGCCTGCGCGGCCTTGACCGCCGCGGGATCCTTCGGCTGCTGCTGAGTCGGCTGCGGTGTGACTGCGGGCTTGGCCGGCGGCGTCGCTGCGGGCTTGGCCGGCGGCGTCGCTGCGGGCTTGGCAGGCGTGACCACTACGGGCTTGACCGGCGGCGTCGCTGCGGGCTTGGCAGGGGGCGCAGGGGTTTTCTGCCCCGTGGCTGCTGCCGCGGCTGCCTTTTTCGGGGCTGAACCGGCCTTGATCTCGCTCACCTGAATCAGGTGCCAGCCGAATTCCGTAAGAACCGGCTCTGAAATACCACCTGTCTTGAGATTGAACGCCGCCGCGCTGAAGGCCGGATCGTAACCGCTGTTTTGACGAATGAAGCCGAGGTTTCCTCCCAGCGGCTTGGTGGTCGCATCCTTGGAATGCTTGTAGCAGGCGGCCGTGAAGGCCTTCGCATCGCCGCCGGCGGCAATCACCTCTTTGCGAACCTGTTCAGCCTGGGCCTTGGAGGCCAGCAGAATGTGAGAAACTTTACGCTCTTCCTGGGCGGAGGCATACGTCGCGCCAACAAGAACACTGAGAGAGAAAGCGCCGAGCAGAAGAGATCTGCCGGCAAAAGAATTCATGAGCTTCATGATGACCTGTTTCCTTTGATTGAGCGGCCCCTGGGGTCCGATCACACATTAAACGGCAAGCCCGGCGGCCGGCCGTCGATATACCTTCCCGCCGCGGCTTGAATCCCGGCGGCGAAAAAACTCTAAATCGTATTTTCGCGTGAACTTAAAACTAACGAATCGAAGATTATAACAAGATTAGCCTGAGTTTCCATAGGGGGTACCTCACAACCCGTAAGTCCCTCTGGCTATTGAAGAATCGTATTCTGTTTCCCGTTTATTATCGGCCTTTTCAGGCTCCCATTGTTTTCAGGCTCCCATCGACAGTGCCAATTCGACCATCAGGCGCACGCCCGCTCCGGTCGCCCCGCGCGGCTGATAGCCCAGGGGGGCCTGTCGCCAGGCTGTACCGGCGATATCGAGATGAGCCCAGGGGACGCCCTTGATGAAATGGCCCAGAAAAGCTCCGGCAGTCGATGCTCCCGCGTCGCGGCCGCTGGAATTCCTGACGTCCGCCACCTTGCTCTCGACCATCTTATAGTACTCGTCGAAGAGAGGGAGCTCCCAGATCCGCTCGCCGCAATCAGCCGACACCTTCAATAGCTGGCGGGCAAGAGCCTTGTCGTTGCTCATCAGGCCGCTGGCATGAGTTCCCAGCGCGATCACGCAGGCACCGGTAAGGGTCGCCATATCAACGACCGCGTCCGGCTTGAAGCGGCGGCTGTAGTGCAGGGCATCGGCAAGCAACAGCCTGCCCTCCGCATCGGTATTGATAACCTCGATGGTTTTGCCGCTGGCCGAGGTCAGCACATCACCGGGACGGTAGGCTGAACCGCCAAGCAGGTTCTCCGCTGAAGGCACGATCGCCACCACCCTGAGCTTTGGCTTGAGACGGGCAAGGGCCTGCATGGCTCCAATCGCCGCGGCGCCGCCGGCCATATCGAACTTCATGTCCTGCATGCCGCCGGCGGGCTTGATGGAGATGCCTCCGGAGTCAAAGGTGACGGCCTTGCCGACAATGACGAGGGTCTTTTCGGCTTTGCCTCGCGGAGTGTATTCGAGCTGGATCAGTCTCGGAGCCCGGTTGCTTCCCTGGGCGACTCCAAGTATGCCTCCCATCTTCTCGCGCTGCAGGTCTCTCTCTCCAAGCACCTTGCATTTGAGCCCGCTCGAGCGGGCCATGGACCGGGCCTTCGACGCGAGGCTGGCCGGGTAGAGGTAGTTGCCGGGCGTATTGGCCAGCTCCCTGGCGAGGTTCACTCCATCGACGCAGGCATCGGCGAGCTTCAGACCCGACCGCAGGAGCTTGAGCAGCGAGGCGTCGGAATCTCCACACTCAAGCGCCAGGCTCGAGGCCGGCTTGCGAGGTTTCCTGCCGCCCTTCTGGGCCTGGTAGTCGTAGGCGCCCAGCCTGCACCCCTCCAGCATGCAGCGCGCGGCCTGCGCCGCGCCCAGCTTTGCGATACAGACCGCGGCGGCTCCCTGCTCCAGAGAGAGGGAGGCCTTCTTACCCGAAAGCCTGGCGAGCCTGCGGCCAAGATTTCCGAATACCGTCCGGAGAACCTCTCCGTCGAGCTTCTTCCGAGGACCGAGACCCATCAGAAGGAGCGTCTTTTCGACGGCAGAATCCGGTGCCACCTGGGGAAGCACCTCTCCCTTCTTGCCCGAGAAGATGCCGGTAGAATCGGCCTTCCTGACGATCGCCGCCAAAGCGGGATCAAGACCTGAAGCTTTCTTGGCTCCGCCTCCATCGGAAAACACGGGGACAACCCGAACGGCACTGCGGCCGACCGTGGATTTGAGGGTAACTTTCATCTGCTGGCTCCGATCCATCTCGATAAACAATACTGCAGGATACGGACATCGCGGGCCTGCGGCGGCCAACACGACACCCTCTCCCAGCGCAGGCCCTCAACCGGGCTCTTCCGGGAGTATTGGAAATCACAATACTACTGCAAGAACCCTCTCAATTGTATTTCTCCTGCCCAAGGATGCCTCCTGCGGAAAGAAAATCGCGCTCTAGTTCCGGTAAAGACCCGCTGACAAAGAAAAACCGGGAGCCCGAAAGCTCCCGGCCTGATAGAACAATGAATGAGCTGGATCAACCAGCCGTGAAGACAGGTCGTCAATCCTTGGCCTCTTCACTGGCCTCGGCCTTGTCGGCCTCTTCACTGGCCTCATCCTTGACCTCGAAGTCGGCGTCGATGATGTCCTCATCCGCCTGCTCCCCCCCCCCGGGAGCCGCGCCAGCGGCCGGATCGTCCGCTCCTCCAGCGCCCTGTGTCGCGCTGGCCGCATCCTTGTAGAGCTGTTCTCCAAGAGAGGCGGCGATCTTCTCCACCTCCTCCATGCTGCTCTTCATCCCCTCGATGTTTTCGGCATCCCTGGCGGATTTGAGCCCGTCGAGAGCGTTCTGGAGGCTGGTTCGGTCCTCCTCGGAGAGCTTGTCCTTGTTCTCCTCGAGAAACTTCTCTCGCTGATGGATCAGAGCGTCAACCTGGTTCTTCAGATCGATCTTCTCCCGAGTCTTGCGATCCTCATCGGCGTGCGACTCGGCGTCGGCCTTCATCTTGTCGACCTCTTCCTCGGAAAGGCCGCTGGAAGATTCGATCCGAATCTTCTGCTCCTTGCCGCTGCCGAGATCCTTGGCCGAAACGTTGAGGATACCGTTGGCATCGATATCGAAGGAGACCTCGATCTGGGGAACCCCCCGGGGCGCCGGCGGCAACCCATCCAGGTTGAACCTGTCCAGCAGGCGATTGTCGTTACAGAGCTCGCGCTCCCCCTGGAAGACCTTGATCTCGACCCCGGGCTGATTGTCAGCGGCAGTCGAGTAGACCTCCTTCTTGGTCGTCGGAATGGTCGAGTTGCGCTCGATGAGCTTCGACATGACCCCTCCGAGGGTCTCGATCCCCAGCGACAGCGGGGTGACGTCGAGCAGGAGAACATCCTTGAGATTTTCGTCTCCCTGCAGAATTCCTCCCTGGATAGCCGCCCCGAGAGCGACGACCTCGTCGGGATTCACCGAACGGTTGGCGTCTTTCTGAAAGATCTCCTCGACGACCTTCTGAACAGAAGGAATACGGGTCGAGCCTCCCACCAGGACAATCTCATCGACCTGGTCAGGGGTGAAGCCCGCATCCTCGAGAGCCTTGGTGCAGGGCTTACGCAGGCGATCGAGCAGGGACTCGATGAGCTGCTCAAAGGTCGCCTGGGTAATCTCCATCTGAAGATGCTTCGGCCCGCTCTGGTCCGCCGTGATAAAGGGAAGGTTCACATCAGTGGCGGGGTTGGTCGAGAGCTCGCACTTGGCCTTCTCCGCCGCCTCCTTGAGACGCTGGAGGGCCATGTCATCACCGCGCAGGTTGATTCCCTGCTCCTTCTGAAATTCATCGGCGATGTAATCAATCAGAACCTGGTCGAAATCATCTCCTCCGAGATGGGTATCGCCATTGGTCGAGAGCACCTTGAAGAAGCCCTCGTCCACCTCGAGAATCGAGACATCGAAGGTGCCGCCTCCGAGATCGAAAACAGCGACCCTCTCACCTGACTTCTTGCCCTTGAGCCCATACGCCAGCGCCGCGGCGGTCGGCTCGTTGATGATACGCTCAACCTCGAGCCCGGCGATCTTGCCGGCATCCTTGGTCGCCTGGCGCTGAGAATCGTTGAAATACGCCGGCACCGTGATGACGGCCTTCTCTACCTTCTCGCCAAGATAGCTCTCTGCAGTTTCCTTGAGATTCTGCAGCACGATGGCGGAAATCTCAGGCGGCGTGTAGCTCTTACCGTCGATCTCCACCTTGACCAGCTCGTCAGCCCCTCCACTGATCGGGTAAGGAACCATTTTTTCTTCGCTGGAGACCTCGGCATGACGCCGCCCCATGAAACGCTTGATAGAGAAAATCGTACGGTTCGGGTTGGTGACAGCCTGGCGCTTGGCCGGCATGCCGACCAGGCGACCCTTGTCGGTAAAGGCCACAACACTGGGAGTGACCCTGTTTCCATCCGCATTGGCGATGACAGCCGGTTCTTCGCCTTCCATTACTGCCACGACTGAATTCGTGGTTCCAAGATCGATTCCGATGATTTTGGACATTGAAGCCCCCTGAGTCCAAGACTCTGTTATTTCTGTTTTCGTTTACTGAACTTGTTTTGCCCGCGCTCTCGAACGCCGTGTTTTTCCAAACCTCGGCAAAGGAAGAACGCAGGAACTCTTCTGACCTGAAAGAAATGCAAATAGCGTTCCCAACCGTCAGGGGCTTAGCCTTTAGTTGTTGTTATTAAATAACTTATGGTAATAAAAAACTGCCCCCCGCAGATTGGCAAGCTCTCGGATCTGCCAAAGTGGCAGGCATTGACCGCCTCTGCCTTGTCACGCTGGCAGTAATGGGAGTCGGGCTCAACTCAACCCGTACTCCTTGAGCTTGCGATACATCGTTCGCTCTCCGATGCCGAGCATCCTCGCCGCCTCCTGGCGATTGCCCCCAACCTGCTCGAGCGTCTGCTCGATGAGAATCTTCTCGACCTCCTTGAGAGGCACTCCGACAAGGGACTGGACCTCGGTGGGTAACTTGTGCTGGCCCTGGTGAATGCTCTCGGGAAGGTTCTCTACCATCAGCACAGGCCCGCCCGAGACCACCACCATATTCTCCACGACGTGCTTCAACTCCCTCACATTGCCGGGCCAGTTGTACGAGCTGAGGATGTTGACCGCCTCGCGTTCGATTTCACGCACCGGCTTTTTGTAGGCGCGTGAAAACTGCCCGATGAAGTGATTCAGAAGGAGCGGAATGTCCTGGCGCCGCTCGCGAAGCGGCGGCAGGTGAACGGTAACCACCTTGAGACGGTAGTAGAGATCCTCGCGAAACTTGCCGTCCTCGATCAGGGTTTCGATCTCACGGTTGGTGGCCGAGATCAGGCGCACATCGACCTTGATCGGCTTGTTGGAACCAACCCGCGTAATCTCCCCGTCCTCAAGGACCCTGAGCAGCTTCACCTGGGTCTCCATCGGGATATCGCCGACCTCATCGAGGAACAGGGTGCCCCGGTCGGAAAACTCGAAACGACCCTTCTTCTGAAAATTAGCCCCGGTGAAGGCGCCCTTCTCATGACCGAAGAGCTCGCTCTCGACCAGTTGGGGGGAGAGCGCGGCGCAATTGAGCGGCACCAGGGGACGACCCTTGCGCAGGCTGTTCTCGTGCAGGGCCTGGGCTATGAGTTCCTTGCCCGTTCCGTTTTCCCCGGTGATCAGAACGGAAACATCCGTCTCGGCGATCTGCTTGCACAACTCGATGACCTTTCGCATCGGCTCGCTATTGCCGATGATCTTCTCGAATCCGAAGCGCTTGTCGAGCCTCTCCTCAAGCTCGCGATTCACCCTGACAAGCTCCTGGTGCTCGAGCGCCCGCTCTACACGAACCCGCAAACCCTCGATATTCAGCGGCTTGACGAGATAATCCACCGCGCCGCGCTTGAGAGCCTCGACCGCCGTCTCGATGGTCGCATGGCCGGTGAAGACCACCACCGCCACAAATGGATTGATCTGCTGGGCCTGGCGGATGATCTCCATCCCATCGACGTCATCCATGACCAGGTCCGTAAGCACAAGATCATACTGCCGCCGGGAAAGCATGGAGATCCCCTCCGCGCCGCTGGTGGCGACATCGCAGCGGAAGCCCACCATCTCGAGAACGTCGCGCGATCCCTCGGCATGGTTTCGGTCATCGTCGACGATTAAGATGAGCCCCCGGCCGCGATCGGCATCTTCACTGGGAACCTCACCTGAATCGGCCTGCAGTTCTTCCGTTGTTGCATCAACGCTCATGTTTCATTCCTCTCGATGGGAAGGTAAACGGAGAACTGGCTCCCCTTCCCCTTGGCGCTCTGCACTTCAATGAACCCGCCGTGCTCCTCAATGATCCGCCTGGAAATCGCCAGCCCGAAACCGGTACCGCCATCCCGGGTGGAGTAATAGAGCTCAAAGACCCGCTCCAGCTTGTCTCCTTCGATTCCAGGCCCGGTATCGGTCACCGCCCCTACCGCGTATTGGATGCCATCCCGTTCAACTCGATCGGTCTTGAGAATCAGCTCTCCACCCTCCGGACTCATCGCCTGGCAGGCATTCTGAACAAGGTTGTGGAATACCTGCCGAACCAGGTCAACGTCGAAGGAAAAAGCCTCCAGGCTGGAAGAGAGCCCCAGGCGAATCTGCACACCTGAGCGCTCGGCCTTGGCGGTCATGAATTCGGTAAGATCCTCCAGCATCTCATTGAGGCTCTTGACCTCCAACGCCAGCTTATGCCGCTCGGTGAAGCGCAGAAAGGTCTCGATGATGCGCTCGACTCGCTGAACCTCCGACGACATGACCTCAAGGCGTCTGAGAGCTCTCTGCTCCTTCGGAGTGCTGGCATCCTTCCACTCCTCCTGCAGCAACTGGGCACTCAGATTGATCGTAGAAAGGGGATTCTTGATCTCATGGACCAGGCTCCCTGCCATTGCGGCGACATCCACCCCCCAGTCCTTCTGGGAGCTCGAGATGCTCACTTCCTGTCTTTCTGGCATATTTCAGTCTCCAGGAACGATCAATAACCCAGAGATCATACCTACAGAGTGGCTCATCTACACCGAAAAATGTCAATTTGGCAGTTTTTGGACCTATTTTACTCAAATTTAAGCTGCAGAGCTGCTGGAAGAGCCGAAGCTTCCTCGTCACCCAGACCGGCCATCTGCCCCCAGAATGCCCGCGGCAGCAACAGAATGCCCGCGGCAGCAACAGAGATACCTCAGTCCAGGAAAGACCTGCTGCAAAGCCCAGTGTTACTTGTTTTCGAGTTCTCTGCGAACCTCGTCACGGAGCTTTTTCTTCTGGGCCAGAGCGGTACGCTGGCGCCATTTTTCGAGCTTTGTCTTCTCCGTAGAGTTGAGAGCATTATTGAGCTCGTAACCCTTGAGAAACTCGAGGGCAAAGCTGTATTGCTTGAGCAGGTAGGCTGCCTCAAAAGCACTCCAATAGGCATCAGGGCTGGCCTGGCCGGTGCTGAAGTTGATGTTGAACTGCTGCAGGCACATTTTGAAATTGAGGTCGGACTTTTCCCTGTTCGCCACGCTGCGGGCCTCCAGCGCCGTTTTCTTCTCGCCAGTTGCATTCTTCGCCTGCTCGGCCTGCTTCAGCCCCAGGGTTCTGTAATAGACCCCAAGCATGCGCAACGCCTCTCCGTATTGAGCGTAACAACTGGGACAATCGATGGCGTTGGGAAAGAGCGCGGCGGTACTCTTGCGTCGATCGACGAAACAAGTCAACGCCTCGATGTCGATTCCCTTATCCGCATCGGTCTGGGAAGCGTAGAAGCGCTGGTAACAAGCTAACGCCTCCTCGCGCAGGGTCTTGGCCTTCTGGGCGATCTCTACGGAAGTAAGATTGCTCTTACCCGTCGATCCGCACCCGCAAATGAAAAGGGTCGGACAGGCCAATAGACCGCAGGCCAAAAGACAAAGGCTCGACCGAGACGGAAAGAAGCTCATACTTTTCATGCTTCGATTTTCTTTCTGAACATCTTCGTGAACAACTGCGCCCCGCTCAAGCATCCCCGACCGATTGACAGTAACTGAAGGTCACTTCGTCTCTCGAGACACCAGCCCAGGGCTCGAAGCGTTTTCTCTTCTCCGCTTCACTGCTGAGAACCTAACACGAGACTGCCACAGGGTCAAATTAGCGGCCTCCCTCGATCCGATCGAAAATCTCCTTATCCAGGCGAACTCTCAACGTTTTGTGGCTCCTGAGCAGTACGAGACCCGGAGGAGCCCCCTTCGGCTTCGAGAGCAGCTTGGCCGGAGCATAGTCCACATCAGCCGAAGCTCCCTCGACAAAAACCACGCTCGAGCGACGAGTGAGGCTGTAGTAGAGAGCCAGCTGCGCCGCCTCGAGCAGGGTGTCCCTCGGGACCGTCTTACCTGCCACGGTGCGAATGATCACATGCGCCCCCGGCCGTCCGCTGGCATGAAGAAAAATGTCGTTCCCCCTCGCCATGCGCAAGCTCAACTGGTCGTTCTCCCGCGCATTGCGCCCCACGAGGATCGTAAAACCCTCTGAAGAAACAAAGCTTCTCGGCCCGGAGGGCGCATCTTCCCTGCGGCGCCCGCGCGAACGTTTCCTGGAACGGAGGTGCGGTTGGGCCTCCCCTGACAAGCTCTCGAGGGTGCCATCATCAGCGGCCTCATCGACCTGCACCGCCAGCAGCGAAATCTTCTCGAGCTTCCCCTCGACCTCTCCCCTGCGTTTTTCTATCGAGGGGCCGGCTCGGCGGGCCTTGCGATAGCGTTTGAAGTAGCGCTCGATGTTCTCTTCGGGCCCAAGCCTGGCATCGAGCTCTATTCGAACCGGCTCCTGCCCATCGGAAAAATAGTCGACCAGCTCGACCTCTTTCAGTCCACGGCGCAGACTGCCATAGGAACCCTTGAGGAGTTCGCCAAGCTCACGCTGGCGTTCGAAACCATCCAGCGCCCCGAGTTCCTCTTCGAGCTTCCCCAGGATCTTCCGCAACCGCTTCCGCTCCCGTTTCAGGGCGCCGGAGAGCTTCTTCTTTTTTTCGAGCAGTGCGGCCTCTGCCTCCAGGGCGGAGAGCTTCCGTGCCACCCGGAAATTGAGCGGAAACTCCCCCTCTCCCTGCAAACCTGTGAGCCAAT
>Ga0163108_10000631_pt1 | contig 26218 bp, 24 predicted proteins | sample Fk1155metaG_FD_109644 | JGI IMG/M metagenome (GOLD analysis project Ga0163108, IMG submission 109644) | Marine microbial communities from the Central Pacific Ocean - Fk160115 155m metaG | ecosystem: Environmental > Aquatic > Marine > Oceanic > Photic zone | place: The Central Pacific Ocean...
CCAGTCGTACTCGCCGACGAGTTGATCGACGACGTCGCGCTGTTTCATCTCGTCGGGCAACACTTCCCACGTGTACGTCTCCATCTCGATGTGCGAACAGAGCTCCGGGTTGGAGCCGAGCACGCCGATGGCTTGCTGAAGTTGATCTGCTGTGGTGTCGAACAACGCCGACGGCGGGCAGTGCAGCGGGACGTGAAAATGAATCCGCCACTCGGTGTCGCCAGCCGTCTCGCCGCGCGCAGCGGCGACCAATGCGTCCGGCAAATCGCGATGCCGCGTGAGCGCACCGTCCGCGCTTCTGGCTACGACTTGATGGAAATAGATGTCCTCCGCGAAGCCGGCCAATCCGTCGAGCGTCTCGGTGCTTGGTTGCACCTTGAGCGCGGAACTGAAATGCAGCTTGCTGATGCGGATGCCCTCGTCCGTCAACGAGTCAAGCGCGGCGGCAGCCTCCTCGAACTCGACGGCCAGGTGACAGGTGTCGTAGTTGATTCCCAAACGCTTGGCCAACCGATCGTCACCGGGCCGATCGTCGCGCAACTGCTGATAAAACCGGATCATCTCCGCAGTCGTTTCCAGGTAACACAACGGCTCTGGCTCGAGGCCGAGGTGCAGATCTTTGCCGGTCTTTTCGCTGAGCGCGTCAATGTGCTCGACAACCTCCCAAACGTTGCGCCGCATGGTTTCTACCTGCTCGTCAGTGGTGATAAACTCCTTAAACGAACACGGCACCGTACTGACACTGCCGCCCGCCTCGACCGGGGCGATTTCGGCTAAAACATCAAACAACCGCTTGGTGTACTCAACGCGCTCCGAAGTGGTCCAATCCGGCTGATACACATGTTCCTTGATTCGTTTTCCGTGAAAACCGCCATGAGGGAACCCGTTGATGCTGAAGATGTAACAGTTGTTTTCATCGAGCCACTCGCGGAAGCGAGCCAGTTCATCTGCCTGGCCAAGCTGACGGGAGGCCGTGTTGCCCAATCGGAGGCCAATTGCGTACGGTTTCTCAGCTGCGACCCGTTCGCGCACCCGTAGGGTGTGCTCATTGAGCGACCGGAACGTCTCCGTCCAATCGCCACCGCGATGGATGTTCGTGCAGTAGGCAAGATGGATGCCGTGGCTGAGCTTCATCTGCGCTTGGCCAAGCTCATTGCCCCTCGGGTGCGATGAAGCGTGGGCTCTGGCTCATGAACTCGATCGGGTTTTGGTATACGACCTTGTCGATGTATCGGGCATCGTTGCCGCGACGTCTCATTTCCTGCGCAGCCTGAGGGACTGCCAACGGCACACTGATTCCCCAGTCGCATGCGCTGTTCATCCAGATACGCTCGTTGCCGTAAACCTCGAGAATGTCTATCGCGCGATTGGCCGTGCACTTGGTCTCGGGGTACAGGGTCATGCCGGCCCAAAATCCGTCGTCGAGCACCATGCCAACAGTGTGCTCTTCTACATGGTCGATGATGCAACGCTCCGGCCGGATTCGACTGTCGCTCTTGAGCATGTCTAGAATCAATCGGGTGCCCTTGCGCTTGTCTTCGAGATGCGGTGTGTGGACGAGGATCAACTGGTCATTGCTTGCCGCAAGGTTGATGTGCTTCTCGAGAACGTTCATCTCGTTGCGGCTGTTTTTGTTCAGGCCGATCTCCCCGATTCCGAGCACGTTCGGGCTTCCCATGAATTCCGGTATGATGGCAAGCACCTCATCAGCAAGACCGAGATCCTCCGACTCCTTTGGGTTGATGCAAAGCCAAGTGTAGTGCGGCAGACCAAACATCGACGCGCGCCGCGGCTCGTGCTGCGTGAGTTGGCAAAAGTAATCGTAAAAACCCTGCGCCGAACTGCGGTCAAACCCCGCCCAAAACGCTGGCTCGCTGACTGCCTGACAACCGGCCATGGCCATCGCACGATAGTCATCCGTCGTGCGGCTGACCATGTGACCATGTGGTTCAATATAGCGCATCGCGTTCTCGCTGGTCAGTCGTTGTTCGTGCCTGGCCAAGCGCCACAGGCTGCCTTGGTGGTAGCAGCGGGAGTGGGTTTGTCACTGGGATCGCTGAACGCCATGAGCACATTTTTGGCGCGATCCGGTTGACTGCTCTCCAGTGCCTTGAGCGCCCCGCAAAAGACCTTGTAGCGAAAATCCGAACTACTGCCTTCGCGGTCAACGCGATCCATAAACGCCGCAACATCGATCAACCTTGCCCGGGCATCCAGAAAGTACAGATCGAGCATTTTGTTTTTGTCAGTCATTTTCTGTGTAAAGGAACCCAATAAACACCCGAACCGGTCCGTTGGCAATCTATTGCTGAGCATCAACCGGCTTGGCATTCACCATTCGCCACAGACCGGCGGCAAGACTGCCGAGAATGCAGTGCGTCACGGCGCTGACCGCGCAGGGCACGGCGGCCAACGGCAACGCCGCAAAATGCTTTGTTGCCAAGGCGGTGCCCAAGCCGCTGTTCTGCATTCCCACCTCGATCGATACTGTGCGGCACGACATCTCGTCGAGTTGCATGAACTTGGCCAAGGCGTAGCCCAACCCGAAGCCGCCGACGTGCAGCAACAACACTGCCGCCACCAGCGTCCGCCAGTTTTCAATAATGGAGTCCCGGTTTTGCGCAAGGATATAGCCTACGATCAGGATGATGAACACCACCGAGATAAAGGGCGACACAACGGCGATTCGCTTGGCCGCCTCCCCGAAGAAATGGTTGATCCCTATTCCGACAGCAACCGGCAGGATCACGATGATCAAAATGCTCTGCAACAGGCCAAGCGCATCCACCGGCACCCGTTCACCCACGTAAAGCATGGTGAGCAACGGGGTTAGCACCACGGCGAGCATCGTGGAGATGGCCGTCATGCTGACAGACAGCGCGACATTCGCCCGGGCGAGAAATGCAACAACGTTTGAGGCGGTCCCGCCGGGGCAGCAGGAAACCAGCACCAAGCCGATGGCCATGTCTCTCGGCAGATTCATCCAATGGCCAATACCCCACCCGAGGAACGGCATCACCACGAATTGAAGCACCACTCCGCCAAACAGCGCGAACTGAATCACGAACACACTGCGGAAGTCGTCAAAGGTCAGCGTGAGCCCCATTCCCAGCATGATGATGCCCAGCCCGATTTGGATCATTGTGCCGGAGTACCAGCCAAACGCGCTTGGCCAAGCTAACGCCACCACGGCAATGAGCACGGACCAAAGCGGGAACAGATTGGTCAACCAACGGAAGAAGGTATGCACGACGCGGATTGAGACGGCTTGGCCAAGAGGAGGCAACCAAAAACTTGCAAAAGCTTGAGTCGGCGCTGGTGAGAGACTAGCTTGACGCCATGAAGCGTTTGTTGAGTTTCAGTCTGCTCTTGATTGTGATTTCCCTGCTGGAGTCTACCCCCGCTCTTGGCCAAGGGACTTCACTCGACACCCGCGCATTGCGGGAGGATTATCGCCGATTGCAGAGCCAACTGGCTGATCTGCTCGAGGCACACAGCGCGCTCAAAAGTGAACTCTCCAAGCTCCGCAACGATGTGCGCCTGCTCCGGACCAAGTCGGCAAACAAGGACCCCTCCACCGCCACCCGTACCGATCTCGAGGGATTGGCCAAGTCCATCCGCGAAGTGGATCGCAAACGCGTCCAGGACAAGGAGTTGATTCTCAAGGAAATGAAAGCGCTGATACGGAGCAACTCGAGAGATATCTCGAAAACCAAGCCACCCAAGGTCAGCCCCACTCCTCAAAAAGGCTTCAATCACACAGTACAATCCGGCGAAACCATCTCGGCGATTATCGCCGCCTACAATACCGAACTGAAGAGTCAGGGCACCAAAAAACGAATCACCCTCACGTCGGTGCTCGCCGCCAACCCAAAACTGAACCCGCGGACGATGCGGATCGGCCAATCGCTGTTCATCCCCGATCCGCGCTAGCCATCCGCCCAACACACAAAGTCGTGCAACTGGATTTTTTGTCAGAAAACTGGGGAGTCATCATTTGGGCTGTACCCGGAGTTTGGCTTCTAATGGTGCTGACCATTTTCTGGGCCTTGCCTAAGATTGATTTCCGCGTCGGTTCGAAGGCCGTCGTTGTGGAATGGATGGGATACTCGCTCCGCAGGATTCCGTTATCCGACATCAGCCGAATTTCAAAACGCCTCAAAGGCAAACCGGAAATTTGGCGTAACACTTTAAAAGGAAGCCACCGGATGTTGGTGCTGTACCGAAAAAGCGGAAAGCGACCGGTAGTAATCACCCCGCACAATCGTTACGTCTTCCGCAATCAGCTTGAAAGCAACCTGGCAAAACTGACGAAGCAAGTCGCCTAGCCGTATATCGGCGTGTAAAGCTTGCGCCGCAGTCGAAGCCAAGTTTTTAAGCCGGCCCCCAGCTTGACAAGGCGGTTGATTTTGATCCTACCACGTCCCGTCTCAAACACGTTGTAGCGCCGCTCACGAAGCTTCGCCAGCAATCTCCAATAGATGGCAGCCATGGCTTCGGAGGCAACAAGTTGTCGCTTGTGCTGATGAGGGAACGCCTCTCTGGCCAAGCGGTAATGAGCCCAGGTGCGTTCGGCGATCTCCTGCGCTGCGTTTTCGTAACCAACCGTAAAACGGCCCTCGAGAACATCAGCCTCGGCTACCGAGTGTTTTTTCAGAATCGACTGTGGAAGATAAATCCTGCCCCGTTCCGCATCCTCGCTCACATCGCGCAGGATGTTCGTCAACTGCAGCGCTTGGCCAAGGTTCTCGGCATAACGCTGCGCCGCATCCACTTCACAACCGAACACACGAAGGCTCAGCAAACCCACCACCGAAGCGGCGCGGTGGCAGTAGAGTTTCAGCTCGTCAAAGTCCCTGTAACGGTTTTTCTCCAAGTCGGACTCCATCCCGACAAGCAACTCGTCAAACAAACTAAACGGTAAATTGTACTCGCGAATAAACGGGCGCAGTTCACTGCAAACTCGAAACTTGGGCTCGCCCCACTCGCACGCCCGGCGGATGTCCTCCCGCCATAGTTGCAGACTTTCAGCGCGCTCCGCCACCGACACGGCGTCGTTGTCAGCGACGTCATCAACCTCGCGACAGAAAGCATAAAGCGCAGCCATCCCGTTGCGTCTCGCCTTGGAGAGCAAAAAAAATGCGGCTGCCAGATTGGAGCCGCTTTTTGCTGTAATTAGCTGGCTCTGAGTGGGGTGAGTCACTACCTCTGTTCCGCATTTTCGCCCTCAGCAGCGGCTGCGTCACTCTTCGGTGGCAGCCCACCGGTCTCGGACAAGGTTGGATTGCGTTTTCGGTGCTGGCGACGGCGGCGTTTATGGCGACGACGCTTCTTACGCCTCTCGCCTTCCTCGCCGGGAGCTGTCCGCTTGGCCGTTGTCAGTCGGGCGGAACGGCTGCGCCGGGATGACTTGCCTCTCCCGTCCTGATGGAGAATCATAGTGACAAGCGCAATCATTAGAGCCAAACCAAGCGCAACGGCAAGAATGAGCAACGGACCCTGGAGCGCATCCAAAAAACCACCGCCCGGATTTGGCGAACCGGTATTCAACAAGGCCAACGCTCGGATCGTAAGTTCTGTGAAATGATTCATTTGTCGCTTGGGCTGTTCTCCACTTCAGAGTCAGCCTCATCGGTGAATTGAAGGCGCGTCATGCGGTAGCGCAGGGCGTGACGACTGATCCCCAGTTTCTGCGCGGTTCGACTGAGGTTCTTATCGTTGCGCGCAAGTTCCACTCGGATCATGTCGCGCTCGAATGAGGCAAGCGCCTCCTCGAGTGAAAGTCCGTCATAGGACGAAGCGGAGTCATCCTCCTTGCGAAGGCGCGTCTCAAGCCGAAAGTCAGGCAGGTTGACGGGATGGATCACATCGGAGGTTGAGAGGATCACTGCTCGCTCCATCGTGTTCCGCAACTCACGGACGTTGCCCGGCCAATGGTGGTTCTCCAGCATGTAATTCACCTCGCTGGATAGTGGCTGAAACTGCTTGTTCATCTTCCTGCCAAATCCAGACAGAAAATGCTCGGCCAACAAGACGACATCTCCTTCACGATCCCGCAGTGGCGAGACTCTCAACTGAACCACATTCAATCGATGATAGAGGTCCTCCCTGAAATCACCGTTCTCGATGGCGTCGATGATGTCACGGTTGGTCGCCGCAATGATCCGAACATCCACCCGGAGCTCCTCTGTTCCTCCTACCCGAACAAATGTGCCATCCTCGAGAAATCGCAGCAGCTTGGCCTGAAGGGATCGGGACATCTCGCCGATTTCATCGAGGAACAGGGTACCGCCGTTGGCCTCCTCCACCTGACCGGTCTTCTGTTTCACCGCGCCGGTGAAGGAGCCCTTTTCGTGTCCGAACAGTTCGCTCTCGAGCAGTGTCTCCGGGATGGCCGCGCAATTGAGGCGCACATATGTCTCTTCACGACGCTGGCTGGAGTGGTGTATGGCCCCAGCGATCAACTCCTTGCCGGTGCCGCTCTCGCCAAGTATCAGGATGGTTGCCTCGGTCGGACCAACTGTCCGGATCATCTCCCGCAGTTCCTTCAGGCTTTGACAGTTGCCGATGATATCGTCCAACTGATAGCCATGCGGTAGGCGTGCCTTGAGTTTTTCGTTTTGACGAATGAGCAAATGCCGCTCGGCACAGCGGTTGACGGAGTGCAGCAGTTCCTCCGGTTCGAACGGCTTGGACAGATAGTCGATGGCGCCGGTCTGGATCGCCTCCACCGCCAGCTTCGGCGTGGCGTAGGCGGTGATCATCAGCACCGGCAGATCCGGCCATCGCTCATAAGTCTCCCGTAAAAACTCGTATCCGCTCATTCCCTCGAGGCGAGCATCCGTGATGACCATGAAGTAAGAGGATGACTCAATGCCCTTCAATCCATCCTCCGCCGTCTCGACAGTGTCCACCTGATAACCCCGGGACTCGAGAACTGTCTTGAGCGAGTCGCGCATGTTGCGCTCGTCATCCACGACCAATAGCTTAAGATTTGTTTTCACGAAGACTGGAGCTTGAGTGTCGTCCTTCCCGGAAATACTAGATTGAAACGGGTGTATTTTCCAAGTTCAGATTCGATTTTTACCATACCGCCGTACAACTCGGTGTTGTGCTTGACGATGGCCAAACCAAGCCCGGTGCCCTTTTCCTTGGTGGTGTGGTACGGTTCAAAGACCGAATTGAGCTGCTCAGGAGGAATTCCGGGGCCGTTGTCCTCAACGCTCACCCGAAAGGTGTAATCGCCCTCATAGCTGGTTTTGATCCGGATTTCTCCCTTGCCTCGAAGCACCTCCCTAGCGTTTTGGATGATATTGACGAACACTTCGCTAACATGCTCGGGCTGGGCAAGCAGGGGCGGCAGGGCGATTCCGTACTCACGCCGGATGCGGGTGCTGAACTTGCTGCCCGTCGGGAACGCCTGCAGGATGGCGGCATCTAGCATCTCGTTGATATCGAGTTTGGCCAAGCGCCCCTCAACCAACTGGGCGTAGCCCATCAGCTTGGTTATGATCTGGTCGGCCTTGTTGACCTCTTCGCGAATTAGGCCGACTTGGCGCTTGGCCAAGTCATTCCCCTCAACGGTCGGGCCAAGCGCAAACGCGGCGTTGTTGATGATGCCAAGCGGGTTCTTCACCTGATGCGCAATCTCCGCCGCAAGTCGCCCCGATGCCTGAAGCTGGCTTTGCCGCCGGTCGAACTCATCCTCCTCGGCCTCCATGCGGCTTTGCTTGTCGATCAACACCTGCAGGCCGTATCCACACACTGTCATCAACACCAGCAGCAACGCTCGCAGCATCACCGGTTCTCCGGTGATGTTCTCGAGTTCCTCCTCCGAACGGGCAACGATGATGTCGAACACACCCGCACACAGGTAAATAATGCTGACGGAAAGATTGGCCACGATCTGCGTCGTCGCGATCGGCATGCTGATTGCGTTGCGAACCTGAAGTCCTAGGAACATCCAAAACAGGAAGCTCTCAAAGCCACCGGTCAACTCAGTCATCATCGCCAGCAGCAGAGCGTCAAACAGGCAAATGGAGAACACCACCTCGCGAAGCACCTTCGTGGAAAACTCCTCCATCCGGATAAGCATCACGCCGATTGCCACATTGACAACAAGACAGAAGACAAAAAACCACTGGATCGTCCGCAACAACGTCCAACGCACGCGGTCGGAGTCCATCTCCGGCCACTCAATAAAGTAGAGATAAAAAATGAGAACGAGAAAGTAGATCACCTTGACCGGCAGGACGGTGTTGCGCTCCATAAAATGGATCCGCGCGCGCTGCGCCCCATCGTCGGGCGCAACAGACTTGAACAACTGGGACAGGCGCCACCAGTCTATCCACGTCTTATTGCCCCCGTTTGAGGCCATGCCATCAGTCGTTTGCCCGGGCCACACCCAGCAATTCCAAGGCTCGCTCAGCGATCTCGTCCACTGGCCAAAGCCGCCCGATCCCCTCGTAACCACAGGAGAGCATCCCCTCGTCCGGCCCGATGAACTCCGCACCCCGTTCTGTCAACGCCGCCACATTGGCCTCGGTGGCAGGATGACGCCACATATTGACATTCATCGCGGGAGCCAGCAGCAACTTGGCCTCGGGCCGCAATGCCAGCGCAATGCAGCCCAGCGCATCGCCAGCCAAACCGTTGGCCAATCTGGCTAGGGTGTTGGCAGTCGCCGGGGCGAGCAGCAGCAAATCCGCCTCGGCAGCGGCGCGAACATGGGCCACGCCGGTTTCCTCCTCGTCGTACAAGCTGGTGATCACGCGCCGGCGGGTGAGTGTCTGGAAAGGCAGCGGTTTGACGAACTCCTGTGCATCCCTCGTCAGCACCACGTCCACCACGCACCTGGCCTTGGTCAACTGGCTCGCCAAGTCGATCGCCTTGTGCGCGGCGATTGAACCGGACACCCCCAATACAATTGTTTTTAATTCACTCATCGGCCTTGACATGTTTTTGCTTGGCCAAGCGGACGTTTTCGATGATGCGAAGCATCCGCTCAACATCGGCCTCGCGGGTTTGACTGATCAGTGTGTGGTCGAATTCCCCGGCCCTGGCCATCTCATCCTTCGCGATGGCCAGGCGGCCGGCGATGATTTCAGTCGAGTCGGTGCCACGATCGCGGAGTCGCCTTTCGAGTTCACCGAGACTTGGGGGAAACAGGAACACCGTGACCAGTGACTGGCTCAGCACCGGATCGGTCGCTGCTCGTTCGCGGATGGTTGCCGCGCCCTGTATGTCGATGTTGAGCAGCACATCGTTCCCCTCGGCGAGCTTGGCCCGCAGCTCCGACTTGAGCACACCGTAATGGTTGCCATGCACGACGGCGTTTTCCAAAAACTCCCCTCCTTCCACCCTGGCGAGAAACTCTTCCTCTCCGAGGAAATAATAATCCACACCATCCATCTCGCCGTCGCGCGGTGCGCGTGTGGTGCAGGTCACCGCGCGGCGCGCGTTTGGCAGCGCAGCGCGCATATTGTCGCAAAGTGTGGTCTTGCCGGCGCCGGACGGCGCGGAGACCACCACTACAAGAGACGTGCTGGATGCGGTGCCACTCATTCGACGTTCTGCACCTGCTCACGGATTTTTTCTAGTTCGGTTTTCATGGCAACAACTTCACTAGAGATGGCTGCGTCGTTGGCCTTTGAGCCGATTGTATTGATCTCCCGGAACATTTCCTGCGCCAAAAAGTCAAGCTTGCGCCCCACCGGCGCGGTGGCAGACAGACAAGCCTCTACTTGGCCAAAGTGGCTGTCGAGACGGATCAACTCCTCAGTGATATCCATCCGGTCTGTGTAATAGACGATCTCCCGAAGCAGGCGCTCGTCGTCCATCCCGGGCAACTCAACGCTGGCGCTATGCAACCGTTCGATCAACCGATCTCGGTGATGTTTCAACACTTGCGGAGCGCGCTTGCTCACCCGCCTAGCCAGGCGTTTCAGGCCAGCCAAGCGCTTGGCTAAATCCCGGCCCAAGTTGGCGCCCTCCTTCCCGCGCATGGCCTGCAACGCCTCGAGCGCCTGCCCAAGCGCACGCTTTGCCGGAGCGCGAAACACCTTGGTATCACCCGTTGCCTCGGGAGCCTCCAGCACACCGGGCAACCGCAGGAGGCTCTCGAGCGAAAGGTTGTCTGGCACCTTCAGCGACTTGGCCAATCTGCCCAGTTCACGGCGATACGCCATGACCTGCCTCTCGTTGATGACAACCGAAACCGACCGGTCCGCCTTCGATTGCTGCAACATGATCCGGCAGTTGACCCGCCCCCGGGAGACAGAGGCGAGGATCATGTCACGCAATTCCGACTCGGCAGACTCAAGCTCTGTCGGAATCCCAAGCGAGACTTCGGCCTGCTTCCGGTTCACTGTGTTCAACTCGACGGTGATGCGTACGCCTTTCGCCGTGCACTCGCCGCGCCCGTAGCCGGTCATTGATTTCATCGTATCCGTACGCCGCCTATCCAAGGTTGGCGTAGTGGGCATCCACCCGTTCGGCAACATCGCGGTAGCCTATGTCGCGCTCGTAAATGATTTTGAACTGCTCAATCGCATCCACCTTGCGATCCATCGAGGCGAGCACACAGCCGAGTTGGTAGTGCAAATCCATCTTCTCGTCGTCCATGACTTCTTTTTTGTCGAGCGCCTTTTGCAGGGTGCCGGCCGCCATGTCGTTCATGCCGCGCTTGGCAAAGCAGCGGCCAATGTACATCAGCGAGGCGATCTCCCGGTGTGGGTTGGCCTGCGCGCGCTGGAAGGATTGGATCGCCAGAGTGATCTCCCCGGCCTCAATCTGCAGCACGCCAAGGTCATACCGCAGCGACAGGTCGGACGGGTACCTTTCGGATAGGCGCTGAATCTGCTCCATCTCAAACGCCTTGCGCTTGGCCTCCAGTTCGCCCGCCTCGCCTTCACCGGCTTGTTCGATTTGCCAGTCGAACTGCATCAGCCTCGTGTCCACGATGGCTCGGTCCACGGCGGCGTCGGAGCGCAGGTTCGTCTTGTTGAACCTCTCATAGTACTCGATGGAGCGGTCGAATTCCTTTACCCTGCAGTGCAGCTCTGCCAATGAACGGATGAGCTGCAAATTGTCCGGCTCGGCTTCGATCCGTTGTTCGTACTCGCGAATCAGGTTCTCGGCAGTGGACTCCTGCTCTGAGCGCCGGTTTTCCTGCTCAAGCAACACAGCCTCCTCCTCGTCCTTGAGCACCGCCCGGTAATCGGCCTCACCGGAGGCGACCTTGTCGTAGCCTCCCTCGGATAGCGTGCGGTTGGCCGTCATGTTTTTTGAGAGTTGCTGCACCTCCTGATCGCCAGGGTGCGCCTTGGCCAACACTGCGCAAGTCTCTTCTGCCTTGGCCATTTCGCCGTTGTCCACCAACGCCTGGCAGTATCGCATCGTGTAGGCCTTGTTATCTGGCTGCTGCTTCATGACCAGGTCCCAAGCGAACACCGCCGTGCGCGGGAATCCCGCCTCGGTGGCGGCATCTGCCAGAAGCTTGTTACCCATCACGCTGTACGGGTCTTCGTTTAGAATCTGCTCGGCCACCTCGATGGCCTCGATCGGATCTTTCTTCAACGCCAACTGTCCCTTGGGCAGGAGCGACGTCGAGGCTGTTTTACCGAACATCTTGAAGATGCTGCTCTTCTTGCCTGCCCGCTTAAACTGGTTGAGTCGGAGCGCCTCACGGCACTCGAAAAAACCTGGCTCCCGCCGCAGCGCATCTTCGAAGAGCTTGGTCGCATAATCGAGATTCTCCTTGCGCAGGGCGACAAGTCCCTTGTCAAAAAACTCGCGAGCCTGGGGCTGCACCTCTTTTCTGGTCTTTTCCGGCATTCGTTAAAACCTGCTCGAACCGTACCGTTAAACTCAGGCCGATGCAAACAACCTCCCGACTCACCGCCTCCCTCCTTCACGGTTGCCCTGTCTGGGAGGGTCGTGTACAACATTTGCCGCCGGTTATCGGCAAAATTCATGAGTAAGGAAGACAACAAGGAAGAAAAAAGGAGGAGCCAAATCGAGATTGCCGACCCGGAGGAAAAAGACACCACGGCTCGGACTGATCAGGAACCGGAAAACCAAGCGCCCAACCAAACGGAGCCTGAAGACGTAGTGGAGGAGGAACTCCCGCCCCCCACGCCCGAGGAACTCAAGGAACTCCGGCAACAAGCAGCCAAAGCGGAGGAATTTTATGACAGACTCCAGCGACAAGTCGCCGAGTCCGACAACCTGCGCAAGCGCCTGGCCAAGGAGAAACAGGACGCCATCCGCTACGCCAATGAAGCACTCATCGAGCAACTGTTGCCCACGATGGACAGTTTCGAGATGGCGATCACCGCTGTCCGAAACACCGACGACAACTCCTTCGAATCGCTCAAGACCGGCATTGAAATGGTGCACACCCAGCTCAAACGAACGCTCGAAGAGGTGGGCGTTACCGAGATCGACGCCAGCGGCCAAGCGTTCAACCCGTCTCTGCACGAGGCCATGTCCCGAAAAAAAACAGACGATGCCGAGGAAGGCACCGTGCTCGAGCAAATCCGCAAAGGCTATCGACTCAAGGACCGTCTGCTCAGGGCCGCCTCCGTGGTTGTCGCCGCCCCTCTTGAGGAGGCAGAGAAGGAAGACAATCAGTAGCCATGGCCAAGCGCGATTACTACGAAGTGCTCGGCATCAACAAAGGTGCCTCTGCGGATGAAATCAAAAAAGCCTACCGCAAGCTCGCCGTCAAATTTCATCCCGACAAAAACCCCGACAACAAGGAAGCCGAGGAGAAATTCAAAGAGATCGGCGAAGCTTACGAGGCCCTGAGCGATCCCGAGAAAAAAGCAGCCTACGACCAGTACGGCCATGCCGCATTCGGCCCGGGCTCCCGGCGCAGTCGCGGCGGTGGCGGCTTCCATGACCCGTTCGATATTTTTCGGGAAGTGTTCAGCAGCGGCGGCAGCGGTGGCGGTGGCGGCGGCAGTATTTTTGAGGATTTGTTTGGCGGAGGCGGACGGCGAAGTTCCTCCGGCCCAACCCGAGGCTCCGACTTGCGCTACGACATGGAGCTGACCTTCGAGGAGGCCGTGCACGGTTGCGAGAAGGATATCCGCTTGAGCAAACTCGACGCGTGCGACTCATGCAAAGGCACCGGCGCAGCAGACGGGGGCCGTCGGACAACCTGCGGCACCTGCAACGGCCAAGGCCAAGTCGTCCAGTCACAGGGCTTTTTCAGCGTGGCCCAAACCTGCCCCAAGTGCAACGGCAGCGGCGCCACCATCGACAAGCCTTGCCCCAAGTGCAACGGCGAGGGTCGCCGCGACAAATCCAGCAAAGTCACTATTCGAATCCCCGCCGGGGTAGACACCGGCGCGCGGCTACGCTCCACCGGCAACGGTGAGGCCGGCGTACACGGCGGAAAACCGGGCGACCTCTACGTCGTGCTGCACGTCAAGGAGCACGAGATATTCCAGCGCGACGGCGACGACCTCCAATGCGAAGTGCCGATCAGCTTCGTCCAGGCCACGCTTGGCTCCGAGATTGAGGTGCCCACCCTGAGCGGCAGCTCGCGGATCAACGTCCCACCCGGCACGCAGTCCGGCACCATCCTACGACTCCGGGGCAAGGGAGTAAAAAACGTGCAGGGCTACGGACACGGCGACCTTCACATTCGTGTCATTGTCGAGGTGCCCACCCGACTGAACGCCGAACAGAAAGCTAAGCTGACCGAGTTCGGCGAACTGTGCGACGACCGAGTCAACCCAATGCGCGGCTCCTTTTTTGAGAAAGCCAAAAAGTTTTTCAGCTAGCCCTCTACAGTTTCATGCACCGTTTTTTCATCCTCCCGGAGGAGTGCCACAACAACCCGCTTCGCCTCTCACCTCAGGAATCCAAACACGCCCGCACCGTTCTGCGCCTGCGGGAAGGCGACCGCGTCGTCGTTCTCAACGGCGCTGGTAAAGAACTGCTCTGCCAAACTGACGAGGTGCGCAATGAAGCCGTCCTGCTCAACATCGTCCAGGAAAACAACGTCCCGCCCCTGCCCTTCGAGATCACGCTTTACCAGGCCGTGGCCAAGGGCAAGGCAATGGATTTCATCGTCCAAAAAGCCGCCGAACTCGGCGCGCACCGCATCGTGCCGGTGCTCTCCGAACGCTCCGTACCGGACTGGGACGAGGCCAAGGCCGCAGCCAAGGTCGAGAAATGGCGTAACATCTGCATCGAGTCGATCAAGCAATGCGGCTCCGCTTGGCTGCCCAAGCTTGAACTGCCGATGAAGCCAAGAGCAGCACTGGCAGACGCGCGACAAACCGACCTGTCACTGATCGCCACCCTGCAACCCGACGCAAAACACCCCCGCGAACACATTGACGCTCACGCCGAGGAACACGGCCAGTCACCGGGCAGACTGGCTATTTGGATCGGACCAGAAGGCGACTACACGCCGGCAGAAATCAACACCATCCGCACTGGCGCCCTGCCGATCACACTTGGCCCGCTGGTGCTCCGCAGCGAGACCGCCGCCATCTACTGCCTCGCCGTGATCAACTACGAGTTGCAGGCCCGCCAATAGCCGTTTGGCCAAACGCTTGACTTACGCGGAGGCTTCCCTCATGTAACGCAGACTCTCGCGAGCGATCGTCTCTGCACCCTCTTCAAAGTCGAACACCTCCACCGACACGACACCGTCGTAGCCGACCTCCTTCAGCGCACCGAAGATCGGCTTGAAATCGACATCACCAAAACCGGGGCCCTTGAGGTTGGCGTCGTTGGCGTGGAAGTAGCCGAAGTCCGGGTGCGAGTCGCGGATGATATCCGGAATCGGCTTGAGATCGGAACACATCGCCTTCACATCGAGGATAATTTTGAAGGCATCGCTGTCGAACTGCCGAATGAACTTGATGCCCTTCGAAGCCGTGTTCACAAAATCAGTCTCGGACGGGGCCAACGGCTCAAAACAAATCGTCACCTCCTTGTCCTCAGCCAGCTTGATCGACGGAGCGAACGTCTCCTTCGCCAGCTCCCAAGCCTGTTCAAAGCTGACCCCCGGCAGTAAATTCCGCTGCTTCGGCGAACCGACAACAATCGCCTTACCGCCAAGGTCGGCACAAAACCTCACCAACTCACAAAAATAATCTGCTGTCTTCCGGCGAACCGCCGGGTCGGTGTGGGTCATATACATGCCCTCCGTCTTGATGAGCACCCAGTGTACCGCCGAAATTTCGATGCCGTTATCGTCAGCGACGGCGCGAATCCGATGCCGCTCCGCAACTGGCACCTCCGTCACGTACTGCGACAGCGTAAACGGCGCAATCTCAATTGCATCATAACCGGTCTCGGCAACAAACCGGATGGACTCATCAATCGTCCACCCCTCAAACACTTCATTACAAATAGCAAACTTCATTTTGTCGATTGGTCAAAAACACGCACTTAACCATAGTCAGACTAGGTTTTCAGGCTAATTCGCTAAAGCGGACAAGCAAGCGGGCGGCCTGTTTGCTCGCCTGACGGGATTGCTGAAGAACCTCATCATGGCTGATTGGCGACTTGGCCAAGCCGGCAGCGGCGTTGGTGATGCACGACAGGCCGGCGACCTCGAGGCCAAGCTGCCGGGCGACGATTGCCTCGGGCACGGTGCTCATGGCAACGGCGTCGGCACCCAGCATTGCGTAAGCACGAATCTCAGCCGGCGTCTCGTAGCTTGGACCGGACACTGCTGCATAAACACCGCTCTTCAACTCGATCCCGCACTCGGCAGCGGCCTGCCCAAGCGCTTGGCCAAGCGACTCGGAGTAAGCTGCGGACAGGTCCACAAAGCCCGGCAATCCCGGCGGTGCTTGGCCGCGCAGCGGGTTGGTCCCCATCAGGTTGATGTGGTCGGTAATACGCATGAAGTCACCGACAGCCAGACTTGGTGCAATGCCTCCAGCTGCGTTGGTCAGCAAAAACCTCTCGATCCCAAACGCCGCCATGAGACGAATCGGAAACGTCACCTGATCCATCGAGTGGCCTTCGTAGTAGTGCAATCGCCCGGCCTGCAAAAGGACATCCGTCCGGCCAAGTCGACCGATGATAAATTCTCCCGCGTGACCATCCACTCCCGGGACACCACAACCGGGCACATCAGCGAAAGCAACTGCCGCAGAGGGCTCGATCGCCTCCACCACTTGGCCGAAGGCACTGCCCAGCACGATGGCCAAGCGTGGCCGCAACGATGTAGCCGCGGTCAACACTTGGGCAGCGGCTTGAGGTTTCAACTGCACCAAGCCGGTATGCCGCTTGGCTAACCGGAACTCAAGCCAAGAACGACTGGGGAAATCCCTTGAAAAGCTATTGGTTAGCGAAATCTGTTGACGAGCGGTACAAACTGCCGCTAGTTTGCCCGCCCCTCGGGATTCCTGAGTAGCTCAATGGTAGAGCGGTTGGCTGTTAACCAATAGGTTCTAGGTTCAAGTCCTAGCTCAGGAGCCACTTATTCGAATCCCCCCATCTCTCGCAATACCTCTGCTCCTTTATTGCTAAAAAAAGGAACTTTTCTCGCTGATATGGCAGAATCCCTGCTCTTGCTTTGTGGATTTCAGGCCAGTGGAACCGGCGTTTTTGAAGCTTTTAAGTTGGTTCAGTTAAATAATCTGGATTTTAAATCATCAAGCAGAGAAGTGTTACAAACCACCGGACAAACCAAGCGCGAGCCACACTCCACGGATCCTGAAGTGTTAGAAAAAGCACAATGCAACCTGGAGCAGGTGGAAACATTGCTGGAACGGGATGATCGAGTTACCCAAACTGGTCCAGTTTATGCAACCTCGACCAGGGCGTTATTTCAGTGAACAATCCAGCCCCAGCGTGCCATTCAATGATGTAAGATAGTCGCTGCTCATTGCGAACTTCAACTCGTCCTCCACCTTGGACAAGCGCTTGTCCAAGCCAAGTCGGCTGGCTTCTTCGCTGTGACTTTCCTTGTCGAGATATGACTTAATGTAGTCCGCTTGGTGTTTAATCCAAACTACATCCCGTTCCTGCCTGGCTTTGAGTCGGGCCTGATACCATTCTTCGGTCTGAACTTTATTATGGTCGAACAGTTTGCGTATTTCCGGGTCGGTAGCAGTTTTACCCTCGAACTGCCCGTGTGCCATGATATGCAGCAGGGCCTTAAGTGGAGGGACGGCATCGTCGATGGAACCGTCCTTGAAATAGTTGCCTGCAATACGCTGCTGCGTCTCGACAATGTTGTTAACACCGTCCACAAAATCTCCAATCCCTTGCAACTCGGGTTTGAGCATGTCAGGCGGGACGACTGAATCCGGGTTGGTGAATATCCTTCCAAAGAAATCGAGCACGAAACGGTTGGTCACCCGAAAACCCAAACGACTGGCCAGTACGGTTTGGCCGTTGTGATCAAAATCGTCCATCTTCTCGAGATAGCCCTCTTTGATGAGGTAATCAGCCCGGCGCTCTTCGACCGACATTCGTGCCCAAAGCTCTGGTATCAACAGGCTGATGTCGTGATCCACGCGATATTTTGGCCCGATATAACCTGCCGCCGTCGTAAAACAGTCGTCGCCTGTCAACATGTAACTAACCAGTGCGTTGTTCAAATCCACCACCGGCAAAAGGGCGTTGAACGGACCCTTGGTCAGCGCCCCCTCCGAACCGGCTCCGGTGGTTGAGGGGGACTTGCCAGTAAGCGAGCTTACAAAATCCATGAAAAGTTCCGGCAGTTCCTGATAATGGATCGGCCCGTACACCGCCAAGGCGCGAATGCCAGCCTTGGCGTTGGGCGGGTTATTTCGGCGTCCGGCCAAGACGGCATCCACCGGATTCAGCACCGCTTGGCCAAGCGGGATTCGGCGGTACAGGCGCGCCCCGACCGTTGCGAGATAGCGCCCCTTGGCATCCTCCACATCGGGCCGGCTTTGCAGATACCGCGGGTTCTTCGTCGGTTTGCCATCGACGATTCGTGGCATCGCCGAGGAGACCATGAACTGGCGGGTGTTGGACTCGTCGAGAAAATTTCGAAACAATTTCTGTAGCCCCGCAGTGTAATCCCCGAATTCCAGTGCGTTCTCAATTTCCTCTGTCGCCTCTTCCTTCGAGAGGGGATGGTAATTTGAGGCGAACAGATCGCATCGGCAAAAATCCGACTCTGATTTTTTGTCGTAACCGCGCTGCACCGCGTCATCCGGCCTCTGGAACAGTCGATATTCACAGTTGGAAACAAATTTCACAGAGGATCGTGAATCGTCCGTTTTCCTCCCTGACAATTTGCCGGCAGGCACCACGGTGCTGGCACTAATATCATCCTCGCGCTGTAGTTTGACAGTCGGAATGAAATCCTTTCGAAGTGTGAACGTCCGCCAAAGCCTGTCCTCGGTGAAGCCGACCCTTAGGTACTGGGCAACCAGTTTCTGGTGCCTGTACTTGAGTTCCTTGCCCGGTTTGCCATTGACGACATCCACAGAAAAATGACTCCGCCAGTCCCCTTCCCACTCCGATTTGTAAAAACGCTTGATGGTGAACACGAGATCCTTCACATGCATCGGAATGCTATTTAACCACTCGTTGTACTCCTCTGTGTAGGCCCGACTGGGTGTGAGCAGTTTGATTACCGAGCCCAGCGACCTGCGTTCATCGAGCACGCTACGCCCCAGTTTTAAGTCCGGTGGATTTTTGAATCGACCGGAGTAGTTCCTCTGAAGGATTTGATCTACAGCCTCCATGTCATCGTGGAAATCTGCGATAAAAACCGGCCCGGCCAAAATGGCATCGCTGATGGATTTGGATATCTCCGACTTTCCACCGCCTGACACTGTGCATGGCTTGTGGCAAAAAACACCCTCGGCAGCGGTTCCAACCAAACGCCAGTGGCCGCCAACAAACCGGCGCACCATGGACAACTTGTAACCCGACGGTAGCACGTATGTGATACCCGGCGAGAAACGGATGCTTCGGACTGCGCCATTGAATGACCAGTTGATGCGCTGCTCCCTCAGCGTAATACGGGAGTTTTCAGGGATAAAATAGATGTCCGGGAACTGCTTGTCGATTGCGTACCCCTCGGGCTGTATCTCCATCAACTCTCCGCACAACTCCAGCATCCTCTCAAAGGTGTGATCCACCTCCTTGACAAAGCTGCTAAGTTGAAAATCCTCCCCCAGGTCGTAGCTGGAAAAGGCAATGGCTCCTCCGGCGTGTTCCTCCTCAGCATTGCCCAGAAGGTTGGCGGAAAAACTAATCTGGGTCTTCACCTCCTTTTTGCAGTAGCCGAAATAGTTGTCGGCGATCAGCGTGACCATCACCCCGGAGGCATCCCGGCAGGCCACCTTGAATCCACCGCCGTCGTTGTAACGTTCCTCCGCGGATTCCCAGCACATGCCGTCCCGCTTCTGTCGCTCGGTGGCCTCGGACACATGCGGCAAGCCAAGCTCCTTCTTGCCCAACAAAACAAGATGCGGAGCAAGCACCACGCAACCGGTGTGCCCAGTCCAATGTTCGGGGTCCAGCGCCGCATCGTTTTCCATCAGGTACGGATCACCGGCGTTGCCAAAAATCGACTCCACGAAATCCAAGTTGGAGACCAGGCTGCCTGGCGCGAAAAAGCGGGTCTCCAACGAGCGCTCCTCGCAGACGCCCTCAACCCCAGGCAACACCAATGGCCGCAGCAACAACGATACAAACAACCGCGCCCGCTCTTCCTGCGAACTGGTGAATGGAATCTCCATTACGCTTTGCGGAGGGCAGAGTGCTCGGCCAAGCAGCGCCGCAAACACGTTTCTCGGCACGACCTTTTTGTCGTTTGGCACCGGCAAACCGCCTTCCACGATGTGAAACACCCCCTTGGTGGTCCGGCGATCACTCCTTGGATTATGCAACACTCCCTGCTCTATCCGGTACGATTCGACGTACTCGGATGTGTACGAGTCCTTGTCAGGCGGCAGCGACAGGGTGCGAGACAGTCCGTGGTGTTCCAATTGCAGGGCATTGGTTGGCAGGCGGGGGATGTCGCAGCCGCAATCAGCGAGATAACGATCCAAAAAATCCTGTATCCTCGTGTCCGCCGGGCAGTGGTACTCCGCAAGCAAGCGGTTCTTCTCCTGTAGATTAGCCAGGAGGTGTTTGCTGCTTTTGAGGAGCGCAAGCTCGCTCTCTTCGCCAACAATCGGCTGGCCGCGAAACCACAGTTTGGCGTTGATCACTTCTGCCAAGCGCCGTCTGTCCTCATCGGAGTTCAGGTTCACTCCGAAACCAAGCCGCCTCTTCAACTCCTTTACGTCGTCCAGATTCATCGTCAAAGGCGCATTATCGTCTTGCACGACAAAATGTCAGGGAAAATCCAGCGGACGACTTCCGCGATCGATCCCAAGCCCGACCTGATGTAGAGTACCGGCATGTCACAGGACGAACGGCTGGTAAACATCGAGTCCGACCTGACTCACTTGGAGCAACTGGTGGAGTCGCTCAACCAAACTATCATCAAGCAGGACAAGGTTATCCAGCAACTACAGGCGCAGGCGCAACGCCTCACCACCGGTTTGGAGTCGAAAGAGATGGACGAAATCAAGAACAACGTCACTAAACCTCCTCACTATCAGTGAACGCAAACCAGCGGGCGAACGTCTTGCTGGCTCGCCGTGCCCGTTGTGCCCAGTTGATGCACCACCACTGAGGCGGCCGCCATCGCCAGTGTCATTGCCTCAGCCATCTCCGCTCCCGCGGCCAGGGCCATTGTCAAGTTAGCCATCACAGCATCGCCGGCACCGACGATGTCGATCTCGCCCCGCAACGGTTGACACGACACATGTTCCGGAACCTCCCCCGGCTTGGCCCCGGCGATGCCATCCTCGCTCAGGCTCACGAACACCACCTGACCTCGCTCAGTGGCCAAGTGGCCGATCGCCGTACACAACTCAGCCAACGGCATGTCCGCCGGTTCACCGGTCAGCACGGCGAACTCCTCTCGGTTCATCTTCAAGCCAACGGAAGGGAAATGGCCTAGCCCCCGGCGACTGTCCGCCAGAATCAGCAGATCGGAGTTGTCGCGCCGGAGTTGGGCAAGCGCATCCAGCACACCACCGGCCAACACGCCTGTGTCTGCCTCGTCCACCTGCTCCAGCAACACCATCGCGTCCACCCGCTTGGCCAAGGCATTGAGCGATTCAACCGTTCGCTCCTGCACCGAGCTAGGCGTGCACGCCCAATTCTTGAAATCAAGCCGGTTTAACTCCCTTGGCGATTTGCCCGACTCCATCATCAGCGGCTTAGTGTAGGAAAATGTTCTCCGCTCAGGCGACTGGAAAAAATGTCCCAGTTCCACACAACCCACTTGGTCTAGCGCACGCATCAACTCGTACCCCTCGCCATCTTCGCCGGCAAAACCCACCGGGAACACCGTCCCCACGCCAAGTGCCGAGAGGTTATTCAGAATGGTGCCGCAACCGCCGGGCTGCGAACGCACCCGGGCCACGTTGAAAACGTCGAGCCCTGTCTCAATCGATATTTCCGCTCGCGCCGGGTCGATTTCAAGATATCGATCGAGGCAAAAATCCCCGACCAACGCCACCTGAAGACCGGAGTAGCGTCCAACGATTTCTGCGAAGCGATCCTCTTTCACAGCCTGTCGTAGCCGCCCAGCGCGCGGGACAAATGTTGGACGAAGGCCAAGTTGTCACACTGCAGATAATGCATCGCGCCCCCCATGCGCGAGTAGCTTTTGCAAAAGCGCAAATAGTAGGCCGGGCTCGTGTTAGGCGGCTCACCCCGTGTCCAGTCCCAGTTCCCGCCGTCCTGCAAATCCACCACGTACATCGAGTGATCCCGAACGATCTCCCGCCCCTCCTGCAGGCGTATGTGGTTCACGCAACTCAGCGCCTTCTCGAACACCTGCGGTCCCATTATGGCCGAGCCAACCGACAACGCCACGCCGCCGTCGAGTTGCTCAATCGTCCCGGCAAACTTCTGAAAATCGACCTGCGCCGCCCGGCCAATTGCCGCGCCGTTGAACATCGGATGATTCGAAATGATGTCGTACCCGATACCCGGATGCACCGTCATTGGCACCCCGTGTCGGTAGGCCGATGCCACAACCGACGCCTGCTTCCATCGGTGCTCCAATGCGATTCGCCCCTCCGGCACGAAGCCGTCCTGAATGACGCGGAGCAACTCCGCCCGGGCCGCAGTCAACTCGTGTGCCGGCTCCAACGCAACCAGATCGGCCAACTCTTTCGCCGTCGGAAGATCGACGCCGTCGCCGTCAATCAACCGGCCAAGCGCCTCCCCGTAGCCAAATCCCTCAATCCCCCCTGCGAGCAACGCCAAGTGGATGATCCTCCCGGTTTCCTCCCAAGTCCCAAACGTTCCGGTCGCGACGTTCGAGCGAACGCACTCTGTCGAACGACCAAGCCAAGCGTACTCCCAGTCGTGAATCGTCCCGGCGCCGTTGGTGGCCAAGTGAGACAACCAGCCATCGGCGATCAATTTGTCGAGCACCAGCGCGGCGCCGTTTTTGATCAGATGCGCCCCGTAAATCATCATCACCGCTTTGCCATTGGCCTTGGCTTCGCGGATGCGCCCCGCGCACTCCTCCACTTGGCTCAACAGCCCGGCGCTAATCTGCGCCGGCTCAGCCTCAAGAGGCACAAGCACTTCTTCGACCGTGCTCAGGCTCTTGCGCTTGGCCAAAGGAAGCGGCTTGATTTTCTGTAAATCTACTTTGTTGCCGATCATTTTCCCTCGATCACATCCACCAATACGGCTGCGTCCCGGTAATCCGGCACAACAATGTCGGCGCCGACGCAGAGCAGTCGTTTGCGCTTCCACTCGTCAAACTGCCCCGAACCGTTGTTGGCCTCGTCGCTGGCTACCGCCACTGCAAGCCCGCCCACATCCTTGCCGTTCTCGATCTCCACATACCCATCGCCAACCACCAGCAACCGATCCCCCTCCACCTTGTTCTCACGGAGGATTCGCTCGATCACCTGTTTTTTGGAGAAGCTTTTGTAATCATCCTGCGCCCCGTAAATGTGCTCGCCAAAATACGGGCCAAGCCCGAGCAAACCGGCTTCGCGCCTGACAAACGGCTCATCCGTCCCGCTAGCCAGATAAAGGTTCCATCCCCGCTCCCACAGACTGTCGAGCAACGCGATCGATCCATGCAGCAAAAACTCCACCGGCTCGGCGTCACCATCGGCCAAACGACTGACTCGGGACTGAATACGAACCTCGAGCCGCCGCAGATACTCATGCTTGTACTCCAACGGATCAAGCGCCTCACCGCCGCGCTCGGTCACGTGCTCGGCAAATTTCATCATCTGAAAGATCGTCTGCTTGCCATTCAGCGTCATGATGTCATCCAGCAGCATGGCACGCACCTTGTCCGGCTCATCCCCGTCAACCGGCGGCAGCATCTCCTCAAACATCGGCAGCATCACCTCCGGCCACCCCTCCCGAACCAGCGACAGAGTGCCGTCGAAGTCAAACACAACATGCTCAATGTTTGGGCGTGGGACGAAATGGCTCGCGAACTCCACCTTGCCAGTGAATTGCTTGGTTAAGCTGTCATGATGGGTCGAAGAAGCGGTGTTTGTCATAAAACTGCGCTTGACCATCGTAACCGTCCACCAAGACACAGTGAAGCAGAATCTCCCGGACACTGTGGTCAAAACGGCCAAAACGCTTGCAGTTCAGCTTGGTAATGGGTTTACTGTTCCCGCGCTATTGGCGCATTTCATATGGCAACAGAAAAAAAAGAATTCAAGACAGAAGTCCAGCAACTGCTCGATCTGGTGATCCACTCGCTCTACTCGAATAAGGACATTTTCCTCCGAGAACTCATTAGCAACGGATCGGACGCGATCGACCGACTGCGCTTCGAGGCTCTCTCCGACAAGGATCTCATCAAGGACGACTCGGAGTTTCGGATCAAACTCTACATCGACAGCGAGGCCAAGACGCTGCGGATCGAGGACAACGGCATCGGCATGACCCGTGAGGAACTCGAGACCAACATCGGCACCATCGCCCGCTCCGGAACACGTCAGTTCATGGAGGAGTTGAAAAAAGGAAAAGCAAAGGACAACCCGGAATTGATCGGCCAGTTCGGCGTCGGCTTTTACGCCGCATTCATGGTCGCCGACAAGGTGACACTCAAAACCCGCCCAGCCGGCAGCGACGAGTCGTGGACGTGGGAATCGAGCGGCGGCGGCACTTACGAAATCTCCAAGGGAGGCCGTGACAAGCGCGGCACTGAGATCACCCTGCACCTCAATGAAGACTGCGGAGACTACATCGTGGAATTCAGGCTTCGGCAAATTATCAAAAAATACTCCGACTTCGTGGAGTACCCCGTCGTGATGGACATCACCCGCGACGAAACCCCGATGGACGACGAAGGCAAACCTAAGGAAGGAGCCGAGAAAAAAGTTACGATCACCGAGGAAACGCTCAACTCGATGAAGGCGATCTGGATGCGCCCAAAGATCGAAGTGAAAAAGGAGGAGTACAACGAGTTTTACAAGCACATCTCACACGACTACACCGATCCGCTCAAAACCATCCACTACTCCGCCGAAGGGACCATCGAGTTCAAGGCATTGCTGTACCTGCCCTCCAAGGCGCCGTTCGACATGTTCCAACCGGAAGGCACCAAGCACGGTATCCACCTGTACGTGAAACGCATCTTCATCATGGACAACTGCGAGGCACTGCTACCGCGCTACCTGCGCTTTACCAAGGGCGTTGTCGAGTCCAACGATCTGCCGCTCAACGTCTCTCGCGAAATCCTGCAGGAAGACGTTATCATTAAAAAAATCGAGAAAAACGTCACCACCAAGATTCTCTCTGAGTTGAAATCCATGATGAAAAAATCGGAGGAGGATTACTTCACCTTCTACCAGGAATTTGGTAAAGTACTCAAGGAGGGAATCGAGGTCGATCCGTCGAACAAGGATAAAATCAAGGAGCTTCTGCTTTTCGAAAGCAACAAAACCGAGCCAGGCAAATACGTGTCGCTCAAGGAATACGCCGAGCGCATGGCCATCGACCAAAAGGAAATCTTCTACATCACCGGCACATCACGCGCCTCCGTCGAAAACTCGCCGCATCTCGAGGTGTTCAAGAAGAAAAACATCGAGGTGCTGTTCATGGTCGAGCCGGTGGATGAGTTCATCCTGGCCGGTTTCGGCGAGTATGACGAAAAGAAACTCAAGTCCATCGCCCAGGGCGACATCGACCTCGGTTCGGAAGAAGAAAAGAAACTCGCCGACGAGCAGAAAAAGGAAGCCTCCGGCAAATACAAAAAACTGATCAAAAAAGTCCAAGACAGCCTCAAGGACGACGTGAAAGAAGTGCGCCTCTCCGACCGACTGACCGACAGCGCCAGCTGCCTCGTCACCGACGAAGGCGACATGAACCCGCAAATGGAGCGCATCTTCGCTGCGATGAACCAACCCATGCCCGAGACAAAGCGCATCCTTGAGCTAAATCCCAACCACCCGGTCATCGCAACGATGAACGACCTGTTCACCGCCGACAAAAAAGACTCGAAGATCGCCGACTACTCTGAACTGCTCTACGATCAGGCACTGCTGACCGAAGGCATCGCCGTCAAAAACCCCGCCAGATTCGCCCAACTAATCTCCGACCTGATGGTCCAGGCCAAGTAACCCTGCTTGGTTGGTTACGGCCTTGGGAAAGAGCGCATTCGGCTGTAGCGTCTGTAGCTTTCCCAGAGATCACCTTGGCCAAGCGCTCGCGGATCGCCAGTCTTTTTCAGGTAGACGTCCATTTGATCACGGTACGTTCGGGTGAGTTTGTATTGGGCCGGGTCGAGGGCGAGGTTGTTCAGACAGGCCGGATCACTGGTGATGTCGTACAACTCCTCGCCGGGGCGCTTATCCACGGACCAATGGAAGTATTGCGCGATGCCAGTTTTCGTTCGGTTCTCGATTAAAAACGTGAGCGACGGACAGGCGTCAATGTCGTGATAACCGCCGTGCATCGGGCCGAGTTTGCCGGTGGCGTCAAACTTTTGCGGATCGCCCGCCGGCCAGCGGTCCGGCTTGAAGTTGCGAATGTAAATGTACCGATCCGTTCGCAGGCAGCGCTGCGGGTAGGTCATGTTGTTGTGGCGGGAGGATGAGTGACGTTCGCGGCCGCTGAACACATGGGTTCGCTGCGGCTCCACCCGGCCGGATTTGCCCGACTCGAGCCGCGAAACCAGGCTCCGCCCGACCGG
>Ga0163108_10000634_pt1 | contig 26155 bp, 20 predicted proteins | sample Fk1155metaG_FD_109644 | JGI IMG/M metagenome (GOLD analysis project Ga0163108, IMG submission 109644) | Marine microbial communities from the Central Pacific Ocean - Fk160115 155m metaG | ecosystem: Environmental > Aquatic > Marine > Oceanic > Photic zone | place: The Central Pacific Ocean...
ACTTCGAGAATTGGAAAGAAGCCGGAGGTCTGGACGCGGCACAACGCGCCAACGCCATCTGGAAGCAAGCCATCAACGACTATGAGCAACCGCCCCTGGATCCGGCTATCCTGGAAGAACTAGAAGAATATGTGGCAAAACGAAAACAAGAACTGATCGGCGTTGATGCTGTACTCAGGTGATAACACCACCAGTTTATTCCCATTTAGTCGGGAGCATTCTGATTCAAAACAATTGAGCGCGTTCGACCGCTGGTAAATTACTACTCGCTAACCCTTCGTCGAATTCCCGTGCACATCGATGACCTGAATAAACAGCGTGCACCACTGCACCGGGTACATCGCAGTCCCCAATTCGCGACAATGAATTGACGCCAGCATCTTTCAGCTCACTACCACGAACTAATAGTTGTTCGTGAAGACTTAGGTTTGGTGTTCTAGTACCAACAACCAGAAAATGGTCAACAGAAATCGTGTTCTGACGACCGGTATATTTACATTCAGTCGTCACGGCCTCACCATCAAATGATGGAACATAATGGCCCGTCAAAACCTGGCAACCAAGTTCCATCAATGTTTTTTGTGCATACCACTGCTCGTGGGTAAATTCGGCCCAGCTGGAAACCCTGTCCGCAGGTGTCACATAAATCACCGATAAACCATCACCCACCAAACGCTCAGCCAGGCAGCCCGCTATATAGTAGTGGTCATAGTCATAAATTAGAACAGTTCCCGAAATCTGGACTCCTCTAAAAATATCGTCTGGCGTTAATAGGTCTACAACAGGTTCAATTGTGAACGATGCGTTACGCCGATCTGCCAAAGCTGTAGACCAAGTCGATCCTGTTGCTAACACCACACGCGGAAAAGCAAATTCCATAATGTGGTTTTCATCGAGTTGACTATCTAGATAAACCTCAACATTAGGTAGTCGATTAATCTGATCGACTCGCCAGTCACGAACCCGAATCCAAGAAGATAGGCCGGGTAATTGTGACTCAGTTAATAATCGTCCACCCAATTCATTTCCTGCTTCGGCCAAAACTACACTGTAACCACGTTGCCCGAGTGCGCGCGCAGCCTCAAGCCCTGCCGGCCCCCCTCCGACCACCAGAACAGAATCTTCGGACGTTTTTGGAGCAATCTTTTCGGGATGCCAACTCCTTCGCCATTCTTCCCCCATTGTTGGATTCTGAGTACAGCGAATCGGCACATTCTCATGAAAACAGGAGTAGCAAATGTTGCACCCTATGCACTCACGAATCTCGTCCTCGCGTCCCGATTCAACTTTATTAGGCAAAAAAGGGTCAGCGATTGAGGGTCTAGCAGCGCCAATCAAGTCTAAAACGCCTCGAGAAATTTGCGATACCATCGAGTCAGGAGAGGTGAATCGTCCGACACCGACCACGGGTTTACTGGTTAGTGTCTTGGCGTGGGTGACGTAAGGCTCCTGGTAGCCTTCCTCAGAATATCGGGAATTAGAACTGTCTGCTTCGCCAAACGTTTTCAAATCCCATAGATCTGGTAATTCACCAACCAGCTCCAACGCTGCCATTCCTTCATCTTCCCATTGCATCCCTAAAGGTCCCATCAACTCATCCGTGGAAAATCGAACAGCCACAGCACAAGTGTCCCCCACTGCATCTTTTGTATCTTCGATCATTTCGCGAAGTAGTCGCACTCGATTTTCTAGGCTACCACCGTATTCGTCGGATCGGTGATTCGTATGACGCGACAAAAACTGATAGGGTCCAAATCGCATGCCACAGTAGACGTAAATAATATCGAATCCAGCACGTTTAGCCCGCTTAGCTGCATCTATCTGCCAGCCGCGTAGAGACCTTATTTCCTTCTTATCCATAGCACGACTGTGGTTAAGTGGTACTCCACTTGTCGTATTAACAGGTACACCGGATGGTGACAAAACAGTCTCTCGTGTATAGAGATTACGCCCTTGACTACTGCCGTAATAAAGTTCGACCCCGGCCAATGCGCCGTGTTCATGGACCGCATCGGTCATAAGAGATAGATTCCGAACATCCTCATCATCCCACAGGCGGGAATAACGATGCGGTGCACCATCTGAACTTGGATGGATCGAACAGTATCCAGTACAAACGACACCCCATCCGCCTTCGGCGCGGATAGATCGCAGACCGGCGCGAATATTCGGCAGTTGATACCCTGTGCTGCTTGCATGGGGTACTTGGAAAAAGCGGTTACGAGTAGTGACAGGTCCAATTCGGACCGGTTCAAATAATATGTCGTATCTAGGGTTTCGATGCATAACTCAACTTATTTTCTACTAAGGATCATTATTTACAGTAATATATTAGCATCCAAGCCGAATTCAACGCCACACACTAAAGCAGAAAGTGTGTAGCCATATTCAGTTTAATTGCTCCAATCTACAAAGTTCGTTTGAGATTATTTGAACAATGACAATTTTACTAAATGACTTTCAAGACTTAACGCTTAGTAATCTTGAACGTATAGCGCATTCTCGTGAGAAAGTACGCTTTGGAAGCACAGCCCTAACCCGCTTACAGGCAGCTCACACAGAATTCAAACAATTTGTAAAAGATAACCCCCAGCAATTTATCTACGGTGTCACCAGCGGTTATGGGCCGAACGCTAAACATAAGATTAGCGCCAAGGAACGCAAGCGATTAGAAAACCTAGGCATGCCTTTTATTGGTCTTTCGTTCGCCGATGATTACCTACCTGAAACAAAAGTACGAGCCATGGTGTTTGCTATTCTGGCTCTTTTCCTGCGCGGCGGAGCAGCAGTCAACAAAAATATTGCACAAGACCTGGCCAAGTCTTTAGATGGTGATATGCCACGCATTCCTGCAGGTGGTCTCACTTCGCCCGGCGAAATTCTTCCTTTGTTTTATCTGATGCGCCTTCTACCTGATCCAAGTGACCATCGGCTTCAAGCCAGTACAGGCAACACAGCGTGCTGTACCGTCGGCATGGCAAGCGTCGCTGCTATTGAAACTAACCGGCGCCTTATAGTCGCACAGAAAGCATTCGCCTTATCATATGATGCGATGCAAGCTCCTTTAGAACACATTGACCCTGCTTTAAAGGCACTATGGGGCGACCCCTTTGAAGCACGCGCGATCGATAATCTTTCCGCCCTTCTCAAAGAGACTCAAAATGATAATCGACGTCCATTTCAGGCACCAGTAAGCTATAGAATTCTTCCACGACTCCTTGGACAAGCACTCCGATCTAGCGAACGGCTCTCGGTAACCGCAGAAGAAAGCCTGCAATCTATGGTCAGTAACCCCATATTTTTCCCAGAGGGTTCTGGGAGCAAAGTCGAAGCGATCTCGACCGGTGGGTATCACAATTCGCTATTGCCACAGGCACTAGATGGAATGGCAATGAGTTGGGTTGACCTCGCAGAAATCGCTCGAAGACATATTATCAAGCTACATAAAGGTCCGATATCCCGCCTTCCCGATCGCTTGGTCCGGGATGGGGATACATTTCGAACAGGTCGGACCACATCATACATAGAATTCGTTGCAGCAGATTTTATCGACGAGATGAAGCGTTGGGCAGAACCCAGTCTTTTGAGTCCTGGAGAACCAGGTGCATCCGAACAAGATGACATCAATGCCATGGGATACATCGCCTGCCGCAACGAAGCTCGTGTAGCCATTCTATTTGACCGTGTAATGGCGCTTTTGGCGGCAGTCTCAAGCCATGCATTAGCTATTTCTGATAGGGCCGCACCAATCAACTTACAAAATTTTACTCGGGAAGTCAGACGAGACTTCCCGCCAGTCAATAAGAAACGAGAGCTAGGAAAGTCTGCTGAAAAATTAACCAACCGACTTTCGACAGCAATAGAACATGGCGATTCCGTGCTGACTAAGCGAATTGTCTAACAATAATCAACAATTAAAATACCAGATCCATGACCGTAACACTGAACAACCGACGAGACTTTACACTCGAAAATTTAAAACGTGTGGCTATCAGTGGAGAATCGATAAGAATTTCTCGATCGGCAAAGAAATCTATGAATCAAGCGCGTAGATCATTTATGGCCTACCTGAATAGTGACCGATCACGCTTCATTTATGGCACGACTTCGGGAGCAGGTCAGCATGCGTCTCAACGCTTAAGTCCAAAACAACAAAAAGTAATGGCCCAACAACGGAACCGTGTCGCACCCGGTGGCGGTTTTGGTCCGGATTATTTGCCAGAAAGAGTCGTCCGGATGATTATTTTTGCACGCCTGACTAATTATATTGAGGGCCATGCGAAAACTAGATCTATCGAGTCCGAGCGTATTGCACAAATGCTCGACAATCCACTAGCCAAAGTTCCGCTATCTGGCCAGACCGGCGCTGGAGAAATCCTACCTCTAGCCCATGTGATGAGTCATATACCCCGTGGAAACACTGAAGAAGCGGAACCCATGGCTAGAGTAAATGGCTCACCTGTGTCGACTGCCGTACTGTGCGATGTTGCCATGTCGACACAAAATAGGCTGGCATTGGCCTACCAAATATTCTCTCTATCAATAGAAGCATACGGAGCACCACTTGCACCTTACAGCGCATCATTGCTTCGTTACAGTCAAAGCCGCTATGAAAAACACGCGATCCGATCGCTACGCTATTGGCTCAACAAGGCACCAACCACCGGTCGCTTATCCCACCAGGCACCAGTCTCGTGGCGTATCTTACCCCCCGTATTAGCCGCCGTTGAAGAGGCATATAGCACTGTGCTGGAATCAGCCGAAATATCATTGCAGGCTGTAACAGACAATCCGGTTTACATTTTACCAACTAGCCAAAATCCACTCGGGCGGGTCATCTCGACGGGCGGTTATCATAACGCTCAAGCAGCGCCTGCTATTGATAATATCAATGCTCGCTACGCCGATCTCTGCACACTGGCCGACAGACACACAATGAAATTACACAGTGCGGAACACCTCCCTCCTAATCTAGCTGCTCCAGATGGAGAATCATATGGAACTGCCATACTCAGTTTTCTACAAGTCGGTTATGGAGAAGAAGCGCGACTAGCCGCTAAACGAAGTTTCCTACCCGCCAGTGAGGGCGGTGGAATCGCTGGTCAGAACGATGTGGCTTCTGTATCCGTATTCGCTTACCAAAAGCATCTGCGTTCAGCATTCTGCCTAGAAGCATCACTCGCATTGCTGGCAACGAGTGCCAGCCAAGCGTTGTGGCTTACAAAACGCAAACCTGCATATAGACTTGCAACAATACTCGAACAAATTAGAGATCTTGTACCTCCTGTAACGACGCGCACAAATAGAAACCTAGGTCTTGAACTTAACAGCCTACAACAACATTTCGAGACAAATATTAATATTGTCTAGCTTGCGCTTTTTTGCGAGCAGAAAAAACTCCAAGCAAATGTTCTGCATAACTTAGTTCTTCGCTTACATTTGGCGGGCGAATGATTGTGGCCCAATCGGGCTCTAAGAACATACCGACTGACGTTCGACGTGTACCATCTCCAAGTACCCGGTGGATTGAACCGTTGATCACACCCGAAGTTAACTTTGTAAATAAATCACCACAATGAACGGACAACCCACCCTCAAGGGGAAGAACGTCTCTCCACTCGTTATCTCGACCCTTTATCTGGAGACCAGGATACGTCTGCCAGAGCAATGTCAACGTCGTAGTGTCCACATGTTCTCTACCAATAACCCATCGGCCTCTCTCATCTACAATCTCGGGAATTCCATTCGCATCTGAATTGGCCGATCGCTCGGGTTGAGGTAAATAGTTCAGCAACCGAAGCGTACCGTTACGGCCTCGACATAAATCACTAATCGCAACGGATTCCAAATTGAGTCCACAGGAGATTGAATTCATCAAGACAACTGCGATGTTGCGCAAATCATCAAAATACTGAAGACTGCCCGACCGCCAACCAGATTGTGGCTCCGTTATAGGCCACGGATTCGGTTCACTCAGGATTTCAGATCCTTCTAAATTCGGGGCCAGCAAGCCAGGTTCAGGTCCAATATCCAATCGCTCTTTATCTGAATAGCCGCGATTCTCGGGTGCCGGATAATAACCTCGATAGCAATTTGCATTGCTCGGTTCATGTTCTGTCGTTGCCATCGAAAGTTTGACTTCATCATCAAGATCAAAATATTTTGTCAATCTCTTGGCTCGGTAATGCTGTTCTGCCATTGCTGGATAGCCAATCGCAACAAATCCACACTCCTCACTCAGCACATCAACAATCTGATTACAAACCCGTTCGTGGTCACTTGAAGATCCACCAAACAGCGCGGAAATATCTAGCGTTTGAGTATTTGGCATTGAATTTCTAATGACTACCAGAAGATAACGCAGTGACCAATGACTTACTTAACCAAGAATACTGTCAGTACCAACCAAAAACGAATCGTCAAGTCAGCAATTTAGCCTCAAAGGGATAAGTACTGAGCGGTATAGCCCCATCTTTTGTGACAAGAACTTGGTCTTCAAGCTTAACTCCGTATGGGGCACCATCCTTACCAGCGTAACATTCCAGGCAAAAAACCATGTTTTCCTGAATGGTCCGGTTAGGAAATTGAACGCCCCATCCACCTCGTCGGTCGTCGTCAGGATAAGGGATCCCAGGCCCTTCATCTTCTAGTCCTGCCTGATGAGCCATAGCTCCATAACGTTCGTTGCGGTATTCCGACGGTAACTTTGGCGCGGCATGTCCAAACTCTTCGAATGTCATTCCGGGTTTCATCAGCTCTCGCATACCATTCACACAATCATAGGCAATCCGGTAGGCCTCTTTCTGCCCTTCAGTGGCAATGTCACCACACAAAAATGTCCGGGAAATATCGACGACATATCCCTCATAAACATTTGCATCAGTATCAATGCCCACTAAATCACCTGGCTGTATAACCTTATCGTGCGCCTCGGACATCCAAGGGTTGGTATTGGTTCCTGAGGCGATCAAACGGGTAAACATAAATTCGCCATGGTGATCAAACAACGCTTTGTTTATTACTCCCATTAACTCATACTCTCGTATTCCTGGTCGGATCGCTCCTTCAAACGCTGACAACATGGCATCGCCAGCTCCACCATTCAGAATCATAAGCTGAACTTCTTCCGGTGTTTTAACTTCGCGTGAATCGACTGTGGCCGGACTTGGGTCTGTAACCGTAATACCAGCATTTTGTAGTGCCCTAAATCCGTACCCGTCTAGCTTATCGACTGCAAGCGGTTCACCAGCATATCCAAGTTCAGCCATGACGGACTTAATTTCTTCGGCCCATTTATTGGCCGCTGCTAACCCTTCAGTTGCCTTGTACTGCCAACTTGGCGCAGGACGCACGTCGTCTACAAACTTCTTCGATACATGCATGGAATTCATATATTCAAACATGATCGGAGAACCATCTGCAGGTACGACTGCGTATCTGGCTAGCGTAGTTGCTGTCCAGACGCCCATCACTTCCGTGCCAGTTGCGTATCGGATATTCGCTGGATTGTAAAAGAGACAAATTGGGATCTCATGCCGATGCATCATTTTCTGCAATCGCGTTAATCTACCTGCTCGCAATGCCGGAAATTCAATCTCGCTCAGGTTAGGAACACGGAATGTCTGTACATGGGGACTTGGATCACGATAGTGACTACCACCAACTTCCATTTTAATTCTCCTTTCTCAACGATTCTCTACTAATAGTAATATCCACTGACATCGGGTTCAGGCCTCAGTACTGATGGACGTTTTCTTCTTTAAATTCGCTACTTAGTTTCGTTTTAAGGCATCCGACTCGGTAGTGCATCACGCAAAGGCTGGATGTATTCAATTTCAAAACCGCAACACCCACCAATAATTTGCGCACCCTGATTTACCCACCCCTTGGTTATATCGACATACTCTTCCGGATTCACAGCTGTATCTGCCATACCATCACGATATTTTGCAACGTAGTCGGAGCGGTCTGCGTCTGGGTAAAGCCCAATCGGCCCCTTCCAATGTTTTTTCATCACCGGCAGGGCAACTGTCGTTGCCTCTACCGTCGAGTGAAATATTGTCGCTACCTCAGCACCCAAAGCCAACAGAGTGTCCAGTGACGATTCAAATGAGTCCTCAGACAGATAACCAACTTTCAACTCTCCATTGGAATCAAGACGACACTTAAATCCTGCCCAAACAGGTAATCCCGTCGATACGCACGCCTCAATCACCCAATGTCTCTGTTCGGTACTGCCTGTCGCTTCTGCTACCAAACAATCAACACCAGCTTCAGCGAGAATCTCTGCTTGTTCGCGTAAATTGTCTTGCGCTTGGGTATCGGAAGTCTCGGAGCGACGGTGCATCAGTTTTCCCGATTTTCGGACAAAGTCTTTCCATTCTGGCTCGCCACCTGCGATCAGACCAAAGTTCGATACAGACCCGGCAATGTAAACCGGCCTGTCTTTCGCGCGGGCATCTCGCGCATCCTGAGCCAACATCACGGCACGCAAATTCAGCTCTTCGAGTTTTTCGGTTAAGCCGAGTGGTTCTAAATTCTGACGCCCTGCTGAATAGGTGTTGGTCGTAATTACATCAACACCTGCATCGATATAATTCTCATGCATTTTTCGTACGGTAAATGGGTGCGTTTCAAGAGCGGCAGCAGCCCAGGCCTGATTATTCATCGGTGCCTGCATGTGTTGTAGCTGCGTGCCGATCGCGCCATCAAGTAAGATAACTTCGTTGGCGTCTAATCTTGTTCTCAGATCACTGTAGTTCGACATCAAATATCTCCTTTTAGTTCACTTTGATCTTGGATTTAGAATACTGCTGATATATTAGCGTACAAATATGATTCAGTAATAGCCATCATCCAGTAATTTGTTAGTGGCTGTGTAACAGTTCGGGCAAAAAAACGGGGCCTTAAAGGCCCCGTTTATCAAGTCAAACCCTGAAACATTATTCAGAACTATCTAACTCGAAAGTCCCCATTTCGTGAGATTCATATAATCGGTCGGATGCTTCCTAACACCAACGAGCTTCTCTGTCCAAGCCGCATAAGCACCTCGCCAGATCGGCTGCACAATTGGCCCTCTTTCCTGCATGATGGATTCCAATTGCCCGATTACCTTAGACCGTTCTCGTGCGTCGACGATTCCTTCTGCTTTAGTAAGCGTCTCGTCAAACTCAGCATCGTTAAAGCGCGATTCATTCCACGGTACGCCTGACCGATAAGCAAGCCCTAACACCATAAATCCAAGTGGACGGTGGGTCCATCCGGTAAACCCAAGCGGAGTCTTATCCCAAATCCCCCAGAATTCCGAGGATGGCATTACGTTGATGTCAGCAGTAATGCCGGCATCTTTCCACTGTTCCACGATGTATTGAACCGCCAAAATCTCCCAAGCTGGATCCTTCTTACACGCGATATCACCCAGGTGTATCCCATCAGGATACCCAGCATCGGCCAGCAACTTCTTTGCGCCGGCGATATCTCGTTCCATAAATGGTAATTCGTGATAATCCGGGTGAACTGGGCACACATGGTGATGTTCAGCTGGCGCACCGACACCTTGGTGCGCGACATCCAGCGCTTTTCTCGGGTCTACCGCAAGGCGCATCGCTTTACGTACACGAGCGTCATTAAATGGTGCTGTATCACATTGGCCCCGCATCACACCGGTCTGTGCAGTAGCAGCCTGGTAGATCTTGACACCGGACAACCCTTTATACACTTCAAGCTGGGAGACTTCACCAGCATAAATCCCATGGATCTGACCCGACGCCAGCGCTGCCATTTCAGCAGAAGGATCATCACCCAAATCAATGAATTCGACACCATCGAGATAAGGGCCGTCACCCCAGTAATCGTTACGAGCTTTCATAACAGCTTTTTGATTTACTTCAAATGAGACCAAATCAAACCCACCCGTGCCATTTGAACCAACACCAAACTTACCGCCGTCATCGGGATCAAGAATACACATTGGGTAGTGGAATAGATGCTCGGGAATCGCAACGTTCGCCGTTCTCAGATTCATCCGGACAGTATGGTCATCGACTTTCTCAACTGCATTCGCATCCCAAAGCGCAGTCCCATCATCGTTCATCATGTAGCCCTTCATCAAACCGAGAACAGATGAACCCGTTGCTGGGTCGAGTACACGCTTGAGGTTCCATACGACGTCATCAGCAACGAAATCTCTTCCGCTATGCCACTTACATTTTCGAAGATGTAATGTCCAGGTTCGGACATCGTCGGATACGTCCCAACTTTCTACCAATGCTGGATTGGTCACGCCGTCTTCGTCTGTTCGGGTCAGGTAATCACCGACACAACGGAATACTTCAGATCCCCACGCATAGGTATGAGGATCAGAAATATCGACGCAGCGGTAGGCTACTTTGAGCACGCCACCTTTGGGAATATTCGCCGCCTGCGCTGTCCGCATCAGCAGAGGCTCTCCATTGTTGACTACGTTGGCAATCTTATACGCTGCGGTAGTTGATACACCCAGTAGAGTTGCGTACCGCAAGAATTCCCGTCTAGAAATTCGCCCTTCCTGAAGATCATCCTTCAGCACAGGCATCGCGGCATGTTCTTTATCGCGCCTTTTTGTCATCCTTAAATTCTCCTTCGTCTAGTTCGTTCATGCATCGCCCCATCACCATTTACAAACAGAATAGCGACTAAACCTATTCAAACTGCCTCATCACTATTGCCAACCATCTATCTGCTAATATATCTGTCTTGTGAAATTAATTAAAGTGCTCATAAAAAAAACTAACGTTCTTTCAGATTACGCATAAAATCGGCTATCTGCTCAACCGAAATTGGACTACCCACCACCTCTAACAGACCTAGATTAGATCCCTTACTACCAAATGTAGGACAAACTCAACGTGCTTTTGTTCATATTTAAACGACTACTCATGATGATTATGACGATGCTCGTTGTGTCATTGATTCTATTTCTCGTAATGGAAATCAACATTGAGAGTGTTGCGGTCAAAGTATTAGGTCAATTCTCGACAGAACATCAACGCCAGCTATGGCTTGAAAACAACGGTTATTTCCGTCCTGCCTATGCCCGATATTTCGAATGGCTAGGAAACATATTACAAGGTAGCTTTGGATATTCAGTTGTCTACAAAACAGAAGTCGGCACTCTTATCTGGCCTCGACTAAAGAACACTGGAATACTTGCGGGACTAACACTTCTTGTCGTGATTCCATTGTCGATCATTCTTGGCGTTCTCGCAGGCATGCGAGAAGGCTCTTATCGTGATCGCTCTATATCCATAATTTCCATCCTAACAGCCTCTGTACCAGAATTCTGTAGTGCCACACTAGTTGCGTGGATTTTAGTTTTTTCTTTTAAACTTTTACCAGGCACGTCCAGTTTTATTTCAGGCTTTAGCTGGGCCGAAATGGTAATGCCTGTTCTAGTGCTCGTTTTATACGATTTTGGCTACATCACTAGAATGACCCGGGCGTCAATGGCTGAGGTGATGCAGTCTCAGTATATACGTACAGCCCAATTAAAAGGCCTACCATTTCGTCGTGTAATTTTTCGACACGCGTTACGCAATGCATTGATTGCCCCGTTCACAGTCATCATGCTCCAATTACCGTGGTTGCTGTCCGGTGTAATCGTGACCGAATATTTTTTCGCCTACAAAGGTATCGGCACGTTACTACTTGAAGCTGCGTTACGCCAAGATGTTTATTTACTAGAAGCCTGCACAATGTTTTTAGTAGCTGTCGCCGTCGGCACTCAGGCAATTTCAGACATCGGATATATGCTTCTCAACCCGAAGATACGGTTCAAATAAATGTCAACGACTCATTCAGATCTAGTAGCAAAGAAGCCTCGCCGTGGGCTAATCGCTGTACTAATCAATTTGCGGGAAAGCTGGGTTGGAATGGTTGGGCTCGCGATCATTCTTTTTTGGGTGGCAGTAGCACTATTTGCGCCGATAATTTCCCCCTATGATCCATTGGCTATTCAGACACCTTTCGCGAAACCCGGTTCTCCCGCTCCTGATGGCGGTGTCTTTTGGCTTGGGGCCGATCACATCGGAAGAGACATATTATCGCGTATAGCGTGGGGCTCCCGTACAGTCCTGATCTATGCACCGCTTGCTACGTTCTGTGCGTACGTTGTTGGAATCATCATGGGATTGTTGGCAGGCTACCAACGTGGTTGGCTAGATATCCTATTAAGCCGGGTAGGTGACATTATTTTGTCCTTTCCGGTACTACTTCTCTACATCATTGCCATCCAAGAATTTGGTCGCTCCAATCTCAATATCGTTATCGCCATCGTATTCGGCAGCGCACCCGGCATTATGCGTATCGTCCGCGGTCTCGCTCTGGATATTCGCGAGCGTGAATATGTCGCTGCAGCCCAAGTTAGAGGCGAGTCAAACTGGTACATCATGTTGACAGAAATTCTTCCAAATGCGCGTGGTCCACTGATCGTAGATGCGTGCCTTAGACTGGGATACGTAATCATTACTATCGGAATTCTAGGCTTCCTCGGTCTGGGGCTGCCTCCTCCTGATCCAGAATGGGGCGGTATGATTAGTGAAACCCGCGCTATGGCAATGATATTTCCACATATGACCTTAGCCCCAGCAATTGCGTTATCGTCGCTGGTGTTGGGCTTTAACCTTTTGGCTGACGGCCTCAGAGAAACAAGTCTTAAAGACTAGACTGTCACTAATCACGTTATGTCACAAAACCCACCACTACTTGAAATTGAAAACCTACATGTCTCCTATTGGACACGTGCAGCCGAAGTACCTGCGGTTATCGACTTCTCACTATCCATCAACGAAGGCGACACCGTAGGTTTGGTTGGGGAATCAGGGTGCGGTAAATCCACCGTCGCCATGGCCATCATGAACTACATGGGGACTAATGGCAGCATCAAGTCTGGCGCCATTCGCCTTCGTGGTCGCGACATAACACAACTGAATCAGAATGAGATGCGAATACTTCGTGGTAACGAAATCGCCATGATTTATCAGGAGCCGATGGCATCGCTTAATCCAGCAATGACCGTCGCTCAACAATTGATGGAAGTGCCCATTATTCATCAAGGTGCTTCGTCTGATCAGTCCCGTTCAGCTTCCGAGCAGATGCTATCTGATGTTCACATCCCTGATCCGGCAAGGATCATGGCATCTTACCCACATCAAATTTCAGGCGGCCAACAGCAGCGGGTAGTTATTGCCATGGCACTTCTGGCAAATCCCTCTTTATTACTACTCGACGAACCAACTACTGCCCTGGATGTCACAGTAGAAGCTGGTATTGTGAAACTGATTAGAGAAATAGCCGATAAATATAAGATGACCCAAATCTATATCTCACACAACCTTGGCTTGATCCTCCAAACCTGTGAACGAGTCTGTGTAATGTATTCAGGCCAAGCCGTTGAGGAAGGGTCAATTTCCAATCTGTTCAGTCACCCCAAGCACCCCTATACGCACGGTCTATTTAACTGTATTCCACTACCCCAAACAGATAAAAATGACGCACCACTAATTCCAATTCCTGGTCAGCTTCCATTACCACATGAGCGTCCGACAGGTTGCACTTATGGTCCTCGGTGTAGAGCTTTCAAAGAAGTATGTGGCAATCAAGGAGTACCTTACGAACATATCGAAGAGACTGACCAGCATGTTCGATGCCGCCGGTGGTCGGAAATCAAACCTGGTGACCTGATACCCGATAAAGTGCCTATGGAAAACGCGCAAATCGGTGACATCGTCCTGGATACGAAGAATCTATCCAAACACTATGAAGTTGAGGGTACGAGTCGAAATTTCTCTACTATGTTGGGGTTCAAAGAAACGGTGGCACTGAAAGCCAACCAAGAGCTGAACCTTTCTGCTCGACATGGCGAAACTCTTGCCATTGTAGGTGAATCTGGTTGCGGAAAATCGACATTTGCAAAAGTTTTGCTGGGACTCGAAACATCGACCAGCGGTGAACTCACGCACGACGGAGCTGAAATAGGAACAATCGGCGTGCGGGATCGCCAACAGGTGCAATTAGCGGCTCTTCAGATCGTATTTCAAAATCCGGTCGATACGCTAAACCCCAGCCACACTGTCGGAGCGCAAGTCGGTCGGGTTTTAAAAAAGTTCGGTATTAGCCATGGGAAAATAGATACTCGAGACAAAACTTTAGAACTGCTCGCAAAAGTAAAGCTACCCGATGAGTTCTACTATCGGCTACCTCGCCAACTCTCGGGAGGCCAAAAGCAACGTATTGGAATTGCAAGAGCCTTTGCCGGAAAACCAACTCTCGTAGTTGCTGATGAACCGGTATCCGCCCTTGACGTATCGGTTCAAGCAGCAATCACTGAACTCTTGATGGAAATTCAACGAGAGTACGGTACGACGTTACTGTTAATTAGTCATGATTTGTCTGTTGTACGTTACCTATCAGACCGAGTCGTAGTCATGTACCTTGGTAGAATTGTAGAGTCAGGATCGCGCAATCAAATTTTTGAACCTCCTTATCATCCATACACCGAGGCACTGCTAGCTGCTGCACCGATTGCTGATCTGAGAGTAAAAAAACGAGACATTATTCTGGAAGGCACTCTTCCAAGCCCCTTGGACCCTCCAAAGGGCTGTCCATTCACCACGCGCTGTCCAAGGCGAATTGGCGACATTTGTGACACCACTCCACCGGAAGAACAGATTTCTGTGGGTGGGCATCGCATCGCCTGCCACATTCCGCTTGAAGAATTAAGTCAGATCGATCCGGTTTTTGCTATTACAGAGTAATTAGTAGATTAGCCATCACAATTGGCTAGGAGACCCTAGTCAACAGGTTCAGGGTCTCCTGACGGGAGTTCATCTGTCCGTTTAGTTGATCCCGACATTTCAGGTGGTGACGTTGAGTAGAACGTCACGCATTTTTCATCAGCTTCGTAGGTAAATGTTTCATCCGCAGGAATCCATAACAGGTCGCCAGGATGTGCTCTCCATCGTTTATCACCCTGCCGAAGACTCATTGACCCAGAAATTACGTAGAGAATTTCGTCATAACCTGTCACCGTATGTTCACTCGAACAATTTTCAAATGCAGCGAAACCCGCACCCATCCCACGACTGAATCCTGCATTCACCACAGGCACTGTATGGATTGGATTTGATGTATCCATATCTTGATCATTTATTCGAAAGACTTTAATACCGTTCATTTTCTTGATCTCCTAGTTAACGTTCAGCACTGGCTTTATCCATTTTTTTCATTCTTTGACGCGCGACCATTTTACGAAAAGGATCTGGCGGCAACCATTTTGGTCGTGGCACACTTTGCTGATCAGACAATAGATCAGACGTATTGCCTACGATCATGTCGGCGATTAAAGCGCCAGACATTGTACCGCGCGCAACATTGGCTCCATTACAGCCAATCGAACCCCAGATACCTTTTTCAATTTGCCCAAATACATGGCCAGTATTGCGTGTTACACCCAACACACCGCCCCACGTATGCTCAATCTCCAACCCCATCTCAAAGTCTTGGAGCTTAGGCCAACGTTTCTTGATTGACTCGATGTGATTCGCCCGCGCACGAGCCAGCATATCGGAATTTGAAGTATCGCCCGGTCCATACCCAAATGAATTGCGCATCAGAATCCGCCCATCGGGGGTTCTGCGCACCGTTGAACCACCGTGCGCTGCGGGCAACAGCCCAAACCCATTCGCATCACCGCCAATCTCAGCTTGCTCTAGCGCCGTCATTGGCCGGGTCAAGCTTGCATAAGCGACCACCGGCACCATGTCAGATTTCGAAAATCCCAGTGCCGGTGAAAAAACATTTGTACACATAATGAGATGGTCAGCAATGACTTCGCCGTTCGCTGTGATCAACCGGCTTGGTTGACCACGTTCCAGGCGATGGACAGGGGTGTTTTCATATAGAGAAACATTTGGTGGTAACGTCTCACCCAATCCGCGGCACATTGCGGCAGGGTTCATCAGCCCAGTAGATTTAAGCTTTAATCCAGCGGTATAAAACGTCGAACCTGTCACCGCAGCCACCTCATCTGCATTCAGTTCCTGTGCCTGGATGCCCAAGGATTTATAGCCCTGGATAAATCCTTTAAGGCTTATATCGCCTTCGGCACCGGCAGACACATGCAGTTTGCCCCAGTCATGCCAGCCACACTCGATTTCATTCTCCTTAACCAATTTCCGAAGTATGTTTAAACCGCCCGTACACAAACGTGCATGGGCCTCGGAAAGTTTTGGGTTGTTCAACGGCTCATCACCGTGAAAAAAACTATCGAGCGCAAAGCCGGAGTTACGCCCAGAAGTGCCAAACCCCACTCGCTCCGCCTCAATTAAGACAATTTCCTCATCAGGAAGATGTGTGGCCAGCTGTCTAGCGGCAGACAGCCCTGTCACCCCCGCTCCAAGAACAACATAGGTCGCCCGAATTGTTCGTGAGACCTGCTTTGCAGGAGCGGGATCTGGTAATACGTTATACCAGCCATTCGTGGCCGCATTGTTTGGTAACTGCATTGAAATTCTTGCTCCTATTAAATAATTTGGTCTAGAGGCAACACTACACCCGTAATTCCGATTAATATATCAGTAGATCAGGGCTAATTCAGCAGCATTTATCGGCATTATCAAATGAAGGGAGACTACCCACAATCAAGAGTATTAGTGACTGGTGGCTGCGGTTTCGTCATGAGCAACGTGATCAGGAATCTATTGGCGGCCAATCTAGACGCTACAGTCGTTAGCTTAGATATCAACGGTACTGACAGGTTGACACAAGAGTTTTTTGAACCCTTCAGCGATCGTATTACTCACATTCAGGGTGATGTACGGACACCCAGCAGTTTTAACCTAATACCGACTGACGAACCGATTACACACGTCGTTCATGCTGCAATGATTGCACACCAACCTCAGTGGGAGCGGGAACATCCTGACAAGATTCTCGACGTAAACATCATGGGCACTGTGAATGCCTTGGAATGGACTCGAACACAGACCCAAATTCTGCGATTTTTGTATGTCAGCAGCGGAGATGTCTATGGGGAACCGAAAGCCGAGACATCACAAGGGCCACACTTAGAAACGGGCACTCTTGACCAGCCAGAGTTGTATGCAATTTCAAAGTACGCATCCGAACAAATTGTCCGTCGCTACGGGGATATATTTAACCTAGACACAGCCTGTGTACGGTTCAGCGGTGTATTTGGTCCTATGGAGCGTCCTACACCTGGACGCTCGATTATGGCCATGCCTTACCACATGGTTCGAGCCGTCATTGAAAATCGACCATTGAGAATCACCGCTGGAACGTTACAAGCTGGAGCAGACTTTATCAGCAGCGAAGATATCAGCTCGATACTTCCTAGATTGCTGGTCTCTCCTACACTATCTCATGATATCTACAATGTGGCCTACGGTCAGTTCACACCAGTACCAGACGTATTTCAATCTTTCAAATCAATCGTACCTGAGTTTGAGCACGAGGTAGTCACACCCGAACTAGCTGATGTTATTCGGGATCCGAGTCGGCGACTGGCGCGGTGGAATGCATATGATATAGGGCGGTTATCCATCGAATTCGACTGGCAACCGCGGCCGATTGTAGAGCAGTTGGCTTCATATTTTGAGTGGGTCATGCAAGGTCCGGAATTACGTTGCCCACGCTTGCCACAAGAAAATCGCCTCGCTGTCTAAATGTTTAGTTACTCACGATCAAACGGCATTAGAGTAAATAGATCGCTACAGTAATTTAGTCAATCCATATTTCCGCCAAGAGGAATCCACATGCGTTTGCTAGGTAAGAATTCAGTAGTCACGGCAGCAGGAAGCGGCATTGGAAAGGCAATAGCCTTAGGATTTGCACAACACGGTGCCAAAGTAGTTTGTGCCGATATTGATGGGTCAGCAGCAGAACAAACAGCCCAAATTATTCATGCGGATGGCGGTGAAGCAGTCCACGTAGAGGTAGATGTTGCTGAAAAACATCAAGTTGAAAACCTATTTAACGTTGCCATTGAAACGTTTCATCATATAGATATTCTGCTATCGGGACCTGGCATATCAACCACGCGTAATTTTCTGGATCTCCCCGAAGAGGAGTGGGATCGAGTCATGGACGTAAGTCTGAAAGGCATGTATCTCACTGGCCAAATCGCGGCTCGCCACATGGCCGAACTAGGCGGAGGATCTATCATTAATATTTCCTCTATATGTGATGAAGTCGCCCAGGCGGGATATCCCCACTACATAGCCGCAAAAGGTGGCGTCAAAATGCTTACAAAAGCAATGGCCCTCGACCTAGTTAACAACAATATTCGAGTCAATGCACTAGCACCTGGAGCAGTCGAAACCGCAACTGGATTTTGGCATAAGGAAGAGTTCTCAAAACTAAGGGAGAAAGTTCGCTCACGCATTCCAATGGGACGGCCTGCCCGCGCAGAGGAAATGGTCGGAGCAGCAATCTTTCTTGCGTCTGAAGAGGAATCTGGCTATGTCACTGGCATATCCCTTCCAGTTGACGGCGGTTATCTTTCATATTAAGGATCGAAGCGGTTAGTTGCAGCACCCATGTTCAACTAGTCTGATCGCGAACCAATACATTCTCAGTTACCGTATACGCAAAAATATGGACCTTTCAAATATGCCTGTCGTAGATCTAAGACCATTCTTCACCGGTGATAGACATAGAAAACACAGAATTGCTCAGGAGATTGATCTAGCCTTTCAGAACGTTGGTTTTCTCGTGATTAGTGGCCATGGTGTTAATGAATCCACTATCCAAAATTGTGCAAACTCAGTCAAAAGCTATTTTGACCTACCGACTAAGGACAAAATGGTGATTGAACAGCCCTCGATTGAGGTTATACGCGGTTATATACCTTTTAACTCAGGCGCTCTCGCAACAACAGAAGATGATTCTGTAGAAACCGCTCCTGATCTAAAAGAGAGCTTTAACATTGGTCCCCTAAACACAATTTTTGAATGTGATGACAACTTGCAAATGCTTCGTTCCCCCAATCTATGGCCCGAGCAACCACGTCAGTTAAGAACGCACTGGGAACAGTGTTATAAAGAACTGGAAAAGCTGGGTTCCGCAATTTTGGATGCTTGTGCTCTAGCACTTGGATTACCTGAACGATGGTTTGAACAACACACCGATGGTCATTTCAGTCTTCTATCTGCCCTACATTACCCAGCGCAAATTGAAAACCCAAAACCGGGACAATTAAGAGCAGGAGCGCACACTGACTTCGACGTGCTCACCATCATAAGTACAGACGATGCCCCGGGCGGCCTACAAATTATGTCTACTTCAGGAACCTGGACAGACGTGCCCTGGATTCCAAAAACATTTGTTGTTAACGTGGGTGACCTACTCGCCCGCTGGAGCAACGATCGCTGGAAATCGACCCTCCATCGTGTTGTAAACCCTCCACGCCAACTGGCACAAAACAGCCGGCGCCTAACAATCGGATATTTCCAACAAGTGAATCCACACACAGTAATCGAGGCACTGCCCGGCACAATTTCTGACGACAGTCCTGCAAAGTATCCTCCAATTACTGCAGGAGAACATCATAATGAAAAGTTTCTACGACAGGCAAAAGCCGCGAGTCGCCTAACCCCAGACCAAGAATTTGATAGTTAGGGGCATGGTCTCGCTAATCTATAGCAACATTTTACCCAATTGACATAATCAGCCATCGCCTCAACATGTGGCGTCGGGCGCCAACTAAATTCTTTTTCAAGCCTGCTTGTAGATCTGACTCGCCACACACCGCCACGCATATCGACTGCCTGAAAATAATCGGCATCCAATTTATCAGTCTCTATCACACAAAATCCTGGAACGACTTTTCTTATCCCTGCAACCAAATCCTTAATGGTAGAAATTTGGCCATATCCAATATTGTAGGTCGAAAACTCTGGCGAACTAGCTTTTATGAGGTAGATCATGGCTCGAGCAACATCAGGAGCATAAACCCAATCATAGGATGCCCTCAGACAATTTATAGAAAAACTTTTTCCAACCGCTGCAGCATGAGCCATATGGTAGGGCACCGGATGGACACGACGAGCGACTGTATCTCGATCAAGAGGACCATATACCGCTGACGGCCGCACACAAACCGAACTAATATTGTAGAGCTCCGAGAATCGCCTAACTACCTGTTCACTAGTCTCCTTACTTATATCGTAGAGCGCCGCTCCTGCTTCAAGTGGAGCATCCTCACCAATTGCGGACTCGGGTAAATCTGTAGCAGAACCCCTGTAGCCATAGCCGTAGACACCAGAACTCACATACAAAAATCGCCGTAGATTTGGAAGCTGGCGCGCCCAATTCAATACACGCACCGTCCCCATCACATTAACTCTGACTGTACGTGATGGATCCTCCCAATCTGGACTGTTATCAGGATCAGTTGATATGGGACTAACAGCCGCTCCGTGAATAACTTCGGTTACCAAGTCTTGATCCACTTCGGTCGTCCATGTTTCAACATCGAGGACATCAGCTACTATGTACTGAATACGTCCTTCGACTTTACTAAGAAACTGTTTTGTCTCCCAATCTACCTTCACATTGTCGACGATAATCAATCGCTTACTGGAGTTTTCCTCCAGCCACAATTTGACAACATGACTGAGTACAAACCCTGCCCCTCCCGTAATCAGCAGGCTCATAATTCAAGCGTGGTTATAACCATTGGGTCTTGTGAGCGAAGGTTAATTGTAGCTATGTGAATTTCTAGTATTCGGCCGACGCTGGGACGCACTAGAACGCGACTCACGCACAGAGCCAGGCATTCAAGAAGTTCAAAAGCATGCGGTTCCAGAGGTGAGGCCAGCAGTGGCGCCACCGTATTTGATATTTTTGCTCGAATTACTTCGTCTGACCTTTGGCTCAGTAGGTCTTCTATGTTAAAACCTGTGGTTACGGCTATAAAGGAATAAATTAACAGATTTAGGAGAGCTTTGTTATGAGCAGGCAAAAAATTATTTTGGACTGTGACCCCGGTCACGATGATGCTATCGCGATTTTGATGACATTAGCATCTCCTGAAGAACTTGATCTGTTAGGGCTTACCTGTGTAGGTGGAAACACATCCTTGGATATGACCACCAAAAATGCACTAAAAATATGTGAACTCGCGGGATCTACAAATATCGCGGTGTATTCTGGTTGCGAACGACCAATGATCCGGCAATTAAGCACGGCTGAAAACGTACACGGTAAATCTGGACTTGATCTTCCAGGTGGCACAGTCCTGCCTGAACCAACGATGTCACTTAGACCTCAACATGCGGTCGACTTCATTATAGACACCCTGATGATGGAAAGTACCCAGTCTATAACCTTGTGCCCAACGGGACCTCTAACGAATATTGCAATGGCAATGATACGTGAACCTAAGATTATTCCTCGTATTCAAGAAATCGTCTTTATGGGTGGCGCTGCCATAAGCCCGGGCAACACTACTCCAGCCGCAGAGTTCAATATCTATGTAGATCCGCATGCCGCACACGTTGTATTAAGCTCCGGTGTGAAATTAGTAATGATGGGATTAGACGTGACACATCAGGTGCAGGTTACTCCACCTCGTATGCAAACAATCAAGACTTTGGGGAGGCAGGTTTCTCAGACTGTCGCTGATCTTATTACATTCTACGGTAATTTTGATCTAGAACAATGGGATATGAAGGGCGCAGCCCTCCACGACCCATGTGTCATTGCTTATCTCCTTGATCAAGAAATCTTCACCTTAAAACACGTTAATGTGGAGGTAGAGATTAACGAGGGTTTAACTCTTGGAGAAACGGTTGCAGACTGGAAGTACGTGACTGACCGACCATTAAACTGCCACGTTGCCTACAGGGCTAACGACGATCGTTTTTTTGAACTCCTAACTGATCGATTATTGAAATTACCCTAATGACTGATCCGGGAACTTGGCTAAGATAGAAAAGTCTCTGCCGGCTTAACTTAATGTCGATAAGGCTTACTACACGGCTTCTGGAACATTGAAACGTTCTGGATATAAATTTATAAGATGTTGCGCGTAAGAAACGGATGCTGTGTTACCAGGAACACAAATCTGTGTGTCATAGTTTGGTTCTAAGAAATGACCTATAGAGGTCCTGCTAGTTCCATCTGAGAGAACACGATGTGGTGTTCCTACTAACTGGTTCCCGCTTAGATGAGCTAAAAGAGTGCCACAGTGTACTGATAATGTACCGGCCTGGGGATATACCTCTTTCCAGGTCCCATCGGCACCTTTCATTTGTAGTCCTCCAGCAGATGACTGCCATAACACGGATAGAAGATTTTCGTCGACATGACGACCTGTAATAACCCGCCGACCATCTTCGATCGGTTCCTCACTTATGAGAGCTTTCTTTTCGCCATCGTCGCCATCACTCCGGACGGAAATTTGGAATTCTTTCGGTAAGTTTGGACGGGAAAGCAGGCGTAACATGGCGTTTCTACCTTGGCTGGCCATCAGAAAGGGCTTCGGTGCCAAGTCCAGACTTCGAGCAATCGCTGCCATCAACAAAGTTTCTAGTGTTCTTAACTGCTGCAGTTGTTCTAACATTTCGGAACGCCATTCTGGAAGGTCTGCTTCGTTGGGCCAGACATTGGATTCACGAAAAGACGATGCGCCGGGAATATCTGGACATGACAAAGCAGGTTCCGGCCCAATATCAAATCCTTCCTTATAAGCCCAATCGGGCGTTTCAGGCAGCGGGTAGTACCCCCGATAATTGTTTGCGTTGGAAGACTGATAACGTTTAGTCGCACATCGCAGTTTTAGCTCAAGTGGTAGATCAAAGAAACGCATCAAATTTGACATCTTTTCGTCAAGACTACTGCTGTCTTTGAGACCAGTTGCAACGAATGCTCCGTCTGAAACCAAAGCTTGGGCAATCTGAGTATCAACTATTGATGGTAGATGATCAGCCTTGTGGAACAGCGGCGATATATCGATTTCTTCCACCCCCTTGAAATTGGTTATCAAAAGCGAAACTCCTTATCGTATCGATAAACAGCGCGGCCAGAGGGATTCGGAACAAATCTACCTTAGATATCGCCGGTTTATTTGGATGTTAGCAGATAGTAGTGTCTAAGGATTTTCGTCCGAAACTGATTGATTCCCCATAGACTCGGTTATCTCCAATACATTTAGCGCGTCGGACAGCGCAGTTGTAAGCTCTTTCCTTTGACGAGACAAATCCTGTGAAACTTCCGGGTCAAGCAATTGAACAAGCTTTCTAACAGAGCGCCACACGCCATGACGAATTAATTCGCTACCAATTGCGGGTTCAATATAGGTGCTGATATTGGCTAGATCTGTAATATCAACACTATGAGGATCACGTGAAACGTAGCCTGGTACAACCGTAATCCTATCACCGGGTTTGTTTAAGCGACGTCCTCGGTGAACAACTCGGTTTCCTTGCTGGAATACAGCGTAACCAGTGGCTGGAAAGCCAAACTTCACCACTCGTTCTGATGGGAGTTCCTGTGTAGTACGGAGGTTCAGTTTAGACTCTTCCATACCCAACAGCTGCGCTGCTTCGGTCGTGGTACCCAAGAAGACTTCAAATTCACCGCCATCAAAGCTGTTGGGATCTGTTGCCATCATCACATAATCAAAACCTATCGAATCTGCGTGCCAACGATCGATATCGTCACTAATCCGTGTAGGTGGATAATTAATATAGATCTGTTGCGATGGCATACTGTGCGGAGCCAATGGTATTTCTGCTATTTCAGACAAAAACTCCGCAACATCAATACTGCTGCATAGCTCGCGTAAAAAGCGTGAGCGATAGACCCCTCCCGCGACATAAATAAGCCGACTTTTGGATTCACTCCTTTCTAGACCGCCGCCTTGGGAATTAGGGCGCAGTAGCCGAACCACTTCTTGAAGCCGGGCCGCACCTTCTTCGGAAAGCACTCGAAAGGGTTCGGTAAAAGCTAATGAGCATCCGGTGACATCAATTTCATTTTCTGTATAACCAAGTTCCGATAATCGCCACGATCTAGTTGGTTTTGTCAGTTGAAGGTCTCTAGCAGGATCAAATGTTGGTTCCACAGTTAGTGGGGCATAACCTTTCGGAATTTCAGTGGGCACTTTCAAATAAGGTATTAGATCGAATGGTTCCATACGAGTTTCCATCAGAATTATTAAATCGAAACACCAGAAATCCTACTGCATGCAGTTTGGCCGACATCAACCCAAGCTTGACGCAATTGTTTCAGACTATGCCCTGGCGTTAACTTTTTAGTGGCCAACATTCTTTGCGTTCTGGTTCAGGACAACAGTCCGGTAGTCAATCATCACACTGACTACCCGATCCATTGGGAGGGTGGAATTTTTCAAATGGCTGTAAGTGGTTGTTTTTACGGCGCGCCCGGAGAGATTCGAACTCCCAACCTCGTCGGTTCGTAGCCACGAAGTCGTTTATCCGGTTGCGCCGGCAATAATAGAATTATTGTACAACGGCGATCCCAAATATTTCTGACTTTGGTCCTCTTTCGACGCTTTTAAAACTAGTTTCGGCTACTTTGAATGGGATAGGGGTAAGGCAACAGTTGGCTTGTGATGATAGCGCTGCAGTACGGTGCAAAGTCTCGGCTGCGGCATCAAATGGCGATAATATTATTTTAGTTCTCGGATACAAAAAGACCATTTGCCAACCTGGAATCACTACAAGCTTGCTTGATATTCTTCTGCAGCTTTGGCTACAGCATCTGCGTCAATATCAAATCCAAAACCTGGTCCAGTTAGAACTGGTAACTTCCCATCAACCAAACTCAGTTGAGGGCTTGAAATAACATCGAACGCTAAGAGATGATTCATATATTGATTACCATCATCAAGGTTAGGGATCACCGCAGCCACATGGTTTGCGGCGCAGGTTGTAATACCTGTTTCGTGTACGCCATGGATACACACGTTAATACCAGCGGCCGCAGCCACAGCAGCCGCTTCTATGAAAGACACGACACCGCCTGTCTCGTGAAGCCCTAAAACAATGAGATCGGCTGCGCCCAACCTAACCGCGTTGTATACATCGGCAGTGTCAAACACAGACTGGTCTGCAGCAATAGCAACTGGACTATTCTCTCTGATCTGTCTCAAAGCTTGCAAACTACGATGGTCACAGGGTTGCTCGAACATCTCGATATCATAAGGTGCTAATTTCCGGATCATCCTGATCGCTGTCAGTGGATCCCAGGCCTCGTTTGGGTCAAGTCGAAGACGGACAGATTCTCCGACTGCGGCCCGGACTTGACGAACTATCTCGACATCTTTTTGTTCTCCCCTACCAACCTTCCCATAAATTACCTGGTGACCTTCCTCAATTAGATCTGCCGCATGACTAGCTAATTCTTCTGGGGTATCACCCTGGATAAAACCAAAGTACTCAATCTCTTCTCGGACTTTTCCCCCAAGTAATTGATGAACAGCACAACCCGCTGTTTTACCAGCAGCGTCCCACATCGCCATGTCTAGTCCAGCTAGGACTTGTTGACCCAATCCAGAAGCCCTCCCAATACCATGAAGCTGAAATATAGATTGACCACAGTGCGCCATAAGACGACGAATGTCGAAAACACTCTCACCAATCAGATATTGGGCTGCCATATCAATTAATGGCTTAACAGCTGTCGCACGAGGAGCTCCAATGCTTTCGCCGTAACCCGACACTCCTTCAGTAGTTTGAATCTCTATCAGAATCACTTCTGCACCATAGGTTATACCTTGTGCCCAAACATAAGGAACTTTGTCCTCAACCAATAGAGGTGTTGTCTTAATCGACTTAATTAAATTCACTAGAATTACTATCCAATTTGCAATCGATTTGATGTTCTACATGGGGGGATTCGAAAATTATGGGGGGAGTTCAGTTTTATGATCGTTATAAGTGCTTAATTTTATGGCGCGCCCGGAGAGATTCGAACTCCCGACCTCGTGGTTCGTAGCCATGCATTCGAATGTGCACTTGAATCTATAAATAAAGAGGTTTTCTTAATTCCGAGTTCCCACAGAATTCAGAATTATAAAAAGCTTTATCACTAGTTTTAGGAGCTTCTAAAACTTTCGTGGGAATCTAGAAGA
>Ga0163108_10000636_pt1 | contig 26126 bp, 23 predicted proteins | sample Fk1155metaG_FD_109644 | JGI IMG/M metagenome (GOLD analysis project Ga0163108, IMG submission 109644) | Marine microbial communities from the Central Pacific Ocean - Fk160115 155m metaG | ecosystem: Environmental > Aquatic > Marine > Oceanic > Photic zone | place: The Central Pacific Ocean...
AGGGGCGCATAGTTCAACAGAATAAGATGTTCCCTCCTCAGCCGGGAGTCGTGGTAAAGGGTTTACATGTATAGTCGTATCTGCATTTGTGCTCGCATTCTGATTATCTGTGGCAGTGACGCGAATCGTGACCGTTATATCGCAGTAATATGAAGGTACATCAATAGAAATCCGTTCACCTGAATCCTGTAGAAGAGATATAGAGTCTGGCCCTGAAACAACTTCCCATTTAATGGAGATGACTTGCCCATCTGAATCAGATGCGGGCGCACTCAATTCAACTATGTTTCCAGCATCAACGTAGTAGACGGATTGAAGCGTTAGAGTAGGTGATTGATTAACTATTGTCGGTATAGGTATTGCAACTGAAGAATAATCTCTATTCTCGCTTCCACAAGATGCAAGAAAGATGAAGTTTAATATAATAATAATTTTGTACATAAATTATTAGTAATTTATTTTTTTTAATTAAATAACTGATGGTGTTTAATTACCCACAATAATTTCTTCGCGCAGCGCTTCTAAATAATCAATCCAAGGTTGATTGATTCCTTGTGCTTTTGCACCTTTAATCATAATTCCCAAATACTTAACCGAAGGTATAAACGGACCTTGAGGGGTGACAACACGATACAAGTCGGCATTATACCAAGTGCCATCTTCACTGATAACTTTGAATGTCTCACGTTTATATATACCTAGTGGAACATCTTCCAAAACATCCAATGCTTCCATCTCTGACTTTTCAATCGTATAGACAACGCCTTGGACTATGCCACCTGGTTTTTCAATGATACTGCTTATTCCACCCTCTAAGTCGGTTGAGTATTTTCTAAATTGGATTTCAAAGTTCGGCAATCTTGCAAGCGAAACAAATTTCAAGCTCGGCGTCCACTGACGCATATAATCTTCATCAAGATTTGAGCCATAACCAAAGTAATAGATAACGTCATCATTATCGGGATTTTTTCCACCAGGGTCATATTCAGCAGACATAGACATTCCGCTTATTGCAAAAACGAAAGCAAGAATAATTAGTTTCTTATTTATTTCCATTAATTACATTCATGCATTAAGGCGTTTTGTCTTCGGTGATTACCTTTCTTAAGCTCACTCTAACGTATTGTTCGCCATGAGCGTAAGTGCTAGTGTGTTGCCCAAAAAAATCACCATCTTTAAATTTACCTTTATACTGGTTGTTTTTAGTTGTATAGATACCTTTTCCGTGAAACTTGTCATCCTTCCATTCACCGATATATTTATTGCCATTTGCATAGGTGTAGGTGCCTTGGCCATTTTTATCGCCATTGCTCCATTCGCCTACATACTTGTCACCACCGATATAGGAATATGCGCCATGACCATGTTTCTTACCATTTTTATATTCGCCCACATATTTGTCTCCATTACTAAAAGCATAAGCACTGAATCCATTTTTGCAGTCACCTTCAACACAACTCTGGCTCCAGCTTAAACTAGAGAAGAGAAAAAGCATGGCAATAAGAATTAATTTTTTAAACATCACTACAGCCTACACATGTTTCTTGGGTGTGTGAAGGCAGGTATTTGATTTGATCTCAATAGAATGAGTTTCATTGGCTCTAGCGATCGATAATCACACTGACGGTTGCTGGACCTTTTGGATCAAGACCAATATAACTAACGGTGGCAATATTGCCCTTAAAAACAGGACGTACAGATGCGTCGAAATAAAGATTTTCTTTTAAAGGTCTTATCGCACCCATATTTCCAAGCGATAATATATCACCTGCTTTTAATGGTCTCCCCCGTAACAATAATCGATCACGTATATGGCGAACGCGATAAAGTGGTTCATATGCATTTTCAACTTTACCTTCAGCGAGTAATTTGCCTGTTTCATTTGTCATTGTAAAAGTAAAGTTATTAAGTCGATTAATCCATTCGAGAGTGGGTTCTGTTGTGATTAAGCCTCCAATAAATGCGTTCTTAAAATCATAATTTGTTGCAATACTGCTGATATTGGATCCACCTGCAACGGGCTGGATAATATCAGGCATTTCTATGAATGGAATAAATCCAGACAATGCTGCCAGTATCTCCAAGTCTGATTTAGCATTGTTAATGGCGCTGCTTTTTACGACGGCGCCAAAATCGGCTTCAACGAAACTCATATTGCAGCAATCAACTGAAATATGTGAGCCGCTTTGATGGATGCCGTTTGAAAACATAACAGCGGTAATGGGGCCGCTTAGCCCATCGACAGGACCATTGTCATATTTACCTTTTGCAAAGGTCCCAATCTTATATCCGGCAATAGTTCCTCGCGTTTTTAGTTGTTCCTCAACATAATAATCAGCAATTCTATAAGCGTTCTCCTCTGATAATTGATCAACAGGAATTACATCGATTGGTTTTGCCTGATTAAAATTATTCATGAAACTGATGCCAAGTTTTTTCTGATCATTTGGGTTTGTTAGATCATAGCGATAAACTGCGTCACCAGTAAAAATAATGCCTGCTTCAGGTGATTCTCTAGATGTTTCGCAAGCAATAGGAATTGTAAGGCTCAGAACAATAAAAATTATTTTATTCATTTAATTACCGGCTAATTGCAATACTTGATCCCATAAAGTTTTGCTGATTGAAACTTCGTCTCTAGGATGCTTGCCTGTTCCCGGCAGTCTGGCATTAGGCTGAGCTTCTAATGCGTCTGATAATTGTTTTATCTGTGCCCAAAAATAATCTTTATTGTCATTAAAGTTCGGGTCGATAAGAATGTATGACTGGCCCAGATTATGCGGTTCATCATCGACAGTCTTTAATGGCGTTGCATGCATACTGCTCACCGAACCGGTTAATGCAGCTGCCATTACTTCAGCCATTAATCCAAAACCATAACCTTTATAACCCCCAGATGAAAGAATAGAGCCTTCTAGTGCTTTGTCAGCATTGGTTGTGGGATTACCATCTTTATCCACGGCCCAGCCTTCAGGAATACTCTCTCCATTAGCTGCAGCAATACGGATTTTTCCTATTGCAATGGCGCTCGTGGATTGATCAAATTGAAAGGCGATATTTTTATCAGCAGAAGGCACAGACATTGAAATTGGATTGGTGCCGAGGATGGGCTTATTGCCATTTGGCGGTGATACGCATGCCGGCGCATTAGTTGTTCCAATACCTAAAAATCCGCGTTTGGCTATTTGTGAAGTGAAATAACCCAGAGAGGTGCAGGTATGCGAATGTGCTATTGCGAAAAGACAGATTCCATTTTTTTTAACACTTTCGATTGCCGAATCAATCCCAACTGAAAATGCGGCTTGAGCAAAACCATATTTAGCATCTACGAATACGCAACCTGATTTTGGTAGGGTAATTTCAGGATCGATCTGTCCGTCAACTCTTCCGCTGTCTAGTTGTTTGCAGTAACTCTCAAGATAATACAGTCCGCATACCTTATTATCCTCGGCTTCTGCAAGCTTCACAGCTTTAGCAACTTCTTGTGCAATCCATAAGGTGGCACCGTGACCAGTTAAGGCAGAAGTAGTTTGTTTTTCAATTTCATCGAGCGTAACTGTAATATTTGTCATAATTTTAATTCATTATTAGGTTGTTTGTCGTTTTATCGAATTGTAAAGATTTAACTTACACTAAAAAAACAAAATTTAAAGCATTGCTTTGGTATCTTTATTTAATCAATTATCTGCATTAGTATCGTAGACAAGCAATCAAAAGAACTAAGAGAAGATTACTTTGTCTTATTCGACAATAAAATTAATAAAAGAAGCACTGACTGGGAATCGAGGCTGGAAGCCACAATGGCGTCGCCCTGAACCTCAATCAAATTATGATATCGTAATAATTGGTGGTGGGGGGCACGGTCTTGCCACAGCATATTATTTATCTTCACAATACAGCAACAAGAAAGTTGCTGTACTTGAGAAAGGATGGCTTGGTGGCGGCAACATTGGAAGAAACACAACCATCTTTCGTTCGAATTACCTTCTTCATGAAAATGAAAAGTTTTATGAGATGGCCCTCAAGCTTTGGGAAAGATTTGAACAAGATCTAAATTATAATGCCATGGTTTCTCAACGTGGAATCATTAATTTGTTTCATTCTGATGCACAGAGAGACAGTTATGTCAGAAGAGGCAATTCCATGTTATTAAACGGTGCAGATGCTATTTTATTAGATCAAGAAGAACTAAAAAAGAAATGCCCCTTCCTGAATTATGATAATGCACGTTTTCCAATAAAGGGTGGTCTTTGGCAACCACGTGGTGGCACAATTCGCCATGATGCAGTGGCTTGGGGATACGCACGTGCTGCTGATCGGAATGGTGTTGATATTATTGAAAATTGTGAAGTCACTGGCTTTGATATAAAAAATGGTAAATGTAATGCCGTGGAAACCAGCCGAGGAATTATTAAAGCTAATAAATTTGGCATTGCGGTTGCTGGTTCCTCGAGCACACTGATGGAAAAGATAGGAATTTCATTGCCAATTGAGAGTCATGTCCTGCAAGCTTTTGTATCAGAGGGCTTGAAGCCTGTTATTCCTGGAGTTATTACTTTTGGTGCTGGGCATTTTTATATCAGTCAGTCAGATAAAGGTGGCTTGGTTTTTGGTGGCGACATTGATGGTTATAACAGTTATGCCCAGCGAGGCAACATGCCGGTTGTGGAAGATGTGTGTGAAGGCGGAATGGCGCTAATGCCAATGATAGGAAAAGCCAGGTTATTAAGAATGTGGGGTGGCGTCATGGATATGTCAATGGATGGCTCACCCATTATTGACCGAACTCCTATTGAGGGTATCTATTTTAATGGCGGGTGGTGTTACGGTGGCTTTAAGGCTACCCCTGCTTCAGGAAAATGTTTTGCTCATTTGATTGATACTGGTAATTTTCATCCCAATGCAACCAGTTATCGTCTTGATCGTTTTGAGAGAGGGTATACGCTTGATGAAAAAGGCATGGGCGCTCAGCCCAATCTTCACTAGGCAAAAAAATGAAGATCAATCATCCCATACTCGGACCAAGAAATATTTCAGAATTTACGATTAAGGGTGATGCCAAGTTAATACAAAGACCCAGTCATCAAAGTGAGAAAAATATAGAGTCATTTTACGAATATCTTTATCTTAGAGATAACCCAATTGGCGAGCACAGAGAACTGTGGTTTCATGAGCAAGGTGATCGTTCATGGCTTGTTGTTACAAGAGATACTCTTACTCATGAGATAAAGAATGTTGAATTGGCTGTAAATATTGTAAGACCTAAGGAAAGCTCAGAATGATGCAAAAAAATCGTATTGATGGAGGTCTTATTGATCGAAATAAACCATTAAATTTTAGTTTCGATGGGCAGGATTTAACTGGATTTAATGGGGATACCTTGGCCTCTGCGATACTAGCAAATGATATTAGTATGGTGGGGAGATCCTTTAAATATCATCGTCCACGAGGAATTTTTACAGCTGACTCAAATGAACCTAATGGGCTTGTGGAAATCATTAAGGATAATATACAAGAACCAAATACTCGTATGACGACGATCGAACTCTATGATGGGCTGCAGGCAAAAAGTCAAAATTGTTGGCCGTCTTTAAAATATGACATTCAATCAATTAATGATTATTTTGCTCCTTTATTGACGGCTGGTTTTTACTATAAAACATTTATGTGGCCCAAAAGTTTTTGGGAGAAAGTTTACGAACCATTAATACGAAAAGCAGCGGGTTTAGGTGAATTATCGACACTACCGGACCCAGATCAATATGAAAGAGGGTATCGTCATTGTGATCTTTTGGTGATTGGGAGTGGCCCGGCAGGACTGATGGCCGCATTAGCATCAGGTCGACAAGGCTTAGATGTAATTGTTGCTGAAGAAGATTTCCTTTTGGGCGGTCGATTGCTCAGCGAAAACGAACAAATTGATAGCATGTCTTGTCAAGAATGGGTGAACAATGTCTGCAATGAACTAAAAAGTATGCCAAATGTTCGTTTGATGATGAAAACATCAATATTTGCTGTATTTGATGATCAAATTTATTTTGGTGTAGAGCATTTGTCACAAGAAATTGTTTCTACAAAATCAAAGCAAATAATATGGGAAATCAATCCAAAAAGAATAATTCTTGCATCCGGTGCCACTGAAAGACATATAGCATTCGAAAATAACGATCGACCTGGCGTGATGTTATCCAGCGCTATGCGAAATTATATTAATCGATATGCCGTTCGACCTTGTTCCAATTTAGCTATATTTACAGCGAATGATAATGGTTGGAAAACTGCAATGGACATGAGCAAAAAAGGCGTTAATGTTGCCGCTATTATCGATATCAGAAAAGAAAAAGCCATTGGAATGCTAAAAAAATGTCAGCATCTTCCCGTTTATCATCAAGAGCAAATAGTTAAAGTTCATGGACATAATAGAGTTAAGGCCATTACTTTAAAAAATGGTAAAAAAATTCGCGTAAACGGTATTGGCGTTTCGGGCGGATGGAATCCAACTATTCATTTGGCTTGTCACCTTAAACAAAAACCTGTTTGGAACGAAAAAATTTCTGCCTTTATCGCGGATGAGAAGTCTCTTCCGGATGGAATGAGAATTGCTGGAGCAGCCAAAGGTAATTTCACCACTACATCAGCTTTAAAAGATGGATTTAACCAAGTTAACGAAGTCTTGTCTGATCTGGGGTACAACCGCTCCAAGATAACAGTGCCTATTGCTGATGATTCCCTTTATCGTTGTAAAACGTTTTGGGCAGTCAAAGATCTAAAAAAACGGGCCTGGGTTGACTTGCAAAATGATGTCACGACTAAAGATATTCGTTTGGCAGTACAAGAAGGTTTTAAATCAATAGAGCATATAAAACGATACACAACATTGGGCATGGCAACCGATCAAGGCAAAACTTCCAGTGCAATTGGCATAGGCGTAGTTTCAGAAATTCTCGGACAATCGATCCAAGAGACAGGTACAACTATCTTTAGGCCGCCCTATACACCAGTTCCAATAGGAGCACTTGGGGGCCCTCATACTGGACAACATTTTAGACCTACAAGAGAGTCCCCAAGTCATCAATTTGCGATGGAGAAAAATGCCGTGATGGTGGAGGCGGGTGCGTGGCTAAGAAGTCAATATTTTGCCCAAAAGAGTGAATCCGAATGGCAACAAACAGTTAATCGAGAAGTTAGTTGTACAAGAAGTAACTTAGGAGTTATTGATGTAAGCACCTTGGGCAAGATCGATGTGCAAGGTTCTGACGCGGCCTCCTTTCTCGATAAAATCTATAGCAATACAATTTCTACCCTAAAGGTGCATCGCTGTCGCTACGGCATCATGTTACGTGAAGACGGTTTCATTATGGACGATGGAACAGTTGCCCGCATAGCTAAAAACCACTTTATTATTACAACCACCACCGCTAATGCGATAGCAGTATATCGACATATAGAATTTTGCAGACAGTGTCTTTGGCCAAATATGGATGTTGCTCTTATTTCAGTTACTGAACAATGGGCGCAATATGCAATTGCTGGACCAGAGTCACGCAATCTTCTAAAGAAAATAGTGGATACAGAATTTGATATCTCAAATGATAATTTTCCATATATGCAATGCGGTGAAGTCACTGTCTGCAATGGAATTAGAGCACGACTTTTTCGATTGTCATTTTCCGGAGAGATGGCTTATGAATTGGCTGTACCTTCGAGATATGGAGATGCACTGATTCGACATATTTTTAAAATTGGACAAGCAGTTAATATGACTCTCTATGGGACTGAGGCATTGAGCGTCATGAGAATTGAGAAGGGACATGTTGCTGGGAACGAATTAAATGGGCAAACTACAGCGAGAGACCTTGGACTAGGAAAGATGATTTCCAAACAAAAGGATTGCATAGGCAATGTTATGTCTGAGCGTGAGGGTCTTTTAGATTCTCGGCGCCCTGAGTTGGTAGGCATTATCTCTTGTGATTCAAAAAAACAGATTACTGCGGGCTCACATATTTTTGCCGAAAATATAAAACTTAACCCTGAAAATGATCTTGGATATGTTACGTCAGTTGCTTATTCGCCTACGCTTGAAAGTTATATTGGTTTGGCGTTAGTCAGAAATGGAAAGAATAAGGTGGGTAAAAAGTTAAGAGCGGTGGATTTATTACAAAAGAGGGATATTGAGATAGAAGTTAGATCGCCACATTTTTATGATCCACATGGAGAACGTTTGCATGCATAAAGAGTTATTGAAAGCCACTTCACCCATAACTGGTTTAAGTCTTCAATGGTCAGGATTTTCTATTAATGAGGGAGGCTATGCTGAAATTTGTTCTTTTGTTTCTCCTTTAAATAAAGATAAAGAACTAAACGATATGTTCTTAAGTATTTATAACGTTAGTTTGCCCTCTCCAGGCAAAATTATCCCTTATGATGAAGGTTCAGTATTTTGGGTATCACCTTCACAATGGTTTATTTCTTCGAAAAATCATAATCCTTTATTTGATCGGGAAATAGCCGATAAATTTAAGAAAATACCGATTGTAACTATGCAAACGGATGGTTGGATCTCAATTGATCTAAAAGGAAGTGCTTGTTTGGCTGTTTTGGAGAGGCTGGTTAAATTGAATTTAAATGATTGCGAATTTCCTCCTGGTAGTGCTACAAGAACAGGATGTTCACATATGACTATTTTTTTACAAAAGCCAAATCAAGAAACTCATTTTATTGTTCTTGGTGCTCGTTCTTATGCCCAGTCATTGATTCATGCTCTTATTCAAACGGCTGATAATGTTTTAGGCGAAAGGAAATAGCGTTGCTTCCTGCACAATCTAAATATGTAATCATTGGCACTGGTATTCATGGGTTATCTACCGCTTATCATCTTGCAATGGAATTGCAGGCAAGAAAATTAGGTGATGGTTCAGATGTTGTTATTATTGATAAAGGAAAATTGGGATCGGGAGCTTCTGGTATCGCCTGCGGCGTCATAAGAAATAATTATTATCAGCCTGCTATGCGAGAGTTGATGGCCCATTCAGTCGAGGTTTGGGAGTCTGACCAAGAAGCATTTGCATACAATCCCGTCGGTTATTTGCAAATCTCTCACGAAGGCATGCATGAAGATGTTCACGGTATCTTTGAACAACAAAAATCCATTGACTATGACAGTGAATTCATAGAAGGGACAAAATCTTCCGATATTTTTATGAAAAACATGTTTCATGATTGGCAGGCAAAAAATATAACTTCAGTGTTACATGAAAAAAAAGGCGGCTTTGCGCACAATCAACTTTCCTTAGAAGGGCTTGCAAATAAGGCAATTTCACTTGGTGTCAGGATTTTCTTTGATATTGAAGTAACAGGATTTAATCGCCATAACGGCAATACCAAATCGATCAGATCAGTCGAAACAAATAAAGGTACAGTAGAATGCGATTATGTGGTTTTAGGAGTGGGGCCATGGATAAGGGATTTTTGGGATATGTTGGAGTTACCTAAAAAAATTACACCTAACACAATTGAGAAAAATGAACAAAAAGATATTGATATGTGGACCTTTTGGCAGCTTCAAGAAGGCGTGTTAAAAATTAATCCAAAGTTTTTTTGTTTAAACAATGGCAAAATACCACCTGTAATACATATTGATAGTGATGCCCCTTTGCTATCTACAGTTGATGGCGGAATTATTACCGAAGATAATTGGGGCATTTACTATAAACCAGATATCCATTTTGACGGCATTCAAGGAGGGGCCATGCCTTATGAAATAGGCACCCCAACTTCCGATGTCGCTATCGACCCATATGGCCCAGCAAGTCCTGAGTTTGTCAGTTCGCCAGATTTTGCTTTAATGTGGTGCTCAGCGTTAGCACATTGCCATAAAAGATTTGATGGCATGATAGCAGAATACGATAATACGCCATCTGGGGGCATTGGTTGTCTTGCACCAGATTGCTTTCCAGTCATCGATGTGTTTTTTGAAAATTGCCATATTATTGCAGATTCGAATCATGGATATAAAATGATTGGCATTGGAAAATTAATCGCCAAAGAAATAGTTAGTGAGCGATCAGAGCTTTTGAAACCATTTCAATATGATCGTTTTGCCAAAGGAGAACTTCATCCTTCATCGAACAGCCCTTTTCCGTGGAGCTAGATAATTACGTGGCAACCAAGAATAAAATTTCATCAAAAAATTCATTACTATCTGTAATTGAGAAAATAGAACATGCTAACGGACTGCCTAATGAATATTATATTTCAGATAAGCTCTTTGAATCTGAAAAACATACAGTGATATTTAATAATTGGAGTGGCTTGGCATTTGGTAAAGATATTCCACATGTTGGTGACATAAGGCCCGTTAATTTCTTAGGGTTGCCACTTTTAATTGTTAGAACGGAGAAAAATAAAATTAATGTTTTCGAAAATACTTGTCGACATCGTGGCATGATTTTGCTTCAAGAAGATCAACATTTCCGAAAAAATATACGCTGCCCTTATCACAATTGGTGCTATGGTTTGGATGGATCCTTAGAGTCAACCCCGCATGTGGGAGGCATTGGTGTACACAAGCATAAGGATATAAAGCCTGACTTATTGGGCCTTAATCAAATTCGATCTTATTTATGGAAAGATATAATTTTTATAAATATATCTGGAGCCGCACAAAACTTTAAAGATAATTTCTCGAAATTAATAACTCGATGGGAGGATTTTGAGAAACCAGTGATATTTGGAGGTGATGATTCTTCGTTTTCACTCACGTTAAAAGCAAACTGGAAACTTGCCGTGGAAAATTACTGTGAAAGCTACCATCTTCCAAGTGTGCACCCAGATTTAAATAAAACTTCAAAATTAGAAGACCACTATGATATCTGTGAAAGCCCTAAATATTCTGGCCAAGGATCATATAAATATCGTCAACTTTCGGATGATGAGGGTAATGTTTTCCCAGACTTTGAAGATTTATCAGAGAAATGGGATCAGGGCACTGAATATGTGGCTATTTACCCAAATGTATTAATGGGCGTGCATCGTGACCTTATTTTTAGTGTTATTCTAAATCCAATATCTGTTGAAGAAACCACAGAAAGAGTTGCTTTCTATTATTCTAGTGTTCTGCCATCGAATAAAAAAATAAATGCATTAAAAGCAAGCAATCATCTTTTTTGGAGAGACGTTCTTGAAGAAGATGTTTTCGTGGTTGAAGGAATGCAAAAAGGCAGATATAGCAATATGTTTGATGGCGGTAAATTCTCGCCAACCATGGATCAGCCAACTCATAATTTTCATGTATGGTTTGCCAAGCAAGTTTTGCAAAACGATACAGATACAAAAGAACAGTCAAAATAAAGCGGAATTATATTTCTATAATGACGAATACCAAGAACAAATACCCTCATTCTGAGTTTCTTTTTAACTGCAGGAAAATTAATGAGTCTTATCCCGTATCTTTAGATGAAACCTTAAGCAAGAAAGATACCGACGAAGCTTTAAAAGAAATTACCAATTGGCATGGTTATCAGCCAACTCGACTGATTTCGATGCAAGCACTTGCTAAAGATATTGGCGTTAAAGATATTTATTACAAAGATGAAAGCACTCGCTTTGGTCTAAGAAGCTTTAAGGCGCTCGGAGGAGCATATGGTGTTTTAAAATACCTTCATGCAAAGATCCAAGATCAAATGGAATCCAAGATCGATATAAAAGATGTTCGTCGAGGAAAATATCTCAATTTAACTAAGAATTATGTTGTGGTAACGGCGACGGACGGGAATCATGGAAGATCAGTCGCTTATGGAGCGAAATTATTTGGTTGTAAATGCCAAATATACATTCATTCTGAAGTGAGTGATGGAAGAAAAAATGCTATGGAGAATCTTGGCGCAAAAATAATCCGTGTAAATGGAAATTACGATGCTTCTTTGAGGGTTTGTATAGAACAAGCTCAGGAGAATAATTGGCAAATTATTTCTGATACTTCTTATGGAGGATATACAGAGTATCCTCGATACATAATGGCCGGTTATACCGTCTTAGCACAGGAGATTATTGATGAATTAAAAGGTAAGTCAGCACCCACACACATTTTTTTGCAAGCAGGAGTTGGTGGTTTTGCGGCAGCGATGTGTATGCTTTTTTGGAATGCTTTTAATGATCAAAATATACAATTTATAATTGTGGAACCTAATTTGGCGCCCTGTTTAATTCAAAGCGCAAAGGCTGGAGAGATTACAATATTTAACATAGAAGAAGAGACTATGATGACAGGACTGTCATGCGGTGAGCCGTCTCTTTTAGCATGGGATATACTGAAAATGAGAGCAGATTTATTTATGACAATAAATGATAACAAGGTTCCTGAATTAATGCGTTTGATGTCTAGAGGCGTAGGAAAGGATCTTGGTGTAGAAGCCGGTGAATGTTCAGTAAGTGGCTTAGCTGCTTTGATTGAAGCAAGAAATAATAAGAAAATCGCACAAAGATTAAATCTAAATAGTGAAAGTCGAGTTTTGCTATTTGGTACAGAAGGTGCCACTGATCCAGATATATATGAGAAGATTATCAATGCTTAGAAATCCTATATTGTTTCTAATTCCAAATTTTTGCTCATTGAAATCAATTTCTAGACATAAATAATAGAAATATGAGAATGTATAGTTATGACTAGATTGCCACCAATTTCTGAAGATAAATTAACTGCATCGCAGACAAAGGTATTAGAAGCAATAAAGAATAGCCCCAGAGGTAATATCCCTATGACAGGGCCCTTTGGAGTATGGCTAAGGGCTGGCAATATTGGTGATGCCATACAAAATCTTGGAGCCTCACTTCGCTATGGCACAACATTAGATGAAAATGTCAAAGAGTTTGCAATATGTGTGGTTGGTCATCATTATAAAGCAAAATTTGAATTTGCCTATCATGAGAGGTTGGCATTAAAGTTTGGGATCTCAGAAGAAATCTTGAATGATTTAAAGAATAATGACACGCCATCGTTCACTGAAGAGAAACTTAATCTGACTTATCAAATTTCTAAGCAGCTCTTGGACACACATTTAATTTCTGATGAATTATATCAACAAGGTTTTGATGAGTTTGGTGAGCAGGGTATGATTGAACTGGTTTCTTTGGTTGGATATTATTGCTTGGTTTCATTGACTCTCAATTCATTCCAAATTCCCTTGGATGAAGGCATGGAAGACCCTTTCCCGGATGTATCTTAAAGCGATTATTTTGTGTGTTTTACTGGATGACTGAGTGTGCCTAGGCCATCAATACTGATATCGATTAGGCATTCTTCTTCATTGAGCAAGACATTACGATGAGCATTTGGGAAGGCTTGATTGCCTTTTGCGGCCGTTCCACAACTAATAATATCACCAGCCTCTAGAGTAAAGAAACGACTTGCATCAGATATAAGCTCTTCAATGCTAAATGTATAAGATTTTGTTGTGTCATCAGTAAAGCATTCGCCATTCTTATAGGCATGAATTCTGAGGTTATTGGGGTCATTAATTTCATCACGCGTGGTAATCCACGGCCCCATTGGGCCAAAAGTGTCAGAATTCTTTGAGCGTGTGTGGTAAACGAAATATAAGTCATTTTCATCATTTTTATAGGATTTTCGCCAACTCGTATATTCTGGACGCATGATTTTCGGGTCACGCGTTACCGCAAGACTGTCCATGGAGAATTTCATGCCATGTGAGGTAATATCATTTGTTATAGAAAAACCAAAAACGTGATCTAGGGCATTGTCTTGATGTATGTCTTTCCCTGTTTTACCAATGAAAAGACATAATTCAGGTTCGGGAATGGTGTTTCCATAAAATTCCCTGATTAATACTGGCTCATTATGACCATTGAGGCAGCTTGACGATTTAAGGAAATAATTTGGACAGCCGGCATCAAAATGAGCTTCTTTACGAATCCCTTTGTTATTAAAGGCTACACCAAGGATTTTTCGAGCTTCTGGGTTTGGTGCCAACCATCTAGCATCGCTTAAATTGATCAATGCATAATGCTCAGGATGTGATGTCACTTCTTCTATCTTATGATTAATAGTTTCTTTTGTGTGATCATCGCAAGCAATGAATTCTTGCATGGTTTGAAAGGAAAGCCCTAGATCAAACGCTTTGATCAAGTTGTCTGCGGTAATGGCAAGATTATCATTAATACGAAAGATCAGTGATTGATGAGTTTCATTTTGTATTGTTCCAAGTTTCATGATTTATGTAATTCTTTTTTTAGTCCCATTATGGTAGTAATACACATTAATAATAAAATAAAGCAAAACGGAAATGCGGTGGCTAATGCCATGGCTTGGAGTGAACTGAGTCCTCCACTTAACGTTAGTGCTATTGCTATTAAACCAATAAATATACACCATAAAATTCTTTGTAAAATTGGTGTATCCAATTTTCCGCTTGAAGCTATTGTATCAATAACAAGCGCTCCTGAATCCATAGAGGTAATAAAGAAAATACAGACCAGAGTTATTGCAACAAAGGAAGTAATTTGAGAGAAAGGGAAAGCTTCGAGAAATTTATAGATCGACATTTCTGGTACTTGATTTTGTATGGTTTGAATAACGTCTGTATTGCCATTTACTAAGTATTGATTGATGGCATTGTCGCCAAATAGGGTTAACCATAGGATACTTATTAAAGATGGAATGAAGATTGTTCCGAAAATAAATTCTTTAATTGTTCGACCTCTAGATACACGGGCGATAAACATTCCAACGAAAGGTGACCAAGATATCCACCATGCCCAGTAAAATACTGTCCAACCATGGAGAAATTCAGTGTCAGACCGATCAATCCAATTGCTGAGAGCGGGAAGGTTGCTCAAGAAACTTAGAGAATAATTAAAAGCATTGGTTAGTATTTGTATGGTAGGTCCAGCCAAGAAGATAAATGCGCACAGGCAAATTGCCAAGAAGATGTTTAATTCGCTAAGCCTTTTTATGCCTCCATCAAGCCCTCTTAGGACTGAAGCAAGCGCTACCATGGTGATTAATACAATGACAATGACTTTGTTGGTGACATTTAATTCGTATCCAAAAAGGTAATTTATACCCGCCATGGATTGTTCTGCACCGATTCCAAGTGATGTGGCAATGCCAAATATGGTTGCAAACAAGGCTAAAATATCAATTGCATGACCACGCCAGCCCCAGATCTTCTCTCCAAGGATTGGGTAAAAAGCAGAACGGATTGAGAGCGGTAATTTTCTATTATAAGAAAAGAAAGCTAAGGCAAGACCGACAAAGGAATAAAGCGCCCAAGGGTGTAAACTCCAATGCATTATTGAGGCAGACATAGCAATGTCTCTTGCAATTTCAGTGTTGGCAGTATCGATGTTTAAGGGCGGTGAAAAGAAATGATTGATGGGCTCATAAACTCCATAAAACATTAATCCAATACCCAATCCTGCAGCAAATAGCATGGCGAACCAGCTGATTCTTGAAAATTCAGGACGCGAATTCTTGCCCCCTAATCTGATGTTTCCGGCAGGAGAGACAGTGATAAGTATACAGAATAACAATAGGATATTCGTCGTGATAATAAACACCCAATCAAACTGAGAAGTTAACCATAATCTTAGTTCAATGAATGCATTGCCTGCAGTTTGAGGCGACAGCAATGTCATAACAACAAAAGCCAGCACAATTATTGTTACCACAGGAAAAACAATCTTGTGCACGTCTAAACCATAACCTTGAAAGTTAGTTTGATTGAAATGCTTTGATGTCTCTTTTTCGACCATAAGCGTCCGGGGTTTGTTAGATTTAAAATATCATATATAACTTGTCTCAGGCTATTTTAACATTCTTTTTTATTTGCTTATGATAGGATAAATACAAAGATTTCAATTGCGATTAGAGGCTATTTTATGAATAGAATTTTTTTAATAACTGTATTTTTTCCCCTAATTTTATCATCTTGTGAGAACAGTTCAGATCAAGTAAATGGAGCCCCTTACGAGAGCACTTATAAACCAATGCCTTCATTACCCACCCTGTTAAAGGGGGCAACAGTACTTACAGGTAATGGAGAACGTTTTGAGAGCACAGACATTCTTCTTAAAGCAGGAAAGATTGATGCGCTAGGTCCAAACTTAGTAGCCGATGACACTATCGTTATTGATGCACAAGGAATGTGGGTAACTCCTGGAATTATTGATGTGCATTCACATTTGGGCGTATATCCATCGCCTAGAGTAAGAGCCCATTCGGACGGAAATGAAGCTACCGCCCCTAATACCTCAGAGGTGTGGGCAGAGCATAGTGTTTGGCCTCACGACCCAGGTTTTGTGACAGCGCTAGCCGGTGGAATTACGTCTTTGCAAATTTTACCAGGTTCCGCAAACTTATTTGGAGGAAGAGGCGTAACTTTAAAAAATATTCCTGGACAATCAGTGATGGAAATGAAATTTCCTGGTGCACCACACGGATTAAAAATGGCTTGTGGTGAAAATCCAAAAAGAGTTTATGGAAGTCGCAAGCAGTCCCCATCAACACGCATGGGAAATGTGGCAGGTTATCGTGATGCTTGGATTGAGGCATCAGATTATAGAGACGAAATGGAAGATGCCAATAATGGCAAAGGAAAACCTCCAAAACGAGATTTAAAATTAGAAACCTTAGTTGGCGTCTTGAATGGAGAAATCTTGGTTCATAATCATTGTTACAGAGCCGATGAGATGTCAGTAATGCTAGAGATTGCCAAAGAATTTAACTACAAGGTGGGAACGTTTCATCATGCCGTTGAAGCATACAAAATTGCTGATCTCCTATACGAGACAGATACATGCGCTGCGATATGGGCAGATTGGTGGGGTTTTAAAATGGAAGCATTTGATGGAATTCGAGAAAGTGGCGCCATATTGGATCGCGCTGATGCTTGTATAGTCATTCATTCAGATGATGCCCTGGGTATCCAAAGGCTGAATCAAGAAAGTGCAAAAGTTATGGGTGCGGCAGCTAGAGCAGGCATTACAATTCCTCCTGAGCGCGCAATCCGATGGATTACAAAGCATGCGGCTAAATCCTTAGGGATTGATAATGTTGTAGGCACACTTGAACCAGGAAAAATGGCTGATGTCACACTCTGGGATGGCAATCCATTCAGTGTTTACACTAAGGCGCAAAAAGTTTTTATTGATGGCGCTCTTGTTTATGATCGTGAAAATTCCTCAGCGAACCCGGTGACTGATTTCAGTCTTGGAACCAGCTCAATGCATGGAGGTGTGCGATGAATTTTTTCATTAAATTATTTATTTTTTGCACATATTTATTCACTCCAGTACATGCTTCTGAAATAACGGTAATCACTGGTGCGCGATTACATACTCTTGGATCAGAAGGTACTCATGAAAAAGCTTCTATCATTATTAATGATGGCTTGTTTACTGCCATCGGGAGAGATCTAGAGATTCCGAGAAATGCCCTACACATCGATGCAACTGGAAAAATTATAACTCCAGGACTTTTCTCTCCCATGAGCCAATTAGGATTGGTGGAGGTAGCGGCGGTTGCTGGCACCAATGATGCCGTACAACGGGGTGATCAATTTTCAGCAGGGTTTGATGTAGCTGAGGCTTATAATCCACGCTCCACAGCAATACCTGTTACTCGAGTAGATGGTATTACCAGAGCTACAATTATCCCCCGGGGGAGCTCACCAGATGAGAATGGAAATAAAAGCAGCGTATTGTCAGGGTTGGGCTCTGTGGTTAGTTTAGGAGAGAAGCCCAATTATTTTCTGAAACGAGGTGCGGTTGTTGTTGTAAATTTCGGTGAATCAGGAAGTCAGATTGCTGCAGGATCCAGAGCTCTTGCAACCATGGTGTTACGAAAAGCACTTGATGATGCGATTGACTATCGTATGAATAGGGTAGCTTTTGAGCGAGGTGATCTGATAAGAGAATATTCTATTAGTACATTTGATCTTAAAGTGCTTCAAAGTGTTATTGATGGAACGATACCATTGTTGTTTCATGTTAATCGTGCCAGTGATATAGGCGTCATTGTTAATATGGTTGATGATTATGAGATCCAAGCAATTATTGCCGGTGGGGCTGAGGCTTGGATGGTAGCAGATGATCTTGCCAGCAAAGAGATTCCCGTTATTTTAGATGGCATGAATAATCTGCCTGTAGATTTTGATCATATCAATGCCCGTCTTGATTCCGCTAGTATACTGAACGATGCAGGAGTACAGATTTCTTTTGGTGCCAGCTTAGGAACTCCGAATGCAAGGAACTTAAGGCAATCAGCAGGAATTTCGGTAGCCAATGGACTTCCATGGGATAAAGCTCTAGAAGCAATTTCCTTGTCACCTGCAAAGATCTTTGGTGTAGATATATCTATTGGTAGTATCGAAGTTGGCAAAGAAGCTGATTTTGTCATTTGGGATTCAGACCCACTTGAATTGATGAGTTTTCCTGAGCAAGTTTTTATTCAAGGGATTGCTATACCAATGAACAGCCGTCAGACACTTCTCCGTGATCGTTATTTACAAAGTGGCGCTGATAAACCGCCAGCATTCAGGAATCGTTAATTATTAAGCCATGTCGGGTGGGCATAAACAGTAATGGATACCGTATCGCCTTTACAGATCTTTCCTGTTGTTTCGATTGTGCCCACAAGCCCTCGATTTAATTTCGCCGCTTTTGAAAATGCTGTATTAGAAATTTGTTGTTTATTGTGATCTGTATGCACTTCTGCGATTCTTTTTCCCATTCCAGAGCAAGGTGGATTGTATTCTTCAACCATGAGTTCCACGCCTGAGGGAAATTTCAATATTGATCCCTTTGGAAGTGAAGAAAGATTGGAAATTCCACTCAAGCATAGATTCGCTCCCAGTGTACTCGGATCAATCGATACACTTAAATTCATGGTGTTTGAAATTTTCGTTATTTCCTCTAGAGAAACTGCCGACCATTGCCTCTCGTTACGTCTGGTTGTACCTTCTTTTTGTTTGTCAACGGCCCATGCCTTACGTGTATATCCGCGATGCGGGTCATTTTTGATGCCATCTAATTGAACTTCAATAAAATCTTCTTCGATAGTGCCTAGATTGTTATTTGATCCTGTATGGACCGAATGAACTTGCCCAGTTAATTTTTTCATGTTTTTTTATATTAATGTTGATTTAAATACAGCACAATAACATAGCATATTGTGCCGTGTTATTAAGAGCATATATCTAAATCAAAAAAATAGAGGTTTATATGGGTAACTATGTGGCAAATCTAGATTATCTAATAATCTTTTTGTACATAATTATGTTGGTAAGCATTGGCATTTATTCATATCGTAAAGATGCAACCTATGATGAATTCATGCTCGCCGGACGTGGCATGACAACCCCGATGTTAATTTCGACCATGGTTTCAACTTACTATGGATTGGATATTCTCTTTGGTTCATCGGAGATGGCTTTCAACGATGGGCTGATGGCTTTCTTTGGGTACGCCTTATCCACTTTGGTCTTTTATTTATTTATTGCTTTTTATATGAGTAAAAAACTACGTGCGGCAAACTTTGTCTCTTTGCCGGAGATTTTAGAGAAGGCTTACGGTAGAAGAACATCATCAATTGGCGCGATCAGTTCAATGGTTTATTGTTTACCTACAACCAGTTTGTTTGCCCTAGGTCGTGTCTCTGAGTTTGTGTTTGGGATTGACGCTCACTACGGCGCATTAATATTAGGAGGAATAGCCTTAGGCTATACGTTACTTGGCGGATTAAAAGCTGTTGCCATTACAGATACGATCCAATTTTCTTTGATGTGTATAACCGTCGCAGTGGGCGTGCCTTTATTGGTACAGGAGGTTGGCGGTTTTAGTGCAATTCAGAATATAGTCCCAGAAGGTCACTTTGAATTATTTGGCACGGTACCACCGTGGCTTTTGCTTGCATATGCTTCTTCTAGCATAGCGGTACTTATAGATCCTTCATTGTATCAACGAATTTTTGCTTCCAGGAATGCTCGTCAGGCACGAAACGCTATTTTAGCATCTACCGTAATATGGACTACATTTGATTGGCTGGTTGTAGCAGGAGGTATTGCTGCCTTGGCTGCGGTGACGAATGGAATTTTATCAAGCACCGTACATCCAAATGATGCATTTTTGATTGCTGTGACCTACGCATTGCCAATTGGCTTGTCGGGAGTTTTTTTGGCTGGAGTCTTGGCTACAGCAATGTCGACAATAGATGGCTATACACTGGTCGCTGGCTCAAATATTTCCTATGATATATATCGCCCTTTGGTAAAACCAGATGCCACTGATGCAGAGCTTGTGAAGGCCACAAAAATTAGTATCGTGATTGCATGGACATTAGGGTATTTGGTGGCTTTCCAGTTTGATCGAATTATGGCTTTACTTATTTTTGTTACAACCGTGATTACATCAACGGTTTTTGTTCCTGTGTTAATGGCTTTATTTTATCAGGGCAAGAAAACATCACTGGCAGGCCTATTAAGTTGTAGTTTTGGTCTAACCAGTGTGCTTACTTTTTATATTGGATTGTCTCAAATAGGTGATTACAATGAATTGTGGGGTACTTATATATGGTCTTTCTCAATTGGTAATTACGCTTTTTCGATTTGGCAGGAATATGCATTATTCTTTTGTCTTCCATTGAGTTTATTGGGATTCTTTGTTGGGAATCTTTTTGGTAAACACACAGGAGGAGATCAAATAAGAGGAGATATTAGATGACAGGTTGGGATTTCTTCACTATTTTTTGTGCATTGTTCCTTGGACTAAGCGGTTTCGGGCTATTATTTGTATTTTTGCGAGACTCATACAGAAGCATTTCACAAAAAGATAAATCATAGCCAGAAGGTTTTTTTATTTGCAAGGATTGCTATGCGAATCGCAGCAGAACTTTTCTGATTGCGTTACCAACAATTACATCTTCACCTTCATTCATTACTGTTGCCGACAATTGGATTCTGCCATGTGAAAAAAGAAGTAATCTAACTTCTATTGATGGCGAATTTTTTCTGAGTGACTCAACAAATAATTCTTTAGATAGCTTAATGATATTTTCATTCCAATCTATATCTAAATACAATTCGTTTGTAATGGTTTCGGATTCAAAGATGTTTGTTTTAATGCTCTCAATATCAGATATTTGATCTATAATATTTTGAAAACGAATTCTTTTGTAAGCGTTATCTTCTGATTCTGAAATATTTAGTGCCGATTCAAGAGCAACCAACATGCCAAGGTATTCTTCGGCAGAGACCTTCATTCCTCGCCCAATTGAGAGATCATTGGGCGCGCTGTGTTTTTTAGCATAATCAATTAAATCAGCTTTGCCCAGCAACAATCCTGCGCTGTATGGTCCGCGTAAACCCTTGCCCCCAGAGTAACAAATGAGGTCAAAATTTTCTTTAACTCCTTCAATTACATTACTGGCAGGTGGTGTTGTGGTTGCGGCATCACAGAAACATGGTATTTCCATCTTATTTGCAATAGTTATGTAGCGTTTAGCCTCTATAATATTTCTTACTTGCTGTGGCGGCTTAAGAAAAAACATCATGGCCGTTTTTTTATTTATAGCATTAAAGAGGTCTGCTTCTGATTCTACTTCGATTAATTTCCCACCAGCGACAGTCAGGGCTTTATCATAGGTATAACGATGTTTTTTCTGAATTATTATTTCATCCCGAATGTCACGTGTGTCTGGCAATTGCCTCATTTTGTCTTCGTCTCCCAACGTCATACAAGCAGCGGTACCAAGAACAATAGAGGCGGTTGCACCAGAGGTAACCATGGCAGATTCTGCGCCAGTCAAATGAGCAATCTTGTTTCCAACAGCGTTATGCAATTCTCTTATTTTAACTTTGTTTACTGCTGCATAGCGCATGGCATTAATCGTATCTTCCCTCATCTTTGCTCCTCCGAATACAGAGTATGCACCTGCTGCATTTATAAAAGGATTGATGCCGAGTTCTTTGTAATAATCACGCTGTACTATATTTGTGTCTGATTTAATGACATTTTGGGCGCGAGTTTTGTTATGACTGAATAAAGTCAAAGGCACTATGCCAGCAAATGTTTTTAATAAAGAACGTCTAATGGTCATAGTTATAATTCATTATTTTAAATTGCATGGTTTTGGAATATTTGTTTGATACTGTCTGTAACAATTATTGATTCATCTTTATTGAGCATTGTTGCAGTAAGATGAATTTGTCCACCAGATAAGAACAATGCCCTAATTTCAATTGATGGCTTGTTGTTTCTTAGCTCCATTTTCATTTCACTTGGCGTGATTTGGTAGCGTTTGTCCCAACTTATTTCCAAGTAAGGTTCTCGAGCCTCATCATTTGGTTCATGCAGAGTGACATATGCGCCTGCTATTTTGGACAGTTGTTTTGCCATGGATTTAACCAATCCCGATTGTCGCCGATATTCATTGTTCTCGTCATATTTTAGGCTTGTTTCTACAGCTACCATCATTCCTAGGTATTCTTCTGGGGCAACCTTCATGCTTCTTCCGTAAGCTCTATGATTAGGAGAGCCATGTTGTCTTGCGTAACCAATTAGATCTTCTCTTCCAAGAAGCAATCCTGCGCTGTATGGCCCGCGTAAACCTTTCCCTCCCGAATAGCATATTAAATCAAAGCCGCGGTTAACGGTTTTTTGAATCCTTTTTACTGGTGGTACTGTGGTTGCGGCATCACACATGATTGGGATTTGGTGGTTTTTGGCTGTATTTATGTATGCATCAATATCAGTATTTTTAGTGTCTGGACGATTGAGTAAATAAAAACACATTGCTGTTTTCTTATTGATGGCATTTGGCAGCTCATTTAAATTATTTATTTGTATTAATTTTGCGCCAGGAGCTCGAATTGACCGATCATAGAGGTAGCGCTGACTTTTCAAGATGATTACTTCATTTGCCATATTGGAAGTATTTGGCAGTAATTCATTTTTTTTAGGATCCCCCAATGTCATACACGCTGCAGTACCAAGCATTATCGCGCCAGTGGCTCCTGAGGTAACCATGGCGGCCTCTGAACCCAGCATGCTTGCAATACTTTTTCCTACGGCGTCATGCAATTCTGGCATTTTGGCTTTGTTCCTAATTGCATAGTCCATCGCATCCATCACTTCGGGCCACATTTTTGCTCCACCTAGTGAAGAATAAGGTCCAATTGCATTAATAAATGGCTCAACACCTAATTCTTTAAAATAATTTGGAATTTGTGGTTCTTTTGTATCAGCAACAATGGGTTTCAAAGAGACATAGCTCAGTGGACTGATAATTCCGAGACCACGAATAAAGTTACGTCTAGTTGTTTGTATTTTCATATTTATTTGTTAATTTTCTTAGAGTTGTTGTAATACCTATACCCACTAACGCAATAATAGTCAAAAATAAGAAATAATTTTGGTGTCCTGTTAAACCAGGATTAGCATCCAGTATTCTGCCTGAGATTGAGCCAAAAAATATCTCTGGAGTAAACCCAATAAACGAGACAATACCTACCGCAGTTCCAGTAATATGGTGTTGTGTTCTGGTTTCTTGAATCAAAGCAAAATAGATCCCTCTGATCGCGAAGACTAAAAAGAAAGTAACAAAAATATTTATTATTATAATTGTTGGGAATGAAACCAATCCGTCAAATATTGCGAGCATGCCAAATAGAAAAACAAGCACTGTAAACAAAAAAAGAATTACGCGACTACTGACCCAACGATCTGCTAGAACTCCAGCAAGGATGGCGGCAATAGGGCGTGTTAAAGAACCATAGGCGAATAATTTTGCGGCATTGATCTCATTCATGCCTAAAATTTCATGGGCATACAAAGTAGTATTATCCAGTCCTTTGTAGGTTGAGTATGCGCATACAATAATCCCTGCATTTAGCCACACTAATCGGTTCTTGAGAACACCTTTTAGATTATGAAATGTATTGGTTTGTTTTTGTAAATCAACATTTTTCTGACTTTCTGGGAGAAAAAACCACACTATAATTCCGATTAATGCAGTTAAAATAGAGTAAAGCCATATTATTGCTTGAAAACCATGCAATCTTTCTGTTTCGCTGGCGGTATTAATTTCACTGGGTAAGAATGCCACATAAATAAGGATTGCTGCCATTGATACTATGGTAGCCAATAAACCCCTTCCTCCATCAAGGATGCCAAAAGCTTTGCCTTGGGAATAATCGCCACCCCATTCTTTTGTGGCTTTAATCATTGCAGACCAGAATAAAAATATGGTGGTTATGCCCCAGTAACCGTAGATTAGAAACATTGCATTAACATCAGGAATGGAGGCCATATAAAATCCTCCAAATGCTGTTAAAAAGAGAGAAGATGACATGAGGGTGCGAGCAGAAAATTTATCAGCCAACATGCCTCCAAAAAAATAAGAGAACATTGCTGTAATACCATAAAATGCGTAGATATCACCTAAATTGGTGTTACTGAGATTAAAGATATCTAAGAAAGTAGGACGAAAAAAACGAGCTAAATGAAATGGTAATCCGAAGATTATTTCTCCGGCCAAGATCAAGATGATCATATGAATCAAGCGATTTTGTTTTTTTTCAGCTTGCATAAGAAATGAGTATTCCACAAAAAAGCGATAAGAGGTAAAACCAACAGCCAAGATATTATATTAAATGTTAAAATAATTATTTCCAAAATATAAGGTAAATTATCATTACATTGATATTGGCATTCTTTGCAACTGCTCTTTTGTATGCTTCCGTTGGTTTTGGGGGTGGCTCAACGTATAACGCCCTTTTAATATTAATGGAGATTGATTACACATTGGTGCCTGTCATTGCACTTACTTGTAATTTGATTGTTGTCAGTGGTAATTCTCTTAGATATTACAAGCATCAATGTATACCTTGGAAATTTACCCTTCCGGTTATTTCTATATCAATTCCGTTTGCTTTTATTGGCGGGAATACGATTCTTGAGGAAGAAATTTTTATCAAGATTTTGGCTTGGACCTTGCTGCTTTCAGGCATTTCAATGTTTTACAAAAATCGAGAAATTAAAACATTCTCGAGCAAATTAGATACTCCTTTAGGAAAATTTTTAACTATCTTTATCGCAGGCATTTTAGGTTTTCTTGCTGGATTGGTAGGTATCGGTGGCGGCATATTTTTCGCTCCGATATTACATCTTACGCAAGCTCTCCCAACAAGAAATATTGCTGCGTTTAGCAGTATCTTTATTTTGGTTAATTCCATAGCCGGCCTTATTGGCCAATTAAGCAAAAACCAGAGTTTTGATATTCAAATGCACGAGATGAATTATATAGGGTTACTCATTGCGGTTCTTATTGGCGGGCAAATTGGGTCACATCTTAGTATCAAAAGAATAAGGCCGATTGTTGTGCGCCAATTAACTGCAGTTTTGGTGATTTATGTAGGATGTAGATTGTTATTAATATAAGATAAATATTCATTAATCAATCAAGCGCATCGCCAGAAATTGTTTAGGAGCTTGGCATGACATTAAAAATTAGAAAGTTTGTTGTTCATGATGAAGAAACTTTGATCGAAGGTTTCCGTGAAGCAAAAAAACCATTGAGAATGTTTGCGGTGGCAGCAATTATAGAAAACCCATGGTCTGGTCAGTATGTCACCGAATTGAAATCAGAAATTTTGTCAATTGCACCACCTCTGGGTGAAGAATTAACTCAGCGTATTACAAAATTGGCGGGAGGTGGAGATAAAATAGAAGCTTATGGTAAGGCAGCCGTTGTAGGTTTAGACGGAGAAATAGAACATGCTTCGGCGTTGATTCATACTTTACGCTTTGGTAATTATTACCGGGAAGCAGTAGGAGCTAAGAGTTACTTATCATTTACAAATACACGCGGTCCTGCCAATTCTCCCGTAATGGTGCCATTAATGGATAAAAATGATGCCGGCAAGCGCTCTCATTACCTAACCATTCAGTTTTCTATTGCGGACGCACCTCGTGCTGATGAAATTGTAGTTGTTCTAGGAGGCTCTATTGGCGGTCGCCCTCATCATCGTATCGGCGATCGGTATCAAGACTTAAAAGATCTCGGCCATGATGCGGACAACCCTGCCTCGGTATAAGACTGCTAATAATATTGC
>Ga0163108_10000637_pt1 | contig 26118 bp, 24 predicted proteins | sample Fk1155metaG_FD_109644 | JGI IMG/M metagenome (GOLD analysis project Ga0163108, IMG submission 109644) | Marine microbial communities from the Central Pacific Ocean - Fk160115 155m metaG | ecosystem: Environmental > Aquatic > Marine > Oceanic > Photic zone | place: The Central Pacific Ocean...
CGGAGCATCTTGTCTTTCCATTTTAACAGAAGAGAATTATTTTAAAGGAAAACTAGAACATATTGATGAAGTTAAAAAAGAAGTTAAATTACCCATTTTATGCAAAGACTTTTTCATAGATCCGTACCAAGTTTATTTAGCAAAAAGCTTTGGTGCAGATGCTATTTTAATTATTCTAGCAGCTATTAATGAAAAGACTGCAAAAGAAATATATAGTGTAGCTGAAGAACTAAATATAAGCACTATAGTAGAGGTACATACAGAGGAAGAAGCAAAGAAAGCACTTAATTTTAAGAATGCGATAATTGGGATTAATAATAGAAATCTTAAAACTCTCAAAACAGATATCAAAACAACTTATGATTTACACAAAGTTTTGACCAAACATTCTGGTCCACTTGTTTGTGAGAGTGGGATAAAATCTGAAAAAGAAGTGGAAGAGATAGTAAAAAAAACAAAGATAAATAACTTTCTTATTGGTGAATCACTTCTCAAAGATCTGGACAAAAACTCATCTCTATTAAAAAGAATCGTTCAAATAAACGCTTAATTTAAGGTTAATTTGGCATTGATATTATAGTAGAACTTTTGTAGAACATAGATGTACGAGATTTGTTCTATGCTTACAAAAAAACAAAAAAACTTATTACTTTTTATTAATAAGAAAATTAGATCGACTGGCGTGTCTCCTTCTTATGAGGAAATGAAAAATTCACTCAACCTTAAATCGAAATCTGGAATTCATCGATTAATATCAGCATTAGAAGAAAGAGGCTTTATAAAAAGATTAGCTCACAAAGCAAGAGCTCTTGAAGTAATTAAGCTTCCTGAAAACGCAAGTGCACACGATTTATTTAACAGTTTCACCCCAAGTGTAATTAAGGGTGGGTTGGATAAAAGTACCGGCAAGTCTAGTAAAATTTCAGTGCTTGGATCAATAGCGGCAGGTACACCTATAGAAGCAATACAACAAGAAGTTGATAAAGTTAATTTACCTGCTGACTTTAATAAAAACGATGATCACTTTGGATTAAGAGTAAAAGGAGACTCTATGATCGAGGCAGGAATTAATGATGGTGATACAGTTATAATTAAAAAAAATTCAAATGCGGACAATGGTCAAATAGCAGTAGTTCTAATTGACAATGAAGAAGCAACTTTGAAAATAATTAGAAAAAAAGGAAATACCATTGCTCTAGAGAGTGCTAACAAGAAATACGGTACCAAAATATACGCAGCAAAAAGAATTAAGATTCAGGGGAAATTGGTTTCTTTATATAGAAACTTCAATTAAAATAGTTTAATTTCAATTCATGGCTTTTATTTGCAGGTTTGCACCCTCACCTACAGGACCTTTGCACATTGGAGGTGTTAGAACAGCTCTCTTTAATTGGCTGTTGGCTAAAAAAAATAAAGGTAAATTTTATCTCAGAATTGAAGATACTGATAAAGAAAGGTCAAAAGAAGAATTTAAAAAACAAATTGTAGACTCTCTTGCTTGGATTGGAATAAAGCATGATGACAAAGAATATATTCAGTCTAAAAATATCAACAAACATAAAGAAATTGCTGATGAACTTTTAAAAAAAGATTTCGCATATAAATGTTATTGTTCTGAAGAAGAGATCAAAGAACAAAAAGAAAAATGCAAAAAGCAAGGAATACCTTATGTCTACAATAGAAAATGGAGAGATCCTAAAAATATAGAAATTCCAAAAAACATTAAACCTGTAATTAGATTTAAAAGTAAAATCTCTGGAAATTCAACTGTTAAAGATCTTGTTCAAGGTGAAATTAATATCGCGAATTCCATTATAGAAGATTTTGTTATCTTAAGACAAGATGGTTCACCTACTTATCAATTGTCTGCCGTAGCTGATGATCATCTAATGAAGATTAGCCATGTCATAAGAGGTGATGATCACAAAATAAATACTTTTAAACAAAAACAAATCTATGAAGCAATGAAATGGGATGTGCCTATGTTTGCTCACATCCCTCTCATTCATAGCGAAAAAGGGTCTAAACTTTCTAAAAGAGATAATGCCTCAACCATTGGTGATTATATCAAAAAAGGAATTTTATCTGATGCTCTCAGAAATTACCTTTTACGTCTTGGCTGGTCTCATAAGGATAAAGAAATTTTTACTTTAGAAGAAAGTATAGAGCTTTTTGATTTGAAAGGAGTTGGAAAATCTCCATCAAAATTAGACTTAACCAGAATACTTTCTTTAAATGAACATTACATTAAACATATGGATGAAAAGAAATTATTTGAATTATTTAAAATTTTTTCTAAAAAATTTAGAAAAAGTATAGATTCTTCTAAAGAAAAATCTATCCTTAAATCCATGAGTTTTTTAAAAAATAAAGCTAAAACGCTTGATGATATTTATTGTAATTCTGAATACATTTTGCAAGATGATATTAAAATTTCCCCTGAAGATTCTAAGCTTTTAGATGCTGCTTCTAAAAGTATTATAAAAGATTTTCTTGGTGAATTTGAAAAAATGTCAAAAGTAACTAAAGAAAATCTTGAAAAAACAGTTAAGGGGTTGATTGATAAACACAAAACAAACTTTAAAGGTGTGGGACAGCCTTTAAGAATTGTTTTAACAGGCTCTAGATTTGGTCCTGGAATCTACGATATTATTCTCTCTCTTAACAAAGATATGGTTGTTAAAAGACTAAAAGCTTAGTATATTTTTATTAAGGGGTGTCTTTACAGACTGAGATTATACCCTCTAAACCTACCGGTAATTCAGTGAGGAAAGTATGAAGTTAAAATTAGCACTTGAATGGTTTATAAATCCTGATCACTTACCCTTCATTGTAGGTATAGATAAAGGTTTATATGAAAAAAATAGTATCGAATTAGAAATTATAGAACCCGAAGGTCATTACGATGGTTTTAAAGAGCTGGCTGATAACAATATACAGCTTGCTACAAATGAACCTCTGCACTTAATTGAAAAATATCAAAAGAATATTTGCTCAATTGGAAACTTTTTTGAAACCAATGGAGGTATTATTTTTACGACCAAAGGCTATGAAAATCTTATTAATGGAAAAGAAATTAAAATAACTTCGCCAGTTAGCAATCTAGTAACTGATAAAATAGCCAATGATATTGTTCAGAAACATTTAAAAAAAATTGGAAAAACGAATAATAATATCAGAATTGTTGCTAATGACTTTTATCATATCAAACATCTAAAAGCTGGATTTGATGCAGCTTGGTTATGCTTTGAAAACTTTGAGGGAGTTGAATCTAAATTAGAAGGTTTAGAAGTTAAAAAAATATATTTAGAAGATGTCGGGATACCCAATTTTTGTGCTTTGGATGTTTTTGCTTCAAAAGAATTTGCTAATTCAAATAAGAATATAATTAATGATTTTAAATCTATAACCCAAGATAGTATTAAAATTTTAAGTGAAGATTTAGATTATTCAAAATCAGCCTATTATAGTTACACAAAGCAAAAGCCTAGTCCTTTGATGGGCAATATTATTAAGGATACGATTCACAGATTCAAAAATCCTTTTGATAATTCAAAAAATAAATGGAAAAATTTACATCAATACGTGGTTACTAAAAAAATTTCAGATATATCAGACAGTCAATATAGCGATATGTTTATTTAGTATTAGGATAGTGCTTTGTTAGGTCCGGGCTCAAAATTTACTTGAATGGGACCTTTTTCTTCTTCACCATCACACTTTCTTAAAAAATGATACATAGATACATCTTTCATATCTGTGGGGATAGTTATTTCTGAAGTAAAATTTTTATTAATGTTTATAGTTATTCTTTTAATTGAACTATCTTTAAGCTCGCCCTCTTTTGTATAATTACGATAAGGTAAATAAAACACTTTGAGGGGTTTAACATTTAAAGCTTCATCAAGTTGTTGAGAAACTTTTTCAATTTCCAAGATTTTTTTATAATCTCCCAAATTTTCAAACATTATTAGAGTCTCGAAAGCCCTGTTAGAATTATTTTTGTAAAAGAATCCTTCTTCTTTGCTAATTAAAAACTGAGATTCGGGAACGACCGATAAAAGCCCTGCTTCTTCATCCATGTCAGCTAATGTTTCAGTATATATTTGGCCAGATTCCATCACAGCAGCAGCTGCTATAGGTTTACACGTATAAATTTTATCTTGAGCAAAAACGTTTGTACGTTCTAAAATTAAAAAAATCCAAGCAATAACAAGAAATAAAGTTAGGTAAATACGCATAGCACGCATACTCCTTTAGAACATTGGTAAATGGTTTTATTGGGTCTGAATCTTGTTAAAAAAAAGATTATATGTAGAGGTAATTTTTTTATTAAAGATTTCTTGTTAATACAGAACTAGCAATTTCAGATGATTTTTCTGTCTTGAAATCTCTAATAATTCCCTGTGTTTTTGTTATTTGTTTTTCCATAGCCTGTTTGTCACTTAAAAGTTTATCAACCGTATTGTAAATATTAGTGGGATTGCATTTGGATTGTAATAACTCAGGAATTACTTCTTCGTTAGCAGCAATATTAATAATGTTTGCAAATTTAACTTTGACTAACATTTTAACAATAAAAAAGTTAATCATGCCCATCTTGTAAATAATGATAGATGGTATTTTTGCATTACAAATTTCTAAGGAAATTGTCCCAGATTTAGCCAATGCAAACATAGAAGATTTAAGTATATTAGATTTAATTTTCTCATCACCTATAGCGCCGCAATTTTTAAGTCCTTCTTTGAGTAAAAGATTCTGCATTAATTGGACATGTTCTGCCGTGGAATGAAAAACAAAAAACAAATCTTTGTACTTCTCGTTCATCTTTTTAACGAATTCAAATAAGATTGGAGTTAAAACGTTAATCTCAGACAATCTACTTCCTGAATAAATAGAGAAGATTTTCTTGTTATCTTTAATTATTTGGCTGATATCAACTTTACTTTTACCATGCTCTTCTAATAAAGGATGTCCGGTAAATGTTGATTGAATGCCCTCTTTATCAAAGTATTTCTTTTCAAATGGAAATAATAATAAAACATGATCTAAAAAGGATTTAAGCTGCTTAACTCTATGTTCTCTCCAAACCCAAACCTGTGGAGCTACAAAATGAATTGTTTTTATACTTGGGTCTCTTTTTTTTACTTCTTTAGCTACACGCAATGTAAAATCAGGACTATCTACTGAAAACAAAATATCAGGTTTAAATTTAAGAATTTCTTTTACCGTCTCATTTATTTTGCTCTTAATTTTAAAAACATTTAATAGAACTCTTGTAAACCCAAGATACGTAACTTCTTTTAAATCATAAAGAGACTTTATGCCTAAAGCTTTTAAATGTTCGCCACCAACAGATAAATATTCAATATCTGGTCTTGAGCTTTTAAGTTGAGTGATAACTTTTGAAGCTAGTTTATCTCCGGATGGTTCACCGGTTAATACAAATATTTTTTTCATTTGGCTGCAATGAACATTTTATTTTTATTTGCGAAACTGATGCATTTTTTTCTTTCTAAAAAAACATTTCGCTTACCTTTTAATACAATTCCTTTAAGACCTGCTGATTTACATTGTGTTAAAGTTTTAAGACCAACTGTTGGTAAATCAATTCTAAGATCTTGTTTTTTCTTTGGAAACTTAACTAAGACACCTTTATTTCTAAATTTTTTACTTTTGCATCGCTTAAGCATTTTTTGAGTGCCGCCCTTCCCTTCGATAGCAACCACTTTTTTATTTCTAACTACTGCTCCTTGGCTAAAAGTATATTTGCCCAATCTATTTAATGTTTGAATGGCTTTGCTAATATCGGCTTTATCTTCTTTGTTAGGCTTTGTTTTGGAGTAGTTTCCTTTTTTTAAAGTTAATTCAGGATTAAAAGTTAATGAGCTTATCGTTCTAATTCTTTCTTGGCTTAATATTTTGATGATTTCTTTTAAGATAGCAGCATCACCAAGCTTGGAGCTTTTAATTATTCTAGGTATATAATAAATGCCTTTAAGATCTAAACGAAGCTTAGAGAAATTTGGTTTTTTAACTCTTCCAGCAAACAAAACTTTCTTGCAGTTATTTTCTTTTAATATTTTAATAATTTTACCAAATTGTCCTATAGAAACTGTATGAGAACGTTTGTTTTTTCTAAAAACTCTGCTTTTTGTTAAATCAATAATTAAGTATCTGCCTTTTCTTTTTTTGATTTTTTTTAGGATTTCCTTTGGAAAGGATGTTTCTCCAAATATTAAACCAATCATTATTCAGATAATGGCGTACAAATAGGTCTTTTTTTATCCTTTTCTATAAATTTTGTGACCTCTTCAACTAATTCGTTGCCTTTGTATTCACCATTAATTTTACTTAAATTTTCTTGAAGATTGTTAGAAGAAAATATTTTCTTGTATGCTTGATCTAGTTCCATAATTTTTTTGTTATCATATTTTTTTCTTCTCAAGCCTATTAAATTAATGCCTTTTAGATAGTTTCTATTTCCAAAAGATAAACCAAAAGGAATGACGTCTTTTAAAACACCAGTCATCCCACCAATCATGGCTAGCCTTCCTATTCTAGTAAATTGTTGGACAGCTGAGTTGCCTCCTATAACAACTGAATCTTCAATCGTAACATGTCCTCCTAGAGGAACATTGTTAGCAATAACAACATTGTTTCCTATTTTACAGTCATGAGCGACATGAGATGAGATCATGAATAAACAATTGTTTCCAACAATCGTTTTATTTCCTCCACCGGCTGTACCTGGGTTAATAGTTACGTATTCCCTGACAACATTGTTCTCACCAACTTCTAAACCATTCTTTTCGCCTTTATATTTTAAGTCTTGAGGCGCTGTTCCAATACTTGCAAAAGGATAAATTTTTGTTCCCTTGCCTATTTTTGTATTTCCTTCAATATGAACGTTCGAAATTAATTCAACACCATCATCTAATTGAACTTTTGGACCAACAAAACAAAAAGGTCCTACCTTTACATTTTTTCCAATTTTTGCTTTTGAGTCTACTACACTTGATTTATGTATCATTTATTTCTTTCAACTATTGTTGCAGCCCATTCTGCATCAGCAACTTTTTTACCATTAACTTTAGCAACACCTTTGTATTTCCAAACTCTACCGTGAGATCTAATTGCTTCGATATCTAAGTGTAGTTCACAATCAGGTATTACAGGGCTTCTAAAACGAGCTTTATCAACACTCATTAGGTAAACAAGTTTGTCTTTATATTCTTTAGGATCAATTCCATGTGCTGTAAGTGCTGCTGCAGCTTGACCAAACGCTTCTACTATCAAAACTCCTGGCATAACAGGTTGTCCTGGAAAATGACCATCAAGGAAAAACTTTCCTTTTTTTACGTTTACAATTGCAGTTGCTGATTTTAAAGGAACAATATTAACTAATCTATCAATTAAAAGCATTGGTTCCCTATGAGGAAGAAGTTTTTGAATTTCTTCTTTGTTTATAGTGTTAGCCATTATTTTTTTCCTTTTTTAAAAATTCTTTTAATGGAACTGCGGGATAACCCATTACCGTAGTGTTATCTGGAATGTCTTTAACAACACCGCTACCACCACCTATTCTTACATTGTTTCCAATTTTTAAGTGTCCAGAAACTCCTGCCTGCCCACCAATTGAAACATTATCTCCGATTGTTGAGCTTCCTGCAAAACCTACTTGTCCTGCTATCATACAGTTTTTTCCAACTCTAACATTGTGTGCCATGTGAACCTGATTGTCTAAAAAAGTGTTGTCTCCTATAACTGTATCTCCTATAGAGCCTCTGTCTATTGTACAATTTGCTCCTAACTCTACATTGTTTTTTAAGACTACTCTTCCAATATGAGGAAATCTAAAATTTTTATCTTTTAAAGGTACGAAACCAAAACCCTTTACACCTACTTTACAACCATCCTGTATCACAACATTATTTCCTATTATAGTATTTTTAATTGTAACGTTTGAGCCTATAAGACAATTTTTTCCAATTTCTACATCATGCTCAATAACGGTATTACTAGCTATCGATGTTTTAGAACCTATTTTAACTCTTTTTCCAATGAAAATATTTTTACCAAATGTGACAGATGAAAATTTAGAAGCAACTTTCTTTGAATCTACAATAGATTTGTCGGGATAATCTACATCTGCATCTGGATAAAATTTTTTTGATATTTGTGCTGTTGAAAATAAAACGTTTTTTACAAAAATTTTAATACAATTTCTAGGTAGAAATTGTTCTAAATTTTTTTTTGTTATACATGCGGCTGCTTTTGTTTTAAGAGCATAATTTTTATAGTTGATTGAGTTAAAAAAGGTTAAATCTTTAGCTGTTGCTTTATCGAGTGTTTTTATGTCTATTATTTTAATTTTTTTTAAGTTTTTTGGCACATCTTTAGACAAGTCATTTAGATAAAATGGACCTTTGGGTTCAAAAAAAATTGTATCGGACATTAAAAATTAATTTAATTTAATAGATTTTAATTCTTTATCCAACAAATCTATGATAGTTTTTGTAAGATCTCTCTTTGAATCTGCAAGAATAACATTTTTTTCATTAATTATCATCATTACCTTGTTCTCGCTCATATATTTTTGTAAAATCGGATTTAAAGCTTTTAGCAATTGGTTTCTTGCATTATTTTTTTTTGTTACAAAATCGCTAGATGCTTTTCTTCTTCTTTGCTGAAAATCTATATTTTTTTTTCTAAGCGCACTAACTTTTTTTTTATACTCTTCAGGAGAAAGTGATTTTTTTTGATTAATAAGTTCTGTTTCTTCTTTTTTTAAAGAATTAGATTCATCTTTAAATTTTTTGTTTTGTGATGAAAAATCTTTTTTGAGTTTTTCTTGTGCACCACTACCAGCTTTACTCTTGTTAAGAATTGTTTGCATATTTACAAAATATATTTCCTCTGCGAATGACACGTTTGAAAAAAATGAAAGTAAAAATAATAATGCTGTTAATTTTAAATATTTCATTTTTTTTAAAATGAAGTTCCTATTTGAAATTTAAATGACTGGGTTTGATCGCTATCCGCCTTTGATAATGCTTGTGCAAGCACAAAATTTACCGGACCTATAGGCGTCCACATTTGTGTGGTAAGTCCAACAGATGATCTTACTTTGCTTGAACTTCCTGCGCTACTATCGTAATCAACTGACCAAAGATTTCCAAAATCAAGAAATGCCGCCACATCTGTATTTGTACTTTCTGGAAGTAAATTAGGTAGTTGTGCTTCGAAATTTAGTGCCGCAACATAGTTTCCCCCCACATAATCTCCCTGATCAACTGGTCCTATTTGTTTAGAACTAAAGCCTCTTAATCTTTTTGCTGGCATACGCAATCTTTTGCTTAATCTCACGTCTTCGTCCAAAGCTGTGATAGTAGCTCCATAAAATTTTACTGCCCCAATAACATTGTCATTAAACCCATGATATTGTGAATAACTTAGTCGATTAAAAAGTGCAGCCTGATCTGCAAAAATTGGTACACCTTGTCTGAAGGAAATTATACTTCCACTACTTGGCATAAAAGATCTGTCTCTTTTATCTCTATCGATACCATAACTAAAAATAAGTTCTGTAAAATCACCGGCTTGTTTTTTTAAATTAGAAGATGCTGAGCTATCTACTTTTAAATCGTCAAAGGATAAATCTAACCCAGGAGTAAAATAAACATCTTCATATTGTTCAAACCTAGTACCCAAATTAAAGTTTGTTACTGTATTTTCGTACCCTGAATCTGTATTATCGGTTTGTGTTGATGTTAATCCTCCATATACCAAATTTCCACTGTATTTAAAGTTTGGATCTGAAATAGAAATTCCTCCTCTTACTGAATCTTCGCTTAAATTAATTGTAGCATCCACTCCTAAACCTTTTCCCAAATAGTTATTCTCTTTTATTGCAAAAGAAATAGCTGTTCCGTCTGTACCTACACCCGCACCGGCCATTATTTCACCTGTTGGTTTTTCTTCTACTGTAATCTCCATAACTTTCAGATCTTTTGCTGATCCGTCTATGACTTTTTCTTGAACCTTTTTAAAAATATTTCTTGATTTAAGTTTGGAAATAGATTTGTTTAATTTAACTTTGCTGTAAGGATCACCTTCATCCAAAAGAAGTTCGGATCTGATTACTGAATCGCTGGTAACAGTATTTCCAAAAATATTTACTCTTTCAATTTGAACTTTTGGACCTTCAATAATTTTAAATACTATATCAACCCCATCATCATCAATTGTCTCGGAAACCGAGTGCTGTACAAATTGAAGTTCATTGTCATCAACAATATCATCTATTTTTTTTAAGATTTTTTGTACTTTGAAAGGTGAATAATAGTCTCCAGCAAATTTATTAAATTCCTCTGCTAAATTTTGAAAGATTGATTTATCAAAAACTGGATCTATATCTGTAGACAATTTTTTAATTCTAAATCTTTCACCTGCATTAATACTGTATGTAAGTTCAATTTCTGTTTTACTCTTACTTTCAGCACTACTCGATACTACTTCTACGTTGTAATATCCTTTGCCCAAGTAATAACTTTTTAATAATCTTTTATCTAGCTCTATTCTCTCATTATTCAAGTAAACATTTCTTGATATTATTTTCCAAAACCTATGTTCTTCTGATGCTATGACATCTCTTAGTCTTTTATTTTTAACTTTTTTATCTCCAATAAAATTTATTTTTGAAATTTTATATTTCTCTCCTTTTTTAATTGAAAAGATTAAGTTTAGTCTCTTGTCATCTGTTCCGATTGGTTGGCTTTTTGCTTCAACCTCTACCGCGTAATAACCCAAAGACTTATAAAAAGACCTGACCATTTCTATATCGTTTCTTATATCGCTTTCAACGTAAGCACTTTTTTCCTTTAAAGATATTATGTCTAAAATTACTTTTTTAAATTTTTTAGCTTTTTCCCCGTCTATAATAATTGTATTAATAATCGGATTCTCTTCTACAAGAATTCTAAGAGTATTGTTGGAAAAATTTGTTGAAATTTTTGAAAAAAATTTTGTGTTATAAAGTTTTTTTATAATGCCATTGATATCGTCATTAGAATAATCTTTGTTTAGCTCTATTTCTCCATATACTTTAATTGTTTCTGAGGAAATCCTAGAGTTTCCTTGAATTTCAACTTTCTTTAGAATCTCTGCATTTAGGCTGGTGGTAAACAGAATTCCAAGAAAATAAAGGCTACACAAAAAATTTTTCATATATTTTTTTTCTCAATTATCTCTAGTGTTCTTCTCCTTGCCCATTTATCAATTTTATAAATATCTTTGATATCTGGTGAGCTTTTTATAGCATATTTTTTATAATCTTTATGCCTCAAAACTGCTCTAAGATAAATATATATTGATTTAAAAGATATTTTGCCATCGATAAATTTGCCAACTAGCACCTCATTACAAGCATTTAATATGATAGGGCCAGATTTTTTGTTATAAAATTTTTCTAAAAGTGTAACAATTGGAAATCTTTTTTTATCGACTTTTTTGAATTTTAAATTTTCAAAATTTCTTAATATATTTTTTTTAGTTTTAATTAATTTACCAGCATCAAAATCATTTTCATATATTGCGTTAGCAATTGGAATTCTCATATCTGTTTCGTGATAAAGGAATCTAGTTTGACCATTTTTAAAAAAAACAATTGCATGAATTAATGATTGTGGATGAATGATTATTTCATACTTTTTAGGATCAAAAGGAAATAATCTGTATGCTTCAATAAGTTCTAAAACTTTGTTCATTAAGTTGGAAGAGTCTATAGAAATTTTTTTTCCCATTTTCCATTTTGGATGTTTTGCCGCATCATTAGGTTTAATATTTTTAAAAGATTTAAGAGATTTGTTAAGAAATGGTCCGCCCGAAGCAGTTATAAAAATTTTTTCTATGTCTTTGTCTTTAAAATTTTTTGTTAGTTGATTTATAGAAAAATGTTCAGAATCAATTGGAACGATTTCACTTTTATTACTTTTAGAAAGATTTTTAATGATGTGCCAACCACAAATAATTGTCTCCTTGTTAGCAAGTAAAATCTTTTTACTATGATTAATAAATTTTAAAGTAGGCTCAAAACCTGCGATTCCTACTATCGCAGAAATTGTAATATCAAATTTTATTTTTTTTAAATTAATGTCAGAAAATTTATTATAAATTTTTACTTTACTTTTTTGACACTTCTTTTTAATCTTTTCACAAACAGCCTTATCATTAATAACAAAATAAGTTGGTTTGTATATTTTTATCTGTTTTTTTATAAGTGAATAATTAGAATTAGCAGATAAGAGAACAATTTTAAATTTTTTTAAATCTTTTTGAAATATGTTTAATGATGCTGTCCCAATTGATCCTGTAGAGCCTAGAATTGCAATTTTTTTGATCATGGAAATAATTTTAAACTATAAAAAATATATGCAACAATAACTACGAATATTAAACCGTCTATTCGGTCAAAGATTCCACCATGTCCTGGCAAAAGCTTTCCTGTGTCTTTAATTTTTTCTAACCTTTTTAAATAAGATATTACAAGATCTCCTGTTTGAGCAGTTAAAGAGAAAATTATAGCCAAAATAAAATATCTTGGTTTTTGGAAAATTTCAGAATCTAAACCGGATATCAATTCAACAATAAATCCCAATAAAAAAACAGAGCACAAAGAAAAAACAAACGAACCTAAAACTCCAGATATAGTTTTTTTTGGGCTAATTTTTGTTAATTTTTTCCACTTAAAAAGTTTTCCAAAAATGTATCCTCCTACATCAGAAGTAATGGTTAAAATAATTACCCAAATTAATAAAACAAATGATGAAGCTGTATCGTTTCTTAAATGAAAAATGGAAAGGAGAGATAGTACAAGGGTTGCATCTAAAAATATTATTGATAGTTTCCTTTTGAATACAGAAAATGCCTCGAAATTTGCTATAATTAAAACTGCATACAAAAAAGATATCGTATAATTTCCACCCATAATGATGAAAAAAATGGATAAAGGAAAAACAATAACAGATGTTAGTATTCTTTTTTGTAAATTGCTCATATATCCCCAAAATTTCGCTTAACTTTTCTAAAATTTTTTATAATCTTATGATAGTCTGAGACTTTAAAATCAGGCCATAATTTCTTAATAAAGTAAAGTTCAGAATAAGCCAACTGCCACAATAAAAAATTGCTTAGTCTTTTTTCACCACCTGTTCTTATTAAAAAATCTGGTTCGGGCATACCTTCTGTATATAAATTTCTTTCAAAATTTTTAAATGAAACTTTGCTTTTTTTTCTTTTTAACTGTTTATATGCATTTAAAATTTCGTATTTTGATCCGTAATTAATAGCTAAATTTACTATAATTTTTTTGCAATTTTTCGTTACAAGCATACTCTTTATCAAACATTTTTTTATTTTCTTAGGTAGGGCGTTTAAATTTCCAAAAATATTTATTTTTACTCCGTTTTTAACAAGATTATTGATTTCTTTGTTAAAGTAATCTTCTATTAATTTAAAAAGAAAAGAGATTTCTTTTCTAGGTCTCTTCCAGTTTTCTGTTGAAAATGTATAAAAAGTTAATATTGGAACTTTTATCTTTATTGATTCTTTTACAAGATTTTCAATTATATTAATGCCTTTTAAGTGACCAAAATTTCTTGATTTTCCCCTTTTTTTTCCCCATCTACCATTGCCATCCATAATAATGGCAATATGGTTAATTCTATTCATAAGGTAAGAATTTCTTTTTCTTTCTCTGATAATATTTTTTCTATTAGGGAAATATTATCGTCTGTACTTTTTTGAACTTCACTTTCATAATCTTTGCTTTCATCTTCGCTAATTTTTTTTTCTTTAAGAAGTTTTTTTATATTGTCATTGCACTCTCTTCTTATACTTCTAATAGAGACTTTTCCTTTTTCTCCTAAATTTTTTAAAACTTTAGTTAATTCTTTTCTTCTTTCTTCTGTCAACTGAGGTATATGAATTCTTACTATTTGACCATCTACTTGAGGGTTCACTCCAAGATTTGATTTTTGTATTTCTGAATCTACTAATTTAACATTATTTTTATCCCAAACCTGAATAGATATAGTTCTAGGTTCTGGTACAGTAACCGTAGCAAGTTGGTTTATTGGCATTTTTTGTCCATAAACATCTATTCTAATTAGATCAAGCATAGCCGGGTTGGCCCTACCGGTTCTTAAAGTAGCCAAGTCTTTTTTAAATGAATCAATTGTTTTTTTCATTTTTTGAGAAGCTTCATTTTTGTCAAAGGTACTCATAATTAATCAATCCCCTCGCCAACTTTGAACCTAACAAAATCTAGCACTTTAATTTCTTCTCCGTCTGAGTGCTGTTTAATAATCTGATTTACTTTCATTTTTGTATCCATTATCCAAATCTGATTTAACAGTGTATTATCTGAAACAAATTTTTTAATTTTTCCATTTGCAATTTTTTCAATCATATCTGCTTTTTTTCCGCTATTTTTCAACTCTTCCTTAATAATTTCAAGCTCTTTGTCTAAAATTTCCTTTTTTATACCACTTTCATCAATAGCAATTGGTGCTTGCGCAGCTACATGCATGGCTAATTTACTTCCTATTTCTTTTAAGTCTTTTTTATTATTTTTACTTAATTGTACTATTGCTATCACTTTGCCAATATTTTTTTCTACCGAATTATGGACGTAAGCAAAATTTAATCCTTTGTTGTCAAAATATTTGCTTCTCCTAATAGTAATTTTTTCTCCGATTTTAGATATTAGAGAGATCAAATTTTCGTCTACAGTTTTGCCATTTTTCATCTTGCTTGATTTTAATGAATCTAAATTTGATTTATTTTGAAAATTCATTTCAGAAATTTCTTTACAAAAGAAAATGAAATCTTTATTTCTTGCAACAAAATCTGTTTCACTATTAATTTCAATAGCAGAAATTGTATCGTTTTTTTCACATATTAGAGCTAAGCCATCGGCGGCTACTCTTCCCATTTTTTTAGAGGCCTTAGCTATACCTTTTTTTCTCAGATACTCTATAGATTTTTCTATATCTCCATTATTTTCATCAATAGCTAATTTGCAATCTTTAAAACCAACGCCAGTAATTTCCCTGAGTTTTTTTATATTTTCTAGAGTTTCTTTGTTAGACATAGCAAAAATTTCGGTGGACTAATTAATTTTTGATTTCTTTCTTTGGTTCTTTCTTATTTTTTTGTTTTTTTTCTTTTTCGAAATCTTTATTTTTATTCTTTTCTTTTATTCCATTCTCCTGAACTTCTTTTTTTGCAATATATTTTTTTGCATCAATAATGGTTTCTTTTAAAAGTTCACAATACAAATTTATCGACCTTCTAGCATCATCGTTCCCAGGAATTGGGAAATTAATCCCAGTTGGGTCTGAATTTGAATCCAAAATTGCAGCTATAGGAATGTTTAATTTAATTGCTTCCTTAACAGCAATTGATTCAACATTTGTATCAATAATAAACAACATACTTGGAATTCCTCTCATGTCAGATATTCCTCCCAATGATCTCTTTAGCTTATCTCTTTCTCCGCTAAGTTTAAGAATCTCTTTCTTTGTAAATCCAATATCCTCTTCTTGTGATAAATCTTTCTCTAATTTTTTTAATCTTTTGATAGAGTTTTGTATTGTTTTCCAATTAGTTAACATTCCACCCAACCATCTGTGATTTACATAAAACTGATTAGTTTCGCTTGCTAATTTCAAAATACTTTCTGCTGCTTGTTTTTTGGTAGAAACGATTAAAATTTTTCCTCCATTTGAAATGCACTTATGAACTTCCTGCATAGCATCTTTCAATAGGGCTACAGTTTTTGTTAAATCGATAATATGAATAGAATTTTTTTCACCAAAAATAAATTTCTTCATTTTTGGATTCCATCTTAAAGTTTTGTGTCCTAGGTGAACGCCTGCTTCAAGTAATTGTTTTATAGATACGTTTGGTATATTCATAATTTTTCCGGTTAAACCACCACAGCTTTCCTTTCGGACCGGTGGGTTTTCACCCTAGTGCTGTGTGCGAAATTAGGTAGTACTTATAATTTATTAGAAAAAAAATCAAGTTATTAAAAACTGATTTTCTTTACATATTCCTTGTCTTTAATATGATTAAAAGTACCGATATTAAATTTTCTGAGATTTTTTAATGAAAAGGTATAAATTTTCGACGTTTTTTTAATCTTAATTTCGATCTTTGTATTTCCATCCTCTTTTAATGCTTTTTGAAGCTCATTCAAATTTGATTTATTTTCTAGCTCTATGGTAACTTTTTCATATTCCTTATTTGTAAAATCATTCAAACTGATTAATTTTTTTACATTTATTCTCCTAGCAAATGAAGAATTATTTGTGCCGTCTTTTTGTAGGGTTAATATAAATGAATTTGCCGCTTTAAGATTCTCTCTATTTAAAATTAATTGATCTGAAAATAAAAATAATTCAAATTCACTTTTTAGATCACTAAATTTCACTATTGCAAAAGGAGTTCCTTTGAAGCTCTTCTTTTCCTGTATGGACATTATAGTGCCAGCTACAAGAGCTGTGCCATCTTGACTATCAAGAAAATTGCTAAAATTGACAACTTTCATTTTGTTAAAGTAATCTTTATAAATTTTTAGAGGATGGTCTGACATATAAAACCCTATAGAGTGAAATTCATTCATAAGCGTTTCGTTATTAGACCATGGTTTGATTTTATCTAGTTTAAAAGTTAACCCGTCTTCACTTGAATTATCTGAAAAAAGACTATTTTGATTACTGACTTTTTCTTCCCAAAGACTCTTGTTTAATTGTATTAATTTAGGAATGGAGTTTAATAAAGCGACTCTATTATTTTCCAAATCATCAAATGCACCAGCTTTGACTAGTCCCTCTAATTGTAGTTTATTAATATCTTTCGGATTTGCTCTTTTTACAAAATCGTCTAAGGATTTAAATTTTCCATTTTTTTCTCTTTCTTTAACAAGATTTGATACTGCTTCACGTCCCACGCTTTTAATCCCTGATAAGGCATAATAAATTTTGTTTTTTTCTGGTTTGAAATCAGCAAAACACTTGTTATGTCTGGTCTTACAATTTCTATATTTAATCTTTTTAATTCCTCAACAAATTCTCTTAGTTTGTCTGTATTAGATAATTCTGTCGACATCGTTGCGGCTATAAAATCTTCTTTGTAATAATGTTTTAAATATGCTGTTTGATAGGCAATTAAAGCGTAAGCTGCTGCATGACTTTTGTTGAAACCATATTCTGCAAATGGTTTGATTTTCTGAAATATAAAAGATGCGATTTCTTTACTTATATTGTTTTTAACAGATCCTTTTATAAATTTTTCCTCTTGTTTTTCTAATTCTTTTCTTTTTTTCTTGCCCATTGCTTTTCTTAAAATATCGGCCTCACCAGGGGTAAAACCTGCAAGAACTTGTGCTATTTGCATAACTTGTTCTTGATAAATAATTATTCCATAGGTTGGTTTGAGAATTTTTTCCAAGCTTTCATGAATATAATCAGGTTTTTTTAATCCATTTTTACAGTCGTTATAAACTGGAATATTGTTCATAGGTCCAGGTCTGTATAAAGCTACAAGAGCAATAATGTCTTCGAACTGAGTTGGTTTCATTTGTCTTAAAGACGACCTCACACCGGAGCTTTCTAATTGAAATAAACCTGTTGTTTCACCACTAGAAAGCATTTTGTATATTTCTGGATCGTTCAAAGGAATTTTAGTAATGTCTAATTCTATTTTTTTATTTTTTAGCATTTCAATTGTTTTATGAATTGCGGTTAGAGTGTTTAGGCCTAATATGTCAAATTTAACTAGCCCAGCGTTCTCGGATGAATGCATGTCAAATTGAGTTGAGGGTAAAAGTAAATCTGAGCTACTATCTTTGTATAAAGGAACTTGTTCTGACAATTTTTCTCCTGCTATAACTACACCGGCAGCATGTGTGGCCAAATTTCTATTTAAACCTTCTAATTTTAAAGAAAGCTCAATTAGTTTTTTAACTTTTGGATTATTTTTTTCTTCCTCTGTAATTCTAGGTTCCCTAGCAATAGATTCTCTTAGGGTTAGTGGTCTGGAAGGATCGAAAGGAATCATTTTACAAATTTTGTCGACATGTCCATAAGGCAAGCCAACAACCCTTCCAATATCTCTTAGAGCCATTCTGGCTTTAAGTTTACCAAAAGTTATTATATGAGCTACACCTCCCTTATATTTTGATTTCAAATATTTAAATACCAGATCTCTTTTTTCTTCACAGAAATCTATATCAAAATCGGGCATTGATATTCTGTCTGGATTTAAAAATCTTTCAAAAATTAATCCAAACTCTATTGGATCCAAATCGGTTATATCTAGAGAATAAGCCACCAAAGAACCTGCTCCCGAACCTCTCCCAGGACCAACGGGAATATTGTTTTTTTTTGCCCACTTTATATAGTCAGATACAATTAAAAAATATCCTGAATAATTCATTTTATTAATAATTTCTATTTCATGCAAAAGTCTCTCATTATAAATTTTCTCTATTTTTGATTTATCTAAAGATTTATTTTGTTTGAAGACAAAGTTTTCAAGTCTATTTTTCAAACCTAATTTAGATTGTAACAGAAGTTCTTGTTTTTCACTTAAATTACTGGATATTTTTATTGAAGGAAGATTTGGTGCTAATTTTTTTAACTTATAGTTAAATCTGAATGGGAAATTATAGTTGTTTTCTAAAGCCTCTGGTAAATCCTTGTAAAGCTTCTCAATCTCATCTGAAGATTTTATATAGTGCTGGTCATTAAACTTTTTCCTATTTTTTTCCTCTATATAAGTTTTTTCACCAATGCATAACAAAGCGTCATGCGCTTCATGCATATCTTTTTCAATATAAAAGACTTCTTGTGATGCTATTAGTGGTACTTGAAATTTTTTAGATAAATTTATAAAAGTATTTTCAATATTTTTTTCTCCTAGATCACCATGTCTTTGAATTTCAAAATAAAACCTGTCTAGAAAAGTTTCTTTAAGCTTTAAAACAATTTCTTCCAATTGTTTAATATTGCTTTTCTTTATCAATTCTGAAAAAAGTGAATCGATTCCACCGCTCAGTATTATAAGATCATCGCTATTTTTAATAAGATCATCTATTAGACAATGTGCAATAATGCCTTCTTCAACTTCTAGATAACTTTTAGACGATAACTTCGTCAAATTACGAAAGCCTTTTTCTGTCTTTGAAAAAATTGGTATTTTTCCTATGGAATCGTAAAATTTGAAATTTATTTGTGATCCAATAATTGGCTGGGTTCCTGCTTTACTAATTTCTTCAGAGAATTCTAAGGCTCCACACAGATTGAAGCTATCGCTTAATCCGATAGATTGTATTTTATTTTCCTTGCAGTACTTTGCTAAATCCGCAATCTTGATAGCCCCTTCACAAATAGAATATTGTGTATGTATTTTAAAATTTGTGAATCTTTTTTGCTCATTACCCATTTACTCTTTTTATATTACCATTGCTCAGGCTTAAAGTATAATCGGCTTTTTTTGCGAGTTCTCTATTATGAGTTGCAATCAAAATTATTTTATTTTTTTCTTTTAATTTTAAGAAATAAGAAAAAACTTCAGCAGAGTTTTTATAATCTAGATTTCCCGTTGGTTCGTCTGCTAAAATAATTTTTGTTTCTGATACCAAAGACCTTGCTATTGCAACTCTTTGTTGTTCACCCCCGGATAAGTCTGAGGGAAAATGTTTCAACCTATGGCTTAAATTAACTTGTTTTAAAAATTTTTCAGCTTTTTCTATAGCATAACTATAACTTTTATTTCTGATTATCAAAGGTATTGCCACATTTTCAAGTGCGGTAAAATCTGAAAGTAAATTATTGTTTTGAAATATGATTGAAACATGATCTCTTATCATTTCATTTTTTTTATCCTCAGATAGATCTGATGTGGACTTCCCTAATATAGATATTTTACCTTTTGTAGGTTTGTCTAGTAAGGCAAGCAAGTGCAAAAAGGTAGATTTGCCGGAGCCCGACGGTCCTACAAGAGCGATGATTTTTCCTGACTCTAAATTCAAATTTACATCCTTGAGAACATTTATAGCTGAATTGTTGTTTTCAAACTGTTTATCTAATTTTTCTATTTTAATTAATAATTTACTCATATTTTAATGCTTTGATCGGTTCAATTTTAGTTACTGCTAAAGAGGGAAATAAAGATGCCAATGTTGTAATTACAATAGAGAAAATTGATATTGATAATATAGATTTTACATTTATTTCGCTTGGCATTTCATTTAAAAAGTAAACGTCTTCTGGAAAAATTTGTAAATTGAATACTGTTGATAAAAACTGTCTAATTTCTTCTATATAGACTGAAAATATTATTCCAAAAATTACACCAACCACTGTAGCGAAGAAACCTATTAAAAACCCTGTTAAAAAAAAAGATTTAACAATTGATTTTTTTGATAATCCCAATGATTTTAAAATACCTATTTCTTTTGTTTTATTCTTTATAAGAATTGTAAGTCCGGAAATAATATTAAATGCAGCAACAATAATAATAAGAGTTAGTATTAAAAACATTACATTTCTTTCCACTTTCAAAGCGGAAAAAAAAGATTTATTAAGATCTGACCATGAATTAACATAAAAATTAGAATTTTTACTCTGTATTTCTTTTTTGTATTTATCAGCGTTGAGTGGATTTTCTAAAAAAATTTCTAAAATAATATCGTCAGATGTCTTCTCAAAGAATGATAGTGAATCTTCCAAATTAAAGAAGGCAACATTTCTATCAAATTCGTATAAACCACTACTGAATACTGAGATAATTTTATAAGAGGATTGTTTTGGTATTGCTCCAAGAAGTGTTGATACTGACGAGGATGACATAATATTAATCTTGTCTCCAACAACAACCCCTAATTCGATTGCAAGCTGTTTTCCTAAGATTATTGTCCCATCTACAAAATTAGATAGTTCTCCATCAATAATATTTTTTTTAAAAAAGTCCATTTCTTCTACTTTTTCAGAATCTATTCCTCTTATTAAAACACCTTTGGCAGAATCGCTCATCATCACAACGGCTTCACCATTGTATGCCTTGATAACTTTGGTGTTTTTATATTCTTCTTGAAGATTGGAATAAAATTCTTCGCTAATATTGTTGCTGTAAGGTTTTATGGTTATGTGAGAATTAAAACCTAAAATTTTTTCAGTAAGCTCTGTTCTAAAACCATTCATTACTGACATAACAATAATTAAAGTTGCTACACCAAGCATTATTCCTAGAAAGGAAAAAACTGAAATGACTTTTAAAAAACCTTCTTTTTTTTTAGGTCTGAGATTTCTTGTTGTTATTAATTTTTCTACAGTGGTAAACAATTTAGTTTTTCAAAAGTTTAATAATTTTATTTAGATCTAACATTTGTGACTCTTTATCTATCTCTTTAAATTCAAATTGGTCTTTTGTTGCTTTTGAACCTATAATGATTTGATAAGGAATTCCTAAAAGATCGTGTTTTTTAAATTTGTTTGAAATATTTTCTTCAACATCGTCTAATAATACGTCGATTCCCTTGGTTTTTAATTCTTCATAAATTTTCTTTGCTTTATCAAGATTTGAATTATCATTTTTATTAATTGCGGGAATAATGACAACATCAAAAGGTGATACTGATTTTGGCCATTTCATTTTTTCATTTAAATACTTAGCTTCAATTATTGCTGCCACTAATCTAGAAACTCCAATTCCATACGAACCCATCTTAACGAAGGTTTTTTTTCCCTCTTTGGTGTCAACGGAACAATTCATTGGTTTGGAATATTTATCGCCAAAATAAAATATATGGCCAACTTCAATTCCTTTTGTCTGTATTTGATCTCCCTTTTTTACATTTTTATTAAAGTCTTCTGTTTTAAATTTGTCATCAGTGACAGCATAAAATTTAGAAAAATCATTTCTCATTTTCTTTAAGGACGCTTCATTATTTTTGTACTCGTCTATTGGAACATCAAATATTCTTTTATCTGCAAAAATTTTACTTTCCCCGGTATCTGCTAAAATTATAAACTCATGGGAAAGATCCCCTCCTATAGGACCGGTATCTGCTTTCATAGGTATGGATTTTAAACCCAGACGCTGAAAGGTTTTTAGATATGCACAAAACATTTTGTTGTACGACAAAACTGCATCATTCTCACTTAAATCAAATGAGTAAGCATCTTTCATATAAAATTCTCTACATCTCATAACACCGAATCTAGGTCTTAACTCATCCCTAAATTTCCACTGTATGTGATAAAAGATTTGCGGCAATAATTTGTATGATTTTACACTTGATCTAAATATTTCAGTTATTTGTTCCTCATTAGTTGGTCCATATAGCATTTCTCTTTTTTGTCGATCCGATATTCTAAGCATTTCTTCGCCATAATCATCGTATCTGCCGCTTTCTTTCCATATGTCTGCTGACTGTATAGTTGGCATTAACATTTCTTGAGCGCCAATATTGTTCTGTTCTTCCCTAACGATCTGTTCAATTTTTTTCATGACTTTAAATCCAAGAGGAAGCCATGAATAAATACCTGCTGAAGATTGTCTAATCATTCCTGTTCTAAGCATTAACTGGTGTGATTTAATTTTTGCCTCGGCGGGTAAATCTTTTGTTATAGGAATAAATAATTTTGATAATAACATTACAATCTAGCTATATTTATATTAGTGAAAGGTTTTTTTCCAGTTCTGTCTTTTACCACTTTTCTACAATTCTGCTTTAACTGTTCAATTAAATTTTTTTCCTGATTTTTATTCTTTGCTGAAAATGTCCTGCAAGTATTAAATATCTCATCCTCGACTTCAAAAACAATTTTTTCATTATTGGTGTTCTCTGGGATTCCTTTATAAGATATTACAGGTTTGTTAAGTTTTCCGTTATTGCTTAAAATTAGGGTAATCTCCAAATATCCATTTTGTGACAAATTTCTTCTTTCTTTAATAGATTGTGAATCTTCTCCGACACTAATGTTTCCGTCTAAATACATTCGTCCTGAAGGAGCCTTGTCAATTATTTCTGGATTTTTTTCAGGAGATATTCTTATGATATCTCCGTTCTCAACTTGTAAAGCATGTGGTACCTGCATTTCCTTTGCAAATTTTATATGTTCATTCATATGTCTATGTTCACCATGAACTGGAATTATAGAGTTTGGTTTCACCCAATTATACATATCTTTTAGATCGTCTCGGTTAGGGTGTCCAGAGACATGAACAAAATCTGTTTCTTCAGTAATAATCTCAATATTTTGTTTTACAATATCATTATGAAGTGAATATAGTTTTTTTTCATTACCGGGAATAATTTTGGAAGAGAAAATAATTGTGTCTCCTTTTTCTATGAAAACATCAGGATGAATTCCCTTTATAATTCTTTTCATCGCTCCCATGGGTTCTCCTTGGCTTCCCGTACATAAATAAACAATTTTCTCTCTAGGAATTTTTTTTGCATCTCTTGGATCAATTGGATCTTTCACATTCTGTAAATAACCACACTGTCTTGCAGCTTTAAAAATTCTATTCATCGAACGTCCGACTAAAGAAATTTCTCGATTTATTTTCTCGGCACAATAAAAAACACTTTCCATTCTTGCTACATTAGAAGCAAATGAGGTAACAACAATCCGTTTAGGTTTTAATGACATGATTTTTAAAAGACTGTCTCTAACATCGGATTCTGATCCTGCCCTTCCTGGGCTAAAGACATTTGTTGAATCACAAATCATCGCTAAAACTTTTTCGTTTCCGATTTCTTTAAGTTTTTTTTCATTAATTTTATCTCCTATCAAAGGGTTTGGATCTACTTTCCAATCTCCTGTATGTAATACTATTCCCGCGGGTGTCTTAATGCTCAAACCATTTGGTTCTAAAATTGAGTGGGTTAAAGTAACAAATTCAATATCGAATGGACCTAATTTAATATTTCCATTCAATTTAACAATTTTTAATTTTTTTTTTATATCAATTTTTTTTTCTTTAAATTTTTCTGCTATTAGAACTGCCGTAAATGGAGTTGCGTAGATATCACAATTTAAGTTTGGCCAGATGTGTGAGATGGCACCTATGTGATCTTCGTGTGCATGTGTTAAGACAATTCCTAAAAGATCATTTTTCTTGTCAATTATATATCCAGGGTCAGGATAAATCAGATCAATACCGGGTATGGAGTCATCCGCAAAAGTAATTCCTGTATCTACGATAATCCATTTTTGATTAGTTTCATTTCCATATGCGAATAGATTCATATTCATTCCGATTTCTCCAGATCCACCTAGCGGACAAAAAATAAGTTCTTCTTTGCTCATATCAAAAATTTTTTATAAATTTTAATAATTCCTTGTATAGTAATATCATGTTCAACTTTAGCTTTTTTATCTATTTTATTCTTAAACAGATTAGAATATCCGCCTGTTAATATTATTTTAAAACTTTTACCATTTTTTTTAGTAATTTTTTTAACTATGTTATTTATTAAACCTTGATAGCCCCAAAAAAAACCTGAATTCAAAGCTTCTTTTGTGTTTTTTCCATAAGTATGAGGATAATTTTTAATTTTAAACATAGGTAATAAAGCAGTTGATGAAAATAAGTTTTCTATAGACAGGTTGATTCCTGGGGCAATAACGCCACCATCATAAACGGCAGGTTTTTTCACAACATCAAAAGTCGTGGCAGTACCAAAGTCAATCACAATACAATTTGTTTTATATTTATAATAAGCACCAATAGCATTACATATCCTATCAGAGCCCACTTGGGAAAGTTTTTTTATTCTTAATTTTATAATCTTTTCTAATCTAAATTTTTTTACTTCAAAAACTTTGTATTTTTTTTTTACAAATATTTTATAAATTCTTTTATAAATACCAGGAACAACACTTGAAAAAAGTATTGCATTAGACATGTTTTTTTTTAATAGTCGATTTAATTTTTTTTTAACATTTTTTTCTAAATTTCTATCTTTTGTATTAAATATAAAGGTTTTAATTATTCTGAAATTTTTATTTATTTTACAAATTTTTATATTTGTATTTCCAATATCCCCTATTAAATAGTTCATTTCATTAACCTATATTTTGTTTAATAATAACTTATTGAACCTGTAATTATAAAAAATAGTTTCATAATTCTTTTTTAAATTTTTTATAATTTCAGAATTATCAATTAGTTTATTTGAGCACTCAAGCAAAGATATTGATTTGAATCTGTTGTTCTTTGGACAGGTCAGTGTGTTTATTCCTATTCCTATTATTAAAAATTTTCTTTTTTCAAGTTTAATTACTTCTTGCAAGATTCCACAAACTTTTTTACTTTTTATAAGCAGGTCATTTGGTTTTTTAATTTTAACTTTGTAAGCCGAATATTTATTTAGAATCTTTTTTATAATAAAAGGGTTGATTGAAGAAAATTCTTTAAAATTTGGCAGTGTTTCTTTCAATTCAAAAAATATTGAAATAAATAAATTTCCCTTTTGTGAAGTCCATTTTTTTCCCATTGTTCCTTTTCCCTTTGTTTGTAAAATCGAAATAACAATCCCTTCTTTTTTTTTTCTAGATCTTATTATTTTTATCGCACTATCGTTTGTGCTTTTTACACAATTAAATTTAATCAAGTTTAATTTCATCAAAAAATATTAATATTTGAAATAATGGTATCAAAAATAGAGGGGTATAAGAAAAATGAAGCCAAGAAAATACAACTTAACGCTAAAGAGGTGTGGATTCCATAATCTTTAAAACTTTCAAAAGGTTTTTTGGGATCATCAAAATACATTATTTTTATAATTCTTATATAATAAAAAGCAGAAACAACTGTAGTAACCAAACCAACTATTGCAAGAGTATACATGCCACTTTCTATAACAGCCATAAAAATATAAAATTTTGCAAAAAATCCTGCCAAAGGAGGGATGCCAGCTAAAGAAAATAATATAATTAATAACGCAAGCGATGTAAGAGGATGATTTTTTGATGCTCCTGAAAGCTCGCTAATCTCCTCAACATATTTTCCTTTTCTTTTCATTAGAAAGATAAA